>Ga0307475_10001651_pt1 | contig 13310 bp, 9 predicted proteins | sample atmos_gasesECM1C_FD_203317 | JGI IMG/M metagenome (GOLD analysis project Ga0307475, IMG submission 203317) | Hardwood forest soil microbial communities from Morgan-Monroe State Forest, Indiana, United States - atmos_gasesECM1C_515 | ecosystem: Environmental > Terrestrial > Soil > Temperate... | reverse complement strand
TGGCGGCGGCATTTGATCAAAGCCTGATTCGCGCCGATGAAGTGTTCGATTGCGAAAACGGTTCCGTGACGGTGGCGGGGCACCTGATTCACGACCACAAGCGATATGGAATGCTGACGGTGGCGGACATCCTGGCGAACTCGAGCGACGTGGGAGCAATCAAGATTGCGCTACGCCTGGGCTCGCCCAGGTTTTTTGACTACATCAGGGGATTCGGCTTCGGAACGCCGACGGGCGTGGACCTTCCCGGGGAGAGCCGTGGGCTGCTGCACCGGCTGGAGCACTGGGGTTCGTACTCGATTGCGTCGGTATCGATGGGGCAGGAAGTGGGCGTAACGCCGCTGCAGGTCGTGACGGCAGTATCGGCGGTGGCGAATGGAGGGCTCCTGTACAGGCCGCATGTGCTGCAGGAAATGATGCGCGGGGATCACAGGCTTCCGCTCGAAGGAACGCCGGGAATCGACGAACCAAGACGCGTGGTGCGCTCTGAGACAGCAGCAACGCTGCGACGCTTGATGGAAGGCGTGATTCTGCATGGCACGGGAAAAGCGGCGCGGCTGGACGGTTGGACGGTGGGGGGGAAAACGGGAACGGCACAGAAGATCGATCCAGCGACGGGACGGTATTCGCCGAAGAACGTGATTGCATCGTTCGCAGGATTCGCGCCCATCAACAATCCGGCAGTGACGATACTGGTGACCATTGATTCGCCGGGAGGCTATCCGCATGACGGCGCGACGGTGGCGGCGCCGGTATTCAAACGGATTGCGGAGCAGGTGCTGCCGTATCTGGATGTGGCGCAAGATGTGCCGTTGAGCCCACAGTTGATGCAGACGGCCTACAACGCAAAGAGAGATACTGATGAAGCAGCGCTGGATGACCTGGCGCCGATCGATTTTTCCGCGCAGCCGGAACCGGCGGAGGACGGTGTGAAAACAGACAGCGCCAAAACCACGCTGCAGAAACTGCCGGAAGTGATGATGGCTGTTGATGAAGGTGGCGATATAGCGGTGCCGGATTTTGCCGGAAAGACGATGCGGGAAGTGACGGAAAGCTGCTTGAAGCTGGGACTCAACCCGGTACTCGTTGGAAGCAATCTTGCACTTCAACAAGTGCCTGCCGCAGGAACCAAAGTGCGGCGCGGCAGAAAAGTGACAGTGCAATTCGGCACGGCACCGGCGCGAACCGCCAAGCGGCGCTGAGAAAAGGATTTACGGCACGAACGACGAAGGGAAACTGCAACCTGTAGGAATTTGGAGAAGGAAGCGGGAAAGCGCGTAGAGGAAAAACGGATACAGACTGTGGCTCAGCAGGGACAGCCGGGTGGAGTGCCACTTCGTGCCCTTTTAGAAGGGGTGGAAGTACGTTCGGCGTTGCCAAGCGGCGAATTGCTGATTCCCCAGGTGGCCTGCGACTCGCGGAAGGTGCAGGCCGGCGCATTGTTTGTGGCGATTCAGGGCGTAGCCACCGACGGCAATCTTTATGCGAAGGAAGCGGTCTCGCGCGGAGCGGCAGCCGTATTGAGCGCGACGAAAGCTCCTGCCGGCTGGCCGCGGGAGATTCCGTGGTTGCAGGTGAACGAGCCGCGCAAGGCGCTGGCGATCACGGCGGCAAACTTTTATGGACAGCCGGCGAAAGCACTGAAGCTCGTTGGCGTAACCGGAACGAACGGAAAAACCACGACCACATCGTTGATCGACTCGATTCTGCGGGCTTCGGGAGCGAAGACGGGATTGTTCGGCACGATCGCCTACCACACGCCAAGCGGCGAGCATCCCGCGCCAAACACGACGCCCGAGTCCGTGGACCTGCAAGGCTTTTTCGCGGAGATACGCGAAGGGCAGGGGAGCTATGCGACCCTGGAAGCCAGTTCGCATGCGCTGGCGATGGACCGCTTGTGGGGCTGCCATTTCGCCGTGGCTGTGTTCACAAACCTGACGCGCGACCACATCGACTTCCACAAAACATTTGAGAATTATTTCGAAGCGAAGCGGCGGTTGTTTGGAGGGACGGGCGCCGGCGCGCCGGACGTAACGGTAGTAAACACGGATGATGAGTGGGGCAACAAACTCGTTGGATTGGGGAGCAAAACGCTGACGTATGGGCTGCAGAATGGCGCGGACGTGAAGGCAAAGAAGTTTCAGTTGAGTTTCAACGGATTGAACTTCACCGCGCAAACGCCGAATGGAGCGATTCAGGCGCAGTCGGCGCTGGTCGGACGCATCAACGTCTACAATATTCTTGCGGCAATCGGAGCGGCGATCGGGCTGGGCCTTTCGAACGACATCATCGAGACGGGGATCCGGAACCTGCAGGCGGTTTCCGGGCGGTTTCAGCGTGTGGATCTCGGCCAGCCATTCCTGGTGGTCGTGGACTACGCGCATACTGACGATGCGCTGGAAAATCTGATACGCACGGCGCGGGAGCTGAACACGAAGGGGAGAATCATCACGTTATTTGGCTGCGGCGGTTCGCGCGACCGGACGAAGCGGCCGATTATGGGAGAAATCGCGGGCCGGCTGAGCGATTTATCGATTCTGACGAGCGACAACCCGCGGCAAGAAGATCCGCTGAAGATCATCAGCGACATCGCGGTGGGCATGCAGAAATCCGCCGGAAAATACATGATCGAACCGGACCGGACAAAGGCCGTCCATCTGGCGATTGAAGAAGCGCGCGCGGGAGATATTGTGCTGCTGGCGGGCAAGGGCCACGAGGACTACCAGATTTTCGCGGACCACACGATCCATTTTGACGATCGCGAAGAAGCGCGAAAAGCGCTGAACGAGCGGGGGTACGCGGAGCCGCCAGAAGGCCGAAGAGGGTTTGGCACGTAAAGCTCTCGCTCTCGCGGGCAATGCGAGAAACGGGGGGCTGCGGGCCAAAGGAAGTGACTCGCAGACAAAGGAGGAGCCCTCAACCGGTGAGAACGCGCCGAGAAGTACCGAACGGACGAAGTGAACGCTTCGGCCGAACCCTGGAGCAAGCAACCTTTTTGAGGCAACTATGCGGTGGACGGTTACACAAGTGGCTGACGCGGTGGCGGGCAAGCGAGGGCATGGCTTCGACCCCGTGGCCCGGCTGGCCGGCGTCTCGATTGATTCTCGCACGATACGTGCAGGAGAACTGTTCATCGCCATACACGGTCCGAGTCACGATGGACACGATTACGTGGCCGCAGCTATGGAGAGTGGAGCTGTGGCGGCGATGGTGGCGGAGCCGCTGCTCTCGCGCTATCCGGGATGGATTCAGGACCGCTGCATCGCCGTTCCCGACACGCTCGAGGCGCTTCACGCGCTGGCGCGCGCGGTGCGGAAAGCATGGGGCGGAAAAATATGCGGGATCACGGGGTCTGTTGGCAAGACCACCACGAAGGAGATCCTGGCGGCATTGCTTGGTGCGAAGCTACGGGTGCTGAAGACGGAAGGAAATTTTAATAACGAGTATGGCTTGCCGCTGACGCTGTTTCGCCTGGAAGAGACGCACGAGGCCGCGGTGCTTGAGATGGGCATGTCGTTTCCGGGCGAGCTGAAGCGGTTGGCGGCCATCGCGTTGCCTGACGTGGCCATCGAAACGCGTGTAACGCCCGCGCACTTGCTGAATTTTAGGTCCGTGGATGAAATTGCATTGGCCAAGCGCGAACTGATCGAGGGCCTGCGCGGGCCCGCGTCGGTAGCGGTGCTGAACGCGGATGACCCGCGAGTGGCGGCGATGGCGGCGGTGGCGCCGGGGAGAGTTATTTTTTACGGCGTGGAAAAGCCGGCGGAATTTGCGGCGGAGGGGATCGAGGACCGGGGCGCGCTGGGGTCGTCATTCACGTTGGTGCACAAGGAACAACGCACACGGATCGAGATGCCGCTTCCGGGGCGGCACGTGGTGGGGAACGCATTGGCGGCGCTGGCCGCCGCGAGCGTGTGGAACATCGGAGCGGCTGATGCGCAAAAGGTGTTTGCGGGGTTGCGTACGCCAGCGATGCGCGGCGAACTGATCCGTTTCACGAATGGTTTCGCCCTGATTAACGATTCCTATAACTCGAGCCCTGCGGCATTGCATGCGATGATCAGCTTGCTGGCGGCGACACCCGGCTATCAGCGACGGATTCTGGCGGCGGGCGAGATGCGGGAGTTGGGAGCGAGTTCGCCACAACTGCACAGGCAGGGAGGAGAATTTGCGGGCAAGACGGGGAAGATCGATTTCGTGATCGGTGTGCAGGGAGACGCGCTACAGATCGTGGAAGGCGCGATTGCGGCAGGATTGCCGCGAGAAAGGACGAAGTATTTCCCTTCGCCGGTGGAAGCAGCGGAATTTCTGGCGGAATTCGTGCGGCCGGGCGACCTGTTACTGGTGAAGGGTTCGCGAAGCGTGAAGATGGAAAGGATCGTGGAGGCGTTACTGGGACGATTTGCGCCGGTCGACGCGCCGCCCAATGTGGGAGCGAAGCACTGAGATGCTGTACTACCTGCTCTATCACGTCCTGCAGAAATATTTCAGCCCGCTGAACGTGTTCCGCTACATCACCGTGCGCACCGTGTATGCGAGCTTGACAGCGATGTTCCTGGCGCTGGTGTTCGGGCCGTGGCTGATCCGCAAGCTGAGAGAACTGCAGATCGGGCAGTACATCAGGGAAGAAGGGCCGCAAGAGCACAAGAAAAAGGCGGGCACGCCGACGATGGGCGGAGTGCTGATCGTGCTGTCGACGGCGGTGCCGGTGCTGATGTGGGCCGATCTTTCGAATCCGTTTGTGCTGCTGGCGCTTTTTGCGTTGCTGGCCTTTGCGTCAATCGGATTCATGGACGACTACGCGAAAGTGGCCAAGCGAACGAATCTGGGCTTGACCGGCAAAAAGAAAATAGTGCTGCAAGCGGCCGTGAGCACGTTCGTGGGGATCGTGCTGCTGATATTGGCCACCCACAGCGCGTACTCGACGCAGTTGATTGTGCCGTTCTTCAAGCGATTCCATCCCGACCTGGTGATTCACAGCCTGCTGAACGCGCCGCATTGGTGGCCTCTCGCGTTTGTGCCGTTCCTGGTGTTTGTGGCGCTGGTGATTACGGGCAGTTCGAACGCCGTGAATTTGACCGATGGACTCGATGGGCTGGCAATCGGGTGCACGGTGATCGCGGCGGGGGCGCTGACCGTTCTGACCTATGTGAGCAGCAATTTCCGCTGGGCGAATTATCTGGATATTCAATTCATCCCCAGGGTCGGGGAACTGACGGTTTTTTGCGGAGCGCTTGTGGGAGCGTCGCTGGGATTTCTCTGGTACAACGCGCACCCGGCGGAAATCTTCATGGGCGACGTGGGGTCGCTCTCGCTCGGCGGCACGCTGGGAACGATCGCCGTGATTATCAAGCAGGAAGTGCTGCTGGTGTTTGTGGGAGGGATTTTTGTACTGGAAGCGCTTTCGGTGATCCTGCAGGTGGGCTCGTTCAAGCTGCGCGGGAAGAGAATTTTCCGGATGGCGCCGATTCACCACCACTTTGAATTGCTGGGCTGGAGCGAGAGCAAGGTGATTGTGCGGTTCTGGATAGCGGCACTGGTGTTTGCGCTGTTCGCGTTGACGACGCTGAAATTGCGCTGAAGCGGGACAAGGATTTTGCGGGCGGTGAGATGCCGGGATCGATCGAGTTGCGAAAAAAGCGCGTGCTGGTGGTCGGACTGGCGCGAACGGGAGTAGCGACGGCGCTTTTTTGCGCCGGCCATAACGCAATTGTCACCGCGACGGACATACGCCCCGAGAGCGAGTTGGGCGATGCGCCGGGAAAGTTGCGCGCGGCCGGGGTGAAACTGGAGCTCGGAGGGCACCAGGAAAAGACGTACCTGGCGCAGGATTTGATCGTGCCGAGCCCGGGGGTTCCGGCAGACGATGCGTCTTTGAAGACGGCGCGGTCAAAAGGGATAACGGTGTGGAGTGAGATCGAACTGGCGTACCGGTTCCTGGAGGGGGAACTGATCGGGATAACGGGCTCGAACGGGAAGACCACAACGACGACGCTGGTTCACCATATTCTGAACACGGCCGCTTATCACACGATCCTGGCGGGAAACGTGGGCACGCCGCTGATTTCCTGCGTGGACCAGATGGGTGCGGAGACGGTCTCGGTAGTGGAGCTGAGCAGCTTTCAGCTCGAATGGATCGAGAAGTTCCGTCCGGACATCGGCGTGTTCCTGAATCTGACGCCGGATCACCTGGACCGTCACAAGACGATGGATGCGTATACAGCGGCGAAAGCCAGGATATTTGAGAAGCAGACGGAACTGGACGCGGCGGTGCTGAACGCCGACGATCCGCCTACGGTGGCGCTGGCGCCGAAGAAGCCGCAAGTGTTCTGGTTCAGCCGTAGGAAGCGCGTTCTGCAGGGGGCGTGCATTCGAGGAGAAGACATCATCGTGGTGCACGACGGCAAGGAAGAGTACGTGATGAAGTGCGCGGAGGTTCCGCTGCCCGGCGCACACAACCTGGAAAACGTTCTCGCAGCGGTGACAGCGGCGCGGCTGACGGAAGTGGATCCGGCGACGATCGCAAAAGCGGTGAAGAGCTTCGGGGGAGTGGAGCACCGGCTGGAATTCACGGCGGAAATCCGGGGCGTGCGCTATTACAACGATTCGAAAGCCACAAACGTGGACGCGACGCTCAAGGCTCTGGACGCGTTTCCCGGAAGAATCCTGGTGATTCTCGGCGGAAAGGACAAGGGAAGCGATTACACCGTGCTGCAGAAGCCGCTGCGTGAGAAGGCGGTTCTGGCGCTATTGATTGGAGCGGCTTCGGACAAGATTGAGAAGCAGATTGAAGGAAGCGTGCCGGTCGAACGGGCGGGCACCATGGAACGCGCGGTTGAAATCGCGTCGCGGGCGGCCGAACCGGGAGACATCGTGCTGCTCGCGCCAGCGTGCGCGAGTTTCGACCAGTTTGAGAATTTCGAGCAGCGCGGAAGGGTATTCAAGGATTTGGTGCGCAAATTGGAAGAGAAGAATTCCAGCAATTCTCCGGGGAAGGGGTAAAGCGAGTGGCGAGGCGATTCGAAACTGACCGCTGGCTGTTTGGAGTGACGCTGATGCTGTGCCTGCTGGGCGCGGTGATGATCTTCAGCGCTTCGGCGGTAACCGCGGCGCAGGAATATGGCCGCGCATACATATTCGTGGCGCGGCAGGCAGTGTGGCTGGTAGCGGGGCTGGCGGGGATGTTTGCGTTGATGCGGCTGGACTATCACCGGCTGCGCGAACCGGCGGTGGTGTATACGGCGCTGTGTCTGGTGGTGTTGATGCTGCTGGGCACGTTCTTTCTGGATAAGTCGCACGCCACCCACCGGTGGATCCGCGTTGGCCCGGTGGGCATACAGCCGTCGGAGCTGGCGAAGCTGGTAGCGATTCTGTACCTGGCGTGGTTTCTCGATTTGCGGCGGCGCGCTGCTGCAAGCCTGGAATTCAGCAGAGGCGACCTGGTCGAGACAATTCTGCCGGCGGTGGCGCCGATCCTGGTTTGTGTGGTGCTGATCGTGATGCAACCGGACCTGGGTACTTCGGTGGACATCGTGCTGATCATGACGGCCATCCTCTTCGTCGCCGGGCTTTCCTGGAAATGGCTGACGGTGGGTGTGGCCGCGGCGCTGCCAGCCTTGTTTCTCCTGATCACGCATGTGTCTTACCGGCAGGCGCGGATCATGGCGTTCCTGCACCCCGAGTCCGACCCGCAAGGGGCGGGATTCCAGCTTCTGCAATCGTTGATCGCAGTCGGCTCGGGCGGATTTACGGGCGTTGGCTTGATGGAGAGCAAGCAAAAGCTGTTCTATTTGCCCGAAGCACACACCGACTTTATTTACGCGGTGATTTGTGAGGAACTGGGATTCATAGGAGCGGCATTCGTGATTGCGCTGTTTGGCGTGTATGGCTGGCGAGGAGTGCGGGCGGCATTCAACGCGCCGGATGGCTTCGGAAGGATGCTGGCGCTGGGAGTGACGGCAATGGTGTTGTTCCAATCACTGATCAATTTCGCGGTTGTGCTGGGGCTGATGCCGACTAAAGGAATCCCGCTGCCGTTCGTGAGCTATGGCGGGTCCAGTTTGCTCGTGATGCTGTTGGCCACAGGCGTGCTCCTGAATATTTCGCAGCAGAGCACGTCAACCGCAGGGCTCCTGGTTTGAGGAGCGAGGCGTGAAGTTATTGATTGCGGGCGGCGGCACGGGAGGACATGTGTTTCCCGCGGTGGCGATTGCGCGGGAGTGGTTGTCGCGAGGAGCAGAAAGGGAAGTCGTGCTGGTAGGAACGCAACGCGGGATTGAGATGAAGCTGGTGCCACAGGCCGGGCTGCCGCTGGAGACCATACGTGTGGCCGGGTTGAAGGGCAAGGGCGGAACCACGCTGGTGAAGAATCTGGCGATGCTTGGAACAGGCCTCGCGGATGCGTTTGGAGTTTTGAGGCGCCATCGGCCGACGGTGGCGTTTGGAGTGGGAGGCTATGCGGCCGGACCGATGCTGCTGGCGACATGGCTGCGTGGTATCCCGAATGTGATCTTTGAGCCAAATGCCGAGCCAGGCTTCACGAACAAAGTGCTGGCGCGACTGGCGAAGCGGATAGCGACGGGCTACGAAGTTTCTGCGCACACATGGGGAGAAAAAGCCGTGGTGACGGGATGCCCGGTGCGACCGGAGTTTTTCTCGATTGCCGCGCGCCGGCCCGAGAACCCGTTCCGGCTGCTGATCACGGGCGGAAGCCAGGGGGCGTCGCCGATCAATCAAGTGTTCATGGCCGCGGCTGAACTCTTGGCGGCGAGGAAGACGGAGTTGCAGATTGTGCACCAGACTGGAGAACGCGACTATAATGAGGTGCGCGCCGCCTACGCCGGGCATGAATTTCCAGTTGAAGTTTCACCGTTTTTGACGGACATGGCGGCACGTTTTGCCTGGGCGGACATTATCGTGTGCCGCGCCGGCGCCATTACGGCAGCGGAAGTGGCGGCAGCGGGCAAGGCGGCGATATTTATTCCGTTCGGGCGCGCGACGGACAGCCACCAGTTGCGCAATGCGCAGGAAATGGTGAACGGTGGAGCGGGACGGCTGATTCCTGAGCCGGAGCTCACCCGAGAGAGATTGGCACGCGAGATTTTTTCCCTCCTGGACCAGCCCGGGGACATCGAACAGCTTTCAACGAAGGCGCGCAGCCTGGCCCACCCTTATGCCGCGCGGGAAATCGTGAACTTGATAGAAGAGGCCGCGCGGCGAGCCCCTGGAAGCCCCCCTCGAAGCTCGGGGCAAGCGGGGCAAGCGAGCCAAAGGAAAGCGGAAAGAACTTGATGGTGTCGTTTCGCAATTTTACGCGCATTCACATGGTGGGAATCGGCGGGATCGGCATGAGCGGAATCGCGGAAGTGCTGCTGACTCTCGGCTATTCGGTGTCCGGCTCGGACACGAAGCCGTCGACGATCACGGAAAGACTGCAGGATCTGGGCGCCACGATTTTCGACGAGCACAAAGCGGAAAATGTGGAAGGGGCGCACGTCGTGGTGATCTCGTCGGCAGTGAAAGCCGATAATCCGGAAGTCGTAGAGGCGCACAAACGCAAAATTCCGGTGATCCCGCGAGCGGAGATGCTCGCCGAGTTGATGAGGCTGAAGTACGGAATTGCAGTCGCGGGGGCACACGGAAAAACGACGACCACGTCGATGGCGGCGTCGATTCTGGCCGCGGCGCACCTGGACCCAACATTTGTCGTGGGCGGGCGAGTGAACCAGGCGGGAACGACGGCGCGCGTGGGACGCGGCGAATATTTCGTGGTGGAGGCGGATGAGAGCGACCGCAGCTTCCTGATGTTTGCGCCAGTCGTCGCCGTGGTGACCACGATCGACCGCGAGCACCTGGACCAATACAGCTCGCTCGAAGATATTCAGAGCGCGTTTGCGCAATTCGTGAACCGCGTACCGTTTCACGGAGCGGCTATCCTTTGCCTGGATGAACCGAACGTGCAGGCCATCATTCCGCATGTGAAGCGGCCCATCATCACGTATGGGACGTCGAGCCAGGCGGACCTGGTGATCAGCGACATTCAGTTGCTAGGACTCGAGAGTGAATTCCGGCTGACGTACAGGGGCGAGGACCTGGGAATATTCCGGCTGCCGCGTCCGCCTGGCATTCATAACGTGAAAAACGCTGCGGCCGCGGCGGCGGTGGCGCTGTACTTGAACGTGGCGAGCGATCTGATCCGCGAGGGCCTGGCCAAGTTCGCGGGCGTGGGCCGGCGTTTCGACATCAGGGGAACCGTGAACGAGATTACGGTGGTGGATGATTACGGCCACCATCCGGCGGAAATCCGGGCCACGCTGGAAGCCGCGCGGGGATGCAAGTTCAACCGGCTACTGGTGCTGTTTCAGCCGCACCGCTTTACCCGCACAGAGCATTTGTGGAACGAGTTTTCACTGGCGTTCAACCAGGCGGACATCCTGGTGCTGCTGGACATCTACGCGGCCACCGAGAATCCGATTCCGGGGATCACGAGCGAGGCCCTGGCCACCAGCATTCGCGAGGCAGGGCACAAGAGTGTGCACTACTACCGCTCGATGCAGAAAGCCATTGAGTTTTTGTTGCGCGAAGCCGGGCCGGGCGACGCGATTCTGACGATTGGGGCGGGCAACGTGAGCCGGGCGAGCGGAGAATTCATGGTGCTGCTGGGCACAGAATACCGCGTGAATGAGGGAGTGAAGGATGCGGGTTGAGGAGCCGGAACTCGTTTCGGCGCTGATGGAACTCGGCGTGGAGCTGGAGCGCGGCGTTTCGCTCGCGGAGATGACCTCGCTCGGCATCGGCGGCACCACGGACCTGCTGCGAATCGACTGCCACGAGGCAATTCCTGAATTGCTCGAGCTGCTCGAGAGCCACGGGGTTGCGCACAAGTTTCTGGGAGGTGGGTCCAACCTTCTGGTGGCCGATGGAGAGCTGCCGTTCGTGGTGCTCCAGCTTGCGCAACCTGATCCGGACGTGGTGATCGAGGGGAGTTTCGCGATGGTGGATGCCGCGGCGGACCTGGGACGCACGGTGACGCTTTGCGCCAAACACAATCTGGGAGGCCTCGAAGGACTGATCGGGGTGCCGGGCACCGTGGGTGGAGCACTGCGGATGAACGCTGGGGCTTACGGTACGCAGATCGGCTCCTACGTGCGCGAAGTAAAGCTGTACCGGGCGGCCACGCGGAGCATTGAAACATTGAGAGGAGAGCAAATTTCCTTCGAATACCGGCACACTTCGTTTGCGCCGGATGATATGATGCTCGCAGTGAAGCTCGAACTTCCTTCCAAGCCCTACCAGGAAATCCTGCAAGGAATTCGTCTCTGCAACGAAAAACGGCGTTCCAGCCAGCCACTGGGACAGAAAAGCGCCGGGTGCATCTTCAAGAATCCCCCGGGGGGCTCGACCGGGAGGATGATCGACGAACTGGGCTTGAAAGGCCACTCATTCGGCGACGCAAGGGTAAGCGACCGCCATGCAAATTTCTTCGTGAACGCAGGCCACGCCTCCGCGGCGGACATGTTCGCGCTGATTGCCGACGTGCGCGAGCGCGTGCGCCAGGCCTATGGAGTCACTCTCGAAAACGAGGTGGTGGTTTGGAGCGCATAAAGCCAATACAGCGCAACTCGACGGCGGGCCCCGCGGAGCAAGAACGCTACCGGTCCGAGTTGATGACTGACGAAGAACCGCGGTACCTCCGGAGGCAGAAACCGGTGGAGATCCGGCGCAAGAAATTTGGCGGCAAGAGCTGGTCGTTCTACCGCCAAGCGTTTGCCTGGCTGCTGGTAGGCGGTGGGTTGGTGACGGTTGGAGTATTTGCGGCGCGCTACCTGCTGTATTCGCCGCAAGTGATGCTTGTGAAACCCGAGCAGATCGAGGTTACGGGGAACCACATGGTCGCGCGGGAAGAGATCCTGAAATTGTTTGTGCAGGACCGCAACCGAAGCGTGCTCAGGATTCCACTCGACACGCGCCGCACGTCGATCCAGGAACTGCCGTGGGTAGAAGAGGCGAGCGTGCAAAGAATTCTGCCCAATCATCTGCGGGTCTTTGTAACAGAGAGGACCCCGGTGGCGTTCTTCCGGAACGGCACCGAACTTCTACTGATCGATGCCCGCGGCGTACTACTGGATAGACCCGCGGGCGAAGACTTTCACTTCCCGATCATCACGGGACTTTCCGAAGGCGTAACACGCGAAGAGCGGGAGAAGCGCGTCGAGACGTATCTGGAATTCATGAAGGACATCGATCTGGTGCGGCCCGGGTCATCCGAGAGGGTGAGCGAACTGGATCTGGGCAATCCACGCGATTTGCAGGCAGTGCTGACGGGGCTCGGCTCGGGAGACGATGCGCGCGCGATCACGGTGTACTTCGGGCAAAACGATTTCACCGGCAAGTACCGAATGCTGGTGGAGAACTTCGCGCAGTGGCAAGCGGGTGCCGGCCAGGTGCGCTCGATCGATCTTCAGTATTCTCGGCAGGTGGTAGTGAACCCCGACACCAGTACGCCAACGCCGGCCACGAGAGGGAAAAAGTGAGTAGCAGGAGAGTCAGTCTTGGCAAAGAAAGATAGATATCTCGTCGGGTTGGACATCGGCAGCACAAAGACTTGTGCTTTGCTGGCGGAGATGGAAAACGAACAGGTCCGCTTCCTCGCGCTAGGGGCTGCGGAATCGAAGGGATTGCGTAAAGGACTGATTGTGAATCTGGATTCAACGGTCAGTTCGATACGGCGCGCGGTGGAAGAAGCCGAGGGCGTGGCCAATGTGCCGGTGGAATCCGCGGTGATCGGAGTAGCGGGAAGCCACGTTCGCGGGGTGAACAGCCGCGGTGCGATTCCGCTAGGTCCACGGGCGCGTGACATCGAGCGAGACGACGTGCGGAGGGCGATCGATACGGCGCGCAATATTGCATTGCCGGAGGACCGCGAGGTTTTGCACGTGCTGCCACACGAATTCATCGTGGACGCGCAGGATGGGATTCGCGATCCAGTGGGGATGGTGGGGCAGCGGCTGGAAGCTAACGTACACATCGTGACGTCGTCGATTGCGGCGACGCAGAACCTGGTGACGGCGGCGAACCGGGCCGGAATACTGATTAACGACACAGTTTTTGAGCCGCTGGCCTCGGCAGAAGCCTGCCTGACGCAAGACGAGCGCGATCTAGGCTGTTGCCTGATGGATATTGGCGGAGGGACCACAGAGATGATCGTGTATGGCGGCGGGGTAGTGCGTCACACGGGCGCGGTGGCGATTGGCGGCGACCACTTCACGAACGACCTGGCCGTTGGACTGAGAACGCCGATTCCGGAGGCG
>Ga0307475_10001650_pt1 | contig 13310 bp, 14 predicted proteins | sample atmos_gasesECM1C_FD_203317 | JGI IMG/M metagenome (GOLD analysis project Ga0307475, IMG submission 203317) | Hardwood forest soil microbial communities from Morgan-Monroe State Forest, Indiana, United States - atmos_gasesECM1C_515 | ecosystem: Environmental > Terrestrial > Soil > Temperate... | reverse complement strand
GCGGAAGAGCGCAACGTCTACCATCCCGGCGCCGTGGTCATCGACGCGAACGAAAATCCGCTCGGCCCGTGCGATGCCGCCCGCAAAGCCATCGTGGACATGGCGCCGCAGGGCGGCCGCTATTCCTACTGGCTCAAGGAAGAATTCGTCAAGACCTTCACGGAGATGGAAGGCCTCAAGCCGGAATACGTGCGCGTTTTTCCCGGCTCAAGCGAACCGCTGCATTTCTCCGTGCTCTCCTTCACGTCGCCAACGAAGAGCTACGTCACCGCCGATCCTGGTTACGAGGCCGGAATGCGTGCCGCCAAGATTTCAGGAGCGCGCATCGTCAAAACTCCGCTAACGAAAACGTATGCCCACGACATCAAAGCCATGCTCGCGGCCGCGCCCGATGCCGGGCTCTTCTACGTCTGCACCCCGAACAATCCCACGGGAACGATGACTTCGCACTCCGACATTGAGCAACTAGTTGCCGTGAAACCGAAAGGCTCCGTCGTGCTCGTGGATGAAGCCTACATCCATTTTTCCGACGGCGTTTCCGCCCTCGACCTCGTCAAAGCCGACCGCGACGTGATCGTGTTGCGCACTTTCTCGAAAATTTACGGCATGGCGGGTATCCGCTGCGGATTGGCCATCGGGCGTCCCGACTTGCTGGCGAAACTCGAGAACTTCGGCGGCTGGAGCGCCATGCCCATCACCGCTGTGGCTGCCGCGACTGCCAGCCTGAAGCACGAGCATCTCGTTTCCGAGCGCAAACAGTTGAACGCGTCGATCCGCCAGAAAACTTTTGATTGGCTCGGGAGCCACGGCTATTCCTACGTTCCGTCCGAGTCCAACTGTTTCATGCTGGACACCAAGCGCCCCGCCAAACAAGTCGTTGAAGCCATGGCCACGCGAAACGTGTACATCGGCCGCATCTGGCCCGTGTGGCCAACGTATACGCGCATCACAGTGGGAACGCAGCCCGAAATGGAAGCGTTCCAGGAAGCCTTCCAAGCCGTCATGAAGGCCCCAAATGCCACCGGCTACGCCACTCCGCCTTCGTTCTACGCCCGCCGCTACTATCCCGACGGCCAGGATTGGCCCAGCGCGTAAAGTGGCAGAATGGAAGCTGGACTTAGCCCGAACGAGTCGGACCGCCGAAAAATGAGATGGCTGGTCATCGGCTTTGGCTGCTATTTCCTCTTGGTCGTGTTCGCCCTCCCGCGTGCATCCGCGTTGCCCTATCAGATTTTCGCGCTGTGTGGTGTTCTCAATTTCGCGATCATGGGAGCTTTTATCTTCAGCATCAGGAAAGCTTACCTGAGAATGAAAGGATTACAGCTCCCGGCAAGCATTGAGGTGGATGAAAGTACCACCAAACTCCGAATGGATTTCGACCGCCGAAGACTCAAAGGGCTCTGGATAGGAGCGGCACTCTATTCACTGATCTTCCTCAACGGTCTTCGTCTTGGTCTCGCCTACGTCGACAGATTGCCCCTCGTAGTGATAGTTCTCGGAGAGATTTTGAACGGTTCAATCCTCATAGTATTCATCCTCGAAATAAGGAAAGTGAACAGACGTTTGGAAAGCAACAAGCCTCGCCAGTGATGGGACTCGCAAGGCTCATCGTGGGATGCAGTGCGCTCACATTGTAGGCCCCGCCTTCTGAGGCGGGCCGTTCTCCCCATGACTACGGTCGACCGAGAGGCAGCACTTGGAATCGTCGCTTTCCTGCCAGGCGGTACGTAGCGAAATCCGCTTGGTCCACCGTCAAAATCGTTGATAGCGACTCGCGGTTTGCTAGGTGCACAAGGGTCGCGTCCGCGAAGTCCATAGGTCGGTCCCAATATTGCAACATTAACGAACGCAGTTGCGGCAACTCTGCATCTTCAATTGTTCCCAACACGAGCGCTCCCGATCGCACGAACCCCCACGCCGTTTCTAATTCTGCCCTGGTATCACCAATCAGATGAAACAATTCGGTCAGGACTGCTTCGGAGGTCAGCAGGGGAGCGCGCAATTGGCGGAAGGTATTTTGGCAACGTTCATGCCACTCATCGTTCCTGCGCAGGATAGCGAGAATGGCTCCCGTATCGATCAGCGCGTCAGCGGCCATATCGCTTTCGCAATCGTTTGCGGATAGTCTCGCGTACTCTCGCCGACCCGTACTTACTGGGACCCCGGAGGACGCCAATATACTTCTCTGCCGCTGCGTGCAGCCTGCGCTGTTCCTCGTCTCCAGACACGTCCAACGCGCTTTTCTTCAGCCATTCGCGAACCGCCATATCCAGAATCGTTGAGATCGGGAGCTTTCGGACACGTGCTTGGCGCTCAAGGTCTGATTTCAACTCGCTGGACAATCGCCAGCTATAGACATGAGTCTTCATGCACTACATTGTAGTGCAGAAAACGGTCATTTACAACCCCTGTTTACAGGCGATTGGATTTGTCAGGCGTGCGCTTCGGGCGCCTGCCCATTTGGCGGCGCGAGCGGCACGGCTCCGTGAAACTGTTCGGCTTCCGTCGAGCCTGCTAGCGCAGTTGTCGAAGAGTTGCCGCTCGAAACGACCTGCGCGATTTCATCGAAATAGCCGGTGCCGACAAACCGCTGGTGTGTCACCGCACGATAGCCCAGTTCCTGCGATGCAAATTCTTCCTGCTGCAGTTTCGAGTAAGCTGTCATGCCCGCCTGCGAATAGCCGCGCGCGAGATGGAACATGGACATATTCAGCGCGTGGAAGCCCGCCAGCGTAACGAACTGGAATTTGTAGCCCATTTTGCCAAGTTCCTGTTGGAAATTGGCGATGGTCACATCGTCGAGTTTTTTCTTCCAGTTGAACGACGGCGAGCAGTTGTACGCCAGTAGTTTGCCCGGGAATTTAGCGTGGATAGCGTCGGCGAATTTTCGCGCTTCCGCGAGATCGGGCGTAGACGTTTCGCACCACAGCATATCGGCGTAAGGCGCGTAAGCCAGGCCGCGCGCTATGGCCGCGTCAATGCCTCCGCGATACTGATAAAAGCCTTCCGGTGTTCGTTCGCCGTGAATGAATCCGCGGTCCCGCGGGTCCGCGTCGGAGAGCAAGAGACCCGCTGAATTGGCGTCCGTGCGCGCAATAAGAATCGTGGGCACGCCGCAAACGTCGGCGGCCAGCCGCGCCGCCACAAGTTTCTCGATGAACTCGCGCGTTGGTACCACGACTTTGCCGCCCAGATGCCCGCATTTCTTCGCCGATGATAGCTGGTCCTCGAAGTGCACTCCCGCCGCGCCTGCTTCAATCATCGCTTTCATCAATTCGTAGGCGTTCAGCGAGCCCCCAAAGCCGGCTTCCGCGTCGGCAACGATCGGCGCAAACCAATACGTGCCGGACTTCTTGCCCTCCGCGGATTCGATTTGGTCCGCGCGAAGCAGCGCCCGATTGATGCGCTTCACCAGATTCGGCGCCGAATCGCACGGATAGAGACTCTGGTCGGGATAAACGTCGCCGGCGGTATTGCCGTCGGCAGCCACTTGCCAGCCACTGCCGTAAATCGCTTTCAGCCCCGCCTGCACCATTTCAATGGCTTGATTGCCGGTGATGGCGCCGAGCGCAGGAACGTAGGCGTCCGTGTGCATCAGATTCCACAGCCGCTCCGCGCCAAGCCGCGCCAGCGTGTACTCAATCTGAATCGAGCCGCGCAGCCGCAGTACATCTGAGTAAGAATAAGGACGCGTGACCCCGGACCACCGGGGATCCGTGCTCCAGTAGTTCAGATGTTTGTGGCCGTTCGCGTTTCCATTGGCCCCGTTCGTTCCGTTGGTCGACATTTGCTGTTCCTTACCTTTCTTCTGCGGCATCCAACCGAAAACAAAAATCTCTTCTTACGCCGGATTGAATTCCTCTCGCCGAATCATCTCTTCGCTCATCCTCCGCGCCTCACGGAGCGTCGCCCCCATTTGCTGATCGGTATTCTTTGCTGTTTCGCCCAGCAACCGTTCGAGCTCTTCGTCAAAGAGACCGCGAATGAGTTCCGGCGTGTGACGAGCCGGCGCGCCTTTCTCGTCGAGAACCTCAACTTTGTCCGAGTGCCTCATGCGCTGCGAAATCATCAGCCGGTAGATGCGATCCGTCGCGAGATCCTCCATGTAGCCATCCAGCAAACTCGCGCCCTTGCCGTTGAGCACGCCGTTGCGATAACGAATCACAGTGCGAACCGCCGCTCGCGTTCCCGCCAGCGTCCGCTTGCCAACTCCTGTCGGCAGCGGGCGGAGATCAGGATGCGTGCTGGCATTTGCCGGGCGCGCTTGCAGTTGATTCGGGGCAGGGAACTGGCTCACGGCAATTTCGTTTTGATCGGGATGCCCCGTCCAGGCACCATCCATCAGCGAGTTGGCCTCGTTCTTCTTGTCTTCCGCGAGGACCTTCAGCGCACGCGCGTTCAGTTCCGCGTCTTCGCGACTGGGATAAAGAGCGGTCATGCCGCCGATCGCGAGCATCCCGTGTTTGTGGCAAATCTCCGGCATCAGATTGCGCAAATTCTGGAAGAACGCCACGTTGTGCGGAATCGTGTTGCGGTCCGGCAGAACCCACTCGGGATTTTCGAGATTGAAATGGATCAGGCTGGCCATGTAATCCCAGCGCCCGAGATTCAGCCCCAGGATGTGTTCGCGCAAGTTCCAGGCGAACTCTTCCATCTGGAACGCGAGCGGATGCGATTCCACCAGCGCCATGCACTTGATGGCATTTGTCGGCAAGCCCTTAAGGCGGGCAATCATCTGGAAAAGATCGCGCCACCAAAGCGCTTCGTCGGCCGATTCGGACTTCGGAATGTAAATGCAAAGAGGATGCTTCAGCGTGCTGAAGTCCACTTGATACGCCACCATCGCCACGTCGAACAGCGAAGCTGGAAGCAATTCCCCTTGCAGCACACCGGCTTGATGCAGATGCAATCCGCGCGGCCGCGTGAAAATCACCGTGGAACTGGGATTGATGCCAACGGTCTTGTTGCGCTTGCGGTCAAAGTACGTGAGCCGCCCGGCGAGCGCTTCAAGAATATTCTTGATGCCCCGGGAATTGTGCTCCCAGGCATTGGCCGTCGAATCTTCCAGATCGAGCATTACGCCGGGAGCGCCGGAATTCAGCATTTTCACCACCAGATCGGCGTCATCGGCGGGCCCGGTCATCTGGTTCCGTTGATCCGTGCACCAGGCGGGAAGTTCAATGTGCCAGGAATTGGTTGTGGCCACGGAGGGCGGCAGGTAATCCGGAACTTTGCCGGTGTGCGCCTCGGCCAGCGCAACGTCTCGCCGCGCGACTAGGGCGCGTTGCCGTAATGTCAATGCGGCGTGCAGCGGCGCAAGGAATTCGAGAAAGCCGGCAGGCAGATCGCGCGCGGCATCGAAATCCGCCGGCGCGGAATTGACCGGCACAATACGATTCGCGAAGGGCAGGGGCTCCAACGATGGATTCGGTTTCGTCGTTGCGGTTGCCATGATTTGCCTTATTCCTTTCCTTTTCGAAAGTGAATGTGGGCCGCCGTGAGATGTAGGGCAATTGGGAGGCCAATCGCCGCGGCGGAAGGGCTTCTAAAGCCAAGCCGTTCAAACAGATAAGAGCAGCGCGGGGCGGCCATCAAGCGGGCGTGGAAAAACGCAGTCATATTGTCGAGAAATTTGCACACCAATGGCGGGTAATTTCTCAGTCTCGTCGCGTTGTTCAGCATATTGAACATCTGTTCAGCTCTCCCTATCCATTGATACCCGGAGACCCGGAATAGTTGCAAGTGGCTGTTCAGCATCCTGAACATGTATTCTATACTGTGGACATAACGGAAACTTATAGGAGAGCCCCATGCCAGTCGTAGACGCTAGTCCCGCAGTCGCCGTTGAGCGCGCCCTGAGCATTCTCGAGGCTGCGGCGCAGCGCCGCGACGGCATGACCAATTCCGAAATCAGCCGCAAACTGGCCATCCCCAAAAGTTCCGCCAGCTACATCTTGCGCACCCTCGAAAAACGCGGCTACTTGCGGCGTGAAGCAGAAACGGGACGGTACCGCCTGGGATTGAAAATTTTGAGCCTCGGCGGAGACGCGCAAGCCAATCTGGACATCGCCGATCTTGCCTTGCCCTTCATGCGCACACTCAGTGAAAAGATTCAAATGACCGTGCACCTCGCGGTGTTGGACCAGGGCGAAGCTGTTTACATCGAAAAAGTCGAAGCCCCTGGATTTTTCAAGGTCAATACCTGGGTCGGCCGCCGCATGTTTTTGCATTCCACGAGCGTCGGAAAATGTTTGCTGGCCTGGCTGCCAAAAAATGAAATCGAAACCATGGTGAAGCAGCAAGGACTGAAAAAAAGAACACCGAAAACCATCACATCGATTTCGAAACTCATCGCCGACCTGGAACACGTGAAACAGTCGGGCTACGCCGTGGATGACGAAGAAAACAGTTTGGGTGCGCGGTGCTTGGGTGCGCCCATTTTTGACGCCATGGGAAACGTGGCGGCGGCGCTCGGCGCCAGCGGAACGCTGACGCAAACGGACGAGTCCGATATGCCGAGGATCATCGAAGCGCTCAAAGAAACGGCGCGGCGAATTTCGCGACAATTGCAAAGGAGCGGAGCAATGGGGGCCGCGTAGTTAGCAGCCTCCGCATTTGAAAATTATTTTGCTTCGCCGCGACGATGAGATTGCCTGGGTCTATGCCGAGGGGAGGTGTTAGCATACTTCCGATGAGGTCAGCAGGAAACGTGAGATTATCTCGGTCGGGAAAACTTCTTGAGAGTAGCAGTGTTGGACTTAAATTTATGGCGACGCTGAGAGTGGTGTAGTGCTGATCATTGCACATCGCGGGGCTTCGGGGAACGCGCCGGAAAATACTCTGGCGGCGTTCCGAAAAGCTGTTGCGCTGGGGGCCACGTTTATCGAAACGGATTTGCAGCTTTCGCGCGACGCGCGGTTCGTGGCCATTCACGATGCCACCGTGAATCGCACCACGAACGGGCAGGGAGCGGTGCACGACATGGCGCTCGCCGATTTGCGGAAGCTGGACGCCGGGTCGTGGTTCGGGAGCGAGTTTGCCGGAGAGCGCATTCCCACCCTGGAAGAAATTTTCGAGTTCTCCAAAAAAAATGACGTGGTGTTTTACCTGGAGATAAAACCCGGCGCCGCGTGGGGCGGAGAGCACGCGTTGGTTGGCGCGCTGCGCGAATCGGGAGAGATACCGCGGGCCGTGGTGATTTCTTTTGACGCGGGGATCGTACTGAACCTGCGGAAGATCGAACCAACGCTGATGACCGGGCTGCTGTACGACGGGCAGATCGAAAATCCCCTGGAAAAGGCCGTGGAAATCGGCGCGCGGCAAGTGGCCGTGCGAGGAGACCTGGTAACGCCGGCCCTGATCGCGCAAGCCAGGAAGAAAGATTTGCAGGTGGTGTGCTGGACGGTGAACCATCCGGCGCATATGCGCATGCTCGCGGCTGCGGGAGTGGACGGAATCATGAGCGATTATCCAGACCGGCTGGTGGCGGCGGTGAGAAAAGAAGCCGAGAGCATCTCCTGAACTCGGAGAATCCCCATAGCAAGGTCCCATAGCAGCTCTGGCTATCCCGGAAAAAGCAGATCCCTTGCGACAAGGTCGGAACTCGCAAAGCTTCGCTCCCGCCGCGGCGGGCTCGGGATGACAGTGGGAAAGCCTTTTCGGGCTGCTGGAGATGTTGAACGACCTCACATTCATCGCGCACTAGCCAGGAGAAGGTGAAGAGCAGCGAGCTGGGCGACGGGGAGTTGCTCGGCGCGGGCGTCCGGGCGGAGGTCCAATGAGGCTAGGGCTTCGCGGATGCGATCGGGTTTGGCGAGAGAGCGAAGATTATTGACCAGCGTCTTGCGCTTCTGCGAGAAACACAATTTCACAAAATCCAGGAAGAGAGAATCGGCGTCACGGGACGAGCGTGGCGGTGCGCCGCCGACTGGCGGAGCGTTGGAGGCGAGGGGCAGTTTTGCGCGTTCGCCAGGCAGACGGAGGGTGATGAGAGCCGAGGTGACTTCCGGAGGAGGATTAAAAGCTTCGCGTGGAATCTCGAAGACGAATTCGGGGCGTGTGTAGAACTGCGTGACGACGGAAAGATAGCCATAGTCGCGCGTGCCGGGTTTCGCAGCGAGGCGTAGAGCAACTTCGGTCTGAATAACGACGTGAATTTCGTCGATGAAGTCAGCGAAGTTAAATAAGTGATGAAGGATCGGCGAGGTGATGTAGTAAGGAAGATTGCCGTAGACGCGCGCGCGGCGGCCGGCCGCGATGGCGGGAATGTCTGCTTTTAGAACGTCGCCGGGGACGACGTCGAGGTTTGGGAATTGTTTTGCGAGGTGGCGGAGGCCGGGGAGGAACGCGGCATCGAGTTCGATGGCGTGGACGGGAGCGCCGGTGGCGAGAAGATGCTGGGTCATTTCACCGTGTCCTGAACCAATTTCGATCCAGCAGTGCTGGTCGTTCCGCGGCAGAGGGACGGTGGAGTGCGGCGAAACCCGAATGGCGCGCGCGATTTCTTCGCGCCAGTGGAGATCGGCGAGGAAGTGTTGGCCGAGGCGTTGGCGAGCCATGGGTGGAACAGTGTAGCAAGAGGCGCGCGATGCGCGCCGAGAGGTAGCGAAGTAAGGAGATAACGAGGTAAGGAAAAACAAAGGCCGTGACCGGTGCCTTGTGACCCGTGTTCCGTGACCCGTGGAAGAGCGGCGGAGAGGAGGTCCCGACAAGGTCGGGATCTTCGATTGACAGTCGACAGTTGAAAGTTGAATGGCAGAGACATCCAGGCCGGTTCGCAAACTCCGGCCAATGGGGGAATGGGAAGCAAAGGAAGGTATGGATCGGGGTTGGCAACACGGGAAGAGACATTCAGGCCGTCCCGACCAAATCGGGATCTTCGAGTTCGCAAGCTCCGGCCAATGGAAGAACGGGAGGCAAGGGTGAGGAGCGCGGTATGTACACCCTCCGTCGCGGCCGAAAGAGTGCGGAAGTTATTGAAGTGGAAAGAGTTGACGGATCGCCGTCGCGGGAAGGAGTGCGCAAGAGCTTGAAAACAAACGAGTTCGTTCCGACTTGCGCTCCTGCGGAATAGCTGTTTAGCTATGGCGCCCCTCCCCCACCCGGCCTGTTTTTCATAAGTGTTGATTCCAAACGTAGATAAAGTCGCTTGTTTTGATACACTTCTGGAAGTGTTGATTCTAAAGGGACTTACATTGCACAAAAATTGTGCAAAGTGTGACCTTTCCAAATCCACGCTGATTCTAAAGAGGTTTAAGCTGTTTAGAATGAACACATCCGCAAGTGTTGATTCTAGAGGAGTTGCGAGAGAGATGCGCAAATGTATTGGGGGATTCAAGAGATCCTTCATTCGCGATGGTCCCCTACGGCGGGCAGGCTGAGAGAGGGTGCCGACCTAACGAAGTCATTATAACATATCTGGGTAATTTATCAATAGTTACTTATAAGTGGTTTGTGTGCTGTGGGATAGCGGCTGGCAAGGCAGAAACCAGAAATGTGAACGTGGAAACTGGGAGACAGAAAAAGTCAAACCCCGCACCCTTTGCAAAACCAAGCCCCAAAGGGTGCGCCACCCGCCGGCCGCAGGGGAAAACATCCCGTCTGTCCCTGGCTTCCGTCCCTAGCTTCCGAGGGGCGCCAGATCAGCCTGAAGCTGCCAAAGTCTATCGCGACTGGCATTTGTCCGGTAACGCGACTTCCATGATAGGTCGCGCTTCGGAGGAGCGCGGGTGTAGATTCTCTGGTTATTCGCCGCGTGTCTTGGCCTCTCAGTGAGCATTTAGGAGCCGTTTTCGCGCTAGAACAAGCAAACCACCTATAGTCAATAGTCCTGATCCGAGCAGCATGAGTATGCCGGGTTCTGGAACTCTTGTCGTGTCTTGAGATCCAGCTCCCTTCCTATCTCCGTTCTGTTGACGTTTGTCGGCATAAACTGGTGGGACAGTAACCAAAGCGAGTGCGAGAGTCACAGCAAACGTCAGTTTTTTCATATCCGCCTCCTGACAAAACAAACTATGCACTTCGTTGACCGTACTCTGAGGCAGTCGCATCTCGATGAAAAGAAATGTGAAGTAATAGTGATTTATGACCCGCAACTGCAAAATCTTGCGGTTGAGTTGCAAGTGTTTTCTCGGGACTCTGGACGGGAGCAGGGTGATCCGGTATTCACCTGACCTTGATTTCAGAAACTCACTGGATTCCATTCCCGTTTTCATGTCCGTTAGCCTCCTCAACGAAGATGACTGGCCCGTTCCCGGCCCAAGGCGTTCTCGGCGTAAGGTCATCTGGCCTGAGATACATCGCTAGATAGATTTCTCGAGCAGGGAGGAACACATGATCCTAGTAGCCGCCCTTGGGTCGGGAGACATGACAGGAGAAAATTCTCTTGGAGAGTGTTCACCTTCGCCGTCAGTCGCAGGATTCGGCGCACTCCGAGGGATTAGAAGATCAGAAGCCCGCACCCGTCTAAGCGCCCCCTTGTGGGTGACCAGCCTCCGAAAGCCGGGCGTTTTTGAAGTCGTTCCTACGGAGAATGTCAGCAGATTCGGCATCGGGATGGTCACACGGGAGTTCTGGGAGCCTGCGGACCCGGTACTCGTTTCATCCCCGCCTGGATTTTGTGTCCAAGGCTCGGTTGTGTATTGCAACAAGCTCCCGAGCGAAGACTATGTCCTAGGCATCCGGCTGAATACGCCAGTGGAACATTGGATCGAGAAACTCGGATTGTGTCCCGACGAATCTTAACCTAACAGGGGTCGAAGGAATGCTCAGCCTCCATATGCCCCAAGGCCGCCACTCTGCGCGGGTGGCGACAAAGAAACCTGCCCGCCTTGTCACCAATCTCGTTGGAGTTCAGAAAATCTTTCCCTGTCTCATTGTCGATATGTCGCAAGACGGATTCAGATTGCGGGGTAATTTCAAACTGAGGCCCGGACAACTCGTCGAACTCGTTGTAGATGACCCTGTAGATTCAGTGCAGTGCGAAGTTATATGGGTCGGCAGAGCAGGGTCGAGGCAGGAAGGGCAAGCGGGGCTGCTAACTGTAGGCAAATGAGCTGTAAGCAGTCCCCGCCACAGACAGCATGCGTTGCAGGTCTCAGGCCAGGCCGCTTGCCCAAAAACCCGGCCAGCACCGTGCCTGAAAGTCCAGTCGCAACTGCACAACCTGCTGTTCTAGCGAGGCACTCGTCCGTCGCGGACTGTGATGTGGCTTGCGGCTCTGCTCCGGGATCCCTTCCACACTAAAATCACGATAACGCTTCAACCACAAATAACCCGTGAGACGCGAAATCTCATACTGATTGCATAAGGTGCTGAACGGTTTTAACTTTTGCGTTGCCTCAACCACAAAACGGACTCGCTGTTCTCGAACGTCCATCGTTTTCCATGCCACGGCCCGCACCCCCGCGCGTTACGCGCGGGAGTGTAAAGGATGTCTTAGGACTGAACAAAGAACGCAAGAATGCTTCCGGGATTCAGCAAGGACGTAGACGACCTTGCATTCGCTGTCAACCGGGGCTGACAAAGCAACTCGCAACTTCTCAACAATCGCTTTGGCTGTCATCCATTTTCACCGTGAATTTCTACCATACCACCGTGCTGCCCCGTGCGCGAATGACGAGTGGCGGGACGCCGTGGGATCAGAAGTAGCCGGTGCGGAGGCGTGAGGTTTGTTCAGGAAATGATAGTACCGGACGGTGGCCGGCTTGTTTGGTGGAGAGGGCGCGGCGTTTCTCGCGGCGTGCGGCCGAGCGGCGGGCGTGATTTCTGTGCTTTTCGCCGTAGATCCACTGGAAGATGGCGTAGAGCAGGAAGTCACAGCCTAGAATGGCGAACGCGAGAAACATCGTAAGCGACATGGGGACCTCACCGGGGCTCGCGTGAATGGCGCAGCCCGGACACGGAAAGAGTAGGGGCGGAAAGGCTAAGAAGTCCTGAGCGGTTTATGAGGAATTTGTTAGAAGGGAAGAGGAGAAACTAGAGAGTGAAAAAGGAAGAAGAAGAGAGATTTCTCTCTGCGCAGGCCGACCGCTTCGCGGGAGCGAAGCGGGAAGAAAAACCGTCGGCCTGCTCCGCTCGAAATGACGGGGGAGGGGGAGGCGAAAAGCAGATCCCTCCCGCCGCTGCGGGCTCGGGATGACAAATGAGCCGGTGGCAGCGAACACCGCACAGCCAAGATTCATCGCGCAAAAACCGCGCGATGGGGCAGAGGGGCTGTGCCGCAGAAAGCAAGAACCTCGCTAGGGTGCAGCGGGGCTGATTTTCTCGACGTGAAGGGTCTTCTTCGCGGAATCGAAATTGCCGGCGAGCAGCACATGCGCGGCAGGGAAGTCCTTAACGGCTTCGGGGTTTTCGACTACCCAGACCGCGTGATCATCGTCGGCTATGAAGACGGCTCGTTGGGGTTTCCATTCCTGGTGGCCTACCGAAGCACCTCCGCGCCAGCATTTCTGGACGCAATCCGCGCGGCCGGTCTTGGTGTGCTGGGCTCCGCAACTTTCATCACTGATCCAACCTGCTCGAGACGGGCCTGCTCGAGACGGGCTTCTTTGTTGCGCCGACACTGAGCCGAACGCCGCGAGACTGCAAACAAGCAAGAAAAGAAAAGCAATCCGGCCCCTGATCATCTTTTTTGCTCACGCCTCCGCAGCTCTCGTTACGACTACCCGATCGCCTCAGCTCATAAGCGGCAGTATTGTACTTTCCGCCTATCGGTGCAAGGTCGGTAGGTCCGCCAAGAATCTTCAGCCATGCCATGGTGGAACTAGATCGGGCTGTAGGGTGTTTTCCCTAACCAGGATTCAGGCCTTTCGTGTATTGCCTTATGCAGGCAATTTCATATGCTCTCGGCGATTGTCGGTGCTAAATGCCAGGGTGGAAGCTCTTGATCGCCAGAGGGCGCCGGTGGAAATTGGGCGGCAGTTGCGCAAGGTATTGATAATCTGCGAGGAATCCTCTGCGCGCGACACCATGCGCGTCTTGCTGGGAAGCATGGGGTGTCAGTGCGTCGTCGCTTCCAACGTCCGCCAAGCCATTACAGTGTTGGAGCAGGAAAACCCCGATGCCGCCATTGTGGACCCGCGAAGCTCGAATTTTTCGGCCGGTCCGATCATCTCAGGACTTGACAAAATCCATGCCAAGCTGGGCGGTCGTATCGTTGTCCTCACCGGGGAAGAAGGGGAGAAGGAAGTCAAGGAGCTGCTCGACCGCTACCGTGTTCCCAACGTACCGCGGGACCGCCTCCTTCAAGAGCTTTGGGGTAACTTGGAATCTTTATTCCGGCCAAAGGAAGTCCTTCACCGGATCAAAAT
>Ga0307475_10001648_pt1 | contig 13313 bp, 7 predicted proteins | sample atmos_gasesECM1C_FD_203317 | JGI IMG/M metagenome (GOLD analysis project Ga0307475, IMG submission 203317) | Hardwood forest soil microbial communities from Morgan-Monroe State Forest, Indiana, United States - atmos_gasesECM1C_515 | ecosystem: Environmental > Terrestrial > Soil > Temperate... | reverse complement strand
ATCCGACATCGGCTGCGTCAACGTCGGCATCGCCTTCCTCAACATGCAGCGCCTCGACGACGCCCAGCAAATCCTCCAAAAATCCGCCGAGCGCGACCCAAAAAATCCGCGCGTGTGGTTCAATCTCGGCCTCCTCGCCAAAGCCGCCGGCCAGCCCGACGTCGCCATCGAATATTTTCAAAAAGCCGCAGCTCTCGATCCCACCGATGCCGACACGCAATATTTCCTAGGCCTCATATATTCGCAGCAGCAGCAATACGACAAAGCCATCGCCTCTTTCGAAAACGCGCTGAAGCTGAATCCCTTCCAGGTCTCCGCCGAATTCGGACTCGCCCAAGCCTATCGCCGCAAAGGTGACGACGCGCGCGCCATCGAGCATCTCGATCGCTTCCAGCACCTCACCGCCGAAAAACTCGGCAAGCCCATGAGCTTCATCTACGGCGAACAGGGGAAATATTCTCTCGCGGAGCTGATGCGCCCCGCCCCGGAACCGGTTCCACCCGCCGTCCCCGTGCATTTCACCAACGTCACGCCGCTATCCGGCCTGCCCGCGCAGCCGCCTTCCGCCCTGCGCAAGCCAACCGTGAAATCCGCGAGCCTCCACGCGAAGCGGCCGCACAAGCCCAAATCCGAATCACAACCAGAGGAACCGCACCCGGTCGCGAAATTCCTGGGCAGCGGCGCCTGCATCTTCGATTACGACGGTGACGGCAAGCCCGACATGTTCCTCGTCAACGCCGACGGAAAAGGAAACGCCGGCCTCTTCCGCAATCTCGGCAGCGGAAAATTCGCCAACGTCACTAAATCCGCACACCTCGATATCAGCGGCGATGGCATGGGGTGCGCCGTCGGCGATTATGACAACGACGGCAAACCCGATCTCGCCGTCAGCTTCGATGGCCGCGTCGCGCTGTTTCACAACGAAGGCAAAGGCATCTTCAAGGACGTTACCGAAGTAGCCGGGATCGCGAGCGATGGCCTCGCGCTCGGCCTGGCATTTCTCGATTACGACCACGACGGCGATCTCGACCTCTACGTCACTCGCTTCAACGAATTCCAGTTCGAGAACCCCCGCGAGCCGTTCACGTTTCCCTCCAATGCAACCCCACCCGGAAATATTCTCTGGCGCAACAATGGTAACGGTACTTTTACTGACTGGACAAAAGAGACCGGGCTCGGCGGCGTCGCGCCGTCCGTAGGCGCGCTCGGAAGCGATCTCAACAACGACCGCGCGATCGATCTCGTCGTCACTGGCTGGCAAAAGCCTCCCGTCGCCTACATGAATCAACGCGAGGGCGCATTTCGCGCCACCACTCCATGGTCGGTAAAAACGCCCACGGACATGCCCGCGTCGACCGCTGGAGTCGTCGCGCTCGACTTCGACAAAGATGGCTGGATGGACCTCGCTTTCACTCACTGGGGCCCTCCGGGACTGACCCTGTGGCACAACGTAGAAGGAAAATCGTTCGAACGCGTGCCCCTGCCGGAAGCTGAATTCATGCGCGCCTGGGGCGTCGCCGCTCTTGATTACGACAACGATGGCTGGATAGATCTCGCCGCAGTCGGCGAAACATATTCAGGCGAAGGGCGCATCGTCCTCCTCAGAAACGAAGGCCCAGCCGGTTTTCGAGATGCAACCGCCGAAACCGGCCTCGACAAAATCGTGCTTCACGATCCGCGCAGCATTATCGCCGCCGATTTCGACGCCGATGGCGCCGTCGATCTGCTCATCACTCAGAATAATCTTCCGCCTGTCCTCCTGAAAAACACCGGAGGCAATCGCTACAACTGGCTCCGCCTGGGATTCAAAGGCGAACACGACAACAAAACTGGAATTGGAACGAAAGTCGAGCTATCCGCCGGCGCATTGCAGCAAAAATGGGAAGTCTCAGGCGCTTCCGGCTACCTGGGTCAAGGTTCCACAGAAATCGTCGCAGGCCTCGGGTTCGAGCGCGAAGCCGAAGTAATTCGCCTCCTGTGGCCCACCGGCGTGCTTCAAGACGAAATGCAAATCCGCGCTCTGAAGAGCGAGCAGATCGCCGAAATCGACCGCCGCGGCAGCTCCTGCCCGATCGTCTTCGTCTGGAACGGCGAAAAATACGAATTCCTCGCGGACATGATCGGCCCCGGAATCGTCGGCCACTGGACAGGCCCGAACCAGCGCAATATTCCCGACCCCGACGAATATTTCAAAGTCTCCGGCTATCAAGTCCAGCCCAAGGACGGTGTGATCAGTTTCAAAATGCTCGAGCCTATGGAAGAGCTCGACTACCTCGACCAGACCCGCCTCCTCGCCATCGATCATCCCGAGGATGTCGAGGTCTACCCCAACGAACGTTTCCTCAGCGCCCCGCCGTTTCCGATGTTCAAAGTAATCGCCAGCCAGGACGCGCACGCCCCCGCCGGCGCGTGGGACGACAAAGGTCACGATCTGCTCCCGCTGCTTCGCGCGCGCGATCGCAAATACGTCACAAATTTTCCCGACGCGCCCTATCAAGGCTTCGCCGGAATGCACACCATCGAACTCGATCTCGGCCCCTGGGAAGCCGATCGCCCGATTCGTCTGCTGATGGACGGCTTCACCGATTATTTCAGCGCCAACTCGATGTACGCCGCGTGGCAAGCGGGCATCGAACCGGTGCCACCCTATGTCGAAATGCTCGACGATTCCGCGAAATGGGTTCGCATCGTCAACGACATGGGCTTCCCCGCAGGCCTCGCGCGCACCATGGTCGTGGATCTCACCGGCAAACTCCCTTCAGGCTCCCGCTTCATCCGCATCACCACGAACCTGAAAATTTACTGGGACCGCATCCGCGTGGATAATTCCGCGCGCAATATTCCTTTCAAAGTCACTGAAATTCCCCTGGCAAGCGCGAAGCTGGATTTCCGCGGCTATCCGCGCGTCGTCGAAGGCAACCCCATCAACGATTTGCGCTATATCTACGAGCAAGTGAGCGCCACAGGCCCCTACACGCGGCAAATCGGCAACTACACCCGCTACGGCGACGTAACGGATCTCGTTAAAAAAATAGACGAAAAGTACGTAATCTACGGCTCCGGCGACGAAGTCTCCATAGACTTCGACGCCACCAATCTCCCCGATCCCCCCGAGGGCTGGACCCGCGACTATTTCTTCTACGCCGACGGCTTCGCCAAAGACATGGACTTCTACGCCGCCCACGGCGACACAGTCGCCCCGTTGCCCCTGCACACGCTGGTTCCGTACCCGTATCCCCCAGGCCTCGAATATCCCGAAGACAAAGACCATCTCGACTACTTGCTCGACTACAACACCCGTGGCGTCTCCGGCCCAGCAGGCGACTCCTTCCGCTTCCAATACAATGAAAAGCCCAAAAAGTAGCGGCTCGCGATCACGACGGCGCAGGAAGCCGTTGACGCCGCACACGACGAAACCAACGAAGAAATTCCCCTTCGCGGTTCCGATTCCGCCGCGTTCTATGATCGCGGTGAAAGATATTCCCGGAAGTCCGTGGGTGAAAAAGATCGGTCGTGTCTTCAGAATTGGCTACTACAGTCGAATGGACGGACTAGATTGTATTTGGCTCATAGACGAAACTGGACAATATCGCGAAACCCTTGATCACGATTACCTCGATAAGTTCTTTGAGATTCGCTCAATTTCCAAAGAGCGCAGCCTATATGGTCGTGGGCGCCCGCCTTTTCCTCCGCTGAAGCCAGCCCCTGTTAGGTAGCCACGACGACGCCTCACCTCATCGTGGGCCTTCGCCTTTCAGTAGCGTAGGCTTCAGCCTGCGCCCCAACCCAAAACCCACCGCTATTGCCCTGCTTACCTCAATCGCGCTCTCGTTCTTTTCGCACCGCCGGCGTCCCGCCGCCTCTTTTGACGACGCTGCAAAGCATCCTTGCAGGTTCTCAGGTGGGAGCCCCCTGCTTCAGCAGGGGGAGCTGGACTTCAGTCCAGCGAAAAAGCGCCGGCCACGAAAATGGGCTTTAGCCCTGGGATTCCCGATGACTCGCAACTCCTCCCATCCAAGACGGAACTCAACCCGTAGCTGCGACCATGCCTTTCTCGTCATGCCCTTTCGCCTTGCCTTCGGCTACACAATTTGCTACCGTAATCGTTGAGTTATGAGCACGAACAAAAATTCGCGCAGTAGGATGGCTGCTTCAGAGGCAAAGCCGCCCCAGACCCCGCACGCCCCAACGCCTCACCCGCCATTCCGTAACGCCGGCGTCCCGCCGGCTCTTTTACAACCACTCATCCCACCCACCTCCCCATCCACTCCCGATTCCTAATCGAGAATCCGCGATTAAGAGTCCCCGCAAAACCAACAAAACAAAGCACCGCCCTTACTTCTAATCGAGAACGGATGGCAATTTCTCAATTCGATTTCCCGGCTCGAGAGCCTCTAGTTGCTGCCGATCACCGGTCGCGAGTCACTCATCAAGGAATTCCTAACCGCAACAGTCGATTTACAGAAAATCGCCTAAATCCAGCAACTGCAATACATACGCATTTTCTACCGCAACAAAACAGCACTTTCCGTCAAATTCCAATATTGCTCCCGCTCCCTTGCTTGCCAGGCCCCAGCATGATAATTTTCAATTCCGTCAAGAATTAGCACCCTCCAACATGCCGTCCAACTTCAACAATTCGCCATCTGCAACGCGTCAGCGCGACGAAGTTAGTTCGAGCGCCGCAAAAGAACCCGTCTACTGGCGCGTGGAAGGCAGCCTCCTGAATCTCACAGCTGTCCGCCCGGTGGGCTTCTTCACCTGGAACGCCCAGACCTTTCTCGAACGCTGGGGCAGGCGCGGGACGATGGGCGTCCTCGCGATCGCGCGGCCATTTCTCTACGCCTCGAATCGCGTGTTCGCCACACGCCTTCTCCACACGGTGCTGCGCGGCGTAAGCCGCGACCGGCTCGACCTCCTCGGCGAAGAATTCTTCCAATATTTCCTCAAGCCAAGATTGAAAACCGCCGGGGTTGCCCGGCTAAAAGAAATCATCGCATCCGGCGCGGACGTTGTCCTCGTAAGCCAGGGACTCGACCACATCATGCGCCCGCTGGCCAATCACCTTGGCGTCGAGCGCATTCTCTGCAATCGCCTCGATTTTCGCGACGGCCTCGCGACCGGCCGATTGCTCGATCCAGTGATCCGTCCACGCGGAGCCTTTGCGAAACTCACTGGACGCCAGCCGAACGGGCAGGTCTCGCGCGAAATTCTTCTCCGCAGCCTCGGCTACACGAAGAATCCAGAGCTCGTCGACGGCGCGATTCAATCCGCGCGGCGGCCGTCTCCGCAAGTTTCGATTCCCGTAGTCCATTTTGCTAAAACCAACGGCGCCGCCCACGATGGACTTCCCTTCTCCGTGCGCGATTCGCTCCGCGGCAAAAACATTCTTCTGATCGGCGCCACAGGTTTCATCGGCAAAGTGTGGCTGGCGAATCTGCTCACCGACCTCCCGGAAATCGGCAGAATTTATCTTCTCGTCCGGCGCAATAAAGCAAACACCGCGCTCGCTCGTTTCCGCCGCGTGGTGGAAGAATCGCCGGTGTTTGAGCAGCTCGCGGCCGAGCATGGCGAGCGATTCGCCGCTTTCTTGAGGGAGCGAATCGAAGTCGTCGAAGGTGACGTGAGCAATCCTGGTCTCGGCATGGCCGCAGATGTGCGCCAGCGCCTCGCCAAAACACTCGACGTCATCGTCAACAGCTCCGGCCTCACGGACTTCAATCCCGACCTCCGCGACGCTCTCGCAACGAATGTCCGTTCTACGGCCTACTTGCTCGATTTCCTTCGCGATTGCCAGCACGCGTCTTTGCTGCACCTTTCCACTTGCTATGTCATTGGCCAGCGCGACGGGCGCGTCCTCGAAGAGCTCCCGTCAAATTACACGCCGGTTGGCCTTGCGAATTTCGATGCTGAAAAAGAATGGCAATCGCTCGAAGCTCTTGTTCACGAAATCGAAGCACGCGCCGAATCCCCTGAGATCACCGCCGAGCTGCGTGCTCAGGCCCTAAAAAAGGAACATGCTTCGAAGGATTTAAGCGGCGCAGCTCTCGAAAATCAGATCCGCAAGAATCGCGTCCGCTGGCTGCGCCAGACTCTCACTGATGTAGCCACGCAGCGCGCCAATGAACTTGGCTGGCCCAATACCTACACCTTCACGAAGAGCCTTTCGGAATCGTTCATCCGGAATTTTCTCGACGCGCAACCGAGCGCGGCCATCGCCGTCGTTCGCCCGGCCATCGTCGAAACCTCAATCGAAAAACCTTTCCTCGGCTGGAACGAGGGCATCAATACTTCCGCGTCGCTCTCTTATCTGCTTGGCACTTTCTTCCGCCAGCTTCCGACCACAGAATCGAAATGCCTCGACCTGATTCCAGTGGACCTCGTCTGCCGCGGCATGACGCTCATCGCCGCTGCGCTCGTCGCGCGCCGCCACGAACGCGTCTACCAGCTCGCCACTTCCGTCACAAATCCGTGCGACATGCGCCGTTCGATCGAACTCACTGGTTTAGGCCACCGCAAATTTTATCGCGCGCAAGACGGTCTCGAACACCGCCTGCGCCTGAAATTCGACGCGATTCCGGTTTCAAAGTCGCGCTACCAGAAACTTTCCGCGCCCGCCCAGAAGGCGCTCGTGAAGGCCATCAATCGCACCGTCGAACCCTTCGCAGCCAAGCCGCCACTCGCGCGCCGCGAACGCGAACTCGAAAAAGTGATCAAGCTGGTCTCGCTTTTCGAGCCTTTCATCCTGCACAACGATCACGTTTTCGAAGCCCTGCACGTCGAGCAACTCAGCGCTGCGCTCCCGACCGGCGAACGCGCCGAGTTCGGCTTCGACGCTCGCGGCCTCGACTGGTGGGACTACTGGATCAACGTCCACATTCCGGCGCTGCGCAAGTGGTGTTATCCTCTCATCGAGGGCCGCCCTCTGGAGTCCCGTCCGGGGCGCAAAGTGCCGTTGGCGGGCGATGGCGACACGAACGCCGCAGGTGCGGCGGGCTCATCTCCGGCAACGGCGAACTGAGATCCAATCAAAGTGGCAATTCTTCTCACCGGTTCCACCGGCTATATCGGCGCGCACATCGCATCAAATCTTCTCGCGGATTATTCTCAGCCGCTGAACCTGCTGGTTCGCGCTCGAAATTTGCAGGAAGCGCAGGAGCGGGTCTGGCGGTCGCTGCAGCTGCACATGGACTTTCCGCACTTCGAAGATTTCCTGAATTCGAAGGTCACGATTTTTCTAGGCGATCTCACGGATTCGCAATTTGGGCTCAGTGACGACGAATACCGGCGCCTCGTTCGCAGCACCGATTCAGTGATTCACTGCGCCGCCTCTCTCAATCGCAAATCCGAGAAGAGCTGCCTCAACGTGAATTTGCGCGGCACGCTCGAAGTGATTCAGCTGGCGATACGCGCGCGCGACGATCACGGTCTGCGCCGTTTCAGCCACGTGAGCACCGTCGCGGTGTGCGGCCAGCGTGCAAATGAGGTGGTGCAAGAGGACGCGTCGATCGATTGGAACCGCTCGGATTACGATCCCTACGCGCGCACGAAGAAATTCTGCGAGCATATGGTGCGGCAGCTTTTGCCGGATGTGCCGCGCACGATTTTTCGGCCGAGCATCGTGCTGGGCGACAGCCGGCGCCCGGAGACGAACCAGTTCGACATGGTTCGCACTTTTGTGTTCCTCGCGGGTTTGCCGGCGCTGCCCTTTCGCTCCATGGATCGCATCGATATCGTGCCGGTCGATTACGTAGCCGACGCTATCGCAAATCTGCACCTGAAAGAAAAACCGGCGCACGAGATCTATCATCTTTCCTCCGGTACAGGCTCGGAGACATTCGCGGAGCTGACAAACGCGCTGGCAAAAGCGCAGGGCAAGCATGGGCCGCGATTCGTGCCGGGGCTTGAAGCGCCGTCATCAAAAATGGTTAATGCGCTGGCCGGCCGAGCCGGCAAAATCGGGGGATTTGCCACGCTGCTGAAAGTCTTCCTGCCCTACCTCGTGTGGAACACCGTGTTTGACAATTCACGAGTGGTCGCGGAGATGGGGCGCAAGCCTGTACCATTCTCCGAATACTGCTATCCGCTGCTCAAGTACAGCCGCGAGACGCACTTCGTTTACAAGTACCGCGATTGGCCCTCTGAATCAGCGGCGGGAGCTGCGCGCGTCGTCCAGGACGTGCGGCCATGATGGATTTCATCCTGGAGGCGTGGGTGAGCAGCCTCATCGAATTGAATAAGTTCGAATGGGTGCTGGGCGCAGGCCAGCCGTGGAAACCGGGGACGAAGCTCAAGCTGCTATTCGCCGGCTACAACGGAACGCGCAACACCGGCTCCGATGTGCGCGTGGAGGAAATGCTGCGCCAAGTGCGCCGAATTCTGGGCCCGCAGAATCTCGACCTGAGCGTGATGACGCAGAACTTCGACCTGACTCGTGGCTACTTCGGCGACGCGAAGCAGGTTCATCTCCCCGATGTATTTCCGCCGTTTTTGCACTCCGAGGTGCGCAAGAACGATGGAGTGGTGGCGTGCGAAGGCTCGATGTTCAAAAGCAAGTTCGCTAATGCGCTCACCGCGATGATGATCGGTTCGCTCGGCATCGCTTCCGCGCAGAACAAGCTGAGCGTGGCGTTTGGCGCTGAGGCCGGGCAGATGGATCCGCTGCTGCAGAAGATGTGCAAACGCTACTGCAGCGATTCGCTCGTGATTACGCGCAACGTCGAATCGCAAGAGGTGCTCGGCAAGCTGGGCGTTCCGACCGAACTCGGCACGGACACGGCATGGACTTTTGAGCCGCTCGGTGCGGAATATGGCAGAAAAGCATTGCGCGATGCGGGCTGGGACGGAGCGACTCCTGTGCTTGCGGTATGCCCGATCAATCCGTTCTGGTGGCCCGTGAGCGCTTCGCTTGCGAAATGGGCAGCGCATTCCGTGGCAGGGGCGTATGAGAAGAGCTATTACCGGACGATTTATTTCCATCGCTCGGGCTCAGAAGTGGACGCGTCCTACGAGACTTATTTATCAGCGATGGCGGACGGTGTTGACCGGTATCGGAAATCGCGACGCGTATTTCCTGTGATGATCGGGATGGAGATGCTTGATGGAGACGCTTGCGAGCGAGTGGCGGAAAAGCTGGGCGGCGTGCCTGTCTTCTCTTCCGAGAAGTACGACATGTATCAGCTGGTGAGCATCCTGCGCGCGGCCGACCGGATTCTTTCGTCGCGCTATCATGCGATCGTCACTTCGATGCCGGCCGGAATCCCGTCGGCCGGAGTGACGATGGACGAGCGGATTCGCAACCTGATGCGCGAGCGCGGGCATGAACATTTGCTGATGCGCGTGGATGAACCAGATCTGCCGGACAAGGTTGTTGTTGCGCTTGAAACGCTCGACGCCGAGGCTGACGAGATCCGCGACGCAATGCCGCGAACCGTTGCGCGCAACCTGCAACTCATGGCACGCATGGGCGTTTATTTTGAAGAACTCGTGGCGCGCCACTTCCCCGAATTTCCCGTGCGTCAGGGAGTACTCAGCTGGGAAGACTATCTGCCGCCGCTGAGCCCCGCGCTTTGCCGGCTGGTGGAAGAGCGCAGTGACGCGGTGGCAGCTCGCGGCTGAGCCGGAGCAACTATCATGCTGCGCAAGAAACTCGTCGAGAAAGGAATCGGAACCGAGCCCGGCTTCCATTGGCGTGGCCAGGAGATCACGCGCTTCGAAGGCTTGAGTGACGCAGTATTCGGATTTGCGGTGACGCTTTTGATCGTCTCGCTGGAAGTGCCGCGGACATTTTCCGAACTACTTGAAACGATGCGCGGGTTTTTCGCGTTTGCGATCTGCTTCGTCCTGCTGATGCTGATCTGGTACCAGCAATACATCTATTTTCGCCGCTACGGATTGCAAGATACTGTGACGATCGTGTTGAATTCCGCGCTGTTGTTTGTGGTGCTGTTCTACATCTACCCGCTGAAGTTTCTGTTCTCAATGCTGATCAACGTCTGGTCGGGTTCGTCACTGGAAGTCCACCTTCCCGACGGGACTGTTCGCGAAGTCATCGAGCAATTTCAACTGCCGACTCTGATGATTATCTACAGCGCGGGCTACCTGGCGATTGCGATGGTTTTCGTGCTGCTTTTTCTGCATGCCTATCGCCAGCGTGCTCAACTTACACTGAGCCCTGTGGAAGTTTTTGATACGCGCTGGAGTATCTATAACACGCTGTTCAGCGGCGGCGTAAGTGCCGTGTCAATCCTGCTGGCCTGGCTCGGTGGCGTAAAACTTTCAAGCGTGGCGGGCCTGATATATCCGGTGCTGATGTTCCCGGGATTTACGATTTTGGGCAGGCTTCAAGGCCAGCGAAGGCATCGGTTGGAGAACCGTGCAGTGGTTAGCGAAGCATGAAAATGACATTTCTCGAACACATTTTTGCGCGGCTCGAGCATGCCTCAAGCGCGCCCGTGCTCGCTGAAGTGTGCGACGGAAAGATTGTGTCTGTGACAGGCGGCGAGCTGCTTGCCTTGATCGAGCAAGTGCGCAGATTCCTCGTTGGGCGCGGATTCAAGAAAGGTGACCGATGCGCTCTGCTTGCGCCGAACAGTATTCGCTGGGCCGCGCTTGACCTGGCAATGATGGCCGAGGGATTGATCGTAGTGCCGCTCTATGCGCGCCAAGCTCCCGTCGAGCTAGCAGCGATGCTGAAGGATTCGACTCCGGTACGGATTTGCTGCTCGGACGCGCGGCTCGCCGCGGAAATAGTAAAGTTCTGGCCTGCCGCGCCGAAAATCTCGCTGCTCGATGGTGTTTTCACAGGGGACGCGACTGCATCCACAAGACCGCTGAGCCATGCAGATTCCGATCCGCTCACGATCATCTATACTTCGGGAACCTCCGGCGAACCGAAGGGAGTGGTGCTAAATGCCGGTAACCTGAACTTCATGCTCGAACGCACGGGTGCGCGCCTCGACGAGCTGATGTTAGAGGTAAAAACGCCGAGTGGAGAAGCTGAGCGTATTTTTCACTATCTTCCGTTTTGCTTCGCTGCGTCATGGATTCTGCTGCTTAGCGCTCTTTCGCGGAATAGCGTGCTGACGCTCTCGACCGATCTCTCGAAGCTGTCTGATGAGCTGAAGCTTGCCGAACCGGACTACTTCCTGAATGTGCCAACTCTGCTCGAGCGGGTGCGGGGGAAAATCGACGAAGTGGTGCGGCAGAAAGGCGGATTCGCCGCCAAAATGTTCTCACGAGCGCAGCGGGCGTATGCCAATCGGCTGAGCGGCAAGGGCACGATCGTCGATTCGGTTTGGCTGCAGCTCGCCACTAGCCTTATGTTTCCAACAATTCGCAAAACGATTGGGGCCAATCTGAAAGCTCTGATCTCAGGTTCCGCGCCTCTATCGCCCGAAACCCAACAATTTTTCATGATGATCGGAATTCCTGTGCTGCAAGCGTACGGCCTCACGGAGACCACTGCGATCTGCACTCTCGATGCGCCGGGGCACGTGGAGCCGGGCCGGGTGGGTCCCGCGATTCCGGGAATCGACTTGATGCTCGGCGAAAATGACGAAATCCTTGTTCGCGGCCCGAATGTTTTTCCCGGCTACTGGCAACGTCAAGAAGCTACGGCGAAGGCGCTCGAAGGCGGATGGTTCCACACGGGCGATCAAGGCGAGAAAGATGCGAATGGCAACTGGCGCATTTCGGGGCGGCTGAAGAATCTCATCATTCTGAACTCGGGACATAACGTCGCGCCCGAGCCGCTGGAGGACGCGCTGGCGCGTGAACTTCCTGAAGCCTCCCAAGTGGTGATCTTAGGCAATCAGCGCAGCTTTCTCGCGGCGCTTGTTACCGCGCAGCCGTCGAATGGGCTGAAAGCCGAGCGCGTGCAAGCGGCGCTCGACGCGGCGAATACCGGACTTCCGCATTACAAGACGATTCGCGCGTTTCATATTGTTCCGGAACCGCTGACGATTGAGAATGGCATGCTGACGGCGAACGGAAAGCTGAAGCGCGACGCGATCGTCGCGCGGTTCGCCGTTGAAATCGAACAGCTATTCGAGAAAAAGGGCGCATGAAGGATTTTCGCGGCGAAACCTTATCCTGGAGTGCAGAGGGTGGCGTTATCGAGCTGGTTCTCGATCGCGCGCCGTGCAACGAGATCGGCTCGACCACTCTTGCGGAGCTTGAGGAATTCGTAGCGGCGCTTGAGACCCTGTATAAAGCCTGCCACGCATTGATTATTTCCAGCCCGCGCGCGGAGGGTTTTTGCGCCGGGGCTGATCTGCGCGAATTGTATCATCGCTCGCAGGCGCTGCCGCCTGCGGAACGGGTTGCCGGCGTGCGTGATTTCGTTGAGCGGATTCACCGGGTGGGAAATGCGATTGATGCGGCACCGCTCACGACGATTGCGGCGGTGCACGGAGTTACTTTCGGCGGCGGATTTGAGCTGGCGCTTCTTTGCGATTTGATCGTGGCGGATAAAATGACGAGATTCTGTTTTCCCGAGCTGCGACTGGGATTGATACCAAGCTTTGGCGGCATTCCGAGGCTCAAGCGCGACATTGGGAATGGTGTGGTGCGGGATCTGCTTTTGACGGGGCGCAGCATCAACGCGTCGAAGGCTCAGGCGATTGGCCTTGTGAGCCAGGTGACGGGGGAAGGCGATGCGCTGCGTGTGGCGCGGACGACCGCGGCGCAGGTGGCGAAGTTTGATCGCGGCGCGACAATTGCGGCCAAGAAATTCATCAAGCCGATACCGTATGCGGAGCTAGAGCAGGAAGTGGATATTTTCTGCGAGCTGTTCACGCGGCCAGCGGTGGAAGCGGGGCTGAGGAAGTTCGTTGAGAGCACCGACGCGCTGCCGTATCTGCCGTAGCGGTCGCGCGCGGATCGGCACGAATCTGTGGCAAGATAATCAGAATGCCTACACTCCAAAATACGACTGACGAGGTGCTGCGGCTGGCCTCGGAACATTTCAAGGTTCCGGTGGAGACACTGAATCCGAACGACGACTTCTTCAAAACTCTCGGAATCAACAGTCTGCAGGCGCTTGACCTGCTGACGCGCATCGAGCAGCATTTCAAAATCGAGCTTCCTGACTACGAACTACAGGGCGTAAGTGATTTCCGCACTCTTGCTGAGCGCATCCAATCGCGCCTCTGATGCTTGACCTCCGGCAATATCAATCGTTAGGCGAAGCTTTGCGCGCTGGGGTTGAGCGCTGGCCGGAGGAGATTTGTTTAATCGAGGCAGATCGCGAACGCGAGAACGTTCGATTGACGTATCGCGCGTTTGGGGAGGCGGCGTTTGCGCTAGCGGGC
>Ga0307475_10001647_pt1 | contig 13316 bp, 11 predicted proteins | sample atmos_gasesECM1C_FD_203317 | JGI IMG/M metagenome (GOLD analysis project Ga0307475, IMG submission 203317) | Hardwood forest soil microbial communities from Morgan-Monroe State Forest, Indiana, United States - atmos_gasesECM1C_515 | ecosystem: Environmental > Terrestrial > Soil > Temperate... | reverse complement strand
CATCGCCCCTTTGTTTTCATACTCTTACAAATCCCTTTTCCCGCAACCCCTTTCTTTTCACATCCATGCAAAACCCCCGGGGTGTCACCCTCCCCACTCCCTTTCAGGAATTCTTGCCTCCGTGTGCTCTGTGCTCGTTTCCTTTGTTTTCAATCGCTTGCAGCCTCTTTTCACAAAATACCGGGGGTATGGGTATCCCGGAGGGTTCTGCGGGACACCCGGGGGTGGGGGTATGCGTGAGGAATCCTGGATGAGGCGTCCCGTTTCGGTCCTCACTCTTCTCACGCTATCCGTCCTCTCGCTGACGGCCGCTCCGAGCGCTGAAGCTTGGGGTTGCCGAGGGCATGAAACTGTGGCGGCATTGGCGGAGAAGCACCTTACTTCCCAGGCGAAGCAAGCGCTGTTTGCGTTGCTGACGGCAAACCCGATCGATCCGCAATTGAAACGCTACTGCGGGCAAAGGGGGCTGGACCCCTTCGTGGATTCTTCCACCTGGGCCGATGATGAGCGCGGCCAAGATCCGGCCACCGCGCCGTGGCACTTCATCGATATTCCCCTGAGCGCGACGCAAGGCTCGGCACAGGCTTTTTGTGGCGCGGGTGGCTGCGTGACACAAGCCATTGCGGATCAGCTCGCCATTCTGAAGGACAAGAACGCGCCCGGAGCAAAGCGCGCCGCCGCGCTGCGCTTCGTCATTCATTTTGTGGGCGACCTGCACCAGCCGTTGCACGGCGCAACCAACAGCGACCGGGGCGGAAATTGTGTTCCGGTAAAATACTTCACGCGGAATCCGCACCTCAGAAATAACTCCTACGTTCCGAATCTCCATCATGTTTGGGACACGGAAATTCCGGAAAGCGAGATGCTCGGAGCAGATCCCGCGGAATTTGCCGACACGCTGGACGCCGCATTCGAGAGTTCCTTCGCTGCGTGGCAGCAAGGCGGGATGCAGTTGGACGCGTGGGCTTGGGAAAGCCATGACCATGCCGTGGAAACAGCGTACGGGGCTTTCAATAAACCAATTCCAGTCGAGCCGGACGTTCCAGTGAACGCGTGCACGGATGACAACAACATTGCACAGCGGATGCTGCACAAACACCTCGTGATCGGTCCGGCTTACCGGGATCAGGCGGCATCGGTAGTTGAGGAGCGGCTGGCGCAAGCGGGGATACGGTTGGCAATGATCCTGAATGACGCGGCCAAAGCCGGTCTCTAGCGAGCATGGACGGTGGGCGTTACATTGACAGTCACGATTCAGCCGTATTGCTATTTAAGCTGGAAGTGATAACCTGCATGTGCAGTTTGTACTGCATTGCCCGCCTGGCCCGACCCTCTCGCCGGCGGGAAACCTTGGCCGTTCTAACGAACGCCCTCCCCGATCTGAAAGACGAGAAGCAAGTATGGCCCCCACCCAGCGGCCGGAGTATGTGCTTGCTGCGATACTGTCCTCCGCGGAGGACGGTCTGCTGTCATTTTCAGTCGACGGCACCGTCCACTCCTGGAGCCGGGGAGCGGAGCAGCTTTACGGTTATGCCGCGACTGAAATCACTGGGCAGCCGTTAAACATGCTTCTGCCAACCTATGAAATACCAGCTTACGAAAAGTTCTTGCGGGCCGCCAAAGACGGAACCCTCGCTTGCTGTGAGAATACAGAGCGCCTGCGGAAAGATGGATCAAGAATCCGCGTGGCCCTGAAGCGGGCTGCGGTTCGCGACGAAACCGGCGCGGTCACCGGAATCGTGGAGACGGCCAGAGCCGAAGGCTTGCAGGTGCAGAACCCCGCGGCTGACGAGCAACTCCATTTACTGGCGGAACAGATGCCCGCGATACTCTGGACGACGGATCAAAATCTCAGAATCACCTCTAATTGTGGAGCGGGGTTCGGTCCATCGCAGGTCAAGGCGAACGACTGGGCGGGACGAACGCTTTACGACTACTTGAAATGCCAGGATCCTCACGCTGCGCCCATCGCACAGCATGCCGAAGCGCTACGAGGCGTCTCCTCTTATTTCGAGTATCAGCACGGCAACCGTCATTTTGCCGTTCATCTCAGCCCGCTGCGCGCGGCGTCCGGTGAAATCAAAGGTTGCGTCGCCGCGGGCATCGACATAACAGAACGAAAGAAGCGCGAAGATCAGATCCGTTACGAAGCGACCCACGATGCACTGACGGGGCTGGCCAATTACCGCGAATTCATGGATACCCTGGAGCGTGAAGTGCGCCGGGCCGAGCGCAGCAGCCACGTTTTCGCGCTGCTGCTGCTGGACCTGGACGAATTGAAAGTGATCAACGACAAATACGGGCATCTGGCGGGAAATCGTGCGCTCAGGAGGCTGTCGGAGATAATCAAGGAGCACTCCCGGGCAACGGACCTGGCGGCACGGTATGGAGGCGACGAGTTCGCCGTGGTCCTGATCGACGCGGACCCCGGAATGGCAAACCGGATTGCGCAGCGGGTGGAGCAGGCATTCCGCGACGGGCAAGAAAAGCCGCCGCTGACCGTCAGCATCGGCATCAGCGTGTATCCCGAAGACGGACGCACCGCGGCAGAACTCTTGGAAGGCGCAGACCGGCACTTGTACAAGCGCAAGAAGGCCGCACGTGTACAGGTGTCAGCGCCGGTTAAACTCCACTGGAAACAAGCTGGTTGACATCAGGGCCAGATACCCATTCAGCGTCGTTTCTGCTCGGGATGCGCGTTTTTCGCAAGCATTATCGACTTCATTGACTTGCGCGGCAACGCAGCCTAAGATGCGCTTAATCTGCCGGACAGGGCGCAAGTGCTGCGCCGTCCTTCCAGGCCGATTCTGCGTGGTCCCCGGCGGTGCTCGTTGCCAAGCTCCGTGGTGTCGCATTACCGTCTACTTAATCCGCTGGGCAGCGGCGGAATGGGCGTGGTCTACCGAGCGGAAGACACGGCCCTCGGCCGCACGGTGGCCCTGAAGTTTCTTTCCTCGCAAATTGGGCAGGATCCTAAGCGCGTCGAGCGTTTTCGCGACGAAGCGCGCACCGCATCTTCCCTGAATCACCCCAACATTTGCACCATCTATGAAGTCGGGGAGCAGGAAGGCGAGCTGTTCATCGCCATGGAATACGTTGAGGGCCGGCCCCTGTCAGAGTTCTTGCGCGATGGCGGGATGGCCGTGGAAACATTGCTGCGATACGGCCGGCAGATCGCCGGCGCGTTGGAACACGCGCACGAACGCGGCATCGTGCACCGCGACCTGAAGCCCGCGAACGTGGTTGTGACACCGAAGGGTGATGCGAAAATCCTCGATTTTGGCCTGGCCAAGCGCAACGATCCCGAAGAACTCCAGCGCAAGACCACGCAGGGCGTGGCGACGGAAACCAGCGTGGGACTAACCGGAACGCTCCCCTACATGTCGCCGGAACAACTGGAAGGCCGAGAAACCGGACCGCGCAGCGACATCTGGTCGCTGGGAGTCATGTTGTATGAAATGGCGTCGGGCACGCGGCCCTTTCGCGGGGATAACCTGTATCGGCTGTGCACCGCGATCATTCAGGAGCCTATACCGCCGCTGCCGGAGAATGTTCCTGCGGGGCTTGCCGCAGTCATCAAGCGGTGTCTGCAGAAGGAGCCGTCGCGGCGCTATCAGCGCGCAAGTGAACTGCGCGCGGCCCTGGAAGCGTTGGAAATAAGCGGCACGGCCGTCACGGCGCCGCCCCCTGCGAAGAAGACAAGGGCAGCCTGGAAGCTCGTGCTATGGGTTTCGATGGGTTTAGCAGCCCTGTTCCTGGCGAGCGTCGGACTGGGCCTGCTGCCGCGAAACAATAGAGCGCTGAAGAGCGCAGGCAAGGGCGGCATCAGCGTTTCTGAGAGGGTGCAGCTTGCGGTTTTGCCCCCCAGCGGCGGGGCGGGATCTGAGGACAGCGCATTTAACGACGGCCTGGTGGAGACGCTGACCTCGCGGCTCACAGCGTTGACGGAAAAGCATCCGCTGGCGGTGATTCCGGCGAGCGAAGTGCGCGCGCGCAAGGTCGCCACGGTAGACGCCGCACGGGCGGAATTTGGCGTAAACCTGGGGCTAGTCATCAACGTGCAGCACGCAGCGGGACAGGAACGGGTAAATTATTCATTGGTGGACGCCGCTTCGCACCAGCAATTGCGCGGAGGAACCATTACCGCGCCGCGCGGCGATCCCTTCGCGCTGCAAGACCAGGTATCCGAGAGCGTGACGCAAGCGCTGGAGTTGGAACTGCAGCCACAGGAGAAGCGCGCATTGCAAGCGCACGGCACGACCGAGCCTGCGGCGTACGATTTTTATTTGCAGGGACGTGGCTATCTGCAGGATTACGTCAAGCCGGAAAACGTAGAGAATGCCATCAAAGTTTTCAACCATGCACTTGAGAAAGACCCGGCCTTCGCGGCTGCTAACGCGGGACTTGGCGAAGCTTATTGGCGGAAATATGAATTAACGCATAATAAAAAATGGGTAGACGCAGCGCAAGAGAATTGTCGCAGCGGCGCTCAACGGGACAGCGCGCTTTCTGCGGCTCATATCTGCCTGGGTCGAATATTTGGCGGCACCGGCAATTACCAAAGGGCCGTCGACGAATATCGTCAGGGAGTTGAGTTGGAGCCGACGAACGATGCTGCCCATGGCGGCCTCGCTTCTGCATACGAGAGGCTCGGCCAGTTGGACGCCGCCGAAAAGACCTTCAAGCAGGCAATTGCTGTGCGCCCCAACTATTGGGCCACGTACAACTGGCTTGGTATCTTTTATCAGCGCCATGCGCGTTATGACGACGCCGCAGCGATGTACTCGCAGGTACTCTCGCTGGCACCGGACAGCTTTACCGGTTACTACAATCTTGGGGGTGTGCGGATTTTGCAAGGCAGGTATGCGGAAGCGATCCCGTTGTTGCAGCGATCGCTGGGAATCCGGAAAACGGCCGATGCGACCTCCAATCTTGGGACGGCCTATTTCCAGCTGCACCGCTACACGGATGCCGCCGCCGCCTTCGAGCAGTCCACCCAGCTTGATCCCCAAAGCTACGTATTTTGGGGCAATTTGGGAGACGCCTACTACTGGGCTTCCGGGCGTCGCGGCGAAGCGACGGCCGCTTATGGCAAAGGCATCGCATTGGGCGAAGAGAAACTGCGTGTCAACCCGCGGGACGCACAGGTACTGAGCAGCCTTGCCATGTACCACGCGATGCGGGGAGAGCGAAAGGCGGCGCTAGACAATGCGACTGCATCACTCGGCCTCAATCCACAAAGCCCGGATTTGCTCTTCAATGCCGGCATTGTCTACCAGCAACTCGGAAATACGCGACTCGCACTGGAAGTGCTTGAGAAGGCGGTGGCGGCAGGCATATCGCCAGCAACTCTGCGCGACACGCCTAACTTTGATGGTTTACGGGCCAATCCCAGGTACCTGAAGCTAATCGAAAGATAGAGGAAGCGAAGGAGGGCAAAATGATTTCAATCCCCGCGCGGTGGCCGGCCGCGGTGCGGTGCGCGCTGGTGTTGCTGCTGATATTAGGAGCAAGCAGTTGCGGTAAAACTCCTCAAGCGAGAAAGACGAAACAGATTAATTGCGATTCAGACGTTGATGTAGACGCAACAAGGGGAGTGTCCAAGCAGGTGGTTTACGTTTGCGACGGCGACAAATTTACATGGAAAGCGCAGGGACATCACTTTGTTATCGTGTTTGCTGGAGGTTCTTCGCCTTTCACCGAAGGGGCAAATTTTGATGACAACCACCCCACCGGCACCGCACAACCGCAATACACCGGCCTGACCGTTTATAAATATTCGATAACCGTGGACTCGGGTAAGCCGTTTGATCCGCAGGTGGTTACGGGCGGGAATCCGTAACGGTTTGACGTAGCCGATCGACTGCACTGATAGGGTCAAGGGCGTCTTGGAAGAGGCGGATGGCCGCGAGGCCGGCGGCGCCGGCGTGCAGGCATGCCGCTGCATTGTCCAGAGTGATGCCTCCGATGGCAAATACTGGGATAGATACCGCGCTGCAAACTTGTTGCAAGCGTTCGGTTCCTTGCGACGAACCGAATCCCTGTTTTGACGGCGTCGTGAAAACCGGGCCGAAGAAGATGTAATTGGCGCCGTCGCGCTCCGCCGATTCCGCGGCTTCGAGTGAATGGCAGGAAACACCGGCGAGGAACGATTCATCAACAGCCTGCTTCCGCAGCGCTGATTCAACCAATCGCCTGGCTTCGGCCACTGGCAAGCTCTTTTCGCCTAGATGGAGGCCACCGGCGCGCTCGGCGATGGCGATGTCGAGCCGATCATTGACCAAGATGCGAGTGGCGCAAGAACTCCTCGCGGAAGATTTCCCCGCAATGCGCAGAGATTTCCGGGTGAGCGACGCCAGCTCGCGCGCTGTCAAATCCTTCTCGCGAATCTGCACCCAGTCGACGCCCGCGGCCACGACCTCTGCGATCTTCTGAGCCAGCGCTTCGACCGAGTCTGCCGAATTCGCGACGGGCAGGCCCCGGCGGTCCGTGACGTAACAAAGCAACGGGGACTCGAGCGCCGCAAGCGGATTATTGCGGGTGGACACTGGAGGCAGCGGACTGGTTGGGCTCAGGCCCAATCATGTTGATGGCTAAAAAAATGTCAAGCACGCCGAGTCCGCTTACGGCGCCACGAAATGCAGGATGAAGCAGGATGCGCATCAGCGAAGGAAAATGGCTAAGGAAGTAATTCTTTTCCCAAAACGAAGTCCAGGGCAGATAAAACAGGATTGCCCCCATGATACAGAGGACCACCACGAGCATAGCGCTGAGCATTCTATTCATGGGTGAAGGGTAGACCTGGCGGGTGGACCGCAAACATCAACGGATGGGCTTCTGAAGAGCGGCGATACGCTCACCCACATCGCGATAGTCAATGTTCATCGCGTAGACCTGGGAAAAACTCTTCAGCGCCGCGTCCGGCTCGCCCGCCGACTCCTGGGCTACACCCAAATCATACCGCAATGCGAGGACACTTTCCGGGTCGAGGTTCGGAGTGTGCAGCGCACGGTCGTACCAGATAGCCGCGACGCCGGGTTGTCCCTTTTCCATGAAGGCAAGTCCCAGGAGCGTGCAGCACTGCATGGTGTAGGGGAACGGGCGGCCGCGATCCGTGGCCTTGGCCACCTTCTGAAACTCACTGATCGCTTCTTCGAGCAAGCCCATCTCGCGGAAAGCGATCCCAAGGTTATAGTGGGTCTCGAGGTCTTCCTCTTCCGCTCCAATTTCGCCCAACTCCGCACGAAATTCGTCGAAGACCTCCTTGAGCGGACCACTCTCCAGGTGGCTCGGCGCGGGTGCAGGCTTGGAAGAATTTTTTGCTGCCGCAGGCGCCCCCGCTCGCGGAGTCGAAGCGGCCGCCGCCGGCGGTGGTTCGCCAAGGCCAAGCTGGTCGATCTCGTTGGCGAGCTCGGCAAGAAACTGGTCGGAAGCGAAAGCCACTTCGCTTGGCTCCGGCGCAGCGTTTTGATGTACTGGCTCCGGCTTGCGAGGAGTGGCCGGAGGTTTAGGAGGCTTTCGCTCGTGCGCGGGCACGAGAGGTTCAGCATCGAGAACCAGCTCGTACTCCTGGTCGACATCAAACTCTGGTTCTGGCGCCTTAGTCTTCTCCTTTGCCGGCGGTTTTTGCTTGGGGCGCCCAGCCGCTGCCGATAGCTCCGCGCGCAAGGGAGGCTCGGCGGATTCCGCCGACGAAGCATCCTTCTCGAAAATCGACGCGGTCTCGTGAGCTTCGCGTCGAATAGAAATTTCGGGCATTTCGTGCACTGCAGGAGTTTTTGAGGAGCTCTCAGCGAAAGGATTCGTATTTTCGGATTGTGCAGCTTCGATCGGGACTTCAAATTCAGCGGCACTATCTTCGCGAGCGGTGGGCGCTTCGGCGGCAGGCTCGGCCCGCTGAGTGTCGCTGAGCATCGAGGCCCATTCGTCCGACAGATCGACCTCGTGGACCTCTTCCTTGGCCGGAGCAGCGGGCCCGGCCACTGCTGCCTGCTCTGGCACAACTTCTGCAACGGTCGGCTGGAGTTCAGGTTGTTGTGGGGCCAACTGTTCGTCCGTCAAACCTGCAGCGCGTTGGAAGCGGCGGCGAAGTTCCTCGAAGCGTTCCGCGCTGCGGACGTCTCCGCGCTCGGTGTGGATTTGCTCCAGCTGTGCGGCAAGCTCTGCGGTGCGGCGGTCGTCGCCCGCGCCGAGAACGAAATCCAGCAGTTTCTCGAGGGTCGGGGCGTGCTTCGGTGCCCGCCGTAGGATCGCTTCCAGCAAGCCGATTGCTTTCTGCGTTAATCCATAGCTGGCAAAAAGATCGACATCCGTTAATGACTGTGCAATGAATTCACGCGTTTCGTCGTCGAGCTGGCTGTCCGCGGAGTCCGCTGCGGGCTTTGCTCTGACTTCCGGGGCTGCCTCGGCCTCCGTTGGCAATTTGGCAGCAGCCGGTCTCCTCAACTCGACAGGCGAAGCCTCTTCTTCTTCCTTCTCTGCCGGTACAGGAGTCTCTTCCGGAGCGTCATGGCCCAGCTTGCGCAGAACCGCGCTGAGCTTGCGCTTCGGCGAATCGCTTTCCGGTTCACGAGCGACGAGCTGCTCGAAAATTTCCTTGGCCCGGTCGTATTTCTTGGCCGCCACCAGGGCATCGCCGAGATGCGCGAGAGCATCGGGTAGGTGGAATGAGTCGTTGCCGCGGCTATAGAGTTCGACCAACCATTCCAGCGGCTCAAGGCGTCCCGGCAGCCGCGCGCTCAAGTCGCTCAACAGGCGGCCGACTACCTCGTTCTCGCCGGCGTCCAGCATGGGGATGCGAATGCGCTTGAGAAGCGTGAAGGCTTGCTCGCCTTCATCGGCCTGCAGCAGGGCCTCCACCACTTTTTGCGAGGGTCCGAAGTTCTTTATGTCGGCATCGAAAACGCGCGCGGCCAGGGCCGCAGCCTGCTTCCAGTCGGAGTCCTTGAGATAGAGATCGAGCAGGAGTTCGGTCTGCTCGCCGCCTTTGTCCAGATCGGCGACATGCTCCAGGGCCTTAGTTGCCTCCGCGGTGTCGCCCTTCGAAGAATGAATGCGGGCCTTGACGATTACCGCGGCCATGTTCTTCGGATCGAGCTTTAATGCTCGGTCCGCCAGCTTCTCGCACTCCACGGAATCGCCGCGCGCCAGCGCGCGTTGCGCAGCGGAAACATAGGCCTCGATGGCGTCGGCGGTTTGCCCCATCGCGGTGTAAATGTCGGCAAGGCGAATCTGAATGCGCAGATTGTCCGGCTCCGCCAGGAGTAGCTTCTTCAGCAACGCCACCGCTTCGGGTTGGCGGTGGCCCTTTAGATGGATTTCCGCGAGCTGTAAGAAGAGTGGGCGCGCCTCGCTCATCACGCCTTGCTGCACATAAAGATCGGCGAGTTTCTCGAGCGGGCGAATCTCTTCGGGGGCCAGCTTGGCGATGCGTTTGTAGACGGCGATGGCCTTGGTTAGGAAGCCGTCGCCCACGAAGATCTGCGCCAGGCGCTCAAAGTAATCAATGGCCTGAAATGTCTCGCCCTGCCGGATGTACAGCTCCCCGATGGTCATCAGGGTGACCTGGTCTTTGGGCTCGTACTTCAGGATCTGTTGGTATTCAGCGATGGCCTGAGGGACTTTGCCCTGATTCAGGAGCTTCTGTGCGGCTTCAACGTATTTGCTTTTGCTATAGGCCATTCGCGACTCAGACACAACACCGCCCGTGCCTGCTGGAGAGGTTGTCCTCCGCGCCCGAAGGCGTAAAGGCAGGCAGAAAGCCGTGCTTGCCTACGCTAACAGGCGGAGAAAAGCCAAGTCAACGAAGCCAGAGTTTCGTGTGAGCAGCCAGTTATCCCCATTGGACTTACGAACGCCGAGGCGAAAACCAGGCGAACCCAATGAATCGCCGCCTATATTGGAAAACTCTTTCCAGCTTCTCGGGCCGTGGCATCCAGACGATCTAGCCCGTCAGGGCAGAATCGCATCCGGCAGCAGCGCGATCTGGATGGCCCCAGCGGACCAGCAGCCGGCGTCGCGAACGGGAGCGAACGAATACCGGTGCAGCGGCGTAGGACCATGCTGGCGCAAAGCCTCCAGGTGGTCGGCCGTGGCATAGCCCTTGTGCCGTGCGAGGCCATACTGTGGATAGACCGCGTCCCACTCTTCCATGCGCGCGTCACGGTGCGTTTTCGCCAGGATCGAAGCGGCGGCGATCGAAACGCTGCGGCAGTCGCCTTTGATCAGCGGTCTCTGCTCGATCAGGACATCAAGCTGGAGGGCGTCGATCAGCAAGTAGTCTGGGACAATGGCAAGTTGCCGCAAGGCCGCGGTCATAGCCTGACGGCTGGCCTGGTAGATGTTCCACGCGTCGATGCGCTGCGCATCTATCTCCGCAACCGCCCAGGCAAGTGCGTGTTCGCGGATGCGCTCAGCCAATTGCGCGCGCCGCTCCGGCGCAAGCTGTTTTGAGTCGTCGAGCCCGACGATGCGGCGCTTCGGGTTCAGAATCACCGCGGCGGCAACCACCGGGCCGAAGAGCGCGCCGCGGCCGGCTTCATCCAGACCGGCGATGCGCGTCCAACCGAGTTTACGCGCGGCGCGCTCGAAACGCGTGCAGCAGAGACGCCTCATTCGGCGGCGATTTTAGCACGATTGGTAGGAGCTACAGCGTGTCTTGAAATGTTCTGGATGGCAAAATAAAAAAGCCCCGGCTTGGCCGGGGCTTTCCGCAGAATTGCAACGAAACCGTCTATGCTTTCGTTTCCGTTCCCGCAGCAGCGGCCGCCGCAGCCGGCGCTTCCTCTCGCCCTGCCCGCTTGATACGCGCTGCCTTGCCGCGAAGTTCGCGCAAGTAGTACAGCCGCGCGCGCCGCACTTTGCCCTTGCCGACTACCTCAATGGAACTGATCGTTGGCGAATGGAGGGGAAAGATGCGCTCGATGCCCACGCCGAAGCTCACGCGCCGCACGGTAAACGTGGCTCCGGAAGCCCGCCCCTTTTTTGAAATCACCACGCCTTCAAAGGCTTGCAGGCGCTCTTTTTCCTTGTCGCCTTCGCCCTCTTTCAGCCGCACGTTGACCCGCACGGTGTCGCCAGGGCGGAAGTCGGGGAGGTCCTTGCGCAGTTGCGCTTCATGTAATTTTGCAATCACGGGATTCATGTTCGTATTCCCTGCAGACCCACTCGGGCGGGGCCAGCACATCAAAGGCAAACCTCAATTATAGGCAAATCGTCGCGATTTTCCTAGCAGAAATCAATTCCGGTAGTGGGCTCCTGTGAATCAGCGGCCTTCCGCGGCTAAATTCGTTGCTGTCTGACGTCGCGCCAGGACCATTCCACCAGCAGCTCCGCCCAGAACCTTTAATGCGTGGGCGACCCAGTATTGCCATGGTTCCGGTTGCGCGCGGGTGAGACCGACGTACATGAGTGTGCCTACGACGCCGATGAGCACGCCGTGCAGGACCAAGTTCGCCCTAATCCTCCGGCCGAGCCACACGGTGACGGCGAATGTTGAGATAAGCGCCACCGGTGGCACGACGTAGAAGTTGACTCGCCCCGCGCCGGACAAGTATAGCGGGATCGCGATAGCGAAGAGGACGAGTTCCATTAGGAAAGCAGCGAGTAAGACGCGTCCCCATTGGATCGACATACGTTTCGTCCTAAGCTGCTCTATTCTGCGGGAGTGCTAGGCCAGCGCCGAGGCCGCGCTGCGGCGCCGGATCACGGTTTTCGCGAAGCGCTCCATCTCTTCAAGTTGCGGACTGAACTGCAGCAACAGCAAATCCACACCGACCGCCTCGAACTGCGCCACGCGCTCCGCCACCTGCTCCGCAGTCCCCACCAAGCCCGACCGCAACCCGCGATTCGAAACGGAATAATCTTCAAGCGAGACGCGCTGCTCCAACTGCGTCCCCGCAAGCCATTGCTGATAATTCGCATAGCCCGCGGCCGACTGCTGCACGTCCGTAATCCGCCGCAGCTCTTCCTGCGCTTCCCGCTCCGTCTCGCGCACAATCGCATAGCCGGCAACTCCAAATTTCATCGGCGGCAGGTTGTGACGCGCGCGCCGTTCGCGCAGGTCCGCGATTTTCTCGCGTACGCGCTCCGGCGGATCGCCGTGCATCAGGTACGCGTCGCACTTTTCCGCGATCAACTCCTTCGCGGCAGGCGATTCACCGCCCGCATACAGCGTCGGCCGCGGCTGTGAGACCGGCTTGGGCTCCAAAACGTTGTCTTCCACCCGATAATATTTTCCAGAAAACGAAAAATGATCCCGCGACCACACGCCGTTCAGCACATCCAGCCATTCGCCGGTGCGCGCGTAACGATCGTCATGCTGCTCGAAACTCACTCCATACTTTCGCGCCTCGTCCGCCCACCAGGATGACACCACATTCAGCGTCAGCCGCCCGCCGCTGATGTGATCGATGTTCGCCGCCTGCTTGGCCAGCAGCGCCGGCAAATGAAACGTCGGCCGCACCGCCACCATCAGCTCGATCCGTTCCGTGACGGCCGCCAGCGCCGCCGCGGTCGACCACGCATCCAACGACGGCGCCTCCACTCCCTTGATGTCGTTCAAATTCAGCTCGGCAATCAGCGTGACGTCAAACCCCAACTCTTCGCTGCGTTGCGCAAGCCGCTTCACGTACGCCCACGTCGCGTGCATGTTTTCATCCGCAACGTTGCGCAGCCATCCGCCAAACACCGGAAGCCAGTATCCGTACCTCATGCCTTTTCTCCCGCCGCCACCAACCGCGCCGGCTTCGCTTCGTGAACGCGCGCTTCTTCAATCAGAAAATCCGCCAAGCGCCCGTACGGGTTGAATCCCAGCATGCGCTCCGGATCTGCGACGAAATTCGAAAGCGCATTAATGTCGTAATACATCTGCCGCCCGCTGCGCTCATCGAAGACGTATTCGACGCCGCCCACCTCGATTCCCGCGTTCTGCATAATCCGCTCGACATCCGTAATCACCCGCGGCGGCGCTTCGTAAACTTCCACGGTCATCCCCGTCTTCGGCGCGTCCACCGGACAAGCTATGCGCGTCAGCTCCTCGCCCTTGGTGTTCTTGCAAATGTCCGCCGGGCATAAATCAAACGTCTCGCCGGTAATGTGAATCTGAATCGCATACAAATGCTTCCCGCCAAGAACCTCCACGCGCGTGATGATCCCGTCGCGCGCGGTGAAGCATTCCTGCACCAGTGCGGTGTTGTCGATCCCAAAATGCAAGCTGCCCTCATCGACCGCTGCTTGCAGCTCATCACGCGAGCTGAACCGCTTGATTCCCGCGCCGCTCCCGCCAATGTTCGGCTTTACGATCAACGGGTAGCCCA
>Ga0307475_10001643_pt1 | contig 13320 bp, 8 predicted proteins | sample atmos_gasesECM1C_FD_203317 | JGI IMG/M metagenome (GOLD analysis project Ga0307475, IMG submission 203317) | Hardwood forest soil microbial communities from Morgan-Monroe State Forest, Indiana, United States - atmos_gasesECM1C_515 | ecosystem: Environmental > Terrestrial > Soil > Temperate... | reverse complement strand
ACTCGGCCAGGACATCCGCTTCGCCCTTCGCAACCTGCGTAAGAGCCCCTCCTTCGCGATCATCGCCGCCATCACTCTCGCCCTCGGCATCGGCGCCTCCACCGCCATCTTCAGCATCATCGAGAACGTCGTGATGGAGCCGTTCCCCTATACGGACGCCGGCCGTCTCGTCTCCGTCTTGATTCACGACACCGAGCAGAACCAGCCCGGCGGCCGACCCGTTTTCTCCGGGCCCGAATTCCTCGACTATGTCGCCCAGAATCATTCCTTCGACCGTGTCATCGCCAGCTCCCGCCTCGATGTTCTGTATCGCTCCGGCGAAGGCACGGAGCGTTTCGACGGCAACTACATCACTCCGGGCACGTTTGAATTCTTCGGCGTGCCCCCGCTCCTCGGACGCGCAGCCCAGCCCGCCGACTACGAGCTAGGCGCCCCTCCCGTCTTCGTCATGCGCTACCGCACATGGGTCAACCGCTTCTCCGCCGACCCCACGCTAATCAACAAGACCTTCGTCCTCAACGGCACGCAGCGCTCCCTGATCGGCATCATGCCTCCCCGCTTCGCTTGGGGCGGATCCGATATGTGGATTCCCATGAAACCCAGCGTTGCAATGAACACCGGCATGTACGGATTCCCCGAGTCCTGGTTCCTCCTCGGCCACCTCAAGCCCGGCGTCTCCATGCGCCAAGCCCAATCTGACTTCACTGTTGTCGCCAAAGGCGTCTCTGCCGCATATCCCAAGGACTATCCCAAGAAGTTCAGCGTCGAGATCGAAACGCTGACCGATCTAGTCGTCGGCCGATTCCGCACCACGCTATATATTGTTCTCGCCGCAGTCGGTCTTCTCCTGCTCATCGGTTGCGGCAATGTCGCCAACCTGCTCCTCGCCCGCGCTACTGCTCGTGAGAAAGAGTTCGCCATCCGCGCCGCGCTCGGTGCCGGACGCTGGCGCATCGTCCGCCAACTCCTCGTCGAGAGCTTCCTGCTCGCCGCTGGTGGCGCCGTCCTCGGCGCGTTCCTCGCTTGGGGCGGACTCAAATCCATCGTGGCCCTGATGCCTGACCGCATCATTCCGGAAGAAGCCGTCATCCGCCTCAATCTCCCCGTGCTTGGCTTCACCCTCGGCGTAGCCGTGCTCACCGCTATCATTTTCGGCCTCGCGCCCGCCCTTCAAGTCGTTCGCCGCGACCTCAACGATCCCCTCCGCGACAGCGGCAAAGGCACCAGCGGCGGCTCAGCTCATGGCCGCTTGCGCAGCGCCGTCGTCGTCCTCGAAGTTGCCGTTTCGCTGACGCTTCTGGTCGCCGCCGGACTCCTCATGCGCAGCTTCGTCGCTCTTCGCGACGTACACCTCGGCCTGCAGCCCGACCACATCTTCGTCGTCCGCCTTCCTCTCCCTGCGGATCGCTACAAAACTTCCGACCAGGTTGCCGGCTTCTTCCGTCCGCTGCTCAATCGCCTCAAAGCCGTCCCCGGCGTCCTCGAAGCCACGGAAACCAGCACGCTTCCGCCCTACGGCGGCATTTCCAGCGACATCGAAATCCCCGGCAAAACTCACGCCGAAAAATGGAACGCACTCTTCCAGCTTTGCAGCGAAGGCTATTTCCCAGTTCTCAAAATCCAGTTCATCGACGGCCGCCCCTTCACCGAGGCCGAAGTAGAAGGGAAGCGCAAGCTCGCCATCGTCAACCAGACCTTCGCTCACAAATATCTCGGCAACGAAAATCCCCTCGGTCAGCGCGTGCACATCGCGCAGCTCGAGCAGTTTCCGGACAAGCTCGCCGATCCCTGGTTCGAAATCATCGGCGTCGTCGCCGACGTCAAGAACAACGGTCTGCAAGATCCCGTGCAGCCAGAACTCTGGGTTCCCTACACTATGACCGGTTCCGGCGCGCGCGGCGTTCTCGTTCGTACCGGTCCCGAGCCGATGACCATGATGAATGCCGTCCGCCACGAGATCTGGGCCACCGACAGCAACGTCGCGCTCACCTTCACCGGCACTCTCGAACAGTTCATTGCAAACTTCTCTTACGCTGGTCCTCGCTTCGGCTTCCTCTTGATGACCGTCTTCGGCGCTATCGGTCTCGTACTCGTCACCATCGGCGTCTACAGCGTCCTGGCCTACACCACCGCCCGCCGCACCCACGAAATCGGCATCCGTATGGCCCTCGGCGCAGAGAAGTACGACGTCCTCCGCCTTGTCATTCGCATGGGCGTAGGCCTCGTCGGCGCCGGCATCGTCCTCGGCATAATCGCCAGCCTCGCGGTAGCCCGCGTCATCGCCACGCAACTCTGGGGCGTCTCCGCCTACGACCCCATCACGCTTACTTCCGTCGCCTCGCTCCTCCTAATCACCGGAATCGTAGCCTGCTGGATCCCAGCCCGCCGCGCCTCCCGCGTCGACCCCCTGATCGCCCTCCGCTACGAATAACTTTGTGCAACCGTGGGATAGCCATTTCCGCTGTCCGCTGTTCCTCTCGTGGCACAGCGATTTCTACTTGCGCGCCGCCCCGCCATCCTGTAGGTCGGAGCCTTGGCTCCGACAAATACGATCATCTGTCTCTTTTCGGATAGCTTCGGCCTTTCGCGGGTTCTAACCTTGGCCAACTCAGATAGCCATGCCAAAGCGAGACCGACCCTCGCTAACGGACAGGTGCCTAGACTTACGGCACCTGTCCCCTTCTTCTACCGACCAGCGCTCTCGGCTTTTTCACTTGCGGCCAAAGAAGGGGCTCGACTTACGCTCTTGCTGTGGCTCCCTTGGAGAACGCCTGGATCGCCGCCGCTTCGTCCCCCTGGATCTCAAACACCGTGTCCAGCTTGGTGGTTTTCAGCAGATCGAGGATTTGCCGGGGCGCGTTCAGCAGCTTGACGTCGCCGCCCTGATTACGCGCAGTCGTCAACGCGCCCACTAGTTGGCCCACGCCTGAGCTGTCGACGTAAGTCAATCCCCCAAGGTTCAGCACAAATTTCCTCTGGCCCTTCTTGGTCAATTCGCGAACGGTGTCACCGAGCACCACGCCACTCCCCGGGCCAAATGCTATTTCCTCGCCAAGACTCAAACGTCCGCTTAGATCAAGAATCGTGACGTCGTCAATTTTCCGAATATGGTATGTCAGCGCCATCTTCAAGCCTCCTCGCTATGAAAGCCAAAGCGTCCGAAACCCAGCCCTCTCCTGGGTTCAGCACGCCAGTTGCCGGATTATATGCCAAACGGATCACTTTCAAGCCTTATCCGGTGGGCGTGGCCGCACTTCCACTTGACCCCTGCCCGTTTTCTGGCAAAGCTTCGCTTGCATACGAAATTAAAGAAACCGCGACAAAACTGTAATGTCCGCGTGCGACCTTCTTCGCGCATTTCCAAGCGCAATGCAAGCCGGGCGTTGGGCATCCCTCCCCGCGCTTCCATTGGCGCGACGCAATTGCTTCTCCACCTCGAAGGAGCCCTCGATGATTCCGAAGGCATACAGAATTTTGACTTTCGCAGTTTCATTTCTCGGTATTGCGCTACAGCTTGCGCCCGCCGCCTTCGCGCAGAGCGTCACTTACAAGCCCTACATCCAGCCGGGCGACAACGGCCCGTTCGGGCCCAAAGACCAAATGGTCGTAGCTTGGCAAACCGACGAATCCTCCCCCAACTCTTCCGCTTACTCCGTCGAATTCGGCAGCACGGTTTCCTATGGCAGCGCTGTTTCACCGCAGACCCGCGTAGTCGACAATTATCTTGCCGCCGATCCCGCTTTGCCTGTTCCTCCCACCGCTTCCGGCCCGCATTCCAATTACTCCGCCGTGCTCGCCAATTTAGACTACGACACCACTTATTTTTATCGCGTCAACGGTCCAGGCATGCCGCAGGGCGGTTTTGCCGCATCCTTTCACACCCGAAAGCGCGGAGACGAATTTTCGATTTTGGTCCAGGGGGATGAAGGCTTCTTTCCCGTTGTTCCAGGCACGTCGTCGCGCCTCGCTGACTACGAAGCCCGCATCGTCCACCTGATGTACAACGTCGCTAATCTGTCCGTGCCCGGCGTCCCCAAGCTCCCAAAACCCGATCTCGCCCTCAACAGCGGCGACAACGTCTACACCAACGGCGCGGAAGGCAGCTATCGCGATTTTTGGTTTCCCGTGTGGAATAGCGATCTTGACTCCAACGAGACTGGCGCGCCGTTTATCCGCTCCATTCCGTTTTACATTGTCGTGGGCAACCACGACATCGGCGCGACCGGCGTGAACGTCAACATGCTGGGCAACGACGTTGCGGGCCGATTCTCCGGCAACACTGACGGCGGGGATGCACTGGCCTACTTCAACAATTACTATTTCCCATTGAACGGCCCGGCAAGCGTCGATCCGCAATTCACCTACAACGGCGACACTTCCACGCCGAACGCAATGCTCTTCAGCTTCAAAGGCACCTCCTACAGCTCGCCCGCAGCCATCGCCGCCTACAAAGCATCCACGCTTACCGATTCTGGCAAGGGCGCGAAGCAGCAGATCGATCACGAGAGCAACTACTCGTTCGACTACGGTAGCGCTCACTTCGTATTTTTGGACGCGAATCCGCATCTGTTTGATGCGGTGCTCGACGGGCCAGCCATAACCGCGGCTCCCCAACTCACTTTTCCTCCATATCCCTCGGTGCTTCGCGATTGGCTGATTCACGATCTCGATTCCAGTTCGCAGCCGTGGAAATTCGTAGTGTTTCACCAGCCGGCGTTTTCTTCTGGGAACGCTACGGTCAGGAACAACCAAATGCGAGCGGTCGCCAAGTTCCTCGAGGACCACGGGGTCAATATGGTGTTCAATGGGCATGAGCACAACTATCAACGCACGTTCCCCATCCGCGCCAACGCCAATGTTGCCGCGGGGCCTTCGCCGAGCGGGCCTCCGGCTGTGTCGATTGACACATCGTTCGACGGCGTGACGCAAACGGTGCCGGACGGTGTTCTGTACATTGTTGAAGGGGCTGGCGGAAATCGCGACTTCGATGGCGACCTCGGTCCGGCGCGCGGTTCCGGCCTCGGTATCGACCAGGAAGACTCGGCGACGGGCATCGGCACGCTGGCAACGTTTATGTTCCCGAATGGGCCGGCTTCGTGGCTCGATACGCACCTGACGAGTGTATCGATGTCGCCGGTTTTTCCTGCCGGGGGAAGCGGGCCGAAGATCACGACGCGCTTCAAAGCCAAGCTCTTCTCGTTTGCGGATATCCTCGTGAAGGACAATAAACTCACGCTCTATCAGATCTCCGAGCCTCTCCTGCCTACTTCTTCGGCGACCCCCTCAAATCCCGCTCCGTTTGGAACCGACCTCAACGGTAATCCAGTCAACGATCCAATCCCGGACACGCTCGTTGACCCAACCACCGGCAACGTCGTGTCGCCTCCGGCGGACGGCCCTTCGGCCTTGCTCGACAGGTTCGTCGTCACAAAACCCAATCTCGAAGACCAACTCCGCGTCCATCTCCACGCGCCCGGGTCCGTTCCGCCAGGCGCGCAGTTCACCTATCGCTTGCTCGTGGACAATGGCTCATCCTATAGCCTCAACGGCACGCAAGCAGTTTTCGAGCTGTCCAGCGGCGTCACACTTGTGGATTCGCCCGATGGCAGCGCCGTGCAAATTGGGAACAGCATCGTCGTCACCATGGGCCGCCTCGCCGCGGGCGTCAGCACAGACATTCACCTGAACGTCGCCGTCGTGCCTGGCGCGGACGCTGGCGACATCCTTGCAGCCACGGCGGTAGTCCGCTCGAGCACGGCTCTGCCCGTGCAAGCAGATAGGATTCGAACCCGCGTCACGCATGCTGGTTCCGATGCTGATCGCGACGACGAGAAGTGATGGTTCGACGAATTGTTGGCAGTCGCCGAGCTTATTGTTTGCGAATCGCGTTTGCCAACAGCGTTGGCGTTCCGGAAGTGTTGAACAGGAGTCCCCTCACCGACACCATGTTCCCGGCCGCCAGTCCGCTGAGCCCGGAAACGTCCTCGAACTCCATCTCGAACACCGGTATGACCTTGATTGCACTAACCGCCGGCGTCGCTCCGGTAAATAACGACGACACCGGTGTGAGCGTGAACGTTCCATCGCTGTTGATCGTCCCCACTTGACCGGTAATCTGCGATGGCCGCAGCCGAATCCGATCGGTCGTGATCGTGGTAACGCCGCCGGTCGACGTCACCATCTGCGGCCGGATTTGCACGTCCTGGCCAACCATCAGATCCACCGCGCTCGCGAAGCTCAGCCCAGTTTGCGTAAAGCCACCGTCCTCGCCCAGCTCCCCGCTGCTCGCAAAGAAGCTCGCGTTGGGCAGGATGGTAACCGCCACCGCCGCCCCTTCGGAGACCCCGCTCACTGTGGGCTCTTCGTTGAACACCACCGCATGGAACTGCGTGCTGCTGTCCACGCTCGTGATGGTTGCCTTGAGCGCTTCCTGGTTGGCCTGTTCTTCGAGCTTCACGCGTTTGGCCAGCATCGTGCCCATGCCGCTTTCGCTTAGGTCCGCCTCGACAATCTGCCCCATCATTACGCAAGTAAAGTCCTGAGGACTCGCCGTGCACCCCGCGCGGTTGAAATCCTCGAACGTCGTGTTGCTGTCCACGTTGATGGTAAACGATTGTCCGCTCCTCTCGTTCATTAACGTGAACATGTTGGTTCCCACCGCTGTGACCTGGCCGTCGACGTCATCAGCTCTTTCCATGTCGCCTTGGTCATCTTCGCGGCGCTTCTGCGTCACGTTCACAACGCTAACCATGGGATTGACGGAGAGATCGCTTTGCAACGAGGCGTTCAGGTCGAAGTCCAGCTTAATCCCAAACGTCTCGTCCATCGTCACGTTCATCGGGAATGGGCTCGTCAAAGTTGCCATCGACGGATTGAAAGTGGGTGTGATTTGGCAAATGGAATTGTCGGCACAGGAAGAGCCGATCATCTTTCCTGAGTGGTTCGCGATCGTCAGCACCGCGTTCCCAAACGTGAGGGTCATGCTCGTGTACATGTCCGCCGGGATGTTCGACAGGCTGAGGAACGCCGTGTCCGTCTGCAAATGCCCAAACTCCACCTCTACCGGCGTGATCATCAACGGAACCGCGGCCTTTTTTGGATCCGATGGCTGCAAGCTCACTCCCGTGATCAAGGCCTCAAAAAACAGCACGGCCACACCGCTGGGCGGCGTGTCGCGAATGCTGAGGCTCATCGGCACGCCATTGACCGTGGGAGGCGTACTCATCGAGCCGCCGCCGCAGGAGCCCAGGAAGGCACAACTCACCAGCAGAAGCGCTACTATGGTATTTCGCCACATAGTCGAATCCTCCAGGAATCACACTTGTTCTCAGCTGGGACGTTCTGGGTGGGGACTCGAGGACCGGGCAAGTCGTAGACTAGGATATGTGTTTAAACAAAATGGTTGCAAGCCTCTCGCCCGGCGCGCGCCGGGCGGCGCCGCCGGCTGTGTGCCAACCCCGCTGGAGCGCCTTCCTTTTGGGGACCCATCTTTGTTTTCAATAAGTTACAGAAACTCGCTCCTCAGTTCCGGCCCCGGGCCCTCCTCAATACACCGTCCAGGTACCCGGCGTGGCCAGTTCGAGGAGATGCCGGTCTGGATCTCGAAAGTACAGGCTCCAGCCTCCCAACTCCCACCTCTTCTTCTCTTCGATCGCAATCCCTCTCTCCTCCAGCCACGTCTCCCACGTGCCCAATTCAGCAGTGGCGATCGCGAAGGCCAAATGCAGCTCGCCATCTCCATCGTGAGGCGTGGAGGCGGTTGCGCGCGAAGCCCCCTTTTTGAACAGCAGCAACACCTGTCTTGTACCGGCGTTCATCGCGCAGCCCCGCTCGCCGAACTCGCTAATCACGCCAAACCCGAACGTTTCCTGATAAAACCGAACGGAGCGCGCCAAATCGCTCACATATAAGGAGGATTCCAGGATCCCATCAGTTTTCGGATGCATCGCGCCCTCCCCTCACGTTTGCGAGCGATGATTGCGCAATAGATGAAGGACGTTCGGGCGTTCTATTCAAACAGGTCGGGCTGTTCGCGGGTGATGCGCTGCCACAGCGGCTGGAACTGGAACCACCCAGCTCCGTGCGTGCCGACTTGCCCGCGCGTGACCAGCGCGTTTTCGTGGTCAATCGCAATCGGCTTGCCCGCGCCTTCGGCCAGAAGTTGCGCCTGGCAACTCCGGTCCATCGTGATGAACCACCACACTGCTTCATCGACCGTTTCTCCAACGGTGAGCAAGCCATGATTGCGCAGGATGGCCGCTTTGCGCGGTCCCAGCGTACGCGCGATGCGCTCGCCTTCGCTGGTGTCATACACCACGCCCGTGAAATCATCGAAGACCGCGTGGTCCTCGAAAAACGCGCAAGCGTCTTGCGTGATAGGATCGAGCAGCCGCCCCAGCGAAGACCACGTTTTGCCGTGCAGCGAATGCGAGTGCGCCGCGGCCATCACGTCCGGCCGTGCGTGATGCACGCTCGAATGAATCGCAAACGCCGCGCCGTTCAGTGGATGCTTGCCTTCCACCACTTCGCCCTTCGCGTTGACCAGCATCAAGTCCGAAACGCGAATCTGGCTGAAGTGCACCCCAAACGGATTCACCCAGAAATGATCCGCGTGCTCCGGATCGCGCGCCGTAATATGCCCGGTGACGCCTTCATCAAAACCAAATTTCGAGAAAAGTCGGAACGAAGCAGCCAGCCGCTCTTTGCGGTGCCGGCGCTCCTCCGCGGCAGTTGCAAATTTGGGAGGTCCCGGAAAACTAGGATTTTTTACCGGCGCGATAGCCATGTTCACCTCCAAAACAATGCAGAGAAACTCTTCGCGCGGAGTATAGCACTGAGCCGGGGAGTAGAAGAGTTCAACAGTGAGCGCATGAGAGCGTTTAGATGATTCTTAAATGGCTTGACGCGGCGCTTCGTAGGGGCGCAGCACTGCTGCGCCCCAGCTTGGCGCGCTTTCCGCCACTGGCCACTGCTAGGCATTTGACGTTCCTCGTAGCGCCGGCCATCTCGTTTATTCTGGGCCTCGAAGGGCCGGCGCGCGGTAAGGTCCGGCTCTCTTCTGCAATCCGTAGCTTGGGCTTGACAAAAACCGGGGATTTGCGGAGAATAGGCGGAGGCGAACAAAAAGCGAAGCACAGCTCCCTCGCCGCTCGCCCTAACTCCCATGGCTGCCAGTTCACTCGCTACCCTTCGCTCCAAAATTGAATCCGATTTGCGTGGGCGGGTGGCTTCGCCTTTTGCGTATCGGGATCGCAATGCGTTCGAATTGGTTTCCACTGGCGTGCCGGAAATGGATGCTTTGGTAGGGGGATTGCCGCGCGGGGCAATGACCGAGATTTGCGGGCCGGCCTGTTCCGGACGGACGAGCTTGCTGCTTTCGGCTTTGGCTTCACGAACGGCGGAGGGAGAAGCGTGCGCGCTGGTGGACGCGCGGGACAGTTTCGATCCGCTGTCAGCGGATGCGGCGAGGATTGCGTTGGGAAAATTGCTTTGGGTGCGTTGCCAAAATATCGAGCAAGCGCTACGCGCTACGGATTTGCTGATCCAGGCTGGCGGGTTTGGGATCGTGGCGGTGGATTTAAGCGATGTGCCGGCGCGTACGGTGCGCCAGGTGCCGCTGAATGCTTGGTTCCGTTTTCGGCGGGCGGTGGAGGATACGCCGACGATTTTGCTGTTGCTGGAGCAGGAACCGCATGCGAAGACATGCGCGTCGCTAGTGGTGCGATTCGAGGCTGGGGAGGCGCGGTGGACGGAGGCTTCAGCGAGTTGCTATCCGTTTGCAAAGCTGCTGCGAGGGTTTTCGGCGCGCGCCGATGTGGTGCGATCGCGGTTGCAGATGCCCGAACTGCGTGTAGTTAACATTCGAGAAGGGACACAGCCAAAAATGGCTGCGCCACGTGGAGTTTTTAAGACGGGGACGATTTGGAGCAGGTAGTTCGGCATCAGTTTCAATTCCTCGAACTCTCCCAACTCCAGCGTGTTCTAGATATTGTCATCCTGAGGTCCCGGCGCCTTCAGCCGGGCCGAAGGATCTCAATCGTAAGTGCTAGCTTCGACTTTCTCTCGTGGCAGCTCCTTACGCACCTACAACGTTTCCAAACGCTGTGGAATGGCTATGGGATTTGCTTGCGTTTATATTGCGGATTTTTTGGTGCAGGCGGTGGTTCGCGGGCAACGCGCGCTCGGCGATGGGGCGCTGGCGTTGCTGGGCGGGGCGCCGCCGCTGTGGAGCGTGGTGGCGGCAAATCCGGCGGCGTTCGAAACGGGAATTCAGTTGGGGATGACCAAGGCGCAGGTGGCGCAGTTTGGGACTGTGCAGATTTGCATGCGCTCGGAAGCGCAGGAGAAGGCGGCGCACGCGGCTTTGCTGGATGCGGCGTGGAGCGTTTCGCCGCGCGTGGAAGACACGGCGGCGGACACGGTTGTTCTCGATCTCGAGGGGCTGACCGCTTTATTCGGCGCGGACGAAAATATTGCGCAGGAATTGGCGCGGCGGGTTGCGGCGATTGGCTTGGCAGGGCGCGTTGCGGTTGCCGCGAATATGGAAGTGGCGATTCACGCGGCGCGCGGTTTCCCGGGAATCACCATTATTCCCGCAGGCGAAGAGCGCTGTCGCTTAGGTGCTTTGCCTGTTGGCGTTCTTATTACCGAAGCAGAAACCCTGGACATTTTGGAGCGCTGGGGCGTTGCGACGCTGCAGGCGTTGGCGTCGCTGCCGGTCCTGCAGCTTTCCGAACGTTTGGGACAAGAAGGGGTGCGGCTGAGCGAATTGGCGCGCGGGGTAAGGCAGCGTTCGCTGATGCTGGCGCAGGCGTCGTCCATTTTTGCGGAAGAGATGGAACTGGATGATGCGGTGGAAGAACTGGAGCCGCTGTCGTTTTTGTTGGGGCGATTGCTCGATCAGCTTTGCGTGCGGCTGGAGGCGCGGGCGCTGGCGGTGCGCGCTGTGCGGGTGCGATTCGAATTGCAGCCTTCCTTTGAAAAAGATTTCCAGACGTTGCAGGAAGATTTGCTAACAAAACCGGGCGTGAAGCAGTACGACAAAGTGCTGACGCTGCCGGTGCCGATACGCAATGCGAAGACGCTGCTGAAATTGCTGCGGCTGCAATTGCAAGACGATCCTCCTGCCGCGCCGATCCAGAAAATTTACATGACTGCGGATGCGGCCGCACCGCGCGTGGCGCAGAACGGATTGTTTGTGCCGTGTGGGCCGGACCCGGAGAAATTGGAAGTGACGATTGCGCGGCTGGAGAAGTTAGTAGGGGAAGGGAATCTGGGTTGTGCGGAATTGCTGGATAGCCACCGGCCGGAAAGTTTTCGGATGGCGCGATTTGTTGTCGCGAGCGACCAAAACAAGCGGCGCGGAAAGAGTGAGCCGAAAGTTAAAGGACATTCTGACGCGCGCGCAACTGTGACGGCGCTTCGCGTGATGCGACCGACTCAGGCTGTGCGTGTAGAGATGAAAGACGAGCAGCCGGCGAGAGTTTATTTGCAAGGGATGCGCGGCGAAGTGGTGGCAGCTTCGGGGCCGTGGCGCAGCTCGGGAGATTGGTGGCAGGAAGATGCGTGGCAACAGGATGAATGGGATCTCGAAATTGAATTTGGCCCCGTAGGGGCGCAGCACCGCTGCGCCCCTTCTCGGCAGAATCCTTCATGTCCGCAACGCGGCCTATACCGGATTTATTACGACGCGCTGCGGCAAGGATGGTTTGTGCGCGGAGAGTATGACTGATGTACACGGAACTTCATGCGCGCTCGGCGTTTAGTTTTCTGGAAGGAGCTTCCGTGCCGGAAGTGTTGGCTGCGGCTTGCTCGGCGCACGGGATGTCCGCAATGGCGGTGCTGGACCGCGATGGCGTTTACGGCGCGCCGCGCTTTTATCTGGCGGCGAAAAAGAGTTCCGTGAAAGCGCATATCGGGGCGGAGGTGACTTCGGCATGGGGATGGCGTTATCCGCTGCTCGTGGAATCGCGCGAGGGTTACCAGAATTTGTGTCGGTTGATTACACGGATGAAATTGCGCGCGCGCAAGGGCGAAGGGCACATCGAGCGCGAAGAAATTGTGGAGCTACGCGAAGGACTGATTTGTCTCACGGGCGGAGAAGAGGGGCCGCTGACAGCAGCCTTGCAGCAAGGTGGCGTGGCGCAGGGAATGGAGTGCGTGACGGGGCTGTGCGAATTGTTTGGGCGGGAAAATGTGTATGTGGAGCTGCAGCGGCACTACTGCCGGGAAGAAGAGGCGCGCAATCAGGCGGCGGTGGAGATCGCGCGAACACTGTCTTTGCCGCTGCTGGCGACGAATGGAGTTTGCTACGCGACGCCAGGCGAGCGCGAATTGCTGGATGTGTTTACCTGCGTTCGTCATCACCATGTGCTAGCCATTGCCGGGCGGCTGCTTTGCCGCAATTCGGAGCGTCATTTGAAATCGCCGGCGGAGATGGAACGGCTGTTTGCGGATTTACCAGAGGCGATTGCGAATACGCAGGAACTTTCGTCGCGCTTGGACTTTACGTTGAACGATTTGGGATATGAGTTTCCGAAATATCCGGTGCCGGAAGGCAGTTCGCAGATGCAGTTTTTGCGCGAGCGCACACAGGAAGGAATGCTTTCACGTTATGGCTCGGCGAATGAGAAGGTCCGCAAGCAAATCGATCGCGAATTGGCGCTGATCGAAAGGCTCGATCTTCCCGGGTATTTCCTGATTGTTTGGGACATTGTGCGTTTTTGCCGGGAGAAAAATATTTTGGTGCAGGGGCGCGGGTCGGCGGCGAACAGCGCGGTGTGCTACGCGCTGGGGATCACGGCGGTGGATCCGGTGGGCATGGAACTGCTGTTTGAACGGTTTCTATCGGAAGAGCGCGGAGAGTGGCCGGACATTGATTTGGATTTGCCGAGCGGGGATCAACGCGAGCGTGCGATCCAGTATGTCTACGAACACTACGGAAATTTGGGCGCGGCGATGACCGCGAACGTGATTACGTATCGCGGGCGATCGGCAGCGCGCGAGATCGGGAAGGCGCTGTCGTTCGATCCGGAAACGCTAGGACGGCTGGCAAGCCTGGTGGGCGCGTGGGAATACAAAGATGAACACGATACATTTGAGCGCCATTTTCATGACGCCGGTTTCGATATTCGGCATCCGAAGATTTGCAAGTTTTTTGAATTGTGCGTGAAAGTGCAGGATTTGCCGCGGCATCTGGGGCAGCACTCCGGAGGGATGGTGGTGTGCCAGGGCCAATTGGATGCGGTGGTGCCGCTGGAGCCGGCGACGATGCCGGGGCGCGTGGTGGTGCAGTGGGACAAAGAAGATTGCGCGGACATG
>Ga0307475_10001642_pt1 | contig 13321 bp, 10 predicted proteins | sample atmos_gasesECM1C_FD_203317 | JGI IMG/M metagenome (GOLD analysis project Ga0307475, IMG submission 203317) | Hardwood forest soil microbial communities from Morgan-Monroe State Forest, Indiana, United States - atmos_gasesECM1C_515 | ecosystem: Environmental > Terrestrial > Soil > Temperate... | reverse complement strand
GACCAGATTCAAGAGACGCCTAACATTCAGCTGTGGACACATGCCCGCGTAAGTGAGGTGCATGGCGAAACGCATCTGGAAGAGATTTCGGTGCTTTGTTCCGATACCGGCAAGATTGAGCGCGTGCCGGCGAGCGCTATGTTTATATTTATTGGAGCATTACCGCGGACGGATTGGCTGGCGAATCTCGTCGAGCGGGACGAACGTGGCTTCCTGTTGACTGGTCCTGACCTTATGCGCAACGGGCAACGTCCAAAGGGCTGGACGCTCGACCGCGATCCGTTCTTGCTCGAGACCAATATTCCCGGCATCTTTGCGGTCGGCGATGTGCGCCACGGTTCGATAAAGCGCGTGGCTTCCGGAGTTGGTGAAGGATCGGTGGCGGTGCAATTCATCCATCAATATCTCAGCAAGGTGTAAATGGTCGACAAAACCGAACTACTTCACGTTCCCGCATTCGCTGATTTGCCGGACGATCAGATCGCCTGGTTCATCAGCCAATCGCAAGAGATGAATCTCAAGGCGGGTGACGTCTACGCGCGCCAAGGCGATTCAGCCGACGCCATGTTTGTGATTCTTGAGGGGCAACTTCAAGGGCGGGGCGAGCTTGGGGGCGAAACCTTCATCTTTAACCTGGAGCCGGGTGACGTTACCGGAGTACTGCCGTTTTCGAGGATGAAGCAGTTTACTGTGACTGGGCGAGCCGAAACCGACAGCCGCGTCCTCCGATTTCCTGCCTCGTTATTCCCAGAACTTATACAGAAAATGCCGGAGCTGACCAAGCGTCTGGTGGGGCTGATGTCCGACCGCATCCGTGAAACTACCCGCCTCGAACAACAACGAGATCGATTGGCTTCTCTGGGAAAGCTTTCGGCAGGACTTGCGCATGAACTCAACAATCCGGCTTCGGCTGCGAAACGCGCCGCCAGCCAATTGCGCGACATTCTGAAGAAAATCAGGGACGCGAGTCTCGAGTTGGGGAAGCGTGATCTTTCGTCCGCCCAGAAATCGGAGATCGAAAAACTGGAAGCTTCGTTCACGCAGCCGGATGTAGTTCCGCCGGATCCGCTCACCATCAGCGATCTGGAAGATCAGATCGATTCATTGTTGCGTAGTCATGGACAGAACGACTTGTGGCTGCTGGCCGCTGGCCTTGCGCGAAGGAACATCAAACCGGAGGTGGTCGAATCGTTGTTCGCGAACCTTGGGGACACTGCTCGAGCCGCGCTAGTCCGGATCGCCGCTTCCGTGGAGGTCGCGAGTCTGTTGCACGAAATCGAGAGCAGCACCTCGCGCATATCGGATTTGGTCGGGGCGATCAAGGAATACACCCACATGGACCAGGCGCCGGTGCAAAACGTAGACATTGTAAAAAGCCTGGAAACCACGCTTACGATCTTGAATCACAAGCTGAAACACGGCGTGGCGGTGCAGCGCGACTACCAACGCGTTCCCCTCCTCGTGAATTCGTTTGGAAGCGAGCTCAATCAGGTCTGGACCAACATTATTGATAACGCGATTGACGCGATGCACGGAAAAGGCGAGCTTCGCATCCGAACCTACCGCGACGACGGTTGCGTTGTAATTGAGATTGGCGATGACGGCCCAGGAATTCCCGTCGAAGTGCAGCCCCACATCTTTGAGCCTTTTTTCACGACCAAAGGAGTTGGGGAAGGGACCGGCCTGGGCCTGGACACCGCGCAGCGAATCGTGAAGAAGCACCGGGGAAATATTCAGGTTAACTCTAAACCCGGCGACACGCGCTTCCAGATCTGGCTCCCATTAGCTGGGTCTCCGACTTAAGGTGTTCGCGCGAGGGCGGCAAACCAAAAATCACCTTGAAGAGGTATCTATGAAGCGTAACCATCCGAGACCGCGGCTTGGGGTGCTTGACAAACTTTCTGGGTTCTTGCGCGGAGATTGTGGTCGGGTTGGAAACAAGCCTCATCGTCGTGACCCCGGACACTGTGGTCCGGTGGCACCGAGCAGGATTCGCGCACTGATATGTCTCGTTCCAGTACCCCAATTCTCCAATGACCGCGTTTATCGCCTACATTCCCCGCGGCATCACGGAGTGCACCTAGTCCTAACCCGTTTCCGGACAGCCAGATAGCAGTTTCGGTTGTGGCACATGTCGTGCATAACTATGAGTGCCCGCCACAGATTCTGTCCTCCGAGATATCCAATGCAAGAATTTGGATGCTTGGGTCGCAAGTATGTAATGGGAAGCCAGCCGTTAGCTTCTATACGGCTCGCGAATCACTAGTTCCAAAGCCAGAGCTTCAAACGGAAACGTCGTGAGACTAAGCCTGCGCTTAATCCTATTCCTAGTCGTAGGAATCACGCTCGTCACGTTCCTGGTCGCAAGGAACCAAGTGCGAGCGGAAAAACGAGGTCTGCGCGCAGACCTCGTGAGACGTGCGGAAGTTTTGGCTGAAAGTCTTCAGGAAATTGTGGAGCCGAACCTTGAAAAAGGCTCGCGTGAGCAGTTGAAGCGCGTTGTCGAGCGGTTTGGGAACCGTGAGCGGCTGGCTGGCGTCGTGGTATATGACATGCAGGGTGAGGTGCTCGCAGAGAGCTCCAATCTGGTGGCCCGATTCAGCCCGCCTCCTGCCCCAATCGATCGCCTGAGCAGCAATAACGAAGGAATCAGTCAGTTTCTTACGCTCGGCGACGAGCCGATGCACGTGTATTACATCCCTCTGCACAGCCGATCTTCCCTCGACGGTGTCCTTGCGATCTTCCACGACGCCAGCTACATCGAGGCTCAAAGCGCTAGGATTTGGCGTGATACTTTGTGGCACGTGATTGCACAGGTCCTCCTCATCGTACTCGTCACGGTTCTTATCATCCGATGGACTATCGTTCTGCCCATCTCGCGAACAGCGCAATGGATGAAAGATTTGCGTATCGGCCACATGAATCCCCGGCCAAAACTGCCAACCGAGGATTTTCTCGCCCCCTTCTCAGAGGAGGTCGTGAACCTTGCCCGAAGCTTGGCTGAAGCTCGGACTGCGGCAGAAGAGGAAGCACGCTTGCGCGAAACGGGCGAGTCGCTATGGACTGCGGAGCGGCTGAAGGTCAGCATTCAGAGCAAGAATCTTAAAAGCTCCCTGTTCGTCGTCTCCAACCGTGAGCCGTACATGCACATACACAAGGGAAAGACGATTGAAACGATTGTGCCTGCAAGCGGCTTGGTCACGGCACTGGAACCAATTCTGCGTGCCTGCGACGGAGTTTGGATTGCGTTCGGATCAGGCGACGCGGACCACGAGACCGTTGATTATAACGACCGTCTTCGTGTGCCACCTGAGAAGCCGGAATATACGTTGAGGCGTGTTTGGCTGACGAAAGAAGAGGAAGAAGGCTATTACTACGGGTTCTCGAACGAAGGACTGTGGCCCTTGTGCCATATCGCCCATACGCGTCCGGCATTTCGCGCGACGGACTGGCAGAGTTATCAGCAGGCGAATCAGAGGTTCGCTGATGTAGCCATAGCAGAAATGGCCTCGGCAGAAAGACCTCTGCTGCTCGTGCAGGACTACCACTTTGCATTGCTTCCACGAATGGTGAAGGAAGCGCGGCCGGATGCCCGAATTGCAATCTTCTGGCATATCCCCTGGCCGAATCCGGAGGCCTTCGGGATCTGTCCATGGCAGCGCGAACTTCTCGATGGCTTGCTGGGAGCAGATTTGATCGGATTTCACATTCAGGCGCACTGCAACAATTTTCTTGAGACGGTGAATCGGGCGCTGGAATCTCAAATCGAGTGGGAGCGCTTTGCCGTCAAGCGCCGCGGGCACGTCACTTTCGTGCGCCCGTTTCCGATCAGTGTTGATATTCGCGGGGCGCACGGCGATTCGATCAACGAATACGAGTCGCCCCGCGTGACGCCTTCAGCGCTCTTGAGAAATCTCGGAATCCAGGCGAATTCCCTCGGCGTCGGCGTGGATCGGATCGATTACACAAAAGGGCTGATCGAGCGATTCCGTGGAATCGAACGGTTCCTGGAAAAATGGCCTGCCTACAACGGGAAATTCACTTTCGTACAGATCGGCGCTCCTAGCCGCACCCACATTCCGAGATATCATGATTTTCTAGAAGAGGTGGAGGCGGAGGCCTCTCGGATCAATGCTCGTTTCCAAACACCGAATTGGAAGCCGATTGTCCTGCTGACCCGGCACCACAGCCACAGCGAGATCCAGCCATATTACCGCGCCGCCGATCTTTGCATGGTCACCTCGATCCACGACGGCATGAACCTGGTCGCCAAGGAGTTCGTGGCCGCGCGCGAGGATGGGGAAGGCGCTCTGATCCTGAGCCAGTTCACTGGGGCGAGCCGGGAATTGCGCGATGCGCTCATCGTGAACCCCTATGACACCGAGCAAGTGAGCGATGCAATCCGCATGGCGCTGGAAATGGATCCACAGGAACGGCGGACGCGGATGCAGCGGATGCGTCGGATCGTCAAGGAACATAACGTCTACCGCTGGGCGGGGAACCTGATCACGGACCTTTCGGAAATTCGCATCGATGATGTGGAAACGGTTTTGAACGAATTATCGCGAGCGGCACATGAATAACACTCAGCGTGCGGCTCATCACGAACCACCTCCCAGAGTAGGCGCCAAGCAGCGCCTCGTCAAACCCACTGGCAATAGCATCCGGCCGGCGATTCGAAAACTTGCGAAAATCGACAGAACCTTTGAGAAGAACCATCTCCCGATTTATCTATTCCGAGCCTGGCCCGAAATTGTCGCGCGCGTGCGCGGCGCTGATCACTGGGCGTTGTTATTGGATTTCGACGGAACCCTTGTGAGACTGCGGCCAAGGACGGGCGATGTTAAGCTACCTTCGCAAGCCAGCAGGATTCTCAATAGTCTGGCCCTGCACCGGGACCTCTTCGTTGCGATCGTCAGCGGGCGACGCAGGGGATATTTACAAGAAACAATAGCGATCGAGGGGATTCAATACTTCGGGTTGCACGGAGGGGAACGATTCGGAAAGCCTTTTTCTCTCCACAAGGACACGCTGTGCGCCCTTCATCACGCAAAGCATAGTGCTCAATCGCAACTTGAAGACTTACGAGGCGTCTTTGTCGAAGACAAGGGAATCAGTTTTGCGGTCCATTATCGCCAGGCGCGGCCGGCAACCGTCCAAGCGGCCAGCGAAGTTCTTGTCAGCATCCTCGCGCCGCTTCGCGATGTTCTTCGCGTATTAGATGGAGAGCGTGTGTGGGAAATTTTGCCCACGGAGATACCGGGCAAGGGGCCGACTGTTCAAGAGTTGCTTGCCAAGCTTCCCGCGGGAACCCTGGCGGTGTGCTTAGGCAACGATGATACGGACGAAGCTGCCTTCAGAGCACTCGGCGATCAAATTACGGTTCGCGTTGGAGAGCGGTGCCGGACAAACGCGAAGTTTTATCTCCGCAATCCGGCCGAAGTGTTGAGGTTCTTATCGCGTTTCGAAAAGGAGCTACCTTGAAAGCGAATACTCCTTTCAAATTTGCCACTGCTTCATACCTGGTTCGCATCGGGAACGAGAAGAGCGCAAGCCTCGTCGAATTGCAAGCAGGACTCGAGAAGTGCAGCGATGCGTCGATCTTCTATCACACATATCAAAGCCTTGGGCGGCACCATTTCCTGACCGAGGGTTTCTCGAACGATTTTGCGGAGTGGGTTCGCAGCTCTTGTAATAGGCCGATACTGGCTGAGCAGCTCGCATCCATTGATATTCGCGACTACGTCTCGTTGGCAGAGTTACGTGCTGATTTGCTGCGCCTCCTAGGTGACTATTGCAGCGCGGAACCGCGGGAAGCTCAGCAGGCTGCGTTCGAACCGTTCTTCTTCGCCGAAACGATCGAGGAAGAGATCCCTTTGTCGGACGAAGCCTGGACGCTCGACGAATTTCGAGACACTTTGACGACGTTGCCTCACGCGTCGCTCCAATTCCATTTCATTACTTCACGCTTGCGGTTACATCTACGCACGAATGACTTCTCGTATTGGTTGCTCAAGGAGCTTGATCTTAAGGAGTTGGCGCGAAGAGTAAACCAAATCGACATATACACGAACACATTGGACAGCGCCCGCTCAAACATCATCTCATTGATCGAAAGCGAGCCATATAGATGAGTACTACCCAGATAGCCGTTCATGCAAGACTCGATGACTATAGCTCGATCCTCGGTGCCGGCGAGATTGAAGAATTGCGCGCGCTTGCCGGCCGGCTAAAAGGCCAGTCAATCCAGATGGTCAACTCGACATCCGTGGGCGGCGGCGTTGCGGAAATGCTCAACCGCATTGTCCCTCTGATCGAGGAACTCGACCTTCCCATTCGATGGGATCTGATTACAGGTGGCGACGACTTCTTTGCCGTCACCAAGGCATTTCACAACGCTCTTCACGGTGCCCCGTACGATTTGCCCGATCAGAGCTTCGACATCTTCATGGCCTATACAAAGAAAAACCAGGCCCGCCTGCATTTTGACACCGATTTCACGGTGATCCACGACCCGCAGCCTGCGGCCCTGATCGACTCCAGGCAGGGAAATACGGGCCACTGGATTTGGCGCTGCCACATTGACCTGTCGAACCCAAATGTTCGCGTTTGGAATTTCCTGGCTCCTTTCGTGAGCCGTTACGACGCAAGCATTTTTTCTTCACCTGCCTTCGCGCGGCAATTGCCCATTCCCCAATATCTCTTCTACCCGTCTATCGATCCGCTTTCAGAGAAAAACCGGGAACTCGAACCCGAATTCATCGCTTCCGTCCTGGAACGCTTTCAGATCAATCCGAGGCGCCCGATCCTGATGCAAGTGTCGCGCTTTGACAGACTGAAAGATCCGATCGGTGTCGTGCGGGCCTACCAAATCGTAAAGCGCTACTTCGATTGCCAACTGGTGCTGGCAGGCGGTGGTGCGGCAGACGATCCCGAGGGTGAAGCTGTCTTAGCAGAGGTTCGCGAAGCGGCCGGAAAAGACCCTGATATATTCATTCTCGATCTCCCGCCATGGAGCGCTCTGGAAATCAATGCTCTGCAGTGCGCCTCCACGATCATCATTCAAAAGAGTCTGCGCGAGGGGTTTGGCCTAACTGTCACGGAAGGGCTCTGGAAGAAAAAGCCCGTGGTGGCGTCGGCAGTAGGTGGAATTCCGACGCAGGTGATTCACAAACATACCGGCTTGCTCGCCCACTCTGTTGAAGGCACGGCATATCAGATTCGCTTCCTGCTTTCCCATCCGGAGATTGCGCGTAAACTCGGCGAGCAGGGCCACGAGCACGTTCGCGAGAATTTCCTGATTACAAGCAGCGTGCGCCGCTATTTGACCCTGTTTCTGCACTTTCAGAAATGAACTCAGACAAGGAGAGCTCGCGTTGCTCCTAGTCGCCATTTCTTGAAGGCACCCAGGTCGTTGAGAATACGTGTCCTTGACGGGGTGGCCGTCTAATTTGGCTTCCCTCCATGGCAGTCGAAGATCGTTGCTGATCCCCGCTTGGACCACCGCGCTACATATACATCAAACTTGCGGAGTACTCTAGGGTATTCGCCCGATAGAGCTAATTCTTTCAGGGAGATATCGTTTTCCTGAGGCATGACTCCTGTGAGTTTCCGTTTTGCCGTAGCGCCAAAAAAATGAAAGCCAAGGAGCCGAGATGTCTACTTCACCCAATTCAACCGATAACTTGAAGAATCAAAGAGATGCGAACATCATCAATCATCTCCCTGGTGTACCGGCGCACCCAGGCGATCCATCAAATCCTCTTCAGCCGATTATGGATCTTCCGCCACAAGAGGTGGAACGTCCTGCCTCGACCCCGAAAAGATCGAAGTCGATTCGGCGCTCCAGCCCCAAGGGTGGAAATCGTAAGGGCAGCTCGCACGGCGCGGCAAGGTAGAACTGGGACGCGGTCGGACGACCAAAAGCATGGATCACGTTTGTTCTGGAGTGATCCCAGCATTATGCGAAAGCGTGAATAAGCAATGAAGATTCAATTTGTATTTTGCATCTTTGTTTTTGCCGCAGTTTCCGCCACGGCAATCGGTGAGGGCTCGGTTCTACGTGATACCGGGGACTCGATCGTCAAGTTCTTTGAATGGTTTGGCAATTTAGGGATGTTTTGCGGCCGTTTGGTTCGATCCGCCTTAACTCCGCCATACGAAGTTCGCGAGTTTGTTCATCAAATTGATGAACTGGGCTCGAAGTCATTGCCGCTCGTAGCGCTCGCAGGGTCTGCGACCGGGGTTGTCCTTGCGCTTTCGATCCGGGATAGTCTCATCCGATTCGGAGCAAAATCATTCCTCCCTGCACTGATTGTCTTCTCCATCGTCAAAGAGAGCGGACCCATTATTACAGCCCTTGTCGTCAGCGGCCGCGCGGCCGCAGGCATTGGTTCCGAACTCGGCGCGATGAGGGTCACTGAGCAGATTGACGCTATGGAGGCATCAGGGGTCAACCCATACAGATTTCTGGTCGCCACGCGCGTCTTCGCCTGCATGTTGGTGCTTCCACTGCTCACTTTGGTTAGCGACTTCTGTGGAATCGTGATGGGTTGGGTCGCCAATGCCGCAGCGGAGCCGATTTCCCTGCAGCTTTTCATTCACGACGGATTCAAGAATGTAACGTTTAGCGACTTCCTGCCTCCGACGTTGAAGACGGTCGTTTTTGGACTACTGATAGGTGTAGTGGCGTCTTTTCAAGGAATGCATGCGACCGGCGGCACGGAGGGTGTTGAGCGTGCAGCGACTAGCTCCGTGGTTCTAGCATCCCTTTTTATCATTCTGGCCGATGTCTTACTGGTTCACTTAATCCTCGTGTTTTTCCGTTGAGAGACAATGCATGCCAAGCATAGAGACCAGGAAGAATGCTGATAAAGAAACGCCACTCGTTTGCGTGGCGTCGCTCACCAAGTCCTTTGGTCAACAGACGGTTCTGAAGGAAATCAACCTGGAAGTCTCGCGTGGACAAACGCTCTCTGTTCTCGGCCAGAGCGGAACGGGCAAGAGCATCTTGCTTAAACTGATCATTGGCCTTCACAAGCCGGATTCGGGTTCGATTTCTATCTTCGGGAGAGAAATAACGAATCTTCCGCTGAGGGAACTGAACGAGGTTCGCAAGAAGGTTGGCTTCTTATTTCAGCAAGCAGCGCTCTACGATTCGCTCACTGTTGAAGAGAACGTTGCGTTTCCCCTGCGGCGGCATTCTAGGATGCCTGACGACCAGCGAGCCAAGCGCGTGCAAGAACTTCTCGCCAATGTCGGGATGGATCAAGACGCGCACAAAATGCCCTCCGAAGTCTCCGGAGGAATGCAAAAGCGCGTGGGTTTGGCGCGGGCGCTGGCATTGGACCCTGAAATACTGCTCTTTGATGAGCCTACCGCGGGCTTGGATCCGATCACGGCTGCGGAGATCGACGACCTGATTGTGCGCTTGCAGAAGGAGCGTCACATGGCGTCCATCGTCGTAACCCATGATATCCACGGAGCGCGCGTAGTATCCGATCGCCTAGCATTGATGCGCGACGGTCAAATTCTAGTCGAAGGAACGTTCGAGGACTTGCAAGGGAGCCGCGATCCATTTGTCATGCAATTCCTGAGCAATTCTTAGGAGGAGGTTATGTCCACCGCGTTTCGGATCGGCATATTGGTTTTTCTTTCGCTCCTGTTTCTCTCCATTGGAATCTTTATGATAGGCAACAAGGATTTCTTGTTCGCCTCGACCTATCGATTGAAGGCGGATTTTCAGAATGTCGGCGGTCTCAACAATGGCGCCGACGTTCGTATCGGTGGAATTCATCAGGGAACTGTCAAGGAGATCGATCTACCCTCACAATCGGATGGGAAAGTGACTGTGGTGATGAATCTACGGAATTCGACCCGCAATCTTATCAAGAGGGATTCGCGAGCTTCTATCAAGACGGAAGGGCTTCTGGGCGATAAATATGTCGAGATTTCCTTCGGTTCACCTAAGGCAGAATCTGTTCAAAATAATGACACGATCGCGAGCGAGACGTCCAAAGACATGTCTGAAGAGGCGCACGAACTCACCGCCCAAGCCCGTGAGGGCATCACCGCTTTCCGGGATGACATGGAAGCGCTCCAACACAATTTTCTTCTTCGCGGATTCTTCCAGAAGCGTGGCTACAACGAAACAAGCGAACTGACCCAGCATTCATTGGCGCGCCTTCCCGATCGAACCCCCATGAAGGAATTTGACTATTCTTCGAACGAGATCTTCGACAAGCCGGATAATGCAAAGCTGAAGAACAAAAAACCCATCGAAGAGGCAGGAAAATATCTGGAAGAGAGCCGGTTCGGCCTTGCCGTTATCGCCTCGTCGGAAGCGATAGGCGATAGCGACAAAGCTAAGGTGCTTACGGAAGCTCGCGCGAAAGTTGTTCGCGACTATCTCACTCAAAGTTTCAAGTTAGATGACAAACGCCTCAAGACCATCGGTCTTGGAAAGGACAGGCAAGCGGGCGAATCTTCTAAACTCGTCATCCTCGTATATTCCGCCAAGCCGGCTGCTGACAATCACCTTGCGGAGTCTTCTCCAAGATGAGATGATAACGTTAGCTATCTCTGAGGAGACAGCAACCAAACCTCCCTCGCGGGCTAGATAGAAATTGCAGACCGGGCGCAAAGAAATCATGCGTCGCTATGACCGGCCGATTTGCAAGGTCAATGATTCTAATAATATACGGGCATTCGGGCTTGGCACCTTGCGTGCTTTCCACTAGACGCGAACAGACAAAGAAAAATAGCAATGCGCGAACAAGAACAAAATCAACCACCAACACCGGCAGCGAAATGGAGCGAGCGCCTGAAAGCGCTGGGCAAGGTTCCACACGTTTTCCGCATCGTATGGACCTGCGCGCCGCGGGTGGTGGTTTTGAGTGTGATCGGACGCCTTGGTATCTCCGTGATCCCCGTTGGATTGTTGTGGGTAACGAGGATCATCATTGATTCGATTGACCGTCACATATGGTATAACGCGGCGCTTCCCAAGACTTTTTGGTGGCTTGTGGCGCTGGAGTTCGTGCTGGCGAGCTCTGCTGCCATGCTGGGGCGCCTTCTAACCTTTTTTGATACGCTGCTCGCCGACAAATTCACACGTCATATCAGTACTCGGATCATGGAGCACGCCTCCGGCCTCGATCTGACGCGCTACGAGGATTCGCTCTTTTACGACAAAATGGAGCGGGCGCGTGTGCAGGGAACCGACCGCGTGGTGCTGGTTCAGATGATGGGGCGGCTGATTCAGGATGCGATCGGCGCCGCCAGCCTGGCTCTGGGTATCGTTTTCTTCTCGCCCTTGCTGCTTTTCTTTTTAGTAGCCTGCGTGGTGCCGGCTTTTCTAGGCGAAACTCATTTTGCCTTCGTCGGGTACTCGCTGAATTTCGATCAGACTCAAGCACGCCGGCAGATGGATTATCTGCGCGTCCTCGGCGGCAGCAGGGAGAGTGCCAAGGAGCTGAAATTGTTTGGGCTCGCTCCTTTCCTGGTAGGGCGATACAAGGTTCTCTCCGACGAACTGCATCGGCAGAACGTCGGATTGGCCCGGCGGAAGCTGGTTTACGGCGCGTGCTTGACCATTCTCGGAACGCTTGGTTATTACGGCGCGTATGCCTATGTGATCTACGAAACCGTGATCGGCAGGTTGACGATTGGTCAACTGACATTCCTGGCGGGGGCGATTGCCGGAGCCAGCGCGGGCATTCAGGCCGCATTCACATCGTTTTCGGGTATTGCCGATCAAGCCCTGTTTATGACGGACTTGGTGGACTTCTTCTCCGTGCAACCGGCGATACAGTCGAAACCCGGGGCGCTCTTGGCTCCCCGGCCGATTCGCCATGGAATCGAATTCAGGAACGTTTCTTTCGAGTATCCGGGGAATCGCAAGAGGGTTTTGTCGGGGATCAACTTCCGCATCGCACCGCACGAACGGATCGCTTTGGTCGGGCAAAACGGTCAAGGCAAGACCACGGTCGTGAAGCTCCTGACGCGTCTCTACGATCCCACCGAAGGCCAGATTCTTCTCGATGGAATCGATCTGCGCGAATACAACCTGGAAGACTTGTGGAAGGAAATCGGGGTCATCTTCCAGGATTTCGTGCACTACGAAATGACGGCCGGCGAGAATATCGGCGTGGGCCGGATCGAAGAGGGATATAACCCCTTCCGGATTCGCGCCGCAGCAATGAAGACGTTTGCCGAGAAGGCCATTCAAAAACTTCCCAAGGGCTATGACCAGCTTCTCGGGTCCCGATTTGAAGGCAGCGTTGATCTCTCCGGCGGGGAGTGGCAGAAAATCGCACTTGCGCGGGCTTATCTGCGGGATGCGCAATTGCTGATTCTCGACGAGCCTACCGCCGCTCTCGACGCCCGGGCTGAGGACGAAGTGTTTCGTCGCTTCTCGCAACTCACGCAGGGGAAGATGGCGCTGCTGATTTCCCATCGCTTTTCTACGGTGCGCATGGCGGATCGTGTCCTTGTCCTCGAAAAGGGCGGAATCGCCGAGCAGGGGCATCACGACCAGCTCGTCAGGGATGGCGGGCTCTATGCGGAGATGTTCGAGCTGCAGGCCGCGAATTACCGCTAAACTGTAATCGTGCGAGGGCGCTTGGACACGACGCGGCTATCTGCTCGTTTCTGCGCTGCTGCTCTCTGCGCATTCATTGTTTTTGACTCCCTGCCGCGAGCCAGATCACAGACTCAATCTCCAATCCCGGCGCATTTCGCGGCACTCGCCGAAACCATTGAAGTCGATCCAGCGGCGCCGAGCCATCCTTTTCCACACTATTGGGAGCAAATGTTCGGATCGGGTCGCGCAATCCTTAGTCTGCGCGATAGCTATCGCCGTGACCTCCGCGAGGTAAAGCACGCGACCGGTTTCGAATACGTTCGCTTCCATGCGATCTTCCACGATGAACTGGGCCTCTACGATGAGGACTCGACTGGCAAACCCGTTTATAATTTTTCTTACGTGGATCAGGTTTACGACGGTTTGCTCGCGAATGGCGTCCGTCCGTTTGTAGAATTGAGTTTCATGCCGAAAAAACTGGCCGCGCAGCAGGATCAGCACGTCTTCTGGTATCACCCGATTGTTTCACCTCCCAAAGACTGGGCGAAATGGAGTGATCTGATTTCCCATTTTGCGCAGCATCTTGTGGATCGTTATGGAATCGACGAAGTTTCACACTGGTATTTTGAAGTATGGAACGAACCAAACCTCGATTTCTGGACGGGCGAGCCCAAGGAACAAACCTATTACCAGCTCTATGACTCAGCCGCGCGCGCTCTAAAGGCCGTGAACCTTCGG
>Ga0307475_10001638_pt1 | contig 13333 bp, 11 predicted proteins | sample atmos_gasesECM1C_FD_203317 | JGI IMG/M metagenome (GOLD analysis project Ga0307475, IMG submission 203317) | Hardwood forest soil microbial communities from Morgan-Monroe State Forest, Indiana, United States - atmos_gasesECM1C_515 | ecosystem: Environmental > Terrestrial > Soil > Temperate... | reverse complement strand
GGAATCCGCATGGCGCTCGGGGCCCGGAGAAGCGATGTGCTCAGAATGGTGGTGAAAAAGGGACTGGTTCTGGGGGCGGTGGGGATTGGAAGCGGTCTGGCTTTGGCCGCTCCTCTAGTGTGGCTTAAGCTAGGCCTCGTTAACGACGATCTCCTGCCTTTCGATCAACGCGGCCCCGTCTTTTTGGCGGCCGTTTTCCTGATTTGGCTTGCGGCGCTCCTGGCCAGTTACGTTCCTGCGAGGCGGGCCACTAAAGTGGACCCAATTGTGGCCCTGAGGTACGAATGACGGCTCTGAACGAATGGACCGCGGAGTTGAAGAAGAATGATGCTCACGCCTGGCGCCGAACTCGGGCCGAACGGAAAGGCTGCGCCGTGCGGCAGGCATTCTCTCACTTTGACAGCACGGCAATGCGGGTCGACACCGCTGAAACTCTCAGTGGACGTGTAGTCGGGTTATCGACAACTGACCCACTACCCACTAGTGAAACTGCTGTACAAAAATGGTACAATTTTCTAGAAACCATGAAATATCCAATTAAAACGTGGCGGAGGCGTGTGGGAGTCGAACCCACCATTCGATCCGCGAAGGGCCGAATCGGCGGCTTTGAAGGCCGCGACAGTCACCGGACCATTTTCGCCTCCGCATGGATTATAGACCACCACCATTGGGCGTTCTGATCTACTCGATCTACTCGCCGATTTACTGGAGATTTATTGAAATTCATCCGTTAGATGGGAACTGCATTTTCGCGCATGCCGACGTAGGTCCGCAGCCGCGCGACGCACGCAATATTTATCTGTGGTACTTCGTTTTGCGTGTGCGAGCCACACTTCGCAACTCTAAGCGTGTACCCGTTTCTTTTTTCTTGCCGACAGCACTACAAATATAATCACCCCGGCAATCACCGCCACTCCGAAAGTAACATACAGAGACGGATGCGCGGGGTGTGCGATGAAACCTATGATTTGCCGGCCATAACGCGCGGCCAGCAACGCCAGCAAGGTATACCGGGTCACCCGGCCCAGCGTCAGCGCCGCCAGAAATTTCTCCGTAGAGTACTGCGTGGCTCCCGCGGCGATCACGAAGGGCACCATCGGTACCGGCGGTGGCAGCAACGCAGCAATCGCAATGGACCAGAATCCCCAGCGCGAGAAAATTTCTATGATTCTTTCCGCTCGCGCCGCCGAAACTTTCCTCTTTAATGTTTCTTTGCCGCCTTTGCGCGCCAGCCGAAATGTCACCAGCGCCCCGATGACCGATCCCAGTGTCGCCATCCCCGCATAGTAAAACCACAACTTCGAATCTCGCGCCGCAAGCACGATGGTCAGCACATCCATGCTGCCCGGGATAGGCACTAGAGAGGCGTCCAGCACTCCAAGCGGTATTAGTCCCACGCCACCAAGCTGCGCAATCCAGTGCCGAACGTCGTGCGCAACCGTTCGCGGCTCGACGATCATTAGTACTCGATAAATATCGGCCAAAGCCATGGCACATTCTGCCACGCCCTTGACGGCTTTCTAAAAATGTTTTGCTGGTATTCGCTACTTAAGGAAGGTACTCACTCCAAAACCAATCGTGGGTGGACAGCCTTAACTTACTAGAGGACTCTGGGTGGCCTACCCTTTGCGGGGGTTTTGCAAAGGGTGGGCGCTTCTCTCCGTGTTTTGCTGGTATGAGCTGGTCAGGGAAAGGACTCACTTCAAAACCAATCGCAGGCCATTCAATTCCCCGTCTCTCCAACCGCCGCGACTTGCTGGCTGCGTATCAGCGCCGCAACCAATTCATACATGTCCGCGCTGGTACACACCTCATAATAAGGATGCGAAGACACCTCACCGACTTTGCCATCCGCCAGTAGTTGCCGCGCGAATCCCTTGCGCAGCACAAGTAATTCCACCGACTCCCCCATCGGCACTTCCCCAAAGAACAGGGTCACATTCTCTTTTCCCCAGGGCATCTCCAACTTCGTCTCGATCGAATCCAGCGATATTTCTTCGCTCAGTTTCTGAAAACCTTCATCGTTCAACTCGATGCCGTTCATGTTGTAGCGTACCAGAAATTCATCCAGCTCTTCGGAAGATGCCCCTTCCACTGCGGTTAAAAATTGAAATAACGAAAAATCCGATTTGTGATTCGTAAGCAGCCGCTTCGCCAATTTCGCGCATCCCGACAACCGGTCGGACAGATTCAGCGCTTTCGAAATCATTATTTTCGAATCTCCATCCGTCCAGTACGTCGGCGCCGATCCCTGATAGGCCACTCCCACGCCAAGCTCGATAGCCGGCAGATCATTCGCAGCGGCGCGCTCATTGTACGTGCCGCACACCGATAAAATCTGCCGCGACAGGATGCACGCTTTAGCCACCGCCCGCGCGTAAGTCAGCGTCCCTTCAGTTTCGAATATCGCCAACACAATCGCGTCGCCTTCAATGAATACTTTTGTCGCCGCATAGCGACCCAACAGTTTTTTCACCGGCTCGTGCAGGTTCAAGCTGAAGTGCGAAGCCGGGCTTAATCCCCGCGCCAACAAATCCTGTGTCATCCTCGTCGATCCGCGCACATCCGCTTTAATAATCACGTGCGAAACCACATGGTCCTGCTTGGGTTTCTCTTCTTCCTGCAGCACGCATTCGTACAGCTTGTTATTCAACCGCGATAATTCCCGTATTTGCTCGGTATTTACCTGGTGAATGCGCTCCATGCAGGTCGTCAAATGCTCCGCGTTGCGCAGATCACGCCGCAAGCGCATGAAATCGCTTGCAAACTTCAGCACCAATCCATGAACTTCTTCCCGCGAGTAGCGGTGTATTTTCTTGGACAGTTCCTCGATGGGCTTCAGTGCAAGTTTCCGCGCCGGAACATGTTTCAGCACCTGGTCCACGCGCTTCAACTCTTCCTTCGATACCACTGCCTTGCGCAGTTGCTGCAAATGCACCGGCGGACTGTAGTCCGATGCCAGCGAACGAATTTCGTAGCCCGCCAATATCTGATAAAGAATGTCCCGCTCCTCCAGCCTGCTCACCAGCTTTGCGAGCAGCCGCGCTCGTTCCGCGCCATCGGCCTCCCGCGCGACAGACGCATCAAACAGTAATTTGGCGTTGTCCGGATTATTCAGGTAATCGCCCAGGTCGCCCTGAAATTCCTTATCCCAAAAATCAACCTTCTGCCTGGCGGCATCGATTTTGGGAGCCACTTGCTCAAGCTTCCCTTCCTGATGTTTCAATCGCGACTCAATATCTGTCAGAGACGCTCGCATGTCCGAGGGATCGGCGGAGCCAAGCAACTTGGTCATAAAGCCATCGCCACGCTCTAGTTTTTTTCGCAGGGCTCCAGCTTGCAATTCCAGACTAGTGAGATCATTCCGAGTCGTTTGCTCTTGCTGTAGCAGTTGTTCAAGTTCCTGCTTCGCTTCCACCTGCGCCGGATTCTGTTCAATGGCCAGCCCCGCATTCCGCAGCAGTTCCAGGAACAGCGTATCGACACTCTCGAAACGATCGGGGTCCCGAGTGTAGTTCCCCAAAAGAACGTAATGATCCAGAAAAAAACTATCGTCTTTTCCGCCGTCCAGAAAAATCAGCCGGTTTTTCAACATCTCATACAGTGGCGCGAAATCATCCCCGAACAACGCGCGCCGCGCCTTGGAAATTACATTCTCTTCCACATCAATGTGGATCTGCGCCACCTGCTGACCCACCGTCCGCATCACTGCCCGGCGCGCTGATTGCAATTCTGACAGCCGCGCCTTAATTACGTGCGCTTGCTGGCTGCGCTCAAAGTGTTCGCCGCGCTGCCGGATCCACGCCTTCCCTTCCAAAATCACGTTTGCGAATTGATTGCCTAATTCCGCCATCAGGAATTTCAGCAGCGTCAACCGGAACAGCAGGTCCATCTCGATATTTTTGTGATATTTCGCTTGTGTCAGCGCGCTTTGCAGCAGTTCCACCAGGAGCTTGCGGTATGCTGCGTTATCCGGTCCGCGAGTGGCTCGAAGCTCGATCCCGGGAAAATACGCCGCCTTGGTATTCTGGCGAATCAGGTCAAACAAATAGTCACGCGCCGCCTGCGCGAATTTCGGACTCATGAAAACGTCATGGTGAATGTTATCCACCCCAATGGATAACGACCCCATCGGTATGGTGACGTTGTATCTTTTGAGTTCCGTTCGCGCCGCTTCCGTCGCAATGGGCATTAGAGACAGGTTTGCCATGCACTCCACCAGAAGGGACTACTTCCAGTCTAGCCCGACGGCCCGGCACCGCAAGAATGTGGCATTTACGCGTAACCAGAGAGTTAGCTACAAATAAGCATCATCCTCGGAAATCACCGTCAACCGCCGCCTGTCCCGATCCAGATGTTCCAATCGCACCCGTATTTGCGGCCACGGCGACCTTAGCGGGAACCGCTCCGCCCACTCCACGATTAACACCCCAGGCTGCTCGAAAACATCCTCCATTCCCAGTGTTTCGAAGTCATGAAAATTCTCAATGCGATAAAGGTCCACGTGATACACCTTGCCAACGGGCCGCTGCGAAGCCCCGTAAACGTGCACCAAAGTAAAGGTCGGACTGGTGACCTCCTCCTCGCTCGCCGCTCCAAGAGCAGAAACAATGCCCTTCGTCAGCGTCGTTTTCCCGCTGCCCAGTTCTCCCGAAAGCAACACCACAATCGGAGCCTTCAATCGCGTGGCAAATTGCCGCCCCCAATTCGTCGTCTCTTCCGCCGAATACGTAATCACTTCTTCAGCCAATCTTTTGCAGCTCCTGCAGAAGTTTCGCGCGAGCTTCAGGAATCAAGGAAATGACATCATCGGCAATCAACCCCGACGCATCCATTCTCGTAGTCCCGATGTCCGCCGCCAAGCCATGCAAATACACACCCAGCGCCAAGACCCTTAGCCAATCCCCGGTTTTGAACTGCGCCGTAAGGGCCGCCAATAGTCCCGTAAGAACATCCCCGGTGCCGCCTTTTGCCAGCCCGGCATTTCCAGTGGTATTTACAAAAACTGCTCCGTCCGGTGCAGCAATCAGCGTGTGAAAGCCTTTCAAAATCACGTGCGCGTTCCATCGCCTGGCCGCTTCCCGCGCAGCCTTCAACCGGTCACCCTGAACGTCGCGTATCGATTTACCCAGCAGCCGCGCCATCTCACCTGGGTGAGGCGTGATCGCCAAAAATTTGCTCTTCCGCTGCCGCAACTCGTCCGCATGCCCATCAAACGCATTCAAACCATCGGCGTCTAGAATCACCGGCAGCTCTGTGGAGCGCACTATTGTTCGAACGCATTGCTGCGTTTGCGCTTCAGTTCCCAATCCCGGACCAATCGCCAGTACACTCTTCCCTTCCTCAATTTTCTTCCACCGCCCGCCCTGCACATTTTTCAGCGCCACAGTCCCCGCACGCGTCGCCTGCAGCGGGACCGTCATATATTCCGCTTGCGCCGCAGCCACAACCGCCAAAACCACTGCGGGCATGGCAATTGTCACCAGTCCCGCCCCTCCTCGCACCGCCATACGCCCAGCAAGCACCGCCGCTCCGCTCTTTCCCAGCGCCCCGGCCACTAGCAGCACATGACCAAACGTTCCCTTGTTCGAATCTGCCGCGCGCACCAAAGGCAACTCCGCGAATTCTTCCGCCGAAGCCCATCGCAGCTCGCCTTTTCCCAACTCTTCCACCAACTCCGCTGGCGAACCTATTTGCCGCACTTCCAACGCGCCAGTGCACGCCGCATCCGCGCTAATTAGTTGGCCAATTTTTGGCGCCGTGAAAGTCACCGTCTTATGCGCACGCAAAACCGGCCCTTCCGCCGCTTCCCCATCGGAGGGCAACCCCGAAGGCATATCTACCGAAATAATCAGGCTGGGCCGCGCCGCCGTGGCATTCTTCGACATTTCATTCACTGCTGAAATTGCTTTGACCGTCAGCCCCGTGACCGCCCCACGCAATCCCGTCCCCAGCACAGCATCGACAATCACGTCGGAACTTGCGATCACCCCGCTAACCTTTCCCCACTCACTCTCGCTGTCTACCACATTCAGGATGCCGGCGGCATTATGCCATCTCTGAAAATTCTCGCTGGCGTCACCCGTCAATTTCGCGGGATCGCCAAAAAAATAAACTGTCGGCTCGATACCCGTTACCTTCAAATGACGCGCCACCACTAACCCATCCCCGCCGTTGTTCCCTTTCCCGCACAAGACCGAAATCTTCAAGCCCTGCCGCGATTCCGGCGCGCGGGCGCTCCCCAGCCATTGCAGGATCACCTCAGATACCTGCTGCCCCGCTGACTCCATCAGTTGTAATCCGGGAATGCCAAAGCGCGCCGTGGTCTGCCGGTCGACCTCGCGCATTTCCGCTGCGGTAAGTGCTTTCATGATTGATTTACTTCGTTACGCGCCTAAAGCATCCACCCGCCGCTGACATTCATCACCTGTCCAGTGACGTATTCAGCTTCTTCGGATGCAAAGAACGCCACCGTCGCGGCTACATCTTCTACCGTAGGCGGGCGCCCAATGGGAAACCGCGCATCCCGCATGCTGCGCGCCTCGCTCAGCGTCAATTCATTCTCATCAATGCTCGAAGGGTTCACCACATTAACCGTAATTCCGTTTTTCGCTTCTTCCAGCGCCAGTGAACGCGATAACGCCACCACCGCCGCCTTGGCCGCCGCATACGCGGAAATCTTCGCCTGCCCAAACGCTCGCTCCGCTCCTACCGCGCCCAAATTAATGATTCGTCCCCAGCGTCCTTTGCGCATGTGCGGTAGCACCGCCCGGCACACGTAAAGCGCCGTCAACAAATTGGAAGAAAAAATCCCCTGCCAGTCTTCCAGGGAACTCTCCGACACCGTGCCCCAGCGAAAATCCCCCACGTTGTTCACCACGATGTCCAACCGCCCAAAACGCTCCACCACCGTCTTTACCAACTGCCCCGCGCGCGCCGGATCAGAAATATCCGTTTCCACCGCCACGCATTCCACGCCCACCGCTTGGATTTGCCGCAAGGTCTGTTGCGCCGCTGCTTTATTCGAACGATACGCGATAGCCACTCGGGCGCCATTTTGTCCTAGCCGAATCGCGATTCCGCGCCCGATCCCGCGGCTTCCTCCGGTTACCAACGCCACTCGATTGCGAAGCGACATTCGCCTCCCACGCCGACTAATTTTCGAAAGCTAGTCAGTATAGCCCACGTCCCACAAATTTCCGTCTCCATACGTGTCGTTTCCCCACACTCCGCATCCACACAAGTGCGAGTCTTCAACACCTCGTAGTTAGGGTGCCCCGGGAATCGCAGTGGAGGTATGAACCGAGGTCTAGGGGTCAACCAACTACATAGCCCGAGGTGGTCAGTGGGGGTGCCCAGGGTTCGCATTTGAGTTATGAACCCGGGTCTTGGGGTTGAATCGGGTGTTGGTTGAATCGGTGTTGGCTGAGTCAGGTCTTGGGATCAGCCAGCCAACCATGCCCGCGAAGCCAACTATGACGCCCACATAACAAGTGATAAACTCTCGCACACTGGTACTCGAACCTTTACAGCGTCCAAAAGTCGTCCCTGGCAGTCGCTAGCGTTACCGTGCGAATTAGATAACGCATCCACAGAAGCGCAGCGCCTGACAGCAGTCTGCAGTTTTGCCAATTCGCGAAGTTTCTCGCGGCGCGCCGTGACGACATTGAATTTTGCAACGAAGGAGAAGATATGAAGCGAAGGAAATTTCTGGTTTCATTCGCGATGACCCTGACGTTCACCGGACTTACGGTTTGCAGTGCCAACGCGCAGCAGACTTCCAAGCACGGCAATGCTATCGCACTTACCGGTCTCCCCGGCGTCAAAGACAACGCTAAAGGGACGCTAACAGTCGAGAGCGGAAAATTGCATTTCAGCTACGCCAAGAAAAGTTCGGACCTGAACGTGGCCGACATTGAAGATGTGGTCACCGGCGAAGACACACAAGCGTCGGTGGGAAAGACCGTCAGCAACCTCAGTATGGCCGCGCCGTATGGATCGGGACGCTTTCTGGCGTTGTTTCGCAGCAAGTTCGACACTCTGACGCTTCGCTATCGCGATGACAATGGCGCGCTGCACGGCGTCATCTTTGCGCTGCCGGCCGGCGGCGCCGGGCCCATTAAGAAAGATCTGCTGGCTCAAGGAGCGCATACCGCGGTAGTCGAGGAGCGAGCCGCGGTGTCGACAGCCCCGGCCAACTCATCGAGCAAGGAGCAAAAACAATGAAGCGCTATTCGAACGCCATTTTGTGTTTAGCGGTTGTAGCTGTGGCTTTCGCTGCGTCTCCTTTATCCGCTCAGCCCGTCAAAGCCAAGGCATCTGCGATTCAGGTGGAAATGATCCTCTCCGATGAAATCAAGTTACCTGCTGAGTTCCAGATTTCGCTGTATGAAAATTTGGTTCGCCAGCTCGAGAAGCAAGGCGGCTTTGAGCATGTGTATCGCGATGGCGACCGCAGAGCCGCGGATGCTGCTGACCTCGTCGTTCTGCACAGCACGGTTCGCGGTTTCAAACAAGGCAGCGAACGCGCCCGGCGGGTGACCACCGTTGCCGGGGCCACTTCCATTACCATTCATTGCGAATTCAAAAGCCCGGATGGAAAAGTGCTGCTGGAGAAAGACGTGAATGGCAAGGTGCGATTCTTTGGAGGGAATCTGCGAGCAACCTACGATTTCGCCAAAAAGACCGCTCGCGTGGCTCACGACAACTTCAGCTCTTCCGAACACAAATCGTAACGCGAAAGCCTTGGAGTTCGAGCTCTGGCTAACGCTTAAGAATTAGCGTCCATTACAAACCACCACCTAGTCGGAGGGTGCCCCAGGCTTGCTTTGTAGCCAGGGCCTTGCAGTTGCTTCTCTATTTAGCCCCTGAGAATTAACCCAATCACGAACTAACAGCGTCTTCGATTTTCCCTCGGTCCTCGCGACTCTCAACGACAGCGTCATCGCAGGGTGCCCCGGGTTCGCAGTTGAGGTATGAACCCGGGTCTTGCATTTTCAGTCTTGCATTTTTAGTCCGCCATTTTTAGTTTGCCATTTTTCTGTCACTTCAGCCGCGCCACAATCACGGTCATATCATCCGCCTGTTCCGCGCTCCCCGCCCATTCCTCCGCCGCCGTCATCAACGATAGCGCCACACTCCTCGGTGGCGACGCCTGTACCCGCACCGCCGCCTCTTGCAACCGTCGAATTCCAAACTCTTCCCCATACACATTTTCCGGCTCGACCAATCCGTCACTATAGCCAACCAGCACGGCATTGAACGGAACCATCAGCGAATTTTCTTCATACGTACAGTCCTCATACACCCCCAACACCATGCCGCCCTTATCCAGACGCACCACATGGTTCTGGCTCAACAAAAACGAAGGCAAATGCCCTGCGTTGGTATAACGCAGCGTCCGCGTCGCGCTGTCATACACGCAAATAAAAAACGTAGCAAAGCGATCGTCCGCGGTATTTCGCACCAGATGCTTATTCAACCGTGAAACCAATTCATCCGTCCCCAGATGTTCGCTGCCGCCCATCAACAATTGGCTCCGCAGCGCCGCCTGCAAGCTGGCCATCAACAACGCCGCCGAAATTCCCTTCCCGGAAATGTCCGCAATCGCCACCGCAATATGCGTCGGCGTCAGCTGAATAAAATCATAATAATCGCCGCTGACCGACCGCGCCGCCTTGCAGATCGCCTCCACTTCCACTCCCGGAACCGACGGCAGCCGCTTCGGAAACAATTGGTCCTGCACTTCACGCGCGATGGAAATCTCATTCTCCAAGCGCTGCCGCTGTTTTTGCTCCTCGATTAACCCGCTGATCGACCCGGTCATCAGATTGAACGATTCACCGAGCACGCCCAACTGATCTCGCCGGTCCACCCGCACTCGATGCGTCAAATCTCCGGACTGCACGTATTGCGTCGCCTGGTACAGGTCCGCGATGGCCGTGGTAATCGTGCGCGTCATGCTGATTCCAGTAATTAACGCCGCCAGCTCGATCAGCAGAAAAACCACGCCCACCACAATAAACAGCAGCAGGTACGAATCTCGCAGCTCTCCAAGAGAATTAAATATGCGCGCGCTCAACCGCGACGGCCGCGCATTGGTCACCGCCAAAACCGGCCGATCATGCTCCACCTTGCCGTCACGCCCTATGTAAACAGCATTGAGCCTCGACACCACGCCGACCGCTGGATCAATCCAAAAACCTTGTGGTTGCAACACTCGCGCCTTAGCGTTTATGGGCTTCCCAGCCGCATACTTATCGTCTGCCGACTGGTAAATCGCGGTCTCGTTATCTCCAGCTGAAATTTTCCGCATTGGATTTAATTGAATCGCGCCCACGTCCGGGGCAATGGCGGAAAGCAGTTCGGGCGTAACCGGAACGCGCAACTGCACCACTCTGGCATGGTCCTTTCCATGAATCGCGCGGAGGCTCATCAACGACAGTTTGTCTTCTTCCTGTATTAAGCCTGCGAACGCGTCAGCTCCCTTCGCCACTCTATGCAGTAACGTCATGTCATCCGAAAATGTGATCGACAGTTCGGGCAGTTCGCGGTCGTGCACCGCTTTCGATTGCGCCGCCAGAACACTCTCGAACTCTTCTTCGCTGCTTCCCTTTGTTGCCGGCCCGTGCGCCGCAGCGATGTGTTCAGCCATATCCGCAATGGTATTAATCCGCGTCTGGATATCTTCATAAAGCAGGTACGCGCCCAACTGCGAATACAAAATCCGCCCGGCAAGCCCGACCAGGGTGACAATCAACAAAATGGGAACCAAAGCGATAAACAGGTAAGCCACAATCAAGCGATTGCGCAAGCTCCACAGCAGTCGCGACCGCCACCACCCGATCATGCGAAAAAGCAGATAAAACAGGCAGAGAACCGCTAAAAATTTTAGAAAACTAACGACGCTACCGCTGAGTTCCGCGACGGTAACCACCATGCCCAGCGCAAATATCACCAGCGCAACAATGTCAAACCCGGATAGTCGGCGCCAAAACGATTGCAAACTGGAAGAGAGAGGATTCATCGGCAAGTGTAGTCCAACACTTTACCTGACTTTCGTACACTATGAGAACGCACACTCACGCCCGCGGACCACCCGTTGCGCCCCGTCAAATGAAACAAGCCCGCTAAACACAAGTGCGCGAAGTATCTCGCCACCCAGGTTTTGTTCAAGTGGGACTTTGGGCTGACCAACAGATCACTAATATTTCTAGGGATTGGGAACTTCGACTTCGACTCGCTCTGGATTACTCACCCGGCTATGGTGCCGGCTATACGTAAAATAAATCACCAACCCGATCACCAGCCACACGATCAACCGCGCCCAGTTCACCCACCCCAGCTTGTACATCATGTAACCGTTAAAAAGAATCCCCAGGATCGGCACCACTGGCACCCACGGTGTACGAAAAGGCCGCGCCTGACCGGGATTGGTGTGGCGTAAGACCATCACCGCGATGCACACAATCACGAACGCCAGCAGCGTCCCGATATTCACCATACGTCCAATATCATCGATCGGCGTAATGCTCCCCACGATAGCCGCCAGCAGGCCCACCAGGATGGTGTTTTTATAAGGCGTGCGGTACTTGGGATGCACCGCTGCGAAAAATTTTTTGGGCAGCAGACCGTCATTGGCCATCGAGTACAGCACTCGCGTTTGCCCTAGCAGCATTACTAGCATCACGCTGGTCAATCCCGCGAGCGCTCCCAGCGTAATAATGTGCGACGCCGTGGATAGTCCCCTGTCCATAAACGCCCGCGCCACCGGAGCCTCAATGTTGACGTCCTGCCAATGCACCATCCCGGTTAACACGCCGGCAACCGCAATATAAAGGACTGTGCAGACGAGCAACGAAGCGATAATCCCGATCGGCAGATCCCGCTGCGGATTCTTGGCTTCCTGCGCCGTCGTGGACACCGCGTCAAACCCGATGTACGCGAAAAAAATGTACGCTGCTCCGGCCCCGATGCCGCTAAAACCCATCGGCGCGAAACTGTGCCAGTCGATTCCCCAGTTCGCCACAGAAACGTATCGTGAGCCTAATCCGATGACGAACAGCACCACCGAAACCTTCATCACCACAATCGCCGAATTAAACCGCGCGCTCTCCTTGATCCCCACCACCAAAATCGCGGTAATCACCAGCGCAATAATAAACGCCGGCAAATTGAACCCAATCTCCATCCCAAAAATTCGCGGTGCATTCATCAGCTCATGCGCGCGCTGCAACAAATCTGGCGATTGCGTGGCCATGATGGAGCTGACCTTATCAAGAAACGCTTGCGTCCCGGGCACTAGCGTGGAATCCGAGCTTATTGCAATCTGACGCGCCACTTCTTTTTCTGCCGTCGACAACGCCGTCCAGTGATCGTACGCCAGCCATAGTGGCATTCGCAGATGAAACATATTCAACAGCTCTATGAAGTGGTTCGACCAGCCCGACGACACCGTACTGGCGCCCATGGCGTATTCCAGCGTCAGGTCCCACCCAATGATCCACGCGATCAGTTCGCCGAGCGTGGCGTACGCATAGGTGTACGCGCTCCCCGCCAGTGGAATCATCGCTGCGAACTCCGCGTAGCAAAGTGCCGCGAACGCGCATCCCATTCCGGAAAGCACAAAGGACAGCATCAGTCCCGGTCCCGCGTAATGCGCGCCCAAACCGGAAAGCACAAAAATACCTGCGCCAATTACCGCGCCGACTCCCAGAGCCGTCAGTTGAAAAGGTCCCAGGGTCCTCTTCAAGCTGTGCGTGCCGGCTTCTGTGGATTCCGCCAGCAACATGCTCATCGGTTTTTTTGTGAATAACGGATTACCCATGCAGACAGTCTCCTGGAGAGGTCATCCCCATTAACTCAGGCCAATTTGGATTAAAGCTGTGACATTGTAGGTTGCTCACACCTTTTGCCCTACAACAAAATGGCTTTTGCGAATAAATCGTGCGTACCCCGGCAGCCGTTGTTCCGCAGCAGAATTTCAATGAGGCGCATAAACGCCAAAAATCATTCCACCGCCCGCTCCGCCCGCCCCCGCCGCGACCACACCAGATAAACCGGCACTCCCAGCAACACAATCAACAATCCCGGCCATGTTGTCTGCGTCTTATACAAAAGCAACACAAACATGATCGCCGAAGCCGCCACAATATAAAGCAGTGGCACAAACGGATACCCGAACGCCCGGTAAGGCCTTTCCGCATCGGGCCGTTTCCGGCGCAAAACAAATATTCCCGCAATCGTCAGCGCATAAAATATCAACACTGAGAAAACTACGTAGTCGAGCAGATCGCTGTACAAATTCCCGTATGTGATCGTCCCCGCCCCATCC
>Ga0307475_10001637_pt1 | contig 13334 bp, 8 predicted proteins | sample atmos_gasesECM1C_FD_203317 | JGI IMG/M metagenome (GOLD analysis project Ga0307475, IMG submission 203317) | Hardwood forest soil microbial communities from Morgan-Monroe State Forest, Indiana, United States - atmos_gasesECM1C_515 | ecosystem: Environmental > Terrestrial > Soil > Temperate... | reverse complement strand
CGAGCGGGGGCAGCAGCCAGGCGGCCCCGGCCAGCGGCACCACCAGCAGGGCTCCGATCCAGGCGAGTTGCTTCGTGCGCGAGTCGGTCGCTTTCAGGATCCGGTCGGTCAGCCCCGGCCAGCCATGGCCGTAGCCCGAGGTCCCCGAGATGCCCTTCATCACGAAGACCGCGGCCGACGGCAGCAGCGTCAGCGCGAGCACGATCGAGATCGCCACCGCGATCGAGATCGTCAGTGCCAGGTCGCCGAACAGCTGGCCCTCGACGTCCTTCAGGAACAGCACCGGCACGAAAACGGCGATGGTCGTGGCGGTCGAAGCGAACAGGGCGCCCGCGACCTGGCGGGCGCCTTCGCGCGCCGCCTGCGGCAGCGCAAGTCCGGTCTCGCGCAGGCGCACGATGTTGCCGGACACGACGATCGCGCCTTCGACCACCATCCCGACCGCGAATGCCAGTCCGGCCAGTGAAATCACGTTCAGGCTGCGGCCGAGCAGCTCCAGCGCGATGAAGGTTCCAAAAAGGCAAAGCGGGATCGACGCCGCGATCAGCCCGGTGATCCGCAGCTCGCGCATGAACCACCAGACCACGCCCAGCGCCAGCAGCGTCCCGACGACGAGGTTCTCGGTCAGCAGCCTGACGGCACGCCGGATGAAAAGCGACGAATCGAACGACTGCTCGATGCCCAGCCCGCGCGCCTTCATCGGCCCGTCGCGCAGTTCGGCCACGGCTGCCTTGACCGCATCCAGCGTCGCCAGCGCATTGGCGCCGTTGGAGCGGCGGATCTGGATGCCGATTGCCGGATTGCCGTTCTGATAGGTGAAGAACTGCCGGGTCGGCGGGCTGACGTCGATGCTTGCGACATCGGACAGGCGCACCGGGCGTCCTTCCCGCCAGGCGAGCACCAGGCCGCCGAGTTGCTCCGGATCGAAGCGGCCGGTGAAGCGCAGCGCGTACTGGCGGCGCCCGACGTCGAGCTGGCCGCCGGACACGTTATTGGCGCTGGCCGCCCGGCTGGCGATTTCCGGCAGCGCCACTCCCAGCGCCGCCGCCCGTGCCGGGTCGACGGTGATGTGCACGTTGTCGGGCGGACCGGCGTTGACGGTGACCGAGGCGACGCCCGGAATCGACTCGATCCTGGGGCGGACCGTGTCCTCGATGAAGCGGCGGTGGTCGCCGATCGTGCCGAGCGCCCTCGGCAGAAGCTGCACGAAGAACCAGCACAGCGTGTCGTTGGCGTTGTCGTCGCCGCCAAGCGTCACGACGGGCCGGTCTGAATCGCGCGGCAGCGGCTGCAGCCGATTCATCCGGCTCAGCACCTCGATCAGCGCGCTGCGCATGTCGGTGCCGATCGAAAACCGCAACGTGATCGCGGCCTCGCCCGCATTGGCGTTGCCCTCGAGCTCCTCGACCCCGGGCAGCCCCTGCAGCACCTTCTCGAGCGGCTCGAGGATCTCGGATTCGATCTCTTCGGGCGAAGCGGTCGACCAGTTCGCCTTGATGGTGATCTGGGGCCGATCGATGTCCGGGAACAACTGCAGCGGCAGGCGGGCCAGGCTCAGCAGCCCCAGAAGGCCGACGAACACCACGAGCACGACCATCGCGACCGGGTTGCGGGTCGACCAGCTCAGGGATTCCACCGTGTGGGCTCCGGGCTTGCGGCCTCGTCCAAGGAGGCCGAATCCTAGCCCGTGATCCGGCCAACCGGGTGCCTGTCGGACGAAACGCCCCCGGCGGGGATGAAATGCCGGTGGCCCGGATGAACGGCCGCCGGGGCGGGGGCGGACTTTTCGATACGAAAGGCCGATTGTCACGGGTCCGTCACCCGCCGGCGTGAACATCTGCCTGTTCCAGGCAGGGGGATCATCCGATGATCAGCGCGGCAACCGCACCAGCTCCCGGCGCTGCGCGCGGCGCGGCCAGGGGGCCGGATTTGAACCGGCGCATCGGGCCGGCGTTCGGCCTGATCTTCCTCGGGCTGCTGGCAGTGGGGTTGGTGTTCGCTGCCTACAGCCTGGTCAGCGACATGAGCGAGGCCCGCCTCGGGGCGACCAACCTGCTGCCGTTCCTGCTGCTGGGCGTGGCGCTGGCGATCGCGCTGGGCTTCGAGTTCGTCAACGGTTTCCACGACACCGCCAACGCGGTGGCCACCGTGATCTACACGCACGCGCTGCCGCCGCACTTCGCGGTGGTCTGGTCGGGGGTTTTCAATTTCCTGGGCGTGCTGGTTTCGTCCGGCGCGGTGGCGTTCACGATCATTTCGCTGCTGCCGGTCGAGCTCATTTTGCAGGTGGGTTCCAGCGCAGGATTCGCGATGGTCTTTGCGCTGCTGATCGCGGCGATCGTGTGGAACCTGGGCACCTGGTCGCTCGGCCTGCCGGCTTCATCCTCGCACACCTTGATCGGCTCGATCATCGGTGTCGGCATTGCCAACGCCCTGATGCACGGGCGCGATGGCACCAGCGGCGTCGATTGGACGCAGGTGACGAAGGTGGGCGAATCGCTGCTGATATCGCCGATCGTGGGCTTCGTTTTCGCGGCGCTGTTGCTGCTGGTGCTGCGCAAGCTGGTCAAGAACCCTGTGCTGTACCAGGAGCCCGCGCCCGGCCAGGCGCCGCCCTGGTGGATCCGCAGCGTGCTCGTGCTTACGTGCACCGGCGTGTCGTTTGCGCACGGCTCCAACGACGGGCAAAAGGGCATGGGTCTGATCATGCTGATCCTGGTGGGCACGGTGCCGACGGCCTACGCGCTGAACCGCGCCATGCCGACCGACCAGATCGCGCAGTTCGTCGCGGTGGCCCGGGCCACTCAGGCGGCGTTGGTGCGCGGCGCGCCCGAGGCTGCGCCCGTCGATCCGCACGCCACGCTGTCCGAATTCGTGCGCACGCGAATCGTCACCCCGCAGGTCGTTCCAGCATTGGCGGCGCTCGCCGGCGGCATCGCCGACGGGGTCAAGGAGCACAGTTCGCTGCGGCAGGTGCCGGCGGCGGCCGTGGCCAATGTCCGCAACGATATGTACCTCGCTTCCGAGGCGATCCGCTTCCTCGACAAGAGCGCAGCGGTCCACTTCGACACCGACACCCGGGCGGACCTGAAGGCATTCAAGAAGCTGATCGATCAGGCCACCAAATTCATCCCGCTGTGGGTGAAGGTGGCGGTGGCCATCGCTCTGGGGCTGGGGACGATGGTCGGCTGGAAGCGGATCGTCGTCACCGTCGGCGAGAAGATCGGCAAGGCGCACCTGACGTATGCGCAGGGCGCATCGGCCGAACTGATCGCGATGAGCACCATCGGTGCTGCCGACATGTTCGGTCTTCCGGTGTCGACCACGCAGGTGCTGTCCTCCGGTGTGGCCGGCACGATGGCGGCCAATCGCTCGGGGCTGCAGACGGCGACGATCCGCAACCTGCTGATGGCCTGGGTGCTGACGCTGCCGTCCGCGATGGTGCTGTCCGGGTCGCTGTACTGGCTGTTCACCAAGCTGTTCTGAGCCTCGACGGCCGGCCTGTACGAACCGGGCCGGGGGCGCTACCCTGCTGGCATTGCCCGGGGGAACTTCATGTCGAACAGCGACGTCAGCGCTGCACAATACGCATCGAGCGACCGGGCAGGCACCGGCGGTTGGACGCGCTGGGTTCAGCTCGTTCTGGGGGTGATCTGCATGATGGCGATCTCCAGCCCCCAGTACACCTGGACGCTGTTCACCAAGCCGCTGAGCGCGGCGCTGGCGTCCAAGCTGCCGGAGCTGCAGGTGACGTTCTCGATCCTGATCGTGCTGCAGACGTTTCTTTCGCCGCTGCAGGGCTTCCTGGTGGATCGTTTCGGACCCCGCTTCCTGATATCGGCGGGCACGCTTCTGAGCGGAGTGAGCTGGATGCTGGCTTCGCACGCCAGCACGCTCACCGGGCTGTACCTGAGTTACGGGCTGCTGGGGGGCATCGGGACCGGCGTCGTGTACATCGGCGTGGTCAGCCAGATGGTCAAGTGGTTCCCCGAGCGGCGCGGCTTCGCGGTCGGCATGGTGGCGGCCGGCTACGGCATGGGCGCGCTGCTGACCACGTTTCCGATTTCGTCGAGCATCGCCAGCGCCGGCTATCAGCCGACGCTGTGGACGTACGGGCTGATCTTCGCCGTCGTCGGCCTGTTGGCCGCTCAGGGGCTGAAGCGCTCGCCGCACGAACAGCAGGCCCTTGGCAGCGGCCACCTGGAACGGCTCCCCGGCGTGACTCCAGCGCGCATGCTGACGACGCCGGTCTTCTGGCTGCTGTTCGTGATGATGACGATGCTGTCCACCTCCGGGCTGATGGTGATCTCGCAGATGGGCCCGTTCGCGCGCGATTTCGGAGTCGCCTCGGTCATCGTGTGGGGCTTTGCCGCCTTGCCGCTGGCGCTGACAATCGACCGCGTCACCAACGGCCTGACCCGGCCGTTTTTCGGGTGGCTGTCGGACAACATCGGGCGGGAAAACACGATGTTCATCGCGTTCCTGTTCGAAGGGCTGGCGATGACGGCGTGGCTGCAGTTCCGCTCGGAGCCGGTTCTGTTCGTCCTGCTGTCGGGCCTGGTGTTCTTCGGCTGGGGCGAGATCTTCTCGTTGTTTCCGTCCACGCTGACCGACACCTTTGGCGAACGCCACGCAACCACCAACTACGGCTTCCTGTACATGGCGCAGGGGGTCGGCTCGGTGCTGGGCGGGCCGATGGCCGCGAAACTGCACGACGCCACCGGCAGCTGGATCCCGGTATTCGGCGTCGTGATCACGCTGGACCTGCTCGCCGCGGTGCTGGCGATGGCCGTGCTGAAGCCGCTCAGGATGAAGTTGAAGTATCTGTAGCGGCCCCTCACCCCCGCGTGCCCTTGCGAACGCCTGAGCGCTTGCGGCGCCCGATCGCCCCTCGCCCGCGCAGCGGGAGAGGGGAGGGGGTGAGGGCGTCGGCGGAGGCCTTCCGCGCTAATCCGAGGAGACCGACCCCAGCAGTTGCTCTGCCGCGTCGATAAGGCTTTGCGCCTGGCCCTCGTCGATCGGCTGATTGGCGAAGGCCGCACCCTCGAGCATCAGGATCATGCTGGATGCGATCGCGTTGCGTTGCTCGGTGAGTGCCGTGATGCGGCTCACATACGCGCCGTAGGCCTGATCATTGTTGGCCAGCGCGCGCGTCGACAGCGCCAGCGACGCGCGTCCCAGGGCGCGCCGCGGCGCATTGATCGCCTTGTAAGCGTTGGCCAGGCGCACCAGCGTTTCGCGCTGTTGCCGGGCCGAAGTCGGCAACGAGGCGTTCTGGAGCACTTCGAACAGCACCCGCCCGTCGTGCGCATAGTCGTCCGTCAGGCCGGCTGAAGCCCGGCTGCTGATCGGAGCGTCATGCCGCAACGGCTATGTCACCGCAATGACACGTCTTGCTGGGAGTTGCGCTGCCATCCACCGCCCAGAGCCTTCACCAGCAGCACGGTGGCGTTCATCCGGCGCAGCTGGATGTCGGCCGCCGATAACTGTGCCGCCAGCGCTGCGTTTTCGGTGGAGACCACCTCCAGGTAGGTGGCGGCGCCTCCCTTGTAGCGGTACTCGGCCTGCTGCAGCGCGCCCTTCGTAGCTTTCACCGCGGCCGCTTCGCTCGTGCTCTCACGGGCCAGGTAGCGCAGTGCGGCCAGATTGTCCTCGACTTCCTGGTACGCGGTCAGCACGGTGCTGCGATACAACGCCACCTGTTCCTCGTAGGCGGCCCGCGCGGCGTCGTTTTGCGCGTGGCGCAAGCCGCCGTCGAACACGGTTTGCAACAGGCCCGGGCCGACCGACCACAACCGGCTGGGCGCTTCGATCCAGGAGCTGGCAGCCGCACTCTCGAGGCCGGCCGCGGCCGACAGCGAGAACACGGGAAAGTATGCGGCGCGCGCCACGCCGATCTGCGCGTTGGCGGCCGCGACCCGGCGTTCGGCCGCCGCCACGTCCGGCCGGCGCTCCAGCAGCGCGGACGGCAGTCCGGCATCGACCGCCGGCGGCTCGAGTTCCGGCGCAAGCGGATGCGCTTCGATATGAAAGCCGGTTGCGGCCCGGCCGACCAGCACCGCGATCGCGTGCTCGGCCTGGGCGCGTCGCAGCCGCGTGTCCTCGGCCTGCGTGATAGCCGTCTCGAGCTGCGCTTCGGCCTGGCGCACATCGGCGATCACCCCGGCTCCGCCTTCGTACAGGTTGCGGGTGAGCTTGAGCGCATCGGCGTAATCGACCACGGTCCGGTCCAGCAACGCCTGCTGCTCGTCCAGGCTTCGCAGCGTGAAGTAGTCGGTCGCCAACTCGGACCGCAGGCTCAGGTCCAGAACGGTCAGGTCGCCGCTGCTCGCCTGTTCCGAAGCTCGCGCGGCCGCCACGGTATTGCGCAGTCGGCCCCAAAGATCCACTTCATAGGAAATATCCGCGTCGAGCAGGAAATCGTTGAACGTGGCCCCCCGGCCGGTCAGCGACCGGGGCGCGTTGCGCGAGAAGCGGGTGCGCGTGGCACTGGTGTCCGCGGTCACCGTCGGAAAGTAGGCGGCGCGCGCCTCGCGCGTCAGCGCCCGCGCCTGGTCCAGCCGCGCCACCGCGGCCCGCAGGTCCTGGTTGGCATCGGCGATCTGCGCCTGCAGCGCATCGAGCTGCTCATCCCGAAAGACGCCCCACCACGGCCCGCGCGGACTCGCGTCGGCCGGCGCCGCGGCCTTCCAGTCCGGGCTCTCGTTGTACTGAGGCGCGCTGGGTGCGCTTTCCGGCACGTGGTACACCGGCGCCAGCGAGCAGCCGGCCAGCACACCGGCCAGCGCCATCAGGCCGAGCCGCACACTCACGAGCCCGAGTCCCGCCGCACGGGCTGCGGTGGCACCGCCGCCACTTCCTCTTCGGGCTCGCCCGCGATGCGCACCACGGCGCCCTCGGTGATCGAGTCCGGCGGGTTCAGCACCACCCGGTCGTTCGGATCCAGCCCTGCGAGCACCTCGAGCGATTTGCCGAAGTCGCGGCCCGACGTGATGTTCTTCAGTTGAATCGCGTGGCCGGGCCCGACCACCGCGACCTGCAGGCCGGCCGACCGGAACAGCAATGCGTTGATCGGCAACCTGAGCGAGTCGCCATTGCCGGCCAGCTTGAAATGCACTTCCGCATAGGAGCCGGGAAACAGCTCGCCCTTGGAGTTGTCGACCTGCAGCTCCACCTGCAGCGTGCGGGCGACCGGGTCCAGCGCTTGCGCGGTGCGTACCACCTGGGTCGGGTAGCTCTTGCCCGGGCGTTCCGCGAATTTCAACTGCGCCACCACGCCCGGTGTCGCCGCAGCCGCGTACGGTTGCGGGACCTGCGCATAGATACGCAGGCGGCGCGTGTCGGCCATCCGGAACAACGCCGCGCCGGAGTTCTGCCCGGCGTTGATCAGCGCGCCGATGTCCGTGTTGCGGGCCGTGACGACGCCATCGAACGGTGCTATCACGCGCTTGAACGACTCCAGATCTTGCAGCCGGGCGACGTTGGCCCCGGCCGATGCCAGCGCGGCTTTCTTGGCGGCCTCATCGCTCGCCTTCTGATCGGCGTCCTGCTTCGAGACCGATTCGGTGGCCAGCAGTCCCAGCCACCGCTGGTTGGTCGATTGGGCCAGCTCGTAGTTGGCCTGCGCGGTGGCCAGGTCGGCCTGCGCCTGCCGCAGCTGCTGGTCGACCTCGGGCGTGTCGATCTCGGCCAGCACCTGTCCGCGGGCAGCGCGCGCCCCGATGTCCGTGTACCACGTCTTCAGATATCCGCTGGTGCGCGCGTAAATCGGGGCCTCGAAGTAGGCCTGCACCGTGCCGGGCAGCACCAGTTCCTCGTCGGCCGGCCCGTGCTGCGGCTGGATCGTCGCAACCGTCGGCGTGGCCGCGGCGACGGTGTGTTGCGCCAGCGCCCCGCGCGCCATCCCTCGGCTGACGATGGTCCAGGCGAAAAGCCCGACGCCGAGCACCAGCGCTCCCACGGCCAAAACCTTCAGGCGCGACGGTCGGGCTCGCTGCGGCTGGCTATTGAGTTGTTCGGGCATCATCGGCTCCGTCGATTCACGTCGTCTGAACAGGCTGCTGTCGGCCGTGGATCATCGCGAACACGCAGGGCACGAACACCAGAGTAGCTGCCGTGGCGAAAACCAGGCCGCCGATCACGGCGCGGCCCAATGGCGCATTCTGCTCTCCGCCGTCGCCGAAGCCCAGCGCCATCGGCACCATCCCGATGATCATCGCCAGCGCCGTCATCAACACCGGGCGAAAACGGGTCGTTCCGGCGCTCAGGGCAGCCTGGGCGGCGTCCTCGCCGGAGTTGAGTCGTTCGCGCGCGAAGCTCACCAGCAGGATGCTGTTGGCTGTGGCCACGCCCATGCACATGATGGCCCCGGTCAGCGCCGGCACGTTGATCGTCGTGTGGGTCAGGAACAGCATCGCGACGATACCGGCCAGCGCCGCCGGCAGCGCCGTGATGATGATGAAAGGGTCCATCCACGACTGGAAGTTCACCACCATCAGCAGATACACCAGGATGATGGCGCCGACCAGGCCCGCCAGCAGGCCGTCGAACGAGGCGTTCATGGTCTGGACCTGGCCGTGCACCGCGATGCGCGAGCCGCGTGGCAGCTTGTCCTTCATCGACCCGATCACGCGGTCGATGCGCGAGGATACGTAGCCCAGGTCCATGTTCTGAACCGCGCCGTAGATGTCGATCACCGGCAGCGCGTCGTAGTGGCTGACCACGGCGGGGCTGACGCCGCGGTGAAAGCTCGCCACGTTGGCCAGCAGCTGGGGCGTCGTCCCGCCAGAGGTGCCCAACGGGGTGGTGGCCAGCGCATTGAGCGTGTCCAGATGGGCCTGGGGCGTTTGCGTGCTCACGTTGTACTGGGTGCCGTTTTTCGGATCGATCCAGAACGAAGGCGAGGTCTGAAAGCTGCCCGACAGCGAAATGAGCAGGTTGGAGGCGACGTCGCGCTGGGTCAGCCCCAGCAGCTCGGCTTTGCTGCGGTCGACATCGACCTGCAGGCTCGGATAATCGAACGCCTGCTGGATGCGCAGGTCCACCGCCCCCGGGATTTCGCGCAGCTTCTGCAGCAGAACGTCGGCGAACTGGCGGTTGCCCTCGACGTCGAAGCCCGAGATCTGCACGTCGATCGGGCTGGGCAGGCCGAAGTTCAGGATCTGGCTGACGATGTCGGCCGGCAGGAAGGCGAAGCTGGTCGACGGAAACTGCCGATTCAGCCGGTCGCGCAAGACGCTCACGTAGCCGGCGGTCGGATGGTGTTCGGGCTTGAGCGAGATGAAGATGTCGGCGTCGCCCGGGCCGACCGGGGCCGAGGTGCTGTAGGCGAGGTTGATGCCGCTGTACGGCACGCCGATGTTGTCGACGATCGAGGCGATCTCAGCCTTGGGGACGACCTCGCGCACGGCCGCTTCGACCGCGTCGCACAGCCCGGCCGTTTCCTCGATCCGCAATCCGGTGCGCGCCCTCAGGTGCAGCTTGATCTGGCCCGCATCCACCGCCGGGAAGAAGTCCTGGCCCAGTCCCGGCCAGTAACGCCCCAGCGGGATCGCCAGCAGCGAAATGGCGACCATCCCCAGCAGGAAGCGCCCCACGAAACGCGCGCGCACCTTCAAGGCCGCTTCGAGCAGCCCGCGGTACCAGGCGCGGACGCGTTCGAAGCCGTGCTCGAACGCCACGAAGACGCGCCCCATGATCCCGGTCTGCGTGTGCGCGGCATGCTCGCTTCGCTTGACCCAGTACTTGGCCAGGGTCGGCACCAGCGTCCGCGACAGCAGGTACGAGGCGAGCATCGCGAACACGACCGCCTCGGCCAGCGGAATGAACAGGAAGTGGGCGATGCCGCTGAGCAGCAGCATCGGGATGAAGACGATGCAGATCGCCAGCGTCGACACCAGCGCCGGCAGCGCGATCTGGTGGGCCCCGTCCATGATCGCGGTTTCGACGTCCTTGCCCTGCTCCAGGTGGTAGTTGATGTTCTCGATCGTCACGGTCGCGTCGTCGACCAGGATGCCGACCGCCAGGGCGAGTCCGCCCAGCGTCATGATGTTGATCGTCTCGCCCACCGCCGCCAGGCACACGATCGAAGCCAGGATCGACAGCGGAATCGATATGCTGATGATGAAGGTGCTGCGCCAGCTCGCCAGGAACAGCAAAATCAGCAGGCCCGTCAGCGTGGCGGCAATCACCGCCTCGCGCACCACGCCCGAGATGGCCGAGCGCACGAACACCGACTGATCGCCGATCGGCTGGATCTTAAGACTCGGAGGCAGGGTCGCCTGCACCAGCGGCAGCCGCTGGTGGACCGCCTTGATGATGTCCAGCGTGGATTCGCCGCCGTTTTTGAGCACGTTCATCAGCACCGCGCGGTGGCCTTCCAGGCGCACCATGTTGGTCTGCGGAGGCCCGCCGTCGTGCACGTGGGCCACGTCGCGCACGTACACGACGCTGCCGTTGCGGATCCTGATCGGCAGATCGTTGAGCTCGGCGATCCGGGTGGGGCTCGCGTTGACCGACACGAAGTACTCCAGATCGCCGATCTTTTGCGTGCCCGCCGGCAGAATCAGGTTCTGCTGTCCGATCGCCGTGGTGACGTCGCTGCCCGACAGGCCGTTGGCGCGCAGCGCCTTCGGATCCAGGTCGACCTGGACCTGGCGCTGGTAGCCTCCGTACGGGAACGGCATCGAGGCGCCCGGAATGGTCGCCAGCGCCGTGCGCAGGATGTTGTTGCCCAGGTCGAAGATCTCCGCCTCGGACAGCTGCTCGCTGGACAGCGCGAGCTGGATGATCGGCACGGTGGAGGCGTCGTAGGCCAGGATGAACGGGGGCGTGGTGCCGGGCGGGGCCGAGTTCAGCTGGGTCTGCGACACGCCGGTGATCTGGGCGAAGGACAACTCCTCCTTGACGCTGGGCTGGAAGAAATACTTCACGACCGCGATGCCGTTGAGCGATTGCGACTCGGTGTGCTCGACGTTGTTGACGGTCGTTTGCGCGGTGCGCTCCGAAAACAGCACGATCCGCTTGGCCATCTCGTCCGGCGACAGGCCCGTGTAACGCCAGATCGTGGCGACCACCGGGATCTTGATGTTGGGGAAGATGTCGGTCGCGGTGCGCGTGATGACGAACACGCCCAGCAGCAGGATCAGCACCGCCAGCACGATGAAGGTGTATGGGCGCCGCAGCGCCAGACTGACGATCCACATGAGGCGTCAGCGCGCGGGCGGCGGGCAGTTCGAAAACGTGCGCATATCAGACGCCGGCCGCGTGCGGCAGCGCCGCCTCGCCGACCGCGGCGGCCGGATGCAGGTCGGCGGCGAGCGTCGACACGTCGTGCTCGCCCAGGCCCTTGATGTACGCCCACTTCAGACGCTGGCGCAGCGCCTGCGCAAAAGGCAGTGCGGCGTCGCCCGCGGCGGCCGCCCGCAGCACCAGATCGATGTCCTTCAGCGCCAGCGCTACCTTGAATCCGCCGGGCGCGTCCGCGCGGGCTGCCACGCGCGCGGCATAGCCGCTCAGCACCGGTCCGGTGAACAGTTGCTCGGTCAGGGCGGCGGCCAGCGCCTTGCGGTCGACACCGCCGCGCTCGGCCAGCTCCAGCGCCTCGGCCAGCATCTCCACGCTGCTGAGCGCCATCAGGTTGGCGGCCAGCTTGGCGACGTTGGCGGCGCACGGGTCCTCGCCCATGTCGTGAACCGAGCTCGACATCGCGCCGAGCACCTCGCTCGCGCGCGCCTTATGCTGCGCCGCGCCGGCCAGCCACACCGTCAGGGCGGCGGCCTCGGCGGCTTCGGGCCGCCCCGAAACAGGGGCGGAAACGAGCGCAGCGCCGCGGCGCCGGTGCTGCTCGGCGAGCAGCCGGACCACCGCGGGCGAGACCGTGCTCATCGACAGGTGCAGGCCGCCGTGACCCAGACGGCCGCAGATTCCGTCCGGCCCCAGTGTGACGGCGCGCAACGCCTGGTCGTGCGACACCATCGTGATCACGATGCCATCGGCGCTGACCACATCGGCCGGCACATCGGCCGCAATCGCGCCCAGCTTGACCAGCTCGCGCGACTTGCCTTCGGAACGATTGAACACGCGGACCCGGAATCCGCGCTGGACCAGATTGCGCGCCATCGGCAAGCCCATGGCGCCCAGTCCCACAAAACCGATGTCCTGACCCAATTGCCATACCTCCTGCAAAAACCGCGCCTTAAGCTGCGCCCGCGGCCCGCAGAGCACCGTGGGGGTGAGGCTAGACCGCGATCCGACCGGGCACGATTGCAAAAATGGCGCGCACCGTTACAGGTGAAATATGGGACGAAATTGCCGCATCACGGTACGCGGCGAGCCTGCCCGCATCGAACCGCTTCGCAGGCCTCGCGCCGGCGCGGATCAGGGATGCAGTGCCGACGAACGCGCGCTCAGCGCGGCAGATCAATACACCGCTTCGACCTGGACGGCGAAGCTGTAGCCGACGCCGCGCTCGGTGACGATATAGGTCGGTTGCCGGGGATCGGGCTCGATTTTTCGACGCAGGCGCAGGATCTGCACATCGACCGCGCGGTCGTAGACCTCGTTGTCGTAGCGCCGGCTCATGTCGATCAGCTGATCGCGACTGAGCACCCGCCCGCGCGCCGCCAGCAGCGCGGCCAGCAGGTTGAACTCGCCGTTGCTCAACGGGACCTGGCCTCCGCGGGCGTCGGTGAGGCGCCGTGTGCGCAAATTCAGCTCCCAGCCCGGAAAGCGGTACGCGCGGCACACCTTGGCGCCATGGATCTCCTGCCCCGCGTACGTGCGGCGCAGCACGGTGCGGATACGGGCCAGCAGCTCGCGCGGGCTGAACGGCTTGGTCAGGTAGTCGTCGGCGCCCAGCTCCAGGCCCATGACCCGATCGGCCTCCTCGGTGCGTCCCGTCAGCACGATCACCGGCACCTGCGACCGGTCGCGCAGCTGGCGCAGCAGGTGCATGCCGTCCTCGGCGCCGAGCCGCAGATCCAGCAGCACCAGGTCGACGACCTCGGAGGCGAAGGCGGCCGCCAGCTCCACGCCGCTGGCGGCTTCGGTGACGCGGAACTCGTTCTCGCCCAGGTAGTCGCGCACGACCTGGCGCAAGGCCGCGTCGTCGTCGACGACCATCACGTGGGGGCCGATGTCCTGCGTCACCGCGGCGGCCGCCCCTTAACGGCCGAAGCCTCGTCGTCGGCGCACGGATGAAACCGCACCGCGTGCTCGTGGTCGAGCCCGACGCGCTGCTGCGCGCGCTCGTGGCCGAATGGCTCGAGCAAGGCGGCATTCATGCCGTCTTCCCGCCCGCCGGACCGTGCGAGGCGAGCGCGCAGCTCGGCAGC
>Ga0307475_10001635_pt1 | contig 13339 bp, 7 predicted proteins | sample atmos_gasesECM1C_FD_203317 | JGI IMG/M metagenome (GOLD analysis project Ga0307475, IMG submission 203317) | Hardwood forest soil microbial communities from Morgan-Monroe State Forest, Indiana, United States - atmos_gasesECM1C_515 | ecosystem: Environmental > Terrestrial > Soil > Temperate... | reverse complement strand
CGAATATGCGCACGATTGCACCCCGCGTGTGTGCCCGTGGAAGCATCGCAGCTGCCGGCCGCTCTCGCGGTCCCACTCGCGCACCGTCTGGTCGCCCGAAACCCCTCGCGCGCCCGACCCGGTGAGCACGCGCGTGCCGTCGGGCGAATACGCGCACGACTCCACCACGTGGGTGACGAAGAAGCGCAGCTGGCGGCCGCTCTGACGGTTCCACTCGCGCACCGTCTGGTCCCAGGACGCCGAGAGCACGGTCCGGCCGTCGGGCGAGTACGCGCACGATGTCACCCAACCGGTGTGTCCCTGGAAGCGTCGAAGCTCCCGTCCGCTCTCGCGGTCCCACTCACGCATGGTGTGGTCGTGCGACGCCGAGAGCACGGTCCGGCCGTCAGGCGAGTACGCGCACGACGTCACTCGGCCAGTGTGTCCCTTGAAGCGTCGCAGCTCTCGTCCGCTCTCGCGATCCCACTCACGCACCGTGTTGTCCGAGGATGCTGACAGGATGTGACCGCCATCGGGCGAGTACGCGCACGATGTCACCCAACCGGTGTGCCCGCGAAACGCCCTGCCCTCCCCCAACCGAACCGGGTGCCGCAAACGCACGGCCGGACGAAGTCCTTTCGCGATCCGCGCGATTTCCTGCTCGCTCAGCCCGTCCGAACGCAGCCGGTTGTACAGAAGCCCGGGCAGCGCGTTTGGGTCATAATGCAACCATCCGGCTTCCAGGCGCAGCGCTCGCGCAATCTGGTCGACTTCGCGATCTTTCGCGCGCTGCACGATGCGAGTCAAGTCGCCGAGGAACGATGGCACGCCAGCCGCGACAGCCTTCGCCGAGAGCCACTGCGCATCGCGCACCAGCGAGTCCACCGTCTCCAGCCGATCGGCTTCAAGCAGGTGGTGGATGAGGTACTGCCATAGGTACGCTTGACTCGCTGGTAGGGATGCCCAACGAATGGGACCGCTGTCGGTTCCCGGGAGTAGCGCGAAGTGCGCATCGACGAGTCGGCGATGGGACTCTCGAGGGTCACATGCGGTCAAGCGGAGATAGTCGCGTTGCAGGTCATGAAGGCGGACCATGCGCTCTCCGCCCCCGTCGTCGCCGCCGGCGTCGACGGCAAGTAGCGCCTTGTTCGCGAACGTGCGGAGCAGGGCGCGCGCGTCGCGCTCCTTCATCCCGTCGAAGATCCACAACCGAACCACGATCGATTCGGGCACCCGCGCATCCTCTGGGACGAAGGCGAGCTCCCGATAGCGCTCGGCCTGGTCCAACGGCAGGGCGCAGACGCTCGCGTCGAGAGCGCCGAAGACGCTTCTTTCGGCGTGGTCGAGGAACTTGAGGTCACCTTCGCGTAGCGCTTCGCGAAGGTCCGTCCACGCCGCGCCGTCGCGCACCTGTGCGCCCGCGAGGGCCAGGGCGAGAGGCAAGCGGCCGCATTCGCGTGCCACGTCCTCGGCTTCGGGCGGCAGCCTTTCCTGTGGTCTTCCGGCCCAGCAAGCGAGCAGCGCGAGCGCGTCGTCCATCTCGAGCACGTCGACATCGACGCGAATCGCTCCAATTGCGGTCAGGATTGAGCGGTCGCGCGTCGTCACGAGCAGGCGGCTCGAGTCTCCCACCTGCGCGAAGGCGTCCGCGTCGGCCCGCTGCCAGACGTCGTCGAGTACGACGAGAGACCGCTTGCCGGCGAGCGCGCGCTGGATGGCGACCGTCCCCAGCGCAACCGACTCGAGCCGGACGGGCTCGCCCGTCAACCATTCGAGGAGACCGCGCTGAAGCGCGAGCACATCGGGAGCCTGACCGAGCGCGAGCCAGTGCACGCCGTCTGGGAACGCCGCGAGAATCTCCGCGTCGCGCGCGACAGCGGACGCGAGCACCGTCTTGCCGATCCCGCCGAGGCCTTGCAAGCCCGCTCGGCTTGACGCGCCGATGCCGACCCGCCGGGCCTCGCCGGCGAGCACTGCGGCCTTGACCGCATCGAGCGCAGTCGCGCGAGCCAGAAAATGGGAAGGCAGCTCGGGGACCGCAGAGCGCGGCGAGCGTTCCACGGGACCATGAAAGTGAAGTTCGGCGTGGCGCGTCTTGACGTTAACGCCCGTCGCACCGTCAGCGACGGTGCCTTGTCCTATGTGCAGTTCGGCGTGGAGTGTCTTAACGTTGACGCCAATCGCACCGTCGGCGACGGTGTCTTGTTCAATGCGTACGCGCCGCTCGTCGGGCCCCGTCACGACGCCCCCCTTCGCTCAGAGCTTGACCCCAACGGTGCCCCGGCCCGAGACGCTCTTCTGCGTCACGTCGACGTCGCGCCCTTTGGGCTCCGACAGCGCCACTCCCGTGGCGCCCTCGTCCACCACCACCTGCTCGACGCGGACACGCTCGCAGACGGTCTCGCGCGCGGTCGCGCCCTGTGCCGACGATTCAGCGCTGCCCTGCCCCAGCTCGGCCAACCGTTGGGCGACGAGCTCCGCGACGCTCTCGGCGATCCGCCTTTCCTGCGCGGCTTGATCGAGCTCATGGCTTATCTCCGCGGCGACCCGCTCCAGGCGACCGTACGCGGAACGCGCAAAGGCCCATCGTGCCCCCTCCGCCGCAAGCTTACCGACCCATGGGACCTCCGAAGCGAGCGTGACCACAAAGTTGGCAATCGCCGCCGTCGTGCTCTCCGCATCGCGGTTCCGCAGGCCCCTAGCGATTTCTGCGATGGACTCGCCGCGCACCAGGGCTTGCGTCAGATTCGCTTCGGTCGTCGACGCCATGGTTTCCCTCGAACGTGGAACGTCCACGCCTGGCCTAGGTGGTGCTCGGCGTGCAAGTGTACCATTCGTTCAAGGCGGCGGTGGTCATCCTTTCCGATTGGCTGTTGGCTGCGGGTGCTCCCGCGGGACGATGGCGAGTGCGGCCGATCGACTCTTCCCCCTACGGCATGCGGAGCGCGTCTGCCGCTTCGAACGCCGCGGATGACCCCGCGACGACGCGTAGACGGCGAGCGAGCGTTTCGTCTACGGCAGCACGCCTCGTCGACGAGGTTTCCGATGTTGCGCTCCAGCCGCTGCAGGTCGGGCACGAGCTCGATTTGCAGGCGAGGAGGCGCACGCTGCTGGCGACGTACCCGATCTCGTCGAGGGTCTCGCCGACCATGAGGACGTCGATCCGCTGCAGGTCGAACGCGGCGGCGGTCTGAGGGTCGCGCCAGACCGCGACGGGTCGGAGGTCGAGGCTAGTGTCGGCGCCGGACACGAGGGCGAAGATCACGGCAACCTCGCCCGGCGCGATCGGCTCACTCACTGCGAGCACGGTAGCCTCCGCGTTGGGGCGGACTCGCAGGCGGGATCGGGAGGCGCCCCGGTCGACCCTGAAGCGACGCGATGCGCGCGTCGACCTCGCGCGAGCTCGGTAGTATTCGGTTACGTCGGGCGGTTCGGACGCGCCGCCCTCGAGCGGTCGCCGATACTCCTCGTAGGCGCCCGAATCGTCACCGGTGACTGCTGCGTGCGCATCCCGATCTCGGGCAGCTCAACGCTCTCGCGGAAGAGCCCGAACACTTGTGCGGCGATTGTCCCCCGCACCCGGTCCGCGTGGGGCCAGCCGCGCTTGCGCGCGAACGCGAGGACATCGGCGCGTGCGAAGTAATGGGTCCCTTTCGAGTCGACGACGAGCGCGGAGCCGCCCCTCCGCCTCGCACTGTTGCACGCGTGCACTCGTCGTCGTGAGCAGCCGAGCAGCTTCGCGGCCTCGCCGCGCATGATCATCCGTGCTGCGCGCCAAGATTTCCTGGAGTTTCGCGTTCGCACTTGCGACATCCTTGAAATGACGGTGACTTTCGAGGGACGGGGCGCCTCCGTCAATCTCGCCGCGCATACGACCACCGTCTCCGCGATGAGGTGTGCCGCGGCGGCTCCCTCGCGCAGCACCACCGCCTCCACATCCCGCGCTCGACCGCCGCTACGTGGAGGAGCCGCAGCGGAGCAAAGCCGTCACCGCCCTCGATCCGGGCAGCGGTTGACGCATTGCTATCGCCCACTCGAACTACTGCCCCTGAGTGCTTTGCAACACGCCCCGACGAACCAACTCCTCGAAGTGCTCCTTGACCCGGCGCGGAGCGTCCCCCCGTGTAACGAGGACGCCGAGCTCCATGTTCAGCTCAAGGGCGTACGCCGTCAGATTCGCGCTCGAGACGAGCAGCACGTCGTCGTCCGCCACGGCGCACTTCGCGTGGAGACTGCCAGTCTGCCCGCTCAAGCTTCGGGGTCGCTTGTCGGCTGGCCACGCGTAGACCGCAATGCGGTTGTCGCCACGACTTTGTAAGGCGCGGAGCGGGCTGACGCTGACGCCACCCCCTTCGGCCTCGTCCAGCTCGATGACCAACTTCACATGGACGCCGCGATCCAGGGCATTCTCTAGAGCCTCCCGGACTACATCCACGCGATACGCCGCGAACGTTACGATGAGCAGGTTCTTCTTAGCGCTGCGGATAAGGTCTAGGAGGGTCTGTTCCGTGCGGAAGAGGGCGGAGCGCGGCGGATTCGGCCCCGTCCAGACGAGGTCTATGGAATGGCCCTCGCGGTGCAACGAGTCCATCTCGCACGCGGCGCGAACCATCAGCGCGAGCTGCTGGAACCTGCCGTCCTCTTGGAGAACCGACGCCCGCGCGAGCAACCTTCGAACCTGCTCGGCGGTTGCCGGATGGGAAACGCAGGCGCTGACGGTCTCCGCGGTGGCGTCGGGACGCTCCAGCGCGAGTACGAGGCCCTCTCGCGTCACGGCGGGCAGGTCCTTGAGGAGTCGCGCGATCTGCCGCGCGAGCTTGGACGTGTCCACCCCACTCATGGCGTGGTCGGTCGGTCAAAGAAGCCCGACTGGCCGAGAACCGTCGTTACGAGGGACCCTCGGTCGAGGTACTTGTTCCCCCTCTCGCACGACGTTTCGGGAGCAAACAAGCACGCGTGACAGGCAGCCGCATGAAGTGTGCTGCCGTCCGCATCAGGCTGGTGATCTGCACAGAGGGGGTCGGACGAGCATAGCCGCATGTCCTCCAAAGCGCGGGCGATGTGCCGCCCGAGCTCTTCGGGCCGACCCATCCGCACCAGGCCACCAAGGGTCCCTTCGCTATCGGGAGCGGCCGTGTAGATCAGCACCCCGGCCATGGGCGGCCCTGTTCCGTCGTCTTCGTTCGCGTAGATGCGCTCGCGAAGGCTCGCAGCCGAGTAACCGCACTCGAGCGACAGCTGACGCATCAGCGCGTGCGAGAACGAGTGAATCAGCGTGAATCGAGACCCAGGGAAGCCGGCCTCGGGCGGCTCGATGTGCCTGCGCTTGCGCCACGCGGTGTGAGCTTGCAAGAAGCGCTTCGCCGAGTCGACCTCCTCACCGCACCATTGCGTCAGCGTGTCCTGCCGGAAGCGGAGGAAGATCCCTTCTCCTCGCACCTCGGACGCTGGGACGAAGCGCGGCGGGTTGCGCGCGAGCTTCACGCGAACGTCGCCCGGGACGTCTTCGATGCGAGCGTAGTCGCGCGGCGACCCGATGCGGGTGAATCCGACGAGCGCGGTGACTTCGCGAATGCGTCGCGCGAGCACTATTTTGGAAAACCAATTCTCATAGCCGACGGGGGCGCGCTGTTCTTCGAGTTCAAAGTCTCGGTTCTGCTGGCTCGGATCGCACTTCTCGAACGCCTCCCACTCCGGGGCCTTGAGGTCCTCGGGCGGCTGTTCCGCCGTGCCCGCTCGTCGCTCCTCGAGCATCGTGAAAATCTCCTGCAGGCCGCGACCCTCGAACGCTCCGAGCTTTCCCTCGTCGCGTAGATATTCGAGCACGGCCACCGACTTGGCCTTCCCGATTAGAGGCCAGTGCTCCTCCACGAGCTTCGCGAGCTTGTTCTGTGTGGCGTGGGGAATGTGCAAGACCGACATCGACACCGCGAACCAAAGATTCGAGGCCCCGAGCAGGATCGCGCGTGCTGGCACCTTGCAAGCGCCTTCGAAGTCGCGCAGATGGGGGCGGCGGCCGCGGCAAGGGGGTAGCACCACGTCGCGATCGAACGCGTCGGCCATGGATCGGGCCTTCGCGTTGCAGGCGACGCAGCGCACGAGAACGTCCGTCGCTTCGCCACTGCCGCCCAGCTCCTCGAGTCTGAGATCGCTGACGCAGGTCGAAGGCCCCCGGTGCACGTAAACGTGCCACGGAAAATCGTCGAGGTGGCCATTCTCGCAAGCGAACAGGAAGCGTGCCGGCAGCACGCTAGGGTCCTTCGCCTTTTGGCAATTGGCATGCACCCAACGGGCCTTATCCGGTCGACTCGGGGTCGTCTTCATGCGGAACCGGTCCACGGGGGCAAGAAGCTTGCAGAACGGACACCGCAGGTGCCGCGGGAATGTGGCGACTGGCAGTCCCACGACTGCGTCGTCCGGTGCAACGAATGACTGTTGCTCCGCTTCAAATGGCGGTGCGACCAGTTTGTCGACTTGGGCACCTATCGAGCGCTGGACGGCGTCGAGGAGGCGCTCCTCGACGATCGGCCGACAATGGGCCGAAGGCCAATCATCGAGGCCCATGAGGATGGCCGAGAAGTGTGGCAGCTCGATGATGGCTCCCACACCGAAGCTGTGAATGAGCTGCGTCGGTCGCAGCTCGCCGACGCGGCTCTCGAGCACGCTCACGGCATCGTTCCTTCCGGCGCAGCCGTCACAGGCTCGTCGTCCATTCGGCCTTCGTCAAAAAGAAGCGTGACCGGGGCTTCGACGTCACGGAGCGAGTTGAGGCAAGTGAACGTCTCCCACTCGTCCGCTCCCGCAGCGGTCAGGAGCCCGCGGGTCTCCCCGTCCTTCGCCGTTCGATACCCGAGCTTCCCCAACCCTGGCTTCGGCTTGGCGCGCGCCGACCAATCCTGGACTCGCGCAGCTAGCGCTTTGCCTACGTCGACACCTAGCGTGTTGCTTTGCTCCACGGTCTCCGCGCGTCGCGCAATGGTCTCGATGGCGCGCTTGACCGCTGGGCTCGACGGGTCGACAGCCGCTGCGGCATCGTTGGCGTTCATCTCGGGCCCCTGCTGCCGTACAAGCGACACCAGCAACGCAGATAGGCCTCGATCGAGCGCGCGAGAGGCGAACGGAGTCACGCTCAGGGCCTCGACGTGCTCATAGAAGGTCGCGTGGTAGTGCTCGAACGTCTCGTAGTGCGATAGGTCACGGGGGCGCGCCCAGTTGTAGACGGTGCAGACGATGCCTGGGTGACGGCGGCCGACACGGCTCGTCGCCTGGATGTACTCGGCGGTCGTCTTCGGCTGGCCTGCGCAGACCATGAGGCCTAGCCGCTGAACATCGACACCGACCGAGATCATGTTCGTCGCCAGGAGCACGTCGATCGGCTTCTTGAGCTTTCGACGCTCTTCCTTGTCGCGCTGCGCGTCGGTCGGCTCGAACGGAACCTCCAGTAGGTCTAGCAAGGCCGGGATCTCGGTCGCACCAAGGCGAGACGTCAGCTCCTTCGGTTCACCGAGACGACGGTCGGCAAGGCCAGAGCGATTCATGCGAAACATGCGGTTCTTGACGTCGTCGTCGACGAGACGCCGCATGCCCGCAAGCTCGCGGAGGGAGCCGAAGTAGCCAACGAGGGTCATCCAAGGATCGGCGTGCCGCCCGTATTGCAGGTAGAGGGACTGTGCGGCTCCGAGGAACGCGACGTAGACGCGGATCAGCGAAGCCTTTAGGCGCCGCCCCGGCGCACATATGCCGAGGTAAACGCGGCCCGGCACGTCATGCGTGCTCCTCTGAACCGCGAAAAAGTTGTCGCCCGCGTCCAGTCCCGGCGGCGGGAACACGGCCAGCCTGCGGGCAAAGAGCGCGTGAACTTGCTCCTTGGCCCGCCGGACCGTGGCCGTCGATGCGATGACCTTCGGCCGGACGCGCTTGCCGTTCACCTCCCAGGTGCAGAGCTCATCGACCGCCGTCTCGTAGAGACCGGTCAGCGTCCCCAGCGGCCCGCTGATGAGGTGCAGCTCGTCCTGGATGATGAGATCGGGCGGACGGAGGGGGCCGTGGTGAACGGTCTTCGCTGCAGGTAGTCGGTCGACCTTCGGGTGAGAGTCCGAGTCCTTGGTGCCGGGCGAGCGGAACCCGTGCCGCGTGCATCGGCCGATCACCTGCCCGAAGAGCATCTGGACCTCGGGGTTCCAGGGCATCTGTGCGAACTTGTCCACGGTCGAAATGAGGAGCGACGGAAGCAGCCGGTAGATCTCTTCGTCGACAACAACGACCGGGAGGCCCTCGCCCTCGGAGTTGCGACGGGAGAAGAGGCAGTTGCCCCGCTGATCTCCGCAGAACGTCAACGTGCGTCCGGTGCCGCGTGCGAACCCGTATACCGTGACATCGCGGGCCGCCTCGATGGTCGTGCCGCACCACGGGCAGCTCTTCAGCTGCACGGGGGAGCCCCGGCCAAACGTGCTCGCGCGAGGCGCCTCAGCCTTCTTCTCGAGTTTGAGTGACTCGTCGGCGTGCTCCGTCTTGTTCGGCGTTGTTCGAGCCCCCACCCAGAGGCCGGCCCTGAAGGGCTCGTGTCCCCACCGGTCGTCGCCTCGAGCGATCGCGTCGCGCCGGATCTCCTCGCAGGCGCAGATCAGCGCCGTCGCACGCTGGAACTGCTGAAGAGTCAGCAGGCGAAGCGTGTAGCGCATCAGCACGGCAACGCCGTATTCACCCGAGCGCCCCTCGACCTCCCCCTGAAGCCGGCGCAGTCCGAGGACGTAGGCCGTGCACCCCAGGTATGCCTCGGTCTTCCCTCCGCCAGTCGGGAACCACAGGAGGTCGGCCAGCGCCGCGCTCGCCTCGATCCGGTCCGAGTGGCCCAGGTCGGTGATCCCTTCGAGTGTCAGCAGCACGAATGCCAGCTGGAATGTGCGCCAGGTCCGATTCTTCGGGATGTCGGCTTCCTCGATCGAGCAGGGCTGGCCACGCCTGCGCCTGTCGGCCAGGACCGTGTGAACACGCTGCTGCCACATCGCCCGGTTTGCGAATTGGAATGCCTGAGCGGCTTGGTCATTCGTGGCCACGAGCTCTATGCCACCCCGAATCCGCGACAGCGCGTTGCGGCACGCCTTCAAGCTCGCACGCGCCGTCTCCTCGTACGTCTCTAGGCGCGCTGCGGGCGTGCCGATCCGCTCCGACTGCGCCTTGATCCAAGTCTCGTAGGCCGTGACGATCGGCAGGAGCTTGACGCGGAGATCCCCCGGTGCCGCGCTCGCGAGCTCCTTCATGTCCAGCTCGAGGCCGACCAGGTTCGGGTCCACTTCGGGTGGTGCCGGCTCATCGCCTTCGCGTGGTGGACGGCGAGCCTCCTGCTGGGCGAGCTCGTGCCTAGGGACGGTGCGCGTGCGGACGCACACGGCGCGGTGCGCGTCATCGGGCGAGACGTCCACCGTCGCGGACGTGCTGTGCCCGACCGCAAACTCGACACTGTCCCTGAAAAGCATTGCAATCGACCGCACCTCGTCGCTTTGGATCGCGTCGTCGACCCGCAACCCGAGCCCTCGACCGACGAACACCGCGCTCCCGTCCGCGGCCCGCACCGACAGCTCCGCCTGGAACAGCCAAGCCTCGTCCTTCTGCTCCACGGGCTCGTCCTGGCCATTCACGAGGAACAGGCTGACGACGAGAACCTCGCCGACGCGGTTGGCGATGCCGCGAATGACGACCTCCGGCTGCTTCTTGTCGACCACCCGCGCCTCGAACGGGCCTTCCGTAATTTCAAAATCCGCAAGCTCGCCACCCATGGGCCGGCGCTTCCAGATCGTCTCCGGCTCGCCCGACTCCCGCTTGCGGGTCGCGCTCGGTGCACGTTGGTAGCTCCCCCAGGTCGCGGCGACCGCAAGCTTGGTACGAGGTGCCACGCAGAAGCTGACGCCGATGGCGGACGGAAACATGGTGTCGGCCGAAAGGCCCTCGTCCTCGTCGCCGCCGTCATCCGTTTCTTCGTCGGCGCCAGCCCCTAGGGTGTCGACCTCCTCGCGTTTGACCCGGAGCCTGCGGGGCGCGATCACACCGACGAGGTACCGGTCGCGCGGTCGGAGGCGGGGGTCGTCGATCTCCTCACTCTCTCCGCCCACGGGTCCCAGTAGCTCGCCGAGCACTCGCCCCTCGAGCTCCTCGCGCAACTTTGCCGGCGCCGGGACATTCGCGGCGAGCATCGGAGCCCGGGGTGGGGCCGACGGGGGACGGGAGGGCGCGGTCGGCTCGCGCACGGACGGTGGCTCGCTCGGTGCCCGCCAGACCGCGGGGGCCTCGCCCGCCGCCTTGGCCTTCCTTACTGGTCTCTTCTTCGGTCTCGCGGCGTTCGAGGACAGGACGACCTGAATGACGCTCACGAGGGCCTCCGGCACGCTGTCAACGTTGAAGCCGTCTGGCAGCGCGTCGAGCGTCATCCCTTCGAGAAGCGCCGCGAGGGCCGGCGGGTCGAACGTCCTAACATCCGCCCAGTCCAGCCGAAGGTCCCCCCGGGCAACCCGCCGGTTGATATCTATGCATGTCTTCGCATCTTCGATGTGCGTCGGTAGCCGGTGCGTCTCCATCACCCTTGCTCCTCCCGACCGTCGTTCCAGTCGGGTGGCGTCAGGCCCTCTAGGAGCGGCGAAGTCGTATCCGCGGGGGTCACGACGAGCAGGGCCCGCATTGCACGCGTCATCGCTACGAACATCGTGCGCCGCTCTCGCTCGATGATCTCGTCGCGCTCCTCGTCGGTGGCCTGTGGAGGCATCGGCGGATACGTCCGATCACCGAAACCCGCCAGCGCAACGATAGGGAACTCCAGACCCTTCGCGTTCTTGAGTGTGAGCACTTTCACGCCTGGCTCGGTCAGTTCGATATCGGCGGCGTCCACCTTCTTGGCCGTCACCCCAGCGACCGCGAGCTCGGAGACGATGCGACGTGCCGCGTCGTTGGTTGGCGCGAGCACGGCGCAAGCGCCGAGGCCGAGCCGGAGAGTGCGTGTGGCCTGCTTGAAGAAGCGCCCCAGGAGCTTCGTCTCGTCCGCGGGGTCTTCGACGGCTCGCACCGCAGGCACGGGACCCGAGTGCACGTACAGCGCCTCGGCTGGCTCGCCTTCAAGCGCGGTCGCGGCCCCGCGGGACAAATAAGCGTTCGCGGCCTCCCCGATCTCCCGCGTCGAGCGGAAGTTCGAGCGCAGCACCCCGGTGCGACCCTGGAACTTCAGCCACTCATGGACGTCGCTCCAGCGGAAGCCTGCGCCATAGATCGACTGGTTTGCGTCGGCCGCGAGAAAAACGCCACCGGGGCTCTTGCACATTCCTACGAGTGCCGCGATCGCCGTCGGCGCGAGGTCCTGGGCCTCGTCGATGAGAACGGCATCGTAACGCCCCGCCACTTCGCCGGCCTTCACTCGTTCCGCGGCCCGTCGTCGCCAACCCTCGACCGTCGTAGCGCCGCTAGCCTCAAGCAAGGCGACGAACGCGTCACGGACGCGCCAGACCGTTTCACGCTGCACCTTCGCGAGCGCAAGCTTTCGCCCGGGCCGTGCCGCCACAAGGTACTGCTCGAGAGTCGAAAGGCCGCGTCCCTCAATCACCGAGAGGATCTCTTCGAGGAGAAAGTCCTTCGAAAGCTTTGCGACAGCCTCCTTCTGGGATGCGATCTTGAGCGAGTTTCCCACGAAGGTCGCGCTCTCGATCGCCTTCGTGAGCATTCCCTTGGCATCCCGGCTGTCCAAGAGGTTCGCGGATGCTCCCCCGTCGATCGCAATCTGTCGGAGCACCGAGTCGGCCGTCCTCACGTCGATGAATTTCATGTCCTCGGGACCGACGAGCGTCAGAAGGAGTTGCTCCGAGACTCGCGTGAGCGCGCGCGTGTACGTCGTGAAGAGAACTCGCGGACTCTCGACCTTGGCTTCGCGCAGCACACGGATCATCTCGCGCACCCGGTAAAGCGCGATGGTGCTTTTACCGGTTCCCGGGCCACCCTTGAGCAGGGTTGGCCCTTTGCCGCCGAGGGCCCAGCCCGCAAGCTTTTCCTGCTCCGCGTTCAGCCGGAGGAGAAAGCCGAGGAGCTCCCCATCGCGATAGCGCAGGAGGTCATCGGGGGCCTCAAGCACGAGGTCGGGCTGGTCTGCCACTTGCTCGATGGGGCGCCCGGTGACGGCGTCGATCACTCGACTAAGGACGTCCTGCGGTACCGCGCAGTCGAGGAGGTCCTCCTCGGTCCCGACACTCACGAGCGCCGCGTGAAACTGCGCCGGCACCTTGAGAGTGTCGAGGAGCCCTTCCGTGATCGCGCGGGCGAGCTGCGTCCCCTTCTTGGCTGGCTGCGCGAGCCACTGGCTCCACGTCTCGTCACTCGCCTGGCCTGCGACCTCGGGGGTCTGCCCGCCGCCGAGATCCTCCGCCTCCACGTCGTCATCGTACGTCCGCTCGTTCCGGCGCTTCACCGACAGCAGGCTGATGAACGGTTCGTGGAAGGTGTAGAAGATGCGAAAGTCTCCCGAACGGACCCGGTGCAGCTTGCCGCCCAGGTGCCGGAGCTGCTTCTTCGTCTTGGCGTCTGGCGTCGGGTCCTGCGCGAGGAGATCGAGCTTCTTGAGGACCTGCGCAGACTCCTTGGGCTCGAAGCTTTGGAGCTCATGGAGAAATGTCGGCTTGAACGAGAACTGCCAGTCAGTCACCGGTCGCCTCGTTTGGGCTCATTCGTCGTCCCCGCTATCGAACAGGTCGGATTGCCGCGCAACGCGCGACTGCCGTTTGCGTCCCTGCTTTCCCTTCACCGGGACCGAGAGCTTCACGTTCGCCTTCCCCATTTTCGAGTCCGATCCGTGCAGCCGCCCCGTCTCCTCCGCGCACCTCGCGTTGTTGAGCGTAAGGAGCCGGTCAAGCACTTCGATACGGGCAGGCTCGCCCATTGTGTAGCGCCGGCCCTGCTTCGTTTCGTCGAAGCAGTGGTCGAGCGGGAGATCCTCCCACCCGTAGGCCCGCATTACCGCATGGTCCATCTCGACGTGGAGGGAGCGAAGATGCCTGATCGGGGCCGACTTCTCGTCAGGGTCGTGAAAGCGATGGTAGAGACTGGTCAGGCCCTCGTCGAGCGACTCAGCGCGTGCCTTGAAGTACCTCTCACCCACGTCTTCCGCGTGCGATTCGAGTACGGATGCTTCGGGTAGAGGAAACGTCATGAAGCAATCGCTTACCGAATAGCGCGGGCGTGTTTCTAGCGACGTGCGAAACCTCGCGCACCAGGTCTCGTGAATCCCGGATTGCAGAAGGGCAAAGTGTCTCCACGCGTCCCACATGAAGATCACGACGCCATCGGAAACGATCCACTTCGTGTCCATGAAAGTGACGGCGTGGAACGTTGA
>Ga0307475_10001634_pt1 | contig 13341 bp, 10 predicted proteins | sample atmos_gasesECM1C_FD_203317 | JGI IMG/M metagenome (GOLD analysis project Ga0307475, IMG submission 203317) | Hardwood forest soil microbial communities from Morgan-Monroe State Forest, Indiana, United States - atmos_gasesECM1C_515 | ecosystem: Environmental > Terrestrial > Soil > Temperate... | reverse complement strand
TATAGGGTTTATAGAATCGGACGACAGTAGCAGTGTGTCTCGCATCTAACAGCAGGCGCCACTCCCGTCCTAAGCCGGGAGAGACTGTCTCCCTTTCTGCACGAAAGGTCATCCTATATGGCGGCGCGCATCACCTCTGACGTGAGTTCCCCCACTAGCCAAGCTTCAGATACGGACCAGCCGGTCTTCATGTACGACGACCCCAACGCGGTCCAACCCGAAGCAGAATACGTTCCTGAGCGCGAATTCGTGCTCATGCCGCTCTTCCGCCACATCGGCCAGATGCTCGGCATATATCGACCGAAGGAATCGGAATACATCTATACACCGGAACCAGTTACCTCTGAGCCCAAGCCCATCGCCCAAATCCAACCAGAGCAGCCGACCACCTCGTCAGTGCAAAGTCTCCATACCGACGAAGCAGAAGAAACCCCAATCACCGCGCGGACGGCGACGGAGGACATTCTAGGGATCGATCAGCAAATCACGTCAGAGCCCGAGATCGCGGAGTCGTGGGCGCCAGAGCCCGAAATTGTAACTGCACATACTCAGGAGCACCCAGAGCCGCCAAGTGCTGTCGAACAACCGCTGCAGGAACCGGTTTTGCGCCTGGCTGAGGTTGATCAAAGCAAGTTCGAGCCAGCGATCATGGAAGAAGCGATTTCGCGGCAGCCGGCGTCAATAGCCGCATCAGCGGAGGTCTCTCAGCCCGTTACTCCCCCTCCGGCCCTCACACAGCAGGACGCGAACGACCTTGCTGCTCAGATCCGCGAAGCCGCAAGCAGGATTTCGACGGCCGTCGCACAGGCTGCCGAATGGCTCCATGCCAAGGAAGAAGAGATCCTGCATCGCGCAGGGATGCCGCAGCAGCCAATCGCACAAGAATCGCAAGCTCCTCAGCAGTTAGAGAGGGCTCGGGTTTCGTCCGAGGAAGCTCGCGCAGAAGTTCCAGAATGGGAAGACAAGCAAGAAGTGCCGGCGTTGCAGCGCGAGGTTGCCTGGCAGGAAGAACGCCCTTCGTCGCCCGACCGAGCTGAAGCCACGGTATTGGCTGCTTCTCAACCGATGAGGGTCGAAGAGCGGGAACGCCGCCTCGAGCTTGTCTCCAAGCCGGCAGCTTTTCCCTTCTGGAAGCGCATCGATTGGGCACAACAGTTTGCGCCCAAACGCGTGGCGATCCTGGGCGCATGTGTGATGGCCATCCTGATAATTCTAGGGATCTCGCTCGCCAGGCGTCCCGCGGCCAGCGTTTTGCCGGAACAGACGCGCACCATCGAGCCCGGCGGAGTGACTCTGAGCACGCACCCAGCAACATCGCCGGCAACTCCTGCGCAGTTACAGAGAAAGTCCTCGGCATCACGGCCTGCGGCACCGCGTGCTCAGGCACGTCGCGCCGGTAGCCATGACGATGGTCCCGAAGTGGTAACGCATTATTACGGCAAGCCTAAGCCATCGCCGTCTCGGCAATCGACGGTCGCAGGTGGTGTGCGCCGTTATTCCGACCTGCAGTAGGGCGTAGGATCGTGCGTCTCTACGAGGCTGTTCTACCCAGCTTGACCAAGTTCTCTTCCATCAATCCGGTGAGATCTTTCTTATCGAGGCCGTGTACCCGTTTGTTGAACTCGTCCACTTTGCTGGAGTAGTTCATCGAGCAGAACTTGGGACCGCACATGGAGCAGAAGCCGGCTTCCTTGTAGTAGTCGTCAGGCAGCGTTTCGTCATGCATGGCGCGTGCCGTTTCGGGATCGAGTGAGAGCTCGAACTGTTTGTTCCAGTCGAAGGTGTAGCGCGCGTAGCTGATGGCGTCGTCGCGATCGCGCGCGCCAGGACGATGACGGGCCACATCGGCGGCATGCGCTGCGATCTTGTACGCAATGATTCCGTCTTTCACGTCTTTCTCATTGGGCAAACCCAAGTGTTCCTTAGGAGTGACATAGCAAAGCATGGAGGCGCCATGCCATCCGATCATGGCCGCGCCGATGGCGCTGGTGATGTGGTCGTAACCCGGAGCGATGTCGGTGACCAGCGGACCAAGCGTGTAAAACGGCGCACCGTAACAGAGTTCGACTTCCTTATCGACCTGCTCTTTGATCTTGTCCATGGGGACATGTCCTGGACCTTCGATCATCACCTGCACATCGCGCTCCCAAGCCTTTTTCGTCAACTCGCCCAAAGTAGCCAGTTCAGCAAACTGCGCTTCATCGCTGGCATCGGCGATGCAACCGGGACGCAGCCCGTCACCAAGCGAGTACGAGACGTCGTACTTAGCCATGATCTTGCTGATGTCGTCGAAGCGTTCGTAAAGGAAGTTTTGTTTGTGGTGGTGCGCCATCCATTGCGCGAGGATCGCTCCGCCACGGCTCACGATTCCCGTGATCCGTTTTGAAACCATGGGAAGATACTGAATTAGAACGCCGGCATGGACCGTCATGTAATCGACGCCTTGCGCAGCTTGCTCTTCGACCACTTCGAGATAGACTTCGGGTGTGAGATCTTCAATCCGCTTTACCCGGCTGATGGCTTCGTAGATCGGAACTGTGCCGATCGGCACCGGTGAATGTCGAAGAATAGCCTCGCGGATTTCAGGGATGTCGCCGCCCGTGCTGAGATCCATTACCGTGTCGGCGCCGAAGTGAACGGCGGTGTGCAGCTTCTTCAACTCTTCGTCGATGTTCGAGGTGACCGCCGAGTTCCCGATGTTGGCGTTGATCTTGCAACACGACGCGACGCCTATCGCCATTGGCTCAAGCTCTGGATGATTGATGTTAGCTGGGATTATCATCCGTCCAGCGGCAACTTCGTCGCGCACCAATTCCGGAGTGAGCTTCTCTTTCTTCGCGATGTACTCCATCTCTTCGGTGACTACACCTCGTCGCGCGTAGTGCATTTGCGAGAAGTTTTGGTCATTGCTCTGGGCTGCGCCCTCGCGCCGCTTGCGAATCCATCCTGAACGTGGTTTGGGAATCTGGTGATCAGTTCCTGAGTGCATTCCATTCCCGCTGCCATTCTTCTGTGCGCTCATTTTCGGCCTCTTTGTCGTGACAGAAAATTATACGCAGGCTGAGAGTCCGACACGAACCCGGAGAGGCGAGCACGATGGGACGAAGGCAAAGATAGAGGGCACAAAGACGATAGCGCTATTTCACGTGACTGATGTCTTAGGAGTATTTCCTTTCTTCGCAACCTTTTTCGACGCCTTCGTGCCATCGTGTTCGCCTTTCTCTTGACCTCGATAGGTGTCCGCACTACCCTTTAACCGTGCCTTCCACCGCAAGGTATCTGCGTTTTGGTCTCGCGATTGCCGTGATCGTCGGCGCTCTCTCCTATCTAGCGTTCACTGGCATTCAGGAGAGCAAAAGTTACTACGTCACCATCAAAGAACTGCAGGGCATGGGCTCTGACTCGCATGCTAAGCGGCTGCGAGTCGCGGGGCAGGTTGTGCCAGGCAGTATTCATCGGCAGGGAACCGGCGCGGACTTCCAGCTTGACGAGCAAGGTTTGAAGCTGCAGGTCGCCTATCGCGGCGTCGAACCGCCTCCAGATACCTTTAAGGACAACGCCCAGGCGCTCGTAGAGGGCTCGTATGGATCGGACGGCGTCTTCCACGCCCAGCAGATTCAGGCCAAATGCGCTTCGAAATACGCTCCTGCCGCGAAGCAAAGCAGTCAGACTGCCTCGGCAGGCGAATCCCAGCAAACGCAGCCTGCGACAGGTCAGAGTCCTAACTGACGCTTGATTGAGCCAGGCTTCAACTCGGAAAACGACAACTCACAATTGCAAGCAGCGGTCGTCCTCGAAGGCATAAGCAAGCTGTTCGGGCGCTTTGCCGCGCTGCATGACCTGACTGCAATTCTTCCTGCCGGACGTCTTTACGCACTCCTCGGTGAAAATGGCGCAGGCAAGACGACACTGTTGCGAATCATCGCGGGACTAGCGCGGCCTACACAGGGCACAGTGCGCGTTCTCGGCTGCAATGTTGCCCGAAACACGAGCGCGCGCATCGGTTACATGGCCCATGCCACGCTGCTGTACGACGATCTCACTGCGCGCGAGAACCTCGATTACTTTGTAGGACTCTATTCCGGCCAACAGCGGATAAGCTCTCAGGAGTCGCTTGAGATGGTCGGCTTGGAGAACGTCGATCCCAGGCGGCGAATCAGCCACTACTCACAAGGCATGAAGCAGCGGCTGGCGCTGGCGCGTGCATTGGTTTCCTCACCCGATCTCCTGCTGCTGGACGAACCATTCTCTAACGTCGATGCCAAGTCGATTTCCGCGATGTCATCGTTGCTGGGAGAACTCCGCGACCATGGCACGACCGTTGTTGTGATTACTCATCAGGTGGAAGCCGTTGTGGGCGTTGCCGACGAGTGGATCACAATGCACGCAGGAACTATCGTGCGGCGCAACAAGTCGCTGCAAGGCGCCGGCATCCCCCGGCGAGGCGAGCAATGAGCCTGGCGCGCGCTGTCGCGCTCCACTTGCGCAAGGATCTGCGGCTCGAATGGCGCTCAAAAGATGCCGTCAATTCGATGTTGTTCTTTACCCTGCTGGTAGTCGTGGTATTTGCCTTCGCCTTCGACCCGCTGGCTGAGGAGTCACGTCTCATCGCCGGAGGCATCGGATGGGTGGCGCTGCTGTTCGCGGCAATCGTTGCTCTCAACCAGAGTTGGGCGCGCGAGCTCCGCAACGGAGTGCTTGATGCGTTGCGTCTCGCCCCAGCGCCTGCGAATGCGCTTTTTCTGGGCAAAGTGATTGCGAATTTCGTATTCGTGGCGGCAATCGAAGCGCTTATCACGCCCGTGTTCGTGGTTTTCTATAACCTGCGCATCATTGGCTCGGGATGGCAGCTTATTCTTGTCGCCGGGTTAGGGACGTGGGCGCTTATAGTGAATGGCACGTTCTTCGCCGCGTTATCGATCCGCACGCGCAATCGCGAACTGATGCTCCCGCTGATTCTCTTTCCCATTTCTTTACCCGCGCTGCTGGCGATGGTGATGGCGACAACCAATATCCTCACCGGCGAACGAGTGCCGACGGACTGGATCAAATTGCTGGCTGTTTATGACGTGGTGTTCACAGCGGTGTCTCTCTTGCTCTTCGAATCGATTCTGGGCGCTGAGTGATAGATTCGAAAGCGTAGCTACTCACTCCTCCGCGCCAATCCAGCTCCCGCCAGCATCAACACTGCGGGCAAGCATTCCAGCGTATAACGTGGTTCCGGATTGGGAAGAGTAGCGAGCAGTGCTGAGCGGCAGAGAATGAAGAGCCATAGCACGGCACTCCCTGGCAATCTGCGCCGCAGAGACAGTAGCGCCGCAACAACGTAGAAGACATTGAGCGCGGCAAACGATGCCGAAATCAGGGACTCCTGCGGCACGTCCTGCCAATTCCACCAGTCGAGCTCCAGGTTCAGCATCTCCGTGCGCGGACGCAGCCACATATCTGCGAGCCGCGCCAGCGGCAGTTCGATGTAATAGCGAAAAGGATGAGCGCGGATGCGTTCGGCGGCGAGCTGCGCGAATTCGCTGTCCATCTCCGGAGTGAGATCTAGCCTCTGGTTGTAGTTTTGAAAAATCTGCTCGGTGCGCTGCCTTTGCTGCGGATTGTCATAAGCACGCGGCGGAATCTGGTTGATATCGACGCGATCGCCGTTGCCTTCGCTGGAAACATTCCATTCCACGTTCATCACGGAAATGAAATCGACTACCCATGTCTTGCTCCAGCGATTAAACCCCCGCGGCACGTACTCGCCCGGCACTTGCGCGTAAAAAGGCGCAAGCGGCTCGATTTGATGTAGCGTGCGCCAGTTTCTTATGGTCCATGGCAGCAGCGGCAAAAGAGAGACGATGCCCAGTAGCACAGTGGTCCAGACATACTCCGCGTCATGTTGCCGAACCGCCAGCCAAAGCAGATACAGCCCGATCGCCGCCAGCAGCACACCACCATCCGGACGAATGTAGATACTCAGCGCAATTCCCAGCCCGCACAAGAACCAGCCACCGAGGGCGAAGGAGTGAGCGACATCCCATGGCGGCGCAACGCGCATTCTCTGGAGAGCACGTAGCGCGAAGAACAATGCCGTCGCGCCGCTGAAGATTGCGAGTGTCTCGGGTAAGGGTGTAGCCGTGTAATCCGCGGTAAAGGGACATAGAGTGGCGAGCGCAAAGGCGATCTTCGCAGCCCTTTCCGAATGCAATCGGCGCGCACCAGCGGCGATGACAAGGCAGGTAAGAAGATCGACGATGACCTGAATGCGCACTACTGCTCCGTAGTGTTCAACGCCGAAAAGGCGAAACGAGGCCACCAGAAACGCGGGGTATCCAGGCATGCGGATATCAAGGGGAATCAACACCCCGTTATCGGTCATGCCATAGACGCCATGCAGTAGCCAGTTTCGCGCCAGATCGCCATAAACCAGAGAATCGCCTTCAAAGAGAAAATGCCAATGGAGAAAGTAGGCACGCAGTAAAAGGCCAAGCAGCGTGAAGGTGAAAAAGAACAGTTTGTTACGACGGATCAGGGAAAGCATGGCCACTAAGTGCTGAACGCGTCTCTACACGGCCAATACGCCGCATTACGCGCCGCTTAGGAGCTTAGCATTTCAATTTCTTGAAACGATCCAGGCCGCAACCTGGTCCTCCCTTGATATTCTCCTGCCGGTCGCAGTGTCCCGATGGGATTTTGATTGATGAAATCCCGCTCTCGGCCCAATTTTGCAAACTGTGGTCAAGGGAGAGCATGCAAGAGGAAACCGGACAACTGAATCGCAGAGCGTTTATCAAACTGAGCGGAGCTGCACTGGCAGGAGCCAGCGGCAACAAAGTGTGGTCGCAACCGTTGGCGGTGGGGAACGAGTCGCCTCTCACCACCAGAGAAGAGCCCAAAGACCGCATTGTTATCCAGTCCGCGGATCTCGACGTCGAACTCGATCGCCATCACGGAGTGCCTTACCGATATAACTTCGCGCATCGGCATTCGTCCATGTTCGGCGAGGATCTGGGCAAGCCGATTGAGGTTACGTTCTGCGACAAGACAGCGGGCACCTTCAGCACGGTTTCCGCCACTGTCAAAACCTGGACAGCTGGAAAGAACAGCGCCGACTTTCTCTTTTCTCTGGAAGCCAGCACTCGACCGGCAGTGAGTTTTGCTCTGCGCTACGCGGTGGAAGGAACGACCGTTCACATAACCATGCACGGTGTCCACGAATCCGACGGCTACGAGCTCATCGAAGTAGCCATGCCGCGCCTGGTCTCGATCAACGCCGAAGATAATCCGACGGCATGGTTCGCGCACGGCGACGATGGCGGATGGCTGGCGCTGCTCAAAGACGCGACTCCCGGCTCGCTCAAGCCGAACACGTTTTGGGGAAACGTTCTGGCCGCGATGCCCATTGTCATGATCGGCAACAATCAGGTGCTGTGCGTTCAGGAGACAACCGGGTTTATGGATGGCACCGCTCTCAGCGTGGACGGAGAAGCGGGAAAGCGTCGCGCGGCCCTGGGAACCACGAAAGTCCATCGCGTGAACGGAGGCCTGTGTTACGACATGAACACCGGCCCCGGCACTCCACGAAACTGCGGCACTAAGCAGACTCCAAATCTGCTGGTAGGGCAAGAATCGTCGTGCAGGTTGGACTTTCTCGCAGCGCCCGACGCGCCGCCTCCCATCACCTGGCTGGATGGAGCGAAGCTGGCGCGCAAGCGCATGCCACCGATTCCCAATCACCTTTATGACGATGCTTTTGTGTATGGAATCCGCTGCGACGAGCCCAGCTTTCCGCAGCCTTCGGCGACCTTTGAGCAGTGCGGACACTTGATCCGCCAGATCGCTGAGCTGACGGACTATTCCCCCCAGATCGTCCATCTGTGGGGCTGGCAATATCGCGGCAAAGACACCGGCTATCCTGCCGTTGCTGAAGTCGATCAGCGCATCGGTGGCTACGACGCCATGGTGAACTTGATGCAGAGGGCGCGCAGCTACAACTGCATCGCCACGCTTTCCGACAACTACGACGACGCGTATCGCAGCAGCCCCGCGTGGGATCCGAAGTTGATTGCCCGGCGTCCCGACGGCGAGTTGTGGGAGAGCCGCAACTGGACGGGCGAGAACTCCTACATCATCGGACTGGCCAAGTATATGGCCGGTCCCGGAATGGAACGCGTGCGCAACACCTGCGAGCGCTACAAGCTGCCCAAAACAACGCACGTGGATGTGCTCTCGTACTTTTCCATCCGCAACGATTGGGACCGCGAGCATCCAGCCAGCGGAATCAAGAATCTGCAGGAAGGCCGATACAAGGTTCTCGAAGAATTCGCCAGGCGCGGAGTTGATGTCAGCTCCGAGGCGCTGCGATATGCCTTCATCGGGAAGATCAGTTCATTTTGGTACATGACGGGTCCTTCCTCCTGCCCGTTTGGAGGGACTCCGATCCCGTTGCTGCCGACGATTTACCGCAAAAGCGCGGTTTGGGGGCAGTCCGGCAGGACCGCGAGCATTGCCGATCGCGTGACGAAGATGCTCTTCTACAACGGCTGCGCGCATGCGATCGTTCGCGCCGATATCAGCCTCGACGATGCGATGGACACTTTTTATCTGGTGATGGTTCCCTGGTTCCAACTACACTCGCGCAATATCGAATCCTTCCGCCGCGATGGCGAGCGAACGATCATCAGCCTGGAAGGCGAGGCCGTCATCGATATCGATTGGGCGGCGAAAACCTACGCGGCTTCGCTCAGCGGAGCGCCGATCCTCTCCGAAACGAGCACATTCTGTCCGCTAGCTGAGGACCGCATCGCGTTCTACTCCGTGTCAGCTAGACAAATAACAACGCAGTTGCCGGCCGGATGGCAAGCCGATGAGATTCGCGCGGCAAGACTTTCCGCAAATGGTCCGCAGGAATTCCAGCCGAAGTTCGAGGGCAATCAAATCAAGGTAGCCGTTGAAGCACGCCAACCAGTAATGGTTTATCGAACTGAAGCAGCAAGAAATCGTACCCGAAATAGGAGTTCTTAATAGGCGGTCTCGCCATGGGTGTTTCCGAAATTGTGCGTCAAGAGGGTGGAAGCGGGCCGTTCTAGGCCTGCGGCTATGGGCTAGCCCAAGAAACCGGCTTGAGCCAGGGATACATTGTTGCGTCGGCAGCTATACCTCGGCGGCTGAAGCCAGGCTTCACTCAGGATTAGGGACCGCAGGCCGAAACCGGCCTGCTCCACCCTGCAAAGCCGAGCGAAAGGACACACCAATGAAGACTGCCATCATCGCGGTCGGATCGAAGAGTTTCTCCAAAAACCAAAAGGCGAACATCTCGCGACTTCGCCTTTGACTCATTGCCGATTGCCAAAACCCGACTGTTTCTAACTCACTTTGCGTACGACCTGCATCGTGTTCCAGTCGTAGTCGAACTTCTTTCCACAGTCCAGGCAAACAACGTAGTGACCACCGTTTCCGATTGGTTCCCAGTCTGAGTTGCGGCTCGAACTCGCGCTCGCCGCCGCAAACGGCTTGGATGTATTGCGATGACGACAGCTTAGCGACAAGACTTGCAAAAATTTGTGAAACATCGACTACCTCTAGATCTGTTCCTTTCTCGCGAAGCATTGTAGAGACGCAGCATGCTGCGTCTCTACGGGGGAAGTGCGTCAACAATGGAACTGCGAACGTGCAAGGCTGCCCCATTATCCTGGGACAGGCAGTTCAAAGTTAAAACGAGCGAATCAGGCGCGAGCAGCGGCCGCTGGCGAGGACTCGATCGAAACCGGCTCCTTGCCGTCTTTCTGCTGCGGCTGTCCGGGCTTGCGGATGTCGATGCCGCCCTTGAAGAAGGCGCCGTCTTCGATGCTGATGCGCTGGGCCACCACATCGCCGGTGAGCGAACCTTCATTGCGGATATCGACGCGGTCGCTGGCGTTCAGGTTTCCACGAACTTTGCCGAGCACCACCACCTCACGGGCATTGATGTTAGCGTTTACCTGCCCATTGCGGCCCACGGTTACCCGGTTGCCGGGGAGATTAATGGAGCCTTCCACTTTGCCATCGATGTACAGCGACTCGGAACCAGTGACTTCGCCTTTGATCACAAGACTCTTGCCGATCGTCGCTTGCTCCTGGGTGTTGAGAACTGCGTTCCGGTTGGCAGGAGCCGGGGTTGGTTCGGCGGTCTGTGCGGGACGCGCTTCCATCGCAGGGGCGGCGGCTGGTGCGCCCTGAGCCGGGTTCTTGACCGGGGTGTTGGGCTGGTTCGGCGTTGGGGGATTAGCTGGCTTCCACATTGAGTTTTCTGTCTCCTTCAAATCTCTTTCAAATCTCTTTCGAGTTCACGTGTCGCAAGCTCCAACGCTAACTTTTTAGCTCCCAAATTCTGTCAGGAGCGAGCCGGATGGTGCTGGCGTCTTGCAAAGTCTAGCTGAGTGTACCGCTGCTCGTGAGTAATGGAAACCAACTGAGCACCTAAACTGCCGAAGTTTTCCTCTTAACTCCGAATTAGGCCCATTGGCGCTGGAAATCGAAGATTTCCGCAGTTTGTAATCGCCTTTACCCGCCAAGGTGCGTGTTTTGCCTGCCAACTCGGCGGTGTAAATCTTGCTCAAACGCGGCACTTCTTTCGTGGGAAGAAAACCTTAGAAAAGCCGTTTCGAGTTTCGAGTTTCGGCAGAGCCGAATGCACCCATTCTGTCGAAGTTTGAGACGCTACTGATAGCGGGCTTTGCCGAAACCTGAAACTTGAAACTCGAAACGCCTTTCCCAGGCAGTTGTTCTCGTAGAATCCATCTGATGCCTACAGATCGCGAAATCCTGGCGCGCATCTCGCGTCAGCCCAATCAGGCGGCGGGATTCAAACACCTGGTGCGTGAACTCGGCCTCGGCGGCGGAGAGGAACGGCGGCGTCTCGAAGAGCGTTTGCAAAGGCTGGTCGATCGCGGCGATCTGGTCAATACAGGTCGCGACCGCTTCGCGCTGCCCCAAGCGGCGGCCAAGCACAATCTGGTTGCCGGAGAGCTTTCCCTGCACCGTGATGGTTATGGCTTCGTGCGGCCCCGCGATCCCGGCCTTCGCGACCGAATTTCGGGCGATATTTACATTTCGCCGCGAGAGATGAATGCCGCGATGCATGGCGATCAGGTTTTGGTGGAAGTCGGCCCAACTCGCGCCGACGGCCGGGCGGAAGGCCGCATTGTTAAGGTGGTCGGCCGGGCGCATCCGACAGTCGTCGGAATCTTCCATTACGGCGACCGTTTCAACTATGTCCAGCCCATAGACGACAAGATCACCGATGCGGTAATTATCCCTCGCGGCAGCGAGAAGCCCAACGTAGAGACGCGGCATGCTGCGTCTCCTCGTAGGCAGCACATGGAATCGCGGCATCGAGTAATCGGCAAAGAAGCGCGACGCAAACAGGGCGCCGACCTGGAAGGCATGGTTGTCGATGTCGAAATTACCCAGTGGCCGTCGGGGTCGCAGAGCGCCCGTGGAAAAGTCATTGAAGTCCTCGGATACGAAGACGACTTTGGTGTCGATGTCGAAATCGTCATTCGAAAGCACCACATTCCTCATGTCTTTCCCGCTGAGGTGCTGGAGGAAGCAGAATCGATGACCGCAGTTGTTTCTCGTGACGAGGTCGCTTGCAAAGCCGACTATCGCGATTTGCCCATTGTGACCATTGACGGCGAAACCGCCCGCGACTTCGACGATGCTGTCCTGGTCCGCAAACGCCAAAACGGCAACTACGAGCTCCAGGTGCATATCGCCGACGTGGCCCACTATGTGACCGAAGGATCTGCCATTGACGGCGAAGCCCGCCTGCGCGGCACCTCGGTGTACTTTCCCGACCGGGCAGTGCCAATGCTGCCGCTTGAGCTTTCAACCGATTTGTGCAGCCTGCGCCCGCAGGTGGAACGGCTGGCGCTTTCGTGCCTCATGGAAATCGATCATGCAGGCGAGGTGGTCGCTTACGAGCTGCACGAGGGGATCATACGTTCGGCAGCGCGCATGACCTACAACGAAGTGCAGGCCATTCTCGACGGCGACCCGAGCATTCGCGCCCAATACGCTCATCTGGCGGACGAGTTCATTCGCATGGAGGAACTGGCAAAGATACTCAATCGCAAACGCGTGAAGCGCGGCTCCATAGACTTCGACATGCCTGAGCCGGTGATCGAATTCGATGAGGCCGGGCTCATGCAGGGCGTCACGCGCTCTGAACGCAAGTTCTCGCATCGCGTCATCGAGGAATTCATGCTGGCGGCCAATGAATGCGTCGCCGGATATCTCGAGGGTCACCATATCGCGTCGCTGTACCGCATCCACGAGAAGCCCGATGCCAAGAAGGTCTATGACTTCGAATTGTTAGCTGCGGCATTTGGATATTCATTGGGAGTGGGCGCTCTGCCCATCAAGCGCTTTCAAACCCGCGGTGAACGCCGCGAGCGTCATGGCACTGGACGCAATCCGCGGGAGCACGAGATTCCGCAAGAGGTGCACATCACACCGCGCATGTACCAGAAGCTCACTCAGAAAATTGCCGGCAAGCCGGAAGAGCGCATTCTGTCGTACCTGATGCTGCGCTCGCTCAAGCAGGCGCGCTATTCCGAAGAGAACCAGGGGCACTTTGCGCTGGCCGCCCCGACTTACACGCACTTCACCTCGCCCATCCGTCGCTATCCCGATCTGATCGTCCACCGCATCCTCAAGGCAGCGTTGCGCGACAGTGGAACTGACCAACGTGGAACAGGCCAACGTGGATCCGGCCGCCCTCGGCCGGGTGTCTCTGTAGAGGACCATCAACCCTCCCCTTGGTCGAAGAGCAGAACAGAACCACTTGCGTCGGGGCCCCCGGCAGCCGCCGGTTTTGCGGCTGGTGGGGTGAGGGCAGCGGGTAGCGCCTTTCGAGGGAAGCTGACGGAAATCATTCCCGTGGACGAACTGCACGACATTGCCGAGAGCTCCAGCCTCACCGAGCGCCGCGCGGACGAAGCCGAGCGCGAACTGATCGAATGGAAAAAGATCAAGTTCATGGAAGACAAAGTGGGCGACGACTTTCCTGCGCTCGTCGTCAGCGTCACAAAATATGGATTGTTCGTCGAGATCGAAGACCTGTTCGTTGAAGGTCTGGTTCCAATCGGGACGCTTCCCGGCGACCGCTATACCTATCGCGAGAACACCCGGCAGATCATCGGGGAACGCTCCGGACACGCATACTCGATCGGCGACCGCATACGCGTGATTCTTGACCGCATTGATCGCGTACAACGAAAGCTGCAATTCGCGATCCTGGAAGAAGCGCCGCTGCGGGAAAAAGTTGCGCGCAAGAAACGAGCCTAATTGGTTGCGCAACAGCCATTC
>Ga0307475_10001633_pt1 | contig 13347 bp, 13 predicted proteins | sample atmos_gasesECM1C_FD_203317 | JGI IMG/M metagenome (GOLD analysis project Ga0307475, IMG submission 203317) | Hardwood forest soil microbial communities from Morgan-Monroe State Forest, Indiana, United States - atmos_gasesECM1C_515 | ecosystem: Environmental > Terrestrial > Soil > Temperate... | reverse complement strand
ACCTGGCGGTGGAAAAGGCGCTGGGATTAAATCGGGATAAAACTAATGTGAATGGCGGGGCGATCGCACTCGGGCATCCGTTGGGAGCTACGGGAACGCGGCTGGTGATCACTATTCTTAATGAATTGCGGCGCAACAATTTGCGTTATGGATTGACGACGGCGTGCATAGGCGGCGGGCAGGGCATCGCGATGATTGTTGAGGCGTTGTATAACTAGCTTCCAATTGACGGACGATTATCGGCAACGTTCGACAAATTCCACGAACAGAAATTCTTAAGAGGACCGAATGACGATTCAAAAAGTTGGTGTTGTGGGGTGCGGGTTGATGGGCTCAGGAATCGCGCAAGTGGCTGCGGCGGCGGGCTTCCACACCGTAGTGCGCGAAGTGAGCGGAGAAATTGTTGAGAAAGGACTGAAAAATATCGACAAGAATCTGGCGCGATTGGTGGAGAAAGGCGCGCTGGATGAAAGCAAGAAAGGGGAAATCCGCGGGCGGTTGAAGGGGACTACAACGCTGGAGGACTTGAAAGATTGTGACGTGGTAATTGAAGCGATCATTGAACAACTTCCCGCCAAGCGCGAACTATTCAGCGCGCTCGATGGGATTTGCCCGGCTGCGACGATTTTTGCGAGCAACACTTCGTCCTTGACGATCACCGAAATTGCTACCGCTACAAAACGGCCGGAGCGATTTGTGGGGCTACACTTTTTTAATCCTGTGCCGGTGATGAAGCTGGTGGAAGTGGTGCGCACCATTGCGACGGATCCCGCGGTGTATGAAGAGATGGTGGCGTTTGGAGCGAAATTGGGGAAAACGCCGGTGCGGGCCCACGACAGCACTGGATTCATCGTGAACCGGCTGTTAGTGCCGTACCTGCTGGATGCTATTCGCGCCCTGGAAGAAGGCGTGGGATCGATTGAAGATATTGATAATTCCATGAAACTGGGTTGCGGGCATCCGATGGGGCCGCTGACGCTGTTGGATTTTGTGGGGCTGGACACGACGTACTATATTGCGAACATCATGTTCGATGAATTTCGGGAAAAGCGATTTGCTTCGCCGCCGCTTTTAAAGCGCATGGTGCTTGCGGGATGGAACGGGCGAAAATCGGGACGCGGGTTTTACGACTACGCCGATCCACAAAAGCCCAAAGCGATGAAGCTTTAGCATTGTTACAGGAACGACGAAAGAGTTGCGCTTCAAACTGGGGTCTAAATGGTTCCACGCTACGGACCCCACCCTACAGACACCTTAGGGTGGGGCACCCTCCGTTAGCACGGAGTTGTAATGGCTTTGCGAATCGGGTAGAGGTTAAAATTTTTTTTAAGAATAATTTCTCGAGGCGGAATGGCTTACGAAAATTTGCTGTACGAAAAACGAGAGGGCATCGCGTACATAACGCTGAACCGCCCCAAGGTTTTAAATGCGCTGAATCGTAAAACGGTGGAAGAGTTGCAGCAGGCACTGCTGGATGCGCGCGGCGATGACAGCGTGCGGGTGATTATCATGACTGGTGCGGGCGAGAAATCGTTTGTTGCCGGCGCTGATATCGGGGAACTGTCGCAGCAAACACCGGTGAGCGGCAGGGAATTTTCACTTTTTGGGCAGAGTGTTTTTCATTTGCTGGAAACCATGGGCAAGCCGTCCATTTGCGCGATTAATGGTTTCGCTTTGGGCGGAGGCTGCGAATTGGCGTTGGCCTGCACGATCAGGATCGCGAGCAAAACCGCTAAGCTGGGTCAGCCGGAAGTGAAACTGGGCATCATTCCGGGTTACGGCGGGTCGCAGCGATTGGCGCGGCTGTGCGGCAAAGGCGTCGCGCAAGAATTATGTCTAACTGGAGAAATGATCAGCGCTGAGGAAGCGCAGCGCATCGGGCTGGTCAATCATGTGTACGAGCCGGCGGAACTGATGCCTGCTGCGGAAGCGCTGGCGAAGAAAATTATTGCCAATGCGCCGCTGGCGGTGAAGTACACGATAGAAGCGATCGAGCGCGGCATGGAAATGGGGCAGGAAGAGGGAATGTTCCTGGAGGCCACGCTTTTTGGCTTAGTGTGTACTACGGAAGACATGCGCGAAGGAACGAAAGCGTTCCTGGAAAAGCGGCCGGGGCAATTCAAAGGGAAGTAGCGACAACACAGACAAGACAAGAGGCAAATGGCCAAAAATCTACGATCCGAAACGAAGCAACCAGAGCTGGACGCCACCGGCTTACACTTTGCAATTGTGGTCAGCCGGTTCAACAATTTTATTACCGAGCGTTTGTTGAGCGGTGCCATCGAAGCGCTGGAAAAGTCGGGTGCTACAAAAGCGGATATCGAAATTGTCGAGGTGCCGGGAGCTTTTGAATTGCCGCTGGCGGCCAAGAAGTTAGCGACGAAAGGCGAGTATGGCGCGTTGATTGCAATTGGCTGCGTGATTCGCGGTGAAACCTCGCACTACGACTATGTGTGTTCCGAAACGGCGCGAGGACTGCAATTGGCACAAATGGATACCGGCGTGCCAATTATTTTTTGTGTGCTGACTTGCGAAACGCAGGAGCAGGCGATTGCCCGCGCGGGTGGGGACCACGGCAACAAGGGATTCGACTCGGGGTTGGCGGCCATTGAGATGGCGCGACTTTCACAGAAGCTGAGCGAAAAAGTGCCGCAAACGGCGCCTTCCGCGAGAAAGCTTCGGCGCGCTTAGTGTCGTTACGAACGAAATCCCGCGAATTTGCGATGCAGATGCTGTTTCAGTGGGATATGAGCAGGCAGGATCCCGCGAAACTGGAAGCAAAATTCTGGCGCGCCGCGAAAGCTGCGGACAATACGCGCGCGTTTGCCAACAAATTGTTTGAAGGCGCGGCCAAATACGCCGACGAGCTGGATGCGCTGATCGTACAGCATGCGCAAAACTGGCGGCTGGAACGTATGGCGATTATTGACCGCGCGGTGTTGCGACTGGCGATTTACGAGCTGCGAATTGCGGAAACGCCGCCCAAGGTGGTGCTCAATGAAGCGGTTGACCTGGCCAAGAAGTTTTCTTCGGAAGATGCGGGCGCGTTTGTGAACGGAATTCTGGATGCTGTTAACAAGGCACTGGTTGAGAAATCTGGCGGCGCAAACTAACCTTTCTGATGTGAATGCTATTTTTTGACTGGCGTTTCGAGGGGGCTTGGCTTACGCGAGGGATCGAAGAGAGATTCCTCCACTACGCAGGCCGACTCGTTCGCGGACGAACGAGGGGAAAAGCGTCGGCCTGCTCCGGTCCCACCTGCGGCGGGCAGGCGGAATGACCGTAGGAAGAGATGTTGGCAATGAGTGCGTCTGGTTAAATCGCTAACCAACCGATTGGCGTTCGCGAGATTTAGATGCGGATGGTGCCTTCGAAAACTTTTACGGCGGCACCGCTGCAGCGTGGCACGAGTTTCTTTCCCGTTTGCGAGACTTCCACTTCGATTTGGCTGGGTCAGCCCATCTCCACGCCCTGTTGTAGGTATAGCGTTTGCGCCGGCGCCAACTTGCCATTTTGTACCAGATAGGCGGCGAGCGAACCGGCCGCGGAACCGGTGGCAGGGTCTTCATAAATTTCCCAGGGAAGCATGCCGCGCGCGGAGACTTTGTTTGCGCCATTGAGCGCGAAGCAATACGCCATGATGCCGTTTTTGCCTTCGAAACGGCGCAGGTCATCGACGTTCATCTTGATACGACCTAACGCGGCGCGATTGCGGAAGGGAACCATCAAGTTTGAGACGCCGGTGGAAACATACTGCGGCTCCAACTCGGAATGAAAGTCGGAAACAGAAACCCCCAGTGCGGCGGCCAGCTCCTTTTTATTAATTTTGATGGAGTGAAAAACCGCGGGGGCCTGCGTCATGGTGACGCGTTGCGGGCGGCCATCCTTGAAGCGGATCTCCACGGGGAGCACGCCTGCCCCGGTTTGCTGCATGATGTGCACGCCGCCTTCCTGGGCGGGAACTACGCCGAGTTCAGCGAGCAGGAACCAGGTGCCGACGACCGGATGGCCGGCGAGCTCCAACTCTGCCTTGGTGGTAAAAATTCGTAAGCGGGCCAGCGCGCGGTCATCGGTGGGCTTTTGCACGAAAACGGTTTCGGAAAGATTCATTTCGCGCGCAATAGTTTGCATTACGTCTTTCGAAAGACCATCGCCATCAGTGACCACTGCGAGGGGATTGCCCTCGAAGCGATTGCTAGTGAAAACATCCAGAGTGTGAAAGCGGCGTTCCATAAAGTTTTATGCGGGCCTGGGATGCTGATGCTCAGATGCTTTCGAGGCGCGCGACAGTCCTTTCATTAGTAACATTTCCCGTGTTGAGAGTCGACTTTGGTTCGATGAGCACGAGGTGAACTTCTTCGTCGGCTACCGGCATATGTTCCACTTTACGAGGGACGATGACAAATTCACCTTCGCGGATGATGGATTCATGATCGCGGAATTTCATGCGCAAGGTGCCTTTTACGACGAGGAAAAGCTCGTCTTCGTGATCATGATGATGCCAGATGAATTCGCCTTTCAGTTTAACAACCTTTATGTAGCAATCGTTTACTTCGCCGATGATATGCGGCTTATAGTATTCGGAGAACAACGCAAACTTTTGTTGTAGGTTGACGGTTTCCATGGCGGCTCCTTATAGCTGATGAACGATGTGAGTAACGGCAGCGAGTACCTGGTTGGTGGTCTCGCGCCGGGAAGTTTCCGAATACACGCGCAGCAAATTTTCGGTTCCTGAAGCGCGCACCATAACCCAACCGATGTCGCCGAGATAAACTTTTACGCCATCCATGTTTTCGCGGCGCGTGATGGGCCATTCCAGAATGTGGGTGAACGCGGAATCGGAAAACTGCGCGATGGCTTTTTGTTTTTGTTCCGGCTGAACATCGAGATCGATGCGGCCATAGTGGTATTCGCCAAATTCGGAATGCAATCCGGCCAATAACTGGCCCAGAGATTTACCGTGCCAGGCCATTAATTCCGCGAGAAACAACGCGGAAACAGTGGCATCACGTTCAGGAAGGTAAAGACTGGTGCCGAAGCCGCCGCTCTCTTCGCCACCAGCCAAAATATTGCGCTCCAGCATAAGCTCGCAAATATATTTGAAGCCGATAGGCACTTCGTGAAGGGTGCGGCCAAATTTGGCGGCGATTTTATCGATCAGCTTGGTTACGGAAAATGTTTTGGCGACGTCGCCGGGGAGATTGCGCGTGCCCGCAAGGTGCCAGACCAGCAAAGCGAAAAGCTGATGGGGGTTGAGGAAGGAGCCATCACAATCGATGGCGCCGATGCGATCGCCGTCGCCGTCGGCGCAGAATCCAGCATCGTATTTGCCGGCGAGCACAGCGTCGCGGAGCGGTTGGACGTGCGGCTCGATCGGTTCCGGGTGTGCGCCGCCGAAACGCGGATCGTGGGTGCCGCGAATTTCTTCGCAGTGAATGTTGTGGCGCGTGAAAAGTTCGCGCAGGAGGCCTGCGGAAGAGCCGTGCATGGGGTCAGCGACGAAACGGAAATTCGCTTTTCGCAAGCGATCCCAATCGACCAGCTTTTCGAGTGCGTTGAGGTATGGGGCGCGAGGGTCGCTGGAGTGCAGTAAATCTTTGCGCGGCGGAAGCGCTGAAGTGTCGCGATGCTGAGCGAGCTCTAACTCCTGTTCGATCTGTGCCACGATGGAGGGCAGCGCGCTGCTGCCGTAGCTCGCTTTATATTTAATTCCGTTCCAACGATAAGGATTGTGGCTGGCGGTGATGACGATTCCGCCAGCGGCGTGTCGTTGACGAACGAGCAGCGAGACAGCGGGAGTGGGGCAGGGCTTGTCGGTCAACCAGACCGGCGTGCCGCTTGCGGTGATAACGCCGGCGACTGCCGCGGCCACGGTATCGGACGCAAAGCGATGGTCGTAGCCGATGATCACGCCTTTGCGCGCGTCCTCGGAACGAATCACGTAGCGGGCGATGGCGTTCGCGACGAGGCGCGCGTTAGCGAAGGTGAAATCTTCAGCAATGATGGCGCGCCAACCGTCGGTGCCAAATTTAATTTGCGGTGCGCTGTGGTGGGCGACGGGTTGTAGTTGCTGCACGGTCATACCGCCGAGAAGTATACGCGAAGGTCGAGGAGCCAAAAGAGCCGCATTGGCGTGCTTACAGCAGGTCCTTGCGGCCGCGTTCCTCGAGCCATTTCACGATTTTGCCGACGTCCTGAGAGCGATGGCGAGGGCATATCAACAGGGCGTCAGGGGTTTCCACCACGACTAGATCGCGTACACCAATGGCGGCGACGAATTTTGTGGGACTCCAAATAAAATTGCCTTCGGCTTCCAACATATGGCCGGCGCCAGCCAGGATATTTTGATGCGTGGCGCTTGAGGATTGTTCGTGGACCGCGGTCCAGGAACCGATGTCGCTCCAACCGATGTCCGCGGGAATCATGAAAACGCGGGAGGGGCCTTTTTCGCGAGTGGTGGCTTCGAGAATGGCGTAGTCGACGGCAATATTTTCGAGGTGTGGATAAATAGAGCGAAGTTTACTTTGGTATTTGCGAGTGCCGATCGTTGCGGCAAGAGTTTCTAGTGCCGCATAAGTTTTGGGCAGATACTTTTTTAGCGAATCCAGAAAGGTAGAGACGCGCCAGAAAAACATTCCGGCGTTCCAGCGGTAATTGCCGGAGGCGACGTATTTCTTTGCCAAGGGCAAACCCGGTTTTTCTTTGAATGCTTGAACAGGAAAGACTGGGAAAGGCGCAGTGGAGACCGCTTTCGAAGCGCACTGGATATAACCGAAACCGGTGTCGGGGCGGCTGGGCGGAATGCCCAGGACGACCATACGGCCTGGTTCGCGCGCGACCTTCAGCGCCAGTTTGGCGATCTTTGCGTATTTTTTTGTTTGCGCGATATAGAGATCGGCGGGAAGAACGGCCATTAAGGCGTCACCGTTTTCCGACTGACGAATGTGCACGGCAGCGAGTGAGATGGCCGCGGCAGTGCTGCGGCCGACAGGTTCGGCGAGAATGTGTTTACGGGCGGATGCCGGCAAGTGCGTGCGAAGGGATGCGGATTGTTCGGCGTTGGTGACGGTCCAGATGCGCTCGGCAGGAATAAATGGTTCGAGGCGCGCGACGGTTTGCTGCAGCATGGAATCCGGACCGATGATGTTGAGCAGTTGCTTGGGCGTGCGGGTGCGGCTGCGCGGCCAGAAGCGAGTTCCGCGTCCTCCGGCGAGGATTACAGCGTGAGCGGTGAGTTTTTCAGCGGCCATGAGCGGGTCAGGTGAATAAAACTTGTTTGAGCGCGGAATTCGGCGTGCCAATGCGCGAAAGTTTGTCGCGAATTTTGCTGATGACCGGCACGTACGTGCACAAAATGGATGTTGGGCTCTCGGGAAGCACAGAAAAGTTGCCGAGGTTCGCGGGAATGAAAAGGCACTCGCCTTGCCGGTAGGAGCAAGAACCGCCGCTCCATTGAATATCGCCGCGACCGGCGAGGATTACCAATAATTCGAAGTGGGCAGGATCGGAATTTGTTTGATGTGGGGCGGAAAAGTCCCATCGTTCGCTTGCGAAATACGGGCAGGCTAGGAGTAAATATTCTTTCGCGCCATTGGCCGAGGGTAATGCAACGGGCATAACTTTTCCGCCTTTTCGATGAGCAAAATCGATGACAGACATGCCTTTTTCGATGTGCAGCTCGCGTGGATTGCCGTGCGCGTCGACACGATGGAAGTCGTAGAGGCGATAGGTGAGGTCGGAATTCTGCTGCACTTCGCAGAGGATCATTCCGGCGCCAATGGTGTGCGGCGTTCCGGATGGAACGTAAAACGTATCGCCGGGTGAAACCGGCAAGCGCACAAAAAACTTTTCCAGCCCACCCTGTTTTATGGCCGACTGGAACTTTTCTCGATCTACATCGGAGACCAGCCCGAGCAAAAGCGTGGCACCCGGTTTGGCGGAGACGACGTGCCACATTTCCGTTTTTCCTACCGCGCCGGGCGCTTCGTTTTGCCTGGCATAGGCATCATCAGGATGCACCTGGATGGAAAGCTGATCGGTGGGAAAAAGAAATTTCACGAGAAGCGGAAATTCGCGCGACGGAGGTTGAGATGGGAAGTCGGTGCCGCGCCATTCTGGCGGCATTTTCTGCCATGCCTGATTGAGGGGACCTGCTAACGGGCCCGTTTCGATCTTACATTCCGGGCCGGTGAGCCAGGCTTCCCCGATGGGCTCAGGCAGATTCGTGTTGTCCGGGTAGATGGGCGCGAGCGAACGGGCGCCCCAGATTCGGAGCATAAATTTCGGCTCGATGCGTGTAGGCTTCGGCCGCACGATTAAGTGGCGGCTTCAGCGCGCGAGAAAAAACGCCCCAGGCGGCGCAACCCTTCGTCGATGCGCTCGATGGAAGTGGCGTAAGAAAGCCGGAGATAGCCGGGCGCGCCGAAGGCTTCTCCGGGAACGACGGCGACCTGAACTTTATCGAGCAAGAGCTTGGTGATCTCCGTGCAAGATTTTGCCAGCGCATTATTTCCACTGAGGTGCGCGGAAATATTTGGAAAGGCGTAAAACGCGCCGCCGGGATCTTCGCAGGTAATACCGGGAATAGCTCGCAAGCCATCGACGATGCGCCTGCGGCGTCGCGCATATTCGGCGAGCATTGTGGGAACGGAATCCATGGAGCCGCGCATGGCTTCCAGAGCAGCATATTGCGCGATGGAAGTGGGGTTGGAAGTGGATTGGCTTTGCAACTTGATGGAGGCTTGCACTATAGGTTCGGGGGCGAGCGTGTAACCGATGCGCCATCCAGTCATGGCAAAAGTTTTGGACATTGAGCCGATGATGATGACGTGATCCTTCGCGCCGGCGGCGCTGGCGATGGAGTACGGCTTGTGCGGCTCATAGGTGAAATGCGAGTAGCATTCGTCGCTCATGAGCCAGATTTCGTGTTTTTTGCAAAGCGCGAGGATGCGTTCGAATTCTTCGGGCGGAACGACGCCGCCACACGGATTGCTTGGCGAATTCAGAAAGAGCATGCGTGTTTTAGGTGTGATGGCCTTTTCAATGGCGGCGGCCTTTACGGCGAAGCCCTCTTCGGATTTGGCTTGCACGAAAACAGGGATGCCGCCGGCGTATTTCACGATGTCCGGATAGCTGACCCAGTAAGGGGCGGGAATGATCACTTCGTCGCCGCGTTGAATCAGCAAGCTCACGAGATTAAAAATGGAATGTTTGCCGCCAACATTGACGACGCATTCTTTCGCTTCGTAAGCGGACTCCAGTTCGCGCTTGTGCCAGGCGCAGATCGCTTCGCGCAGAGGCATGATGCCGGCCGTGGAGGTGTATTTGGTTTTGTTTTCGTTGATGGCTTTGATGGCGGCCTTTTTTATGTGGTCGGGCGTAGGAAAATCCGGCTCGCCGGGACCGAAGTCAGCGACATCCACGCCACGCGATTTTAACTTGTCGGCTTCCGCGATGACCGCCGCAGTGGGAGAGATTTGAATGCGGTTGATGCGGTCCGTTAACTGGACTTTTTCTTTAGTGGTCGGTGATGCAGCCATGGATGAATCTCCTCTTTGACGGTCAGCGCCAAGACGGCGCTTTGCTTAAAAAATTTTGGCGCGCAACTTTTGTTCTACAACCGCAGGCACGAGGTCGGTCAACGGTCCGCCAAGTTGCGCAATTTCGCGCACCAATTTTGCGCTTAGATAACTGTACGGCTCGCCGGGCAACATGAAAACAGTTTCGAGGCGTGGCTCAAGTTTGCGATTCATGAGCGCCATCTGCAATTCGTATTCGTAATCGGAGACGGCACGAATCCCGCGCAGGATTACGCCTGCGCCGCGCTTGCGCGCGTAATCGACAAGCAGGCCTTTGAATACGTCGACTTCCACCGCGGGCCACTGCTTAGTAACTTCGCGAAGCATTTCGACGCGCTCGGGCACGGTGAAGAGCGGCTGCTTATCGACATTTTGCAGCACCGCGACGATCACCAGGTCGAACATTTTCTCGCCGCGCTCAATCAAGTCGAGGTGGCCGTTAGTGACGGGATCGAATGAGCCCGGATAGATGGCGACGGACGTCTTCATTTTGTTTTTGTCTAGCACGACCGAATGCAATTATTCTAACTCACCCGTGATTTGCGGGACAGGCAAAGGTGGGCGGGGCGAGGAAAAGCGCTGCGCGAGGGGCTTGATTGTGCCAGTATGCGGTGCGCGAAACGTGGCTATGGAAACGGCGAGATTATTGACGGAGAGGGCGGCACAATAATGGGGAAGTCGAAGGTTTGGCTGAGGGGATTAAGTCTGATGATGTTGAGTCTTTCGCTTAACGTGTCGTCTTGGGCGCAGGAAACGCAGTCGTCGAGCCGGCAGACGTTGCTGCAGCCGGAACTGAACCTGATGCCTGTTCCCGCAAGCGCGCAGATGGGAAGCGGCAGCTTCAAGATTGATTCCAGTTTCAATGTGACACTGACTGGGCACTCGGATACGCGGCTAGAGGGAGCGCTGCAGCGATTTTTGGATCGGCTGGGGAAGCAAACGGGCCTTTTGTTGCCGCCGCTTCATTCTCCAACCCTTGGAAAATTAAGGATGGTGGTACGCGTCGATCATGACAGCAAGCCGGTGCAGGAACTGGGCGAAGACGAATCCTACACTCTCGAAGTAACGCCGGGCAGGGTCAACATTACTGCGCCGACCGATCTGGGCGCGTTGCATGCATTGCAGACTTTTTTGCAACTCGTGGGCGTGTCGCCGGACGGATTTGTCGCACCGGCGGTGATCATCAAGGATACTCCGCGCTTTCCCTGGCGTGGATTGATGATCGACGTGGCGAGACATTTTATCCCGATGGAAGTGTTGCGCAGGAACATTGATGGCATGGAAGCGGTGAAGATGAACGTATTTCACTGGCACCTTTCGGAAAATCAGGGTTTCCGGGTGGAGAGCAGGAAATTTCCGAAGCTGCACCAGATGGGTTCGGACGGGTTGTACTACACGCAGGATGAAATTCGTGGGTTGATTGCGTATGCGCGTGAGCGCGGGGTTCGGGTGGTGCCGGAGTTCGATATTCCGGGCCATAGCACTGCGTGGTTCGTAGGCCATCCGGAACTGGCGAGCGCGCCTGGACCTTTTACCATTGAACGTAGATGGGGTGTTTTCGACCCGGCGTTCGATCCGACCAACGAGAAAGTATACAAATTCCTCGACGAATTCATTGGGGAGATGGCGAAACTTTTCCCGGACCATTTTTTTCATGTGGGCGGGGATGAGGTGAATGGAAAGGCGTGGGATGCCAATCCGAAAATTCAGGAGTTTATTCGCGCGCATGATTTGAAAGGGAACGCGGGACTGCAGCTTTATTTCAATAAAAAGCTGCAGGGGATTGTGAGCAAGCATGGCAAGAGCATGGTGGGCTGGGACGAAGTGCTGGATCCGACGCTGCCGAAGGATATCGTGATCCAGTCGTGGCGCGGGCAGGCTTCGCTGGCGGAGGCGGCGAAGCAGGGGTACCGCGGGATTCTTTCGAATGGCTATTACCTGGACCTGGGGTGGAGTGCGGCGCGGCACTATGCGGTGGATCCGATGGGGGATGCTTCAGCGGGGCTTTCGGCGGAGGAGAAACAGCGCATTCTGGGCGGGGAATCGTGCATGTGGTCGGAATACGTGAACGCGGAGAATATAGATTCGCGCATCTGGCCGCGGAATGCGGCGATTGCAGAGCGGTTGTGGTCGCCGCAGGACATGCGCGATCCGGCTTCGATGTATGCGCGGATGCATGTGATCGGCGCACAGCTGGAATGGCTGGGGCTGACACACCAGCACAACTACACGCGGATGCTGCATCGCATTGCGGGCGCGGCCAGCGCTGAGGAATTTAATGCGCTGCGCACTTTGGCGGATGTGGTGGAGCCGGTTAAAGATTACACGCGGGAACAAACGGCTACGGAACCGGCTACCAGCGAAATGCCATTGAATCGGGTGGTGGATGCGATACCTCTGGAAAGCAGAACGGCGCGGGAGTTCAGCGAGATGGTGGATAAATATGTGGCGGCCAGTTGCCATGACACAACGCTGGCGGCACAATTGCGTGCACAATTAATTTTGTGGCGGGACAATGATGCGAAGCTGCAGCCGTTGGCGCAGCGATCGTTTCTGGTGAAGGAAGTTGCGGCGACTTCTCAGGATTTGGTTGCGGTGGCCTCCGTGGGATTGGCGGCGCTGGATGCACTGGAGCACGGCGGCAACACTGATGAGGCTTGGAAGGCTCAGCAGAGCGCGGTGTTACAGGAGGCGCAAAAGCCCAAAGGGCAACTGCTGCTGATGCCAGCTTCCGCAATTCAAAAATTGGTGGATGCGATGTCCGCCGGCGGGAGCTGTGCGGCGGCTAAATCATAGTTCTGGTACTCCACCCTGAGGGTCCTAAGGGCGTCTACAGGAAAAAATTCAGCCAAATCTGGGCGCTCTATTCTTTACAAAAAGATATTTCGCGCTATGTTTATAATTGTTGCTCCGAGCTAATCGCTGCGGCGAGAGCTTGGCAGCCGCACATTCGCGCGGAGAGAATCATGGGGGTATCGATGAAAATGAACAGGTTCATTTTGGCGGTATCGGCGACTGGATTGTTTTTGGGCGCGGCTGGCATTGCCAAGGCAGACCTGATTCCCGGGGGAGTCGTTGACATCGGCGGCACGGGATTCGGAGCTGTAAACACGGTACTGACTTTCCAAGGAACGGGCCAAGGCATGGGTTCCGCCGAATCCGGATGCGTGGGCGTGAGCAGCGCCGGCGTTCTCAATACGACGGGAGCATCCGTGTGCCAGGGCGGGAATGTGGGAGGAAACGAGAAAGCACCGGCGAGCTTCCCTCACAACCAAACTTTCATGGTTAGCAATGCCTCACAAATCGGGCTGGTGTTTAATGCCGCTCAGCCGGCTGGAGGAACGATTACCGTCAGCAACCTGACTTTGGCGCTTTTCAATTCCAGCGGCGCTGTGGGATTTACGTCAGGGGCATTTACTCCCATCACTTTAACTACCACGCAACCTGGAATCGGCAATTCCGGGTTTTTGTTCCTGCTAGACCCGACGCAAGCGGCGGCAGCGCAAACGGCGATCAACGGAGGATTTGATCTGTTGGGGCTGTCCGCGACGACTACACCGGCGACTGGCGGACCAGAGACATTTTTTCTGACTGATGCTTCAGTTCCGGAAGCAAGCACACTTTCTTCCTTAGCTATCGGTTTGGTTGGGCTGGCGTTGTTAGCGGCTGCGCGACGGGCATAAACGATGGTTGGCATAAATTCTTGAGCGAAGTTCAATTTGATTATCTCCACCCCGGCACTTACAAGTGCCGGGGTTTTTGTTGCGAC
>Ga0307475_10001631_pt1 | contig 13350 bp, 13 predicted proteins | sample atmos_gasesECM1C_FD_203317 | JGI IMG/M metagenome (GOLD analysis project Ga0307475, IMG submission 203317) | Hardwood forest soil microbial communities from Morgan-Monroe State Forest, Indiana, United States - atmos_gasesECM1C_515 | ecosystem: Environmental > Terrestrial > Soil > Temperate... | reverse complement strand
GCGGCGAGCAAAAGCCCAGTGAGGCCGCCATGCGAGAGTCGAGACAGGAAGCGCATACGCAAGTATAACTCCGGCATGGGAGGCTGCGGGTCCCGCAGAGCGCGCAATTGTAAATCCTTCTCCATGCGGCAACGAGTTGCGCGGTGCTGTGCCGCAGCGACCCTTAGCGAAACGTCGGCGAAGAGTGTATGCTTTCCAGAGCGTTGGCCGGGTGGGGCAAACCTCTGATAGAGCTCGCTTGGGTGCGTCTCGTCGATAGTGTGCAATCCCATAAGCAGTCGAATGGTTTGGTCCTGGAGGAAACTTCATGATTGTGGGCGTTCCGCGAGAAAGCTTCCCAGATGAGCGCCGCGTGGCGTTGGTGCCTTTGGTGGTGCCAAATCTCACAAAAGCGGGATTCGAAGTTGTGATCGAGGCGGGGGCGGGCAGTAGTGCGGGCTATCCGGATGGGGAATATGCCGCGAAGGGCGCAAAAATCGTGACGAGTCGCGCTGACGTCTTTCGCGCCGCCGACATCGTCGTGCAAGTGCTGTGTTACGGCTCGAATGACAAAACGGGTAAAGCCGATGTTCCGCTGTACCGCAAAGGCCAGGTGCTGATCGGATTTTTGCGGCCGCTAGGCTCGATTGAGACCATTCGGGAAATCGCGTCCAGCGGCGTGACTGCCTTGTCCGTGGAGCTGATGCCGCGAAGCACGCGCGCGCAAAGCATGGACGCGCTTTCCTCGATGGCCACGATTTGTGGCTATAAGGCCGTGGTCCTTGCCGCGGATAAATTGCCGCGCATTTTCCCGATGCTGACGACCGCCGCGGGAACCATCACTCCCGCACGAGTGTTCATTATCGGCGCGGGCGTGGCCGGCTTGCAGGCGATTTCCACGGCGCGGCGACTCGGCGCGGTCGCTTCGGCGTACGACTTGCGGCCTGTCGCCAAGGAACAGGTGCAAAGTCTCGGTGGGCGGTTTGTCGAGCTTCCCATCGAGGCGAAAGACGCGCAGGATTCGCGTGGCTATGCACGCGCGCAGGACGAAGCTTTTTACCAGCGCCAGCGCGAGCTTCTCGGAAAAGCCGTTGCGGACAGCGACGTGGTCATCACCGCCGCAGTCATCCCGGGGAAAGAGCCGCCGCTGCTGGTAACCAAGGACATGGTGGCGAGCATGGCTCCGGGTTCCGTAATCGTGGACCTCGCCAGCGAGCGCGGCGGGAATTGCGAGCTGACCAAAGCGGCTGAGACCGTTGTGGAACACGGCGTCACCATCATCGGAACATTCAATTTGGCCAGCAGCGTGCCTTACCACGCCAGCCAGATGTATGCGCGAAACCTCAGCGCGTTTCTGCTGCATCTTGTCAGGGACGGCAGGCTGCAGCTGAACCTGGAAGACGAAATTGTCCGCGAGACGCTGCTCACCAAGGATGGCGAAGTCTTCAACGCGCGAGTGCGGGAATTCTTTTCGCTTCCGGCCTTGCCGGCGGCGTCCAAGGAGGTCGCGAAATCATGAAGCTGGACTTGCTGACCAGCCTCTACGTTTTCATGTTGGCCGCGTTTATCGGATTTGAAGTGATCCGCCGCGTTTCGCCTTTGCTGCACACGCCGTTGATGTCCCTGACCAACGCGCTCGATGCCATCGCGGTGGTCGGAGCGATCATCCTGGCCGGCGAATCTCACGAGCATCGCGCTCTGCTCGCCAAAGTTCTCGGCACCATCGCCATTGTCGCTGCCACCAGCAACATCGTGGGTGGTTTCCTCATCACCGACCGCATGCTGCGCATGTTCAAGGCCAGTGGGCCAAGAAAGCAATAACCGGCGTGCCCGAACATATCATCGAAGCCACATACCTAATTGCCACGGCGCTTTTCATTCTTTCGCTGAAGTGGCTTAGTTCTCCGGCTACCGCGCGCCGTGGCGTCTTCGCGGGCGAAGTCGGCATGCTCCTGGCTGTTGTGGGCACGCTGATGTACCACGGGATCGTCGAGTACAAATGGATTGCGATCGCGCTCGTTCTTGGCTCCATCATCGGCGTGCCGCTCGGGGAAGTGGCCATGACGGCGGTCCCGCAGCGGACCGCGCTGAGCCACGCGTTCGGCGCGCTGTGCGTGACGCTTGTCGGCACGGCCGAATATTATCTACGCGCGCCCGACGTGCCGCCGTTCATGATGAGCGTTCTCTCAATGGAAATTATTTTGGGATCGCTCACGTTCACGGGTAGCTTGATGGCCGCGGGAAAACTGCAGGAAATCCTTCCGCAGCGACCGATAACCTACAAAGGGCAAAACTTTGTCAACCTTGGCTTGCTCGCGGTGGCTGTTGCGGTTGCGGTGGCGCTGGTGATGCATCCCGAGAAAATGCAACTGTTTCCGGTAATCGTCGCGATACCGCTCGTTTTCGGCGTGATGATGATTATCCCCATCGGCGGCGCGGACATGCCGACGGTCATTTCTCTTCTGAATTCCTATGCTGGTCTTTCCGCGGCCGCGATGGGTTTCGTTTTGCAAAGCAAACTGCTGATCATTGCCGGCGCGCTCGACGGGGCTTCGGGCTTCATTCTGTCCGTCAACATGTCCAAGGCCATGAACCGCTCCTTCGCCAATGTGCTCTTCGGCGCTTTCGGTCAGGAGCAAGCTTCCGGCGCCGCGGGCGGCGCGGAGCAGGCGCGCAGCGTGCGCAGCGCCACGCCCGAAGAAGCCGCTGCGATTCTTGCGGCCGCCAACAAAGTCGTCGTTGTTCCCGGATACGGCATGGCCGTGGCCCAGGCGCAACACAAAGTGCGCGAACTTTACGACGCGCTCACCAAACGCGGCATTGACGTGAAATTCGGGATCCATCCCGTGGCCGGACGCATGCCGGGCCATATGAACGTGCTGCTTGCCGAAGCCGACATTCCCTACGACAAACTTCTCGATATGGATGAGATCAACGGTGAGTTCCCGCAGACCGACGTAGCACTGGTCATTGGCGCAAACGACGTCACGAATCCCGCCGCACGCACGGATCACTCCAGCCCGATTTTTGGCATGCCCATCCTCGACGTGGACAAGGCGCGCACGGTGATGGTGATCAAGCGCAGCATGGGCGCCGGCTTCGCGGGAATTGAAAACCCGCTCTATTACATGGACAAAACGCTTATGCTCTTTGGCGATGCCAAGAATTTCGTTGGCGCTATTGTTCGCGAGTTGGCCGGTGGCCACGAATAGGATTCCGGACCTACCCTGCGGTCACCCGGATCGTCATCGCGACTCGCGGGCCGTCGTTCCCCCGCGGCCGGTGGCGGAGGGGTCGCCTTTTCTGCCCGAGATTCTTGGGATAAGCGCCGCGGTGCGAGCCCATTATTTCGCATCGTGAAAAATGATTCCCAGCGTGTAACGCGTGCCGCGATGCACGCGGCTGACTCCGTGCTTCATGCTTACACGATAATAGCCGCGCGCGCCGCGCACCGGGCGGTAGCGCGTCGTGAAGACAATCGCTTGCCCTTGATCGGCATGCACCACTTCGGCTTTGGATTGCGCCCGTGGTTGCTGTTCCACCAGAAGAAACTCCCCGCCTTCCCAGTCGCGGCCTGGCTGCCCAAGCAAGAAAACCATCTGCAACGGAAAAGCCACTTCGCCGTAAATATCCTGATGCAGGCAGTTGTATCCGCCCGCTTCGTAGTGCAGCAGCAACGGCGTGGGCTTGATCTGCCCAGCTTTGTGACAAATCTTCAAAAACGCCTTATGCTCAGCGGGAAAACCTGGGCTCTGGTCTCCGAGATTTTCCGCCCACTGGTTGGCGAGTTTGGCGAGATGCGGATAAGCGCTGGTTCGGAGCGAGGAGACGATTTCCGGCAGCGGATCGCCAAAGTATTTGTAATCTCCGACGCCGAAACGGTAGCGCTCCATCACGATTTGACTGCGGAACCGGGTTGCCTCGGCGTACATCGCCGCGAGCGAGGCGCATTCCTCGGGCGCAAGAATCGGCGCCGTTAGGGCATAACCGCGCTCGGAAAGGGAAGTCCTCGCCGCTGCCCAATCCAGCGCGGCGATGCGTTCCTCGACGGGGTGAGCCGCCGATGTTTTTCGAGCCGGTTCGGCCACGGCATTCCTCAGTGGCAGCTAATCGAAAGCGCCAGACGCACAGTTTAGACCAGGGAGAGCTGACGTTCTATCCGGTATGCGCCGCCAAATCGTTTCTCCTTTACCACCTCGGTGCGCCGGCCTTATGGCCTACCGAGGAAGCCTCTTCTTGAGCGTGCTCCCCAACCCCCTTTCGGTGCTATAGTGGTGGGCGCCAAATGCAATTTCTCCCGATCCAAGGAGGTTCGCATGAGTCAGAGACCGACCCTTCAGAACGGTTCGCGCCGGGCATTCCTCCAATGGTCCGCTGCAGCCGCGGCCGTCTCCGCTTTTCGTATCGTGAATGAGCCTCTGCTCGCCGCTGCGGCCGTCGACCGGGATCTGCAGCATTTTCCTCCCGGCTCTGTGGTCATCAACGCCAACGAGAATCCTCTGGGGCCGTGTGACCTGGCGAGAAAAGCGCTCAGCGAAATCATCCCGGAGGGCGGGCGCTATTGCTGGTGGCTAAAGGATGAGCTCACGAAATCGTTTGCAGACTCGGTCGGTGTAAAACCGGAAAACGTCGCGATGTTCCCGGGCTCGAGCGAGCCACTACATTTTTCCGTGATGGCGTTCACTTCGCCCAGCCGCAGCTACGTCACCGCCGACCCCGGCTATGAATCCGGAATGCACTCGTCCAAATTCTCGGGTGCGCGCGTGGCCAAGACCGCGCTCACGAAATCCTACGCGCACGACATTCCGGCCATGCTTGCAGCCGCGCCCGACGCCGGCCTTTTCTACGTTTGCACGCCGAACAACCCCACCGGCACGCTCACGCCGCACTCCGCCATCGAAGAATTGCTGGCCCAAAAACCGAAGGGCTCTGTCGTGCTGGTCGACGAAGCGTACATTCATTTTGCAGACCTGAGCGCCACGGCCATCGACCTGGTGAAAGCCGGCCAGGACATCATTGTGCTGCGCACCTTCTCAAAGATTTACGGCATGGCCGGCCTGCGCTGCGGCGCGGCCATCGCTCGACCCGATTTGCTCGAGAAACTGGTCCCGCAGGGCGGCGGAAGCGCCATGCCCATCACCGCGCTGGTCGCCGCGTCCGCCAGCCTCAAGCACGAGCATTTGGTCCCCGAGCGCAAACTCGTCAACACTACCATTCGCCAGAAAACCTTCGATTGGCTCAGCAGTCAGGGGTATTCTTTCACGCCGTCACAGGCCAACTTCTTCATGCTGGACGCCAAGCGCCCCGCAAAGCAGGTGATCGACGCGCTGGCTGCAAAGAAGGTGTTTATCGGCCGCATCTGGCCGGCTTGGCCCACCCATCTGCGCATCTCGGTTGGCACGCAAGCGGATATGGACGGTTTCCAGTCTGCGTTCGTCGCGGTCATGAAGAATTCGACCTCCGTCAGTTACGCGCTCCCGGCAAGGCCGGCCGATTCGAACTGCGACTACTTCTACGCCGACGGCCAAATGTTCCCGCGCGCATAGGGCACTACAGAAACGGCCTCAAATTCCGGAGGGCCAGATCGTCGAAAGCCGAGATGGCTCATCCTGGTGTTCGTTTGCTACTTCGCCATCATGGTGCATGCGCTGCCACGCGCCAGCCGTTTGCCTCACCCTATTTTCGGGCTGTGCGCCGTTTTCAACTTGCCACCATCGTTAGTATTGATTTCGGAATCAGAAGCGTGCCGCTGCAAATAACCGCGACCTGTCCCACATCGGAAAATGACAGCCAAGAGAACCGACGAGCTAAGGCTGATCTATCGGCAGAACGTGGAATCGCTTCTTTCCCGCAAGACGGTAGGTTGCAAAATCTGCTTGGTCGATGGTGAGAATAGCAGTGAGCGATTCCCTGTTTGCAAGATGAACTAGCGTCGCATCGGCAAAATCCATCGGCCGATCCCAACATTTCAACATCAACGAATGTAATTGTGCTAACTCGGCATCCGGAACCGTTCCAATACGCTTTGCTATTGGCCCCGTTACCTCCATGGGCGGCAATGTGACCGCTCCTGCTTGTTGATCTCCTGGAGACTGCCGGAGCAGTTCTGCGGAACCGAATCAAATCACTGTCGAGTGCAATCACCCGGAAATATAAAATACCTAGAACGAGAAACTAATTTCCAAAAACCGTTTCCTCACCTCGGATCGAACTCTTCCCGACGAATCATCTCTTCACTGATCCGGCGCGCTTCGCGAAGCGTCGCCGCTGTTTGAGGATCGTCGCTCTTCTGTTCTTCAAGCAGCTGGTCGAGCTCCTCGTCGAAGAGCCGCCTGATCAATTCCGGCGTGTGTGCCACCGCGGTGCCGCTGTCATCAAGAATTTCGGCTTGGCGCGAATGCCGTATGCGCTGCGCGATCATCAGGCGGTAAATCCGATCTGTCGCCAAGTCCTCCATGTAGCCATCGAGCAAACTTGCGCCTTTCCCGCGGAGAACGCCGTTGCGGTACCGAATCACCGTGCGAATGGCCCGGCGCGTTCCCGCCAGCGTCCGCTTGCCCACGCCCTCCGGCAGCGGCCGCAAATCCGGATGCGTGTTGGCGTTCACCGGCCGGGCCTGCAACTGGTTGGGGGCAGGGAACTGGCTCACGGCAATTTCGTTTTGGTCGGGATGGCCCGTCCACGCACCGTCCATCAGTGAATTCGACTCGTTCTTCTTGTCCTCGGCGAGCACTTTCAGAGCGCGCCTGTTCAGCTCTGGGTCTTCGCGACTCGGATAGAGGGCCGTCATTCCGCCAATTGCCAACATTCCGTGCTTGTGGCAAATCTCCGGCATCAAATTGCGCAGGTTTTGGAAAAACGCGACGTTGTGAGGAATCGTGTTGCGGTCCGGCAGCACCCACTCAGGATCCTCCAGGTTGAAGTGGATCAGGCTGGCCAGGTAGTCCCAGCGCCCGAGGTTCAGTCCGACAATGTGCTCCCGCAGATTCCAGGCGAACTCTTCCATCTGAAATGCGAGGGGATGTGACTCGACCAGCGCCATGCACTTGATAGCGTTCTTCGGCAGCCCTTTCAGCAGTGCCACCATCTGGAAGAGATCACGCCACCACAGCGCTTCGTCCGCCGATTCGGATTTGGGGATATAGATGCACAGCGGATGCTTCAGCGCGTTGAAATCCAGTTGATACGCGACCATGGCCACGTCAAAGACAGAGGCGGGCAACAGTTCACCGCGCAAAACTCCGGCCTGATGGAGGTGCAAGCCGCGCGGCCGCGTGAAAATGACCGTAGAGCTCGGATGGATCGCGACGGTGTTATTGCGCTTGCGGTCGAAGTAGGTCAGCCGTCCCGCTAGCGCTTCATGAATGTTTTTGATGCCCTGCGCGTTGTGTTCCCACGTGTTCGCCGTCGAGTCTTCCAGGTCCAGCATCACGCCCGGCGCGCCGGAATTGACCATTTTTACCACGAGTTCCGCGTCGTCTGCCGGACCTGTCATTTGATTGCGCTGGTCCGCGCACCACGCCGGCAGTTCGATCTTCCACGAACTCATCGTCGCAACCGATGGCGGCACGTAGGAAGGAAGCTTTCCCGCGTGTGCTTCCGCCAGGGTATTTTCGCGGCGCGCCACTAGCGCCCTCTGGCGCAGCGTTAGCGCCGCGTGCAACGGGGCAAGGAAGGCCAGGAATCCTTCCGGCAGATCGCCTTCCGGGTCAAAGTCCCGAGGAGCCGTATTGACCGGTACGATGCGGTTGGAGAAGGGAAGTGGCAGCGGCCGGATGGTAGCGGTTGCCATGATGCTGGTCAGTCCTTTCTACTTTGGGTTCTACCGGGGCCCGTTGGCGGTCCAAAAAGGCCATTCGATAGCCATTCCAACATGTTCCCTGGGAAGCCCTCGGCCGTCAAACAGTTAGAGGCTCCGCGAAAACGTCCGCCAAAGGCTAGAGTTGAGAAGTTTGCACTTCCTAGCTTAGGTCCGAAAAGTTCCGCTGACCCGCATTTGTTCAATACGCTGAACATCTGCCTGAACCCATCCGAGTCGCGGAGAAGCGGCGTCGGCGCTTCCTCGATCCGGCGTGTTTCTTATCGGCTTGTGGTGTCGAGGCGAATTCCCCGGTGAAATGTTAAGTGTGTTTCTTTGAATTCGCCGCCACCACCAAATTATTCTTCACGGAAAACACGTTGGGAACCTGATTCGCGCGCAAGTTTGCGAGATTTCTGTCCATCTCGCCGTCAACCACGCCCTCCAGCGTGACGTTGCCGTTCTTCACGATGATGTGAATGGCTGGAATAGGTTGATTCGCGTATCGCTGCATGCCAGGTTCGCCGTAAATCGCACGAAACACCGCGCGACGCAATTGATCATCCATCGGCGATAGCGGTAGAACCTCAATATCATTCTTAACCGAAGCCACGCCTTCGATACGTTTCACCGCTGTCTCGGCGTCCGATTTCAGGACCGGCCGGGTCACTTGGCCAAGCAACGTGACTTTATCTCGGTCGATGCGAAAAGCGAGATTATCGAACACCGAGTACCAGGGCAGCATGACCAATTGGTGGCGGACTTGCTTAGCCAATCTCTCCCGGTATTTCTCGTCACTGCGCTGGCGTTTGTTTTCTTGTGGGGGCGCGGCTTCTGCACAAGGCGCGGCCGCAACCGGTGAAACGAACAACAGCGATACGAACAGGGACCTAACCCGCTTTTTCATGGTTACCCTCCTCGTCCACTCCGTTCTTGACTACCAGCAGTTAGATTCAAGATGCAGGGCTGAGGGCTGCATGAAAAAAGCTCTGTGCGAATGCTAACATGATATTTGGAAAGAGAATTCGCTCCAGACACAGAAACTTGTCTGGAAGAGGCGTGTGGGGACGAAGAGCTTTTTGGAAGAGCGGGAACCAAGATAACACGGCAAGACCGGACCGGAGATTAGATCGGAATGCTGGTGATTGCACACCGCGGAGCTTCCGGGCACGCCCCGGAAAACACGATGGCGGCGTTCCGCAAGGCGGTGGCGCAGGGGGCGACGTTTATCGAAACCGATTTGCAGCTCTCGCGCGACGCGCATTTCGTGGCTATCCATGATGGCACGGTGAATCGCACCACCAACGGGCGCGGATCGGTGCACGACCTGACGCTTGTGGAATTGCGCGAACTCGACGCCGGCTCTTGGTTCGGGAGCGAGTTTTCCGGTGAGCGCATCCCCACGCTAGAAGAGATCCTGCAGTTTTCCAAGAAAAATGACGTGATGTTTTACCTCGAGATGAAACCCAGCGGAGCCTGGGGCGGGGAGCATGCCGTAATCGCGGCATTGCGCGAATCGGGAGAAATTCCGCGCGCGGTGGTCATCTCCTTTGACGCATCCATGGTACTGAATGTGCACAGCATCGAGCCCACGGTGATGACTGGATTGCTGTATGACGGGCAACTCGAAAAACCCGTAGAGAAGGCCGTGGAAATTGGCGCGCGGCAACTGGCGGTGCGGGGAGACCTGGTTACGCCAGCCCTACTGGAGCAGGCGCGCAAGAAGGATTTGCAGGTTGTCTGCTGGACCATCAATCAGCCGGCGCACATGCGCCTGCTGATCGAAGCGGGCGTTCAGGGAATCATGAGCGACTATCCCGATCGGGTGGTGGCGGCACTGAAGAAAGAATCCGAAACAGTTTTGTAACCGCGCGAAACCGCAAAGCGCCGAGGGCATTGCTCTTGCCCTTGACGAAGACACAGTAGATTTCCTCGCTCGAGAATCAGGCGTCCGGAATGACAAAAATTAGCCGCCGACTTCGACCTTCATCGACCATTGGGCATCAGAAACCCTCCACCAAAGCATGAAGGGCGGCGAGCTGCGCGACGGGAAGCTGCTCCGCGCGGGCGTCGGGGCGAAGATTTAACGAGGCAAGCGCTCCGCGAGTTACTTCGGGTTGCACCAGAGATCGCAGGTTGTTCACCAGCGTTTTGCGCTTCTGCGAAAAAGACAACTTCACAAAATTCAGAAAGCGAATCTCGTCCTTGAGGGCGAGCTTGGCCCGTTCGCCGGGAAGGCGCAGCGTGATGAGCGCGGAGGTCACTTCCGGCGGAGGCTGGAACGCTTCGCAAGGAATCTCGAAGACGATTTCCGGGCGCGTGTAGAACTGCGTGACGACGGAAAGATAACCATAGTCGCGCGTGCCGGGCGCGGCGCCGAGGCGCGCGGCAACTTCCTTTTGGATTACGAGATGCATTTCGTCGATGAGCGCTGCGAAGGTGAAGAGGTGATGCAGGATCGGCGAGGTGATGTAGTAGGGAAGATTGCCGTAGAGGCGCATACGGCGGCCGGAAGCGAGCGCAGCGAGATCGGTTTTGAGAATGTCGCGGGAGGCGACAGTCAGGTTAGGAAACTTTTTCGCCATGCGGAGGAGCGTGCAGGCGAGGCCGGGATCCAACTCGATGGCCGTTACCGGGCCGCCGCTCGCGAGCAGATGGCGGGTCATTTCGCCGTGTCCTGCGCCAATCTCGATCCAGCAGTGTTGGTCGTCAGCAGGCAACGGCACGGTGGAATACCGGGAGACCCGAATAGCGCGGGCGATCTGCTCGCGCCAGTCAAGATCGGCGAGAAAATGCTGACCAAGGAGTTGGCGAGGCATGGGGAAAACAGTTTACCAGCAGGGTGCTTCAGGGGCTTGGCCAGGATTCCGAGAAAAAATCGAACCAGCTCAATGTACTTCGTCCCTACACGGGATACGGACCGGGGCGGTTCTTCATTGATTCCTCCACCTCCAATTACCACTCCTTGCAAGCGCAGTTGCAGAAGCGTTCCTCTGGCAACTCACTTGTCAACACTTCCTACACCTGGTCGCACGGTTTGACCACCGATCCAGCGGATCGCACCACAGGAGGCGCGGCGCTTCCTCAGGTCACCGGCGATTTTCGTGGCAACTACGGTTCCACGATTGCAGACCGCCGGCACGTTCTGACGGCGATCTATGACTTCCCCTTCTACCGTACGCAGCAGGGGCTGCTAGGCCATTTCGTGGGCGGCTGGGAAGTCTCCGGAGTCCAAACCTTCCAGACCAGGCTCCCCTGACCGCCGTGCTGGGCAACGGTATTTGTCTCGGGACCGGAGTTGCCTGCAACGCCGGAAGCGCGCAGGGCTGGAATGGACCGAAGCGGTAACGCTGGTTTCGCACAGCACGTCCCGGATGAGGTGTATGAGCAGGTGCGCAAGCACTTCGGCGAAAAAGAGCTGCTGGATTTGACGTTAGCAGTGGTGGCGATCAATTCGTGGAACCGACTGGCGATTTCCTTGCGGGCGATTCCGGGAACATATCGGCCGAAGAAGTCGCCTGCGGCGGCGTCGTGAAGAATCGCGGAAATTGGTCGACGGAATCTCGAAGAAGGGCTGGGGCATAAAACAGACTCCTCACGTTCGCAGGCCGCTGCGTTTGCCAGAGCCAACACGCGCGAAGAGGCGTCGCCTGCTCCGTTTGGATTGACAATGGCAAGGTGGGCGGCGTCGAGGCGCCGTCGGCGGTAGCGGGACCGTGGGCCCGCCCATAGCGTAGAATGGATGGGCATCCAGCAAACGGACTGTCCATGAGAATTTTGTTTGTGGCATCGGAAGGGCTGCCGTTTTCGAAGACGGGCGGCCTAGCGGACGTGGTGGAGGCGCTGCCGAAGGCGCTGGTGGCCGAGGGCCATGAAGTGGCCGTGGTCCTGCCGCGCTACCGCGGGACCGAAGCGGCGGCGGTGGTGATCCCGAGCCTGACGATTCCCATGGGCGGCGCGCGGCTGCGCTTTCCCGCGATTGCGGACGGCCCGGCACTCGGCGGAGTACGGTACTTCTTCGTGGATGATCCTGCCTATTTTGACCGCGAAGGGCTGTACGGAGGCGGCGGAAAAGATTTTCCGGACAACGCGGAGCGTTATGCAGAGTTTTGCCGTGCGGCGATCGAGGTAGCGAAACAGATTTGGCCCGCGGATGTGTTTCACTGCCACGACTGGCAGACGGCGCTGGTGCCGGTGCTGCTGCGGACGTCGTACAGTGAAGATCCACTGCTAAAGAACATCCCGGTGGTCTTTACGATTCACAATATGGGCTATCACGGACAGTTTCCGAGGGATGTGTTGGAGCGTGTGGGGCTGCCGCCTAGGCTGTTTCATCCCGAGGGAATCGAGTTTTACGACAGCGTGAACTTCTTGAAAGGCGGACTGGTTTACTCGGATTATTTGACCACGGTGAGCCGGAAGTATGCGCAGGAAATTCAGACAAAGGAATTTGGTCATGGACTGGACGGTGTGGTGCGAAAGCGGGCCGACCGGCTCGTTGGAATCTTAAACGGCGTAGATTACACGGCGTGGGATCCCGCGAAAGACGAGCTGATTGCGGCGAATTATTCAGCCGAGGATTTGAGCGGCAAGCAAGTTTGCAAGCAGGATTTGCTCGAGGTATTCGCGCTGCCGCTCGAGCACCTCAAGCGGCCAGTCATCGGAATTGTGTCGCGCTTCGTGGACCAAAAGGGGTTTGATCTGATCGCGGAGCAGGCGCACGAATTGATGAAGGAAGATTTGATGCTGGTGGTGTTGGGAACGGGCGACCGCAAATATGAAAAGCTGTTCAGTGCGCTGGCGGCAGCGTATCCGGGGCGCGTGGGCTTGAAGATTGCGTACGACAACGTCCTGGCGCACAAAGTGGAAGCAGGCGCAGACATGTTCATGATGCCGTCACGCTATGAACCGTCGGGCCTGAATCAGATGTACAGCTTGAAATATGGTACGGTGCCGATCGTGCGAGCGACGGGAGGGCTGGACGACAGCATCGAGCCGTTTGACGCGGAGCACGGCACGGGGACGGGGTTTAAGTTTTACGAATATTCCGGCGAGGCGCTCTTGTACGCGGTGCAGCAGGCGTTGCATCATTACATGGACGAGCGGGACTGGAAGCGCATCCAACTGAACGGAATGGCGAAGGATTTTTCCTGGAAAAGGCCGGCCTTGGAATACGCCACCCTGTACGAGGCGGCGCACGGATTCGCGCCAACGCGCGAGGTTGCGAAGGCGGAAAAGGTCGAGACGGCAGAGAAAGAAGCGGGCGCCAAAGGCCGACCACGGCGGAGAGCAGGCAAAGCGGCCAGGGCGGTCGGACAGCCCACGCCGGGGGACGAGCAAGCTTTTCAACCGGCCGAACCGGTCGGTCCAGAAAAAGAATCAAGGCCAGCCACTCAGGAGTCGACACAGTCTACGGAAGGCTCGATGCAAGATCCTCAGGAATCGGGGCCAGACCCTGGGAACCCTGGGGAGGTAGGGAGAAACCAAAAGCCTGCGGCAACATCTAATTAAATTGACAAAGGAGAGACAGGCGGCATGCCAAAGGCAAGCCGCCGAGGATAAAAGTTATGGCA
>Ga0307475_10001630_pt1 | contig 13354 bp, 11 predicted proteins | sample atmos_gasesECM1C_FD_203317 | JGI IMG/M metagenome (GOLD analysis project Ga0307475, IMG submission 203317) | Hardwood forest soil microbial communities from Morgan-Monroe State Forest, Indiana, United States - atmos_gasesECM1C_515 | ecosystem: Environmental > Terrestrial > Soil > Temperate... | reverse complement strand
GACCGAGGAATCTTTGCCGACCGAATATAGCATGACGGGCCGGGAAAATTCCGCGACAGCTTCGCGCAGGATAAAGATGCTTTCATCTTCAAGGGTCGCAAGATGGCCGAGACGGCCCTCCAGCGCAGTCGGAAAGAAAGTTTCGGAAAGTTCCGGTATCAGCGTTTCCTCTGGCAGCCGCAGCGCTCGAACAGTCATATCCTGGGTCCCTTCCCGGAAAAATGTCCCCAAAAAACACAAAACCCACCTGCCAGCTCTCCTGGCGGTGGGTTTCAAAACTCAATCGGCTAGATGTTTGTACCTAGACCGCTTGCCTCCCTGCGCCAGAAGACACTCCCGCACAACAACAGCCGCTTGCGCGATTCTGGCGAAGTTGGCTCGCGTAACTCACGGTTAACAGTGTACCCTGCATGCCCTACTAGATGCAACCCGGCCGAGCAACGATACTTTTTCTGCATGCTATCGGTTTTTTGCAAGCTGGGGTGGCCTGAAGCGACATCCGAGCTTTCCCCTCCAAATGACTCTTCGCCGCAACACAGACCGTTCCGCAACGGCCCTCGCGAGAATGGTGGTGTCGGCGGTCAGACCGCAGGCGCGGACCTGACGCTCCAGCGAGAAACGGGCACACCAAAGCGGCTCAGACGATGGCCTTAACGTGCACGACCGGCTCTCGGGGAGAAAACCCGGGGTCGGCCGGGGCGCTGTGAGCACGATCTTGTACGGTCTTTTTTGCGAGGCAAATCGCTGCCCTCCCAGCGACCGCATAGCAAGGAAGGGTTGTTGACGGCAAATAATATATTTATGGAAAGAGCCCTTAGTCTGGGGCCGTCGTCACTTGCCGGAGGCGGTGTTGTCGAGCGGGGCGTAGTAGCCGTTGCGCGTGCGGGCAACCAGCTTGCCTCGGCCACGCGGTGGAGTCACTTCGACGGTCACGCTGCGGAAAGTGCCGTCGCGCCGGGTATTCGTGGGATAGTAGGCCAGCGTGTACTGGTTGCGGATGTCATGCGCCACTTGCTGGCAAATGTTGTGCACGTCTTCGACGTTCTCCGGGAAATACGAAACGCCGCCTGAAGCTCTAGCGATATCTTCCAGCGCCCGCCTGGCCTTCTTGGCGCTTTTCTTGCTTTCCTGGCTCAGCAACCCGATGGTGTAAATCACCGTGTCCGTCTTCTGAATTTCGTGGATGGTTTTCTCCAGCGTAAAATGACTGGAATTATCTTCCCCGTCGGTGACAATCAGCAGCACATGCTTGTCGCGGCCGGCCTTTTTCAGGTGATCGATCGAACCGACGATGGCGTCGTAAAGCGCGGTGCTGCCGCGTGAATCAATGCGCTCCAGCGCTTCTTTCAGCTCCGGAATGCTGCTGGTGAAGTCCTTGTCCAGGTCGAGATAGAAGTCGTCATTGAAATTCACGACGAATACTTCATCCTGCGGATTGCTGGCCTGGACGAGAGTGAGCGCGGCTTCATTCACCTTGGGCCGCTTGTCGCGCATGCTGCCGCTGTTGTCAATCACCAGTCCCATACTGACGGGCACGTCTTCGCGTTTGAACAGAGAAAGTTTCTGCTCAATCTTGTCCTCGAAAACTCGGAAATTCTGCGCTGTCAAGCCGTCCGCAAAACGCTGACGGTCATCCAGCACGGTCGTGTGCAGAACAACCAGGTTCACCCTGCTAACGATGGTCGCGCCCTGCTTTTCAGTAGTGTTCTGGCCGGGCGGAGGAGGAACTGGATTCGCTACGGGAATCTGCGCGCGGACAGCCGGCGCGCAGAACATGGCTAGAGACAAAAACACGCCAAGAAGGAACGCCGCGGCGCCTGGAAGATGGCGAGCGTAACTAATGGCTGGGAGCGTAATACCCCGTCTTGGCGAAGACAGTGAGCGGGGGGAGCCCTCTTGGGGCGCGCAATTTGATCTTGATCTTCCGCCACCTCGCGTCGTGCGCTTTGTTGCTTGGTCGATAGCCGAGCACATATTGGTTTCGCAGCTCCATGCCGATTTTCGTCGCGATATCCGGTAGGTCTTCCAGTCTCTCAACGGCGAACACGCGGCCCCCGGTCATTTCCGTGACTTCGCTCAGGAGCGAGGGCCCTTTCAGCTCTTCCGGTGTCCTGTTGCGAGACCCCAGCGGGTCAAAGATCCCGATGGCATAGAGCTGGGTATCGGCTTCCCTCACCAGGCGCTTGATATCGTTTTCGTTGTACCTACTGTGATTATCTCCTCCGTCCGATAAGATAAGCAAGGCACGTTTGGCGTTGTGTGCACCCCTCATCTCGCTGAGGCCCAGGTAGATGGCGTCCAGAAGGGCAGTGCGGCCCTTCGGGGAGGTAAGCATCAAGCGGCTCTGCAGGTCTTCGACGCTGTTGGTAAACGCACTGGTCAGCTCGGCGCGTTCGTTGAAGCTGACCAGGAAGAACTCATCTTGCGGGTTGGCGGTCTTGAAGAATTGCAAGGCCGCTTCGCGGGCCTTGCCTACCTTGTTGGACATACTGCCGCTGAAATCAAAAACTACGCCGATCGAGATGGGCACGTCCTCGGAGGAAAACGTGACTATTTCCTGCTCGACGTTGTCTTCGTAGACACGGAAGTTGTCGGGATCGAGGCCGGTGACGAGTCGATTGTAAGGATCGGTGACCGTCACATTAACCAGCGCCACCTCCACATCGACATGCAGCGTGCCACCGGGCTTGAACGCTTTACCCGGAGTATCTTTCAGCACGTCGTCGACTGCTTTGGTCTTCGGCTTGGCGTCATCGACTGTCGCTTTGGAGTCTTCCTCTCTTACCTCTTCTTTTTTCGGCTCTTCTTTCTTGGGATCGTCTTTGGGTTTGTTGTCGTCAGGGGGAGCCTGGGCAGCAGCCTGAAGGAGGGCCTGGGCGCAAAGGAAGCAAACAACAAGAAGAAGCCGGAAAGCTACAAACACAACGCGACGCAGCTCAGTACGTGACTGCGGAACAGTCACAGGCAAATCGCGTTTCACGGCACCCCCTACGTCTCGGTCGGACCGGGACGGCCGCGTGGTTCGGTTTCACTTAAATTCTACCACTCGGCTTGCTGAAAACAAGGATAATCCTGCGGGGCCAAAGTTCGAACGGGTAGCATCGCCGCACAAAATGCTCCCGACTATATGGATGGAACCGTGGAGAACAGGGGCTTATTCCCTGACACTCGGGAGTCCAAAACAGATGGGTTCGCTCAAAGTAGTCGTGGTCATACCGGCGCGCTATGCGTCCACGCGCTTGCCAGGAAAGCCTTTAGTATCTCTCGCGGGGAAGCCCATGATTCAGCGCGTTTACGAGCGAGCCAAACTCGCACAGCGAGTCGATCGCGTCGTCGTCGCAACCGACGACGAACGCATTCTGAAAGCCGTTGAGGGCTTCGGGGGCGAAGCGCGCATGACACGCGCCGACCACCGCACCGGCACAGAGCGCGTGGCGGAAGTGGCCGCACACGAAGAAGGCGAAGTCTTCCTGAACGTGCAGGGCGACGAGCCGCTTCTCGACCCCGTGGCCGTCGATACCGCGGTAGCCTCGCTGCTGGAAGAGCCAGTAGCTTCGATTGGCACGGTGGCCACGCTGATCAAAACACCCGCGGACATCATGGATCCCAACGTGGTGAAGACCGTGCTGGATTTCGACGGCGCTGCGCTTTACTTCTCGCGTGCGCCGATTCCGTGGGTGCGCGATACGGCAAGCAACATGCAAGTGCGGCACCTGAAGCATCTGGGACTGTACGTTTTCCAGCGCGACGCCTTGCTCGAATATCCTACGCTGCCGGAGGGCGAGCTTGAGCGCATCGAACAGCTCGAGCAACTGCGCTGGCTCGAAAATGGCTGGAAGATGCGCGTCGCGGAAGTGGAGCACGATGCAGTGAGCGTAGACGTTGCGGAAGACGTGGCGCGTGTGGAGAAATTGATCTATTCTAGAGGCGGCTAAAGTCATGTGTTTTCATACAGTTGCGCAAGTTTTACTTCTGGCTCCCGCCAAAATCCTGGGGGGGCATCCCTGGCAACGTGCTGCAGGATAACGCTGCGCCCTCACAAGTTGCGCTTATTGCTGTGCTTCCAGGACACCGGCGACGATGCGCATGGCACCGTTATTGTCCCGGTTGGCAAAGAAGGCCAGTTGCGGGTTAACGATATAGACAGCCATGTGAATCGGAGCAACTCCGGAAAGATTGACGTTCATCATGTTGTTGCTGGTCCCATCCCCGTTCAGCGTGATCTGACCGGACGTGCCGACGTCGGTGTTCAGCGTCACTCCGGTGAACTGGAAGATATCCGAAGTGCCGCTGAGGTTCAGATTCGAGATGGTGGCTTGGGCGAGCAGATCTTCCTCATCCTGAGCAGCGAAAGAGCCGCCGCTTGTGACAAGGCCGCTCCAGCTCATGGCGTAGGGTCCGGAAATGTTGCTGCTCGAAAATGGACTGCCCGATTGCGCGGCAAGGGAACCGTCAGCGACGACCGCAGCAAGACCGCTCGCGGGAGCGCCGCTGACTTCTTGCATGACGCCGCTACTTGGCGAGCTAAGGTAAAAGACGAACGAATAGACGTTGACGGACGAAGACTGGAAGGAAAGCGTGCCACGCCCGGTCGTCGGGTCATAGCCAATGGTTCCCATGGACAAGCTGCCGCTGCCAAACTCAGTCTGGGAGCCGCCATTGTTCACGTCCATGATGATGTTGCTTAGACTGCTGCCTGAGACGCTAAGGCGGCCGACGCGAGTCAGGCCCCCATTCGCCGAGGCGCCCGACACCAAAAAGGCAAAACTGCCGCTCGCAGCTGGTGGCGGAGTACCGCCAGATTGTGCAACGGCATCACCCGTGAGCATCGGGCCGGTTGTCGCAGAATTGATGCTGATGAATCTCACGCGGCGGGAATCCACGATATAAAACGCATAGGTCTGGCCTTCAATCGTGGCTGTGCCTCGCCCCGCGGTTGTGTTCGCGGGGTCCGCGACGAAGTTTCCGGTGATGCTCGCGCTGCTCGTCAAACTACCGTTGTCGTTCGCGTCTTCGAGCCCGGACGTGATGACTCCACCGCTTGCCGTAAAACGCCCAACCAGGGACTCAGGGTTGGGACCGCCAGGAGGTTGGGTTCCGTCCAGCCCGGTAAAATCGAACACGTAAGATCCCGAAACTCCGGAGGCAAACGCAGCCGAATTCTGTAGAACGAAATTGCCGCTACCCGTGGAAGCTTGATTGCCGCTCGCGGTCTCATCCATCATGAAACCGCCGCTCGTGGAAGTGAGAACGATGGCAAAGTTGATGGTGGCGGGGGCGCCATTGGAAGTTACGTTAAACGTTAAAGTGCCTCGCCCATCGGCGCTGACGGTGTAGCTGCCGCCCATTATGGGATTAGGCGCGGATGAAGTCGTGCTGGTTCCACCTGCATCCACAAGGTCATATACGCCGCCTTGAATGACGCCGGAGCCGTTGGCGGTGAAGCTGCCCGTCCGCGAGAAAGGCGTCGCTGAGGTGGCGCCGCTGGCGATGGCTTCGCCGCTGGTGACGAAGGCATAGGTACCGTTCAGGCTGGAGGGGCCATATTTGCCGGTAGGAGGAGGCGGCGTGATAGTAGAACCGCCGCCACTGCAGGCGGCAATCCAAAGGGCAGCCGCTGCGACGAGCGCTGTAAACCGGCGGTTCATCGCACACCTCGCAGAGCTTCCCTTTGCGCTGGCGTCAAGGTAGAAGCGGGCTTAAGCGGAAAGCCTCTGGCGTTGCGCACGGCGACGGCCAGTGCGCCTTTTTGCACAACGCGGGCAGCAAAGTAAGTGCCGTTGCCGAGGGACATGGGTTCGCCCACGATGCGAACGTTGTCGCCGGGATGCAGCTCAAGGTGGCCGGCCTCGAGCACCTTGGCGTTGCCGACATGGACATCCGTTGGTCCCGAGCCGGTTTGGATAGTGAGGTGCGCTCCGATGGGCGGAACGGCCGCATTGGATTCGTATTTTACGACCGTGCCGACGAGCGAGATTTCACGGTTGGCATTATAGGTTCGCAGCAACTGCTCATCGGAAGGCATGGCCTTCTGAGCGCTTGCCGCAAGGGAAAACGTCAGCGAGCCGGCGAATATGAGAGTCAGAAGTAGCGGTCGATTGGTAGATTTCATTGCCCCTTCCCACACGTAAGAGTGCCACTCTCGCTCGACGGACCCACGCGATCCGTTTCGCGAAGCAAACGCTATCGCTCAATCCATTAGACAGCGAATCCCTTGGCAAAGGTTTCGTCGGGAAACCGGAAGTTCAGCGTCCTAACACTGAACCGGCGTCCTTCACAAAGTATTCCCCGTTTACTTGAAACCCGTTCCCGGAAGGAAAGTTTCGAGGGCGAAAGGCCGGAATTTCAAGAGCTGCCGAAGTGTAAGATGAGGGTACAATGGAAGTGGCGTTGCGTCCAAGAGGGCGTCTTGCGGTTCCGGAGTGGTATAGCGCGAGGGTGAAATGAAACCAGAGCGTCGCGGGTTGGTTCTCGTGGTGGTGGTCGTGACTCTATCAGCCGCGTTGGGCGGGATTTACGGCGCGAACGTGCGGGCCACGGCGTCCTCGTATGAGGACACCCAGAGTGCGGTGCGAAGTTTTACGCGGGTGCTGGACGCGGTCGAAGCCAACTACGCGGAGAAAGTGGACGTCGACAAGATCGTCTATCAAGGGGCGATCCCCGGGATGCTGCGCGTGCTCGATCCGCACTCAAGCTTTTTCGACGCCCGGCAGTGGGCGTCAAACCTGGAAGACCGCCGTGGCAGGTACTACGGCGTGGGCATGACGGTGATCGCCCGGGGAGAGCACACCGTCGTGATGTCCCCCTACGTGGGCACTCCGGCGTATAAGGCCGGAATCCGGCCGGGCGACGTAATTGTCAAGATCGACGACAAGCCCGCGCAGGGCCTGAGCTCGTCGGAAATTGCCGACCTTTTGCGGGGCTCCAGGGGAACAACCGTCAAGATTACGGTGTCTCGCGAGGGCTACGCCGACCCGCTGGTTTTCAGCGTAACGCGTGATGAAATCCCGCGCCACGCCGTCGATCTGGCGTATGAGATCAAGCCAGGGATCGCCTACATCCGGCTTTCCGGGTTCAACGAAAAGACCGATGGCGAACTGGGGGAGGCGATGAAGCAGTTAAATGCTTCTACGCTCGACGGCTTGATTCTGGACATGCGGGGCAATCCCGGCGGGCTGCTGGACGAAGCCATCGCCGTTGGCGATATGCTCCTGGACAAGGGCCAATTGATCGTATCGCATCGGGGACGCGCTTCCGCGGAGCGCCGGTATTATGCCCTGCGCGGAAACCAGGGTAACGATATGCCGCTGGTTATTCTGCTCAATAACAATTCCGCGTCGGCCACGGAGATCGTGGCTGGAGCCGTGCAGGACCACGATCGCGGCGTGATCGTCGGCGAGACCACGTTTGGCAAAGGACTGGTGCAAACGCTTCAGCCGCTGAGCGAAAACACGGGCCTGGCGCTCACCATCGCGCGCTACTACACTCCGAGCGGCAGGCTCATTCAGCGGGATTACAAATCGATTTCGCTGCTCGAGTATTACGAGCGCAAAGTCCCCGAGCACCCGACCGAAGTCCGGCTGACCGACAGCGGAAGGCAGGTCACGGGAGGAGGGGGAATCACTCCCGACATAACCGTTCACGAACCGGAGAGCAATCATTTTGAAAAGGAACTGTTCCGTACGGGTGTGTTTTTCCCGTTGGATACTACCGTCGGCGGATTTACGCGGCACTACTTGGGAACGCGACCCACGATCACCAAGGATTTTGCAGCGGATGACGCAGTGATGGCGGACTTCCGCAAATACCTCTCCAGCCAGAACGTCCGTTACACGGAGCCGGAACTGGCGGAAAGTCTGGAGTGGGTGAAACGCAAGATCAAGCAAGAGGTTTTTCTGTCCACGTTTGGCCAGCAAGAAGGGTTCAAGGTTGAGCTACAAACCGATCCGCAGTTATTGGCGGCAATTGAGGCGATTCCTCAGGCGCGCGCGCTGTACGAGAAGGCACGAAAGATTATCGCAGAGCGCGCCGGGATGCCAACTTATCGGCCATAAGTTCGCAGGAGCTACGGCTAGCCTCTGGATTCACGCCAGGTGCAAGTGCGTTGCTAGAGCAACCTTAGCTGGTCAGGACAGAATTCAGATAGGATGACCGTGACGTCGTCCGCGACGGTCGTCCCTGCCTAAAGTCTGGCATTCTGGGCACGGAGAGCATTCGGAAGAAAACTGGGAGCGCCTAGCCGGCGAGAATCCACCTCCACTTCAGAAATCGCATCCGGAACGGTCCTTTTCGAACGTTCTCACTTTACGCCCTGAGGGATGGCAGACTTAATCACTAGGATTAGGTTTGCTCGGAAGGCGTCTCGCTGTTGGGCCGTGGATGCGAGCGGCAGACAGCGTGTAAAATGCCCGTTTTTTGCTGGCAAAATCGCTGGATTTGACAGCAGCGCGCGTTCCGAAGATAATTGTTTGTACGTCAATCCTGTGGAGGTTGGATCGGCCCGGTGAGAACCCGGGCTACACGGATGGCGCCGAAATATATTTTTGTCAGCGGCGGTGTTGTTTCCTCACTGGGAAAAGGCGTAGCAGCCTCCTCGATTGGTTGTCTCCTCGAAAGTCGCGGTTTCCAAGTCACGCTTCAAAAATGCGATCCCTACTTGAACGTGGATCCGGGCACGATGAGCCCGTTCCAGCATGGCGAAGTGTTTGTGACCGAAGACGGTGCGGAGACGGACCTTGATTTGGGGCACTACGAGCGCTTCACGCACGCGAAGCTTTCTCGCGACAATAACTGGACGACCGGCCGCATCTACGAAACCATCCTGACCAAAGAGCGGCGCGGCGATTATCTCGGAAAAACCGTGCAGGTGATTCCGCACGTCACCGACGAAATCAAAGCGTGCATCGGGAAAGTTTCGGAAAACGTCGACGTGGTCATCGTGGAGATCGGCGGAACGGTCGGCGACATCGAATCGCTCCCCTTCCTCGAAGCCATCCGGCAGATGCGCCTGGAGCTGGGGCCGGAAAATACGCTCTTCGTACACGTTACGCTGGTGCCGTTTATTCCGGCCGCCGGCGAACTGAAGACCAAGCCGACACAGCACAGCGTGAAAGAGATGCTGGGTATCGGGATTCAGCCGGACATTTTGCTTTGCCGCAGCGACCGCCACATCCCCGCCGAGCTGAAAAAGAAAATCGCGCTGTTCTGCAACGTGGCGGAATCCTCGGTGATTTCGGTGGAAGATGTGGACACGATTTACGCGGTGCCCGCGGAGCTGAGCAAAGAAGGCCTGGACGCGCAGATCCTGCGATTGCTGAGGCTGGAGTCGCGGCCTTCGGACATGCAGCCGTGGCTCGATCTGGTCTACCGCATGCACCACCCCGCCGGCGAAGTGCGCATCGCCGTGGTGGGCAAGTACGTGCAGCTTGAAGACGCGTACAAGAGCTTGCGCGAAGCTTTGCTGCACGGCGGCCTGGCGCATAACCACAAAACCAGCCTCGATTGGATTGAAGCCGAGGACATCGACTCACCGGAAACGGCAACGCGGCGGCTGCACGGCTACGACGGAATTCTCGTGCCCGGGGGGTTCGGCAAGCGCGGGATTCAGGGAATGGTTTACGCCATTCAGTACGCGCGCGAGCACAAAGTGCCGTTCTTCGGGATTTGCCTGGGGATGCAATGCGCGACAATCGAATATGCGCGCGACGTGGCCGGCCTGAAACAGGCGGACAGCACGGAGTTCGATCCGCAAACGCCGTATCGTGTGATTTACAAACTGCGCGAATTGCTGGGAGTGGACGAAATGGGTGGCACGATGCGGCTGGGTGCGTGGCCGTGCAAACTCGAGCCAGGATCGTTGGCGCACAAGGCTTACGGCAAGCTGGAAATCAGCGAACGCCACCGCCATCGCTACGAATTCAACCGCGACTTCGAGAAAACGCTGGTGGCCGCGGGATTGAAAATTACCGGACGCACGCCGGATGAGAATTATGTGGAGATTGTGGAGGCACCCGATCATCCGTGGTTCCTCGGGTGTCAGTTCCATCCGGAGTTCAAGTCCAAGCCGCTCGAGCCGCATCCTCTGTTCGCGGCATTCATCGGCGCAGCGCTGGAACACAAGAAACAGCGTTCCCGCGTGGCCTCTGTCAGTGTTGCCGAGCACCAACCGGCGCCAGCCTTGCGGGCAGCGCCCAGCGCTACCGCGTAAACGTCAAAGCGATTTTTTTGCCTCTCTGTCTGGTTGTGCTTTTTGAAAACACCACTTGTGAAATGGGCGAGCCAGTGCTCAATGCCTGATGCTCCTATGCTATCTTCGTTAGCCTAATGGGGACCGCACGCGAAATCGAGTTGGGCAAGCTGCGCCTGGGAGCCGGAAATGCGCTGTTTCTGATCGCCGGACCATGCGTGATTGAAAGCGAATTGCACGCGTGCGTGATGGCGGAAAAGGTGGCGAAGATCGCCGCCGATGCCGGCCTGCCGTACATTTTCAAAGCGTCTTATGACAAGGCCAATCGTTCTTCGCTGAAAGCGTTTCGCGGGCCCGGAATGAAGGAAGGTCTGCGCATTCTCGAAAAAATCAAAAAAGAATTCAAGGTGCCGGTGCTTACGGACATTCATGAGGCTTCGCAGGCAGAGGCGGCCGCAGAGGTTTGCGATATCTTACAAATTCCCGCGTTTTTGGCGCGGCAAACGGATTTGCTGATTGCCGCCGGCAAGACCGCCCGCATCATCAACATCAAGAAGGGACAGTTCCTTTCGCCGTGGGATATGGACAACGTTGCGGAGAAAGTGGAGAGCACGGGAAACAAGAAAATTATTTTGACCGAGCGCGGCACCTCGTTTGGCTACCAGAATTTGGTGGTGGACATGCGCTCGTTCCCGGTGATGCAGCGGACCGGCTATCCCGTGGTTTTTGACGTGACGCATTCCGTGCAGCTTCCCGGAGGACAGGGCCGCTCGAGCGGAGGACAACCGCAATTCATTGAGCCCCTTGCGCGCGCAGCCGTGGCCGCAGGCGTGGATGGGGTTTTTCTCGAGACGCACGACAATCCCGCGGCGGCCCGCTCGGACGGGCCAAACGCTTTGCCGCTTTCCGAACTGCAGGCACTGCTTTTGAAGTTGAAGAGCCTCAATACCGTCGTTCGCCGCTGGAGCACGTCGTCATGAGCCTGGAAACGGCCCGCCGCGTACTCCAGATTGAGGCCCAGGCGATTCAGGATATGCTCGCGCGTCTCAACGCCAATTTTGAAAGAGCGGTGGACGTTTTATTCGCTTGCAAGGGGCGCGTGGCCGTAAGCGGCATGGGCAAGTCCGGGCTGATTGGCCGAAAGATTTCTGCGACACTCTCGAGCACGGGCACGACGTCGTTTTTTCTGCATCCCGCCGAAGCGCTGCACGGGGACCTGGGCATGCTGGCGCGGGGCGACGCGATGCTGGCGGTTTCCTACGGCGGAGAAACACAGGAGATCATTCAACTGCTCGAAGCGCTGAAACGTCTGGAAATGCCGCTGGTGACGTTGACGGGTTGTGCGCAGTCCACGCTCGCAAAAGCCAGCGACGTCGTCGTGGACGTCAGCGTGAAGGAAGAAGCGTGTTCGCTCAATCTCGCGCCGACGGCAAGCACAACGGTTGCGATGGCAATGGGCGATGCGCTCGCGGTTGCGCTTCTCGAAAAGCGCAATTTCCGGCACGATGATTTTGCCGCGCTGCATCCGGCAGGACGGCTTGGGAAAAAATTGGTGCGGGTTGAGCATCTGATGCATTCCGGCTCGGCGCTTCCGCGCGTCGCTCAGGATAGCTCCATGCCGGATGTTTTTCATGAAATGAGCGCGAAGGGCTTGGGCATGACCACCGTGGTGGAGGCGGACGGCCGCCTCGCGGGTATTCTGACCGACGGGGACTTGCGGCGCTTGATGGAGAAGCATCGCGGCGCCGTGCTCGAAATGTGCGCGGCCGACGGCATGACGAAGACTCCGCAAACCATCGGGCCGCATGTGCTGGCAAGCGAGGCTCTGAATTTGATGGAGAAGAAAAAGATTACATCGGTGGTGGTCGTGGATGAGAGGCGGCGCGTGCTCGGCGTGGTGCATTTGCACGACTTGTGGACGCTCGAATTGATGTAACGATTCGCTGCGAAAAACGCGAAGAGAAGACAAAGGAAAGCAGAGAAGAGAGGGAGAGAACCTTGGCAAAGATTCCGGCGAAAGTGGCCAGCAAGGCCAAACAGATTTCCGTGCTGCTCATGGACGTGGACGGTACGCTCACCGACGGTAGCGTAACGCTGGCGTCGACACCGGACAACCATGCCCTCGAAGTCAAGACGTTCGACGCACACGACGGCCAGGGGCTTACGCTCGCGGTGACGGCAGGCCTGCGCACCGGCGTCATCACCGGGCGAAGCAGCGCGGCTTTGCGTCGTCGGTGCAAAGAGTTGGACATTGAATTTGTTTACGAAAAGCAAGGGCACAAAATCGCGGCTTACGAAGATGTTTTACGCAAAACCGGCGCGAAGGAATCCGAGGTCGCCTTTCTCGGCGACGACTTGCCGGACCTGACCATCATGCGCCGCGTCGGCCTTGCCGTCGCCGTCGCCAACGCGGCTCCCGAAGTGAGGCGCGCGGCGGATTATCGAACGAAGGCCATCGGTGGCAAAGGCGCCGCGCGCGAAGTCGTCGAGCTCATTCTCAAATCCAAGGGCATTTGGGAGGAGATGATCGACAAGGCTCGAGCGTAGGCCTGCGTCGAACAAAAGGCCTCCCCTTGTCTTGCCAAGCCTCACGGTATATCGTCCAGCGCCATACCGGAGGTGCGCATGGCGCCACCGAGAAGCCCTCGGATGCAATCCCTGATTTACCTGGTTTTGGTTCTCGCGTTCAGTTCGTTTTTCTATTTTCTCATTCTTCATTCGGGCAGCCTCGGCAATGGCCGCGGTATGTACCTTTTGGGGCTGATGTGGTGCCCGGCGCTGGAGGGCATGCTGACGCTGCGACTCAACGGCCGAAGCATTTCAGAACTCGGCTGGAAATGGGGTCAAACCAAATACCAGATTCAGAGCTGGCTCATTCCGCTGCTGGTATATCGACGAGTTTGGCTGCGTCCTGCCGCTTGTCGTCGTTGTTTTTGCTGTGTATTTCTGGACGAAGCGGCGCGAGCTGCCGGTGTCGTAGCGCGATACGGCGACACACCGCAGCAAGCCGTTTTCTGCTGGTTGGCCTTTAAAGCGGATTTCCAGAGATAATGACTGATCATACTGTCTTCCAGGAAACCTGCCGATGCTCCACGCCTGGCACGACGTATCCCCGGGAAACGAAGTGCCGCGGGACTTTCAAGCGGTGGATCGAGATCCCGTCGGCTC
>Ga0307475_10001627_pt1 | contig 13365 bp, 11 predicted proteins | sample atmos_gasesECM1C_FD_203317 | JGI IMG/M metagenome (GOLD analysis project Ga0307475, IMG submission 203317) | Hardwood forest soil microbial communities from Morgan-Monroe State Forest, Indiana, United States - atmos_gasesECM1C_515 | ecosystem: Environmental > Terrestrial > Soil > Temperate... | reverse complement strand
TTGCAGCGATTCGGTAATTGTTCGCACGTCGCTTGGATGAGTTGAGGGAAAGATCTTCCCTCACAACGTGAAGGAAATCGTCCGGCTGCCGAACGAATTGATCGAGAGTCATTCCGGAAAGCACGGCGCTGCGACAATTCCAGGGAGAGCCGAGCGGGAATATCCCCGCGAACTACTGGACCCCGGCTTCTTCTTCCGTGGCTCCGTGACGGCGCAGCAACTGAGGCAGGTTCTGCGAGAAGGCTGACCGTGGCAGGACCATGTCGCATCCCACTTCATGAGCCTTCTGTTTCAGGTCCCCCTGCACATGGGAGAGGAACCCGATGATCGAGGTTCCTTTCTTCAGCCTGCTTTTGAGCTTGGGAATCAGGGTTAAGGGTTTGGCGTTAGCGTTGTTCAGGTCGAAGATGATGAGGGAAGGCTTCTCTTCGCCGTTCTGCTTCATGCGTTCCAGTAGATCTTTGTCCGTTTTCACGAACTCAACCTTCACATTCATCTTGCGTGCTGTCTCCTGGATCTTGGCCAGAAAGAACAGATCGTCGACGAAGGCGAATATGCGCGAATTCGCGCCCTCGCGCACAGGCAGCGGTTCTGGATCGGGCGGTTGGTAGGAGGGCGAAAAGCCTGGGCGCAGGCCTCGACCGGATTTGTGTCCATTGTCGTTACCGAGGGCAGCGCGATAGCTGTGATCCATGGGCGCACTGTAGATGCCGCCGCCTGTATTCTGACGATCGCGTCCTTGTCCGCCGCCACCGCCCCGATGATTGGGCGGACGCCGACCGCGCCGCCGTCTACTTCTCCCTCCGCCTCCGGAGGGATTTCCGGGTCCTGCATTCATAAGTTTTCTCTTAGTTGTCCCCAACTTCTTCGAAAGGGTTTCGTTCTCGGCTGCCCTGCGTCGCCTTCGGGGTAACACCCCACTCTCGCGCAATTCTTACGATGCGCGTAGACCCCGATGCGATTGGAAAAACAATCCTGATGATCTTTTCCGTTTAGCGCCTGGAGCTCGTGGGCGCGGAGGGCCAGCACGGGAAGCGTGGCCGCTGGGAACTCTTTAATGCTACGCTGTGCCGCGCAATTCGTGCAAGCCCAAAGTGGCGCCCGTTTTGCACAGAGGTGCCGACTGCCACCCCTCACTTCCGCGCAGGTTGCACCACAAGCAGGGCGATGGAATCATCAAGTGCGATCGTGTACCCCGCCAGCTTGAGGCGCTCGCAGGCTGCGATGATCAGATCGTCTGCTTCCACGTTTTCCAGGATCTCAACCACGATTTGGTCGGGAGGCAGCAAGGTGATGCCGTCCTTGAGCAGGAGATCGCGCGTGCAGTTGATGAAAGCCCGATGTCCGTCACACAGCACATCGAACCCCAATTAGCAGAGAACTGTCGAGCGTGCTGCGGGCCGCCGCCTCGGGATCGGTCGCGCGGAAGAAGTTCTCAATTCCGTCCCGAAACAGCAGTTCATAAGCCGAACACCTGCTGCTCCCGGTTCAGGATGGGCTGGCGCGCAACAAATCAGAACACCTGCTTCGGAGGACCGGTAACCGGTCGAACACCCGTTGAAGAAGCCACGTCCTTCTTATCGGCGTTTCCCAAAAGTTCTTGAGCGGGGGGCGGGAATAGCCTTCGTTCGGCGAACTCCTCCATCCTTCGGGGGCCTAGCTTCATCTAAAATCATTGGGGAAACAAACCGTACTTCCGGGAGGACGAAACTGATGCCCGCTCTAGCCGTCGGAACGCACGCGCCTGACTTCCGGCTGAACAGCCTCGAAGGAGAGCCCTTTTCGCTCAAGGAAGCCTTGGCTGACGGCCCCGTGGTGCTCGTGTTTCTGAAGGTCTCCTGCCCGACTTGCCAGTATGCATTGCCCTTTTACGAGCGACTGTTCAAAAACTACAAGGACAAGCACGTCAGACTGGTGGGCGTCTCGCAAAATAACGCTCAGGAAACGGCAGCTTTCGCGAGGGAGTTCGGCGTGAGCTTTCCAATGCTGCTGGATGACACCCGCTCCTACCCGGTTTCGAATGCCTATGGCTTGACGAACGTGCCTACCATCTTCTGGATCGGGACCAGCGGCGAGATCGAGCTCTACAGCGTAGGCTGGTCGAAATCCGACTTTGAGCTGATCAACCGCCGCATGGCCGAAGCCAGCGCCATCGGCGCCGCCCCGATGTTCCGGCCGAGTGAAGATGTCCGAGATTATCGCGCGGGTTGAAGCTCCAAAAACTGATCCCGCGGTCCGCGGGACAAATCCGTAGCTTCGCTGAGTTAGGTCGGGGTCCTCGCCCTTGTCGCCTGAGGTTCCCGGAACGAAAACATGCCCTGGCTGCGTCCGTGCCCTAGATGCATGGGGGCAAGATGCCCTCAGGACACCCGTGGGGGACGCCAGCGCCACTATTTATCCGAGACGCTGGTAACCTGCGGCGTGCTTCTGAATGAAGCCTCTTCCCGTACAATAGGGCATTCCCAAATATCTGTTTATTCATCCAGGAGTTCTCATCCAATTATGCGCAAGACCCTTGTCCTGTCTTTTTTGAGCATGGCTGTGCTTGCCATTGGGCAAAATACCCCTAAACCGACGCGTGCCCCGGCTCCCGCCCCGCGTCCATCGTCGGCCGCCTTCGCAGCTATGGAGACCATTAATCCCGAACGCATCCGCGCGCACGTCCGCTTTCTTTCCCACGATTTGCTCGAAGGACGCGGCACTGGCCAGCGAGGCGGCGACATTGCTGCCGAGTACATCGCTACCCAGTTTGCCCTCTACGGCCTAAAACCTGCTGGCGACAACGGCACCTATCTGCAGAAGGTTCCCATGGTTGGCATCACGCCGTCGCCCGAGACGACTTTCTCGCTCGTGCCCGCGAACGGCTCCTCCATGACTCTTAGAGTCCTCGACGACTACGTGTCCTACGATCAGACCCAACAGGCCCAGTCCGACATCGATGCGCCCATTGTCTTCGTGGGTTACGGGATCCACGCGCCTGAGTACAACTGGGACGACTACAAGGGCGCCGACGTCAGAGGCAAAGTCCTGCTCATGCTGGTTAACGAGCCGCCGTCGGATGATCCCAAGTTCTTCAAAGGAAAGGCACTCACGTACTACGGCCGCTGGACTTACAAATACGAAGAGGCGGCTCGGCGCGGAGCTGTCGGCGTCATCCTGATTCACCAGACCGAGATGGCCAGTTATCCTTGGGAGGTTGTCCGCAACTCGAACTCCGGGGAAAAGTCCTACCTCAAAGCGGACGACACGCCGAGGCTTAAAGCGGCTGCGTGGATCCAGTTCGAGGTGGCGCAGAGATTGGCACGGGTCTCTGGACTCAAGCTTGACAAGCTCATGTCCGACGCCCAGTCGCGCGACTTCAAGCCGGTCGCGCTCTCCGTGAGACTCAAGGCGCACATCGCCAGCAAGATACGCCCCTTTGAATCCAACAACGTGATTGCTTTGCTGCCTGGTTCGGACGCCAAGCTCAAGAATGAAGCCGTCCTTTATACGGCGCATTACGATCACCTGGGTATTCGCCCGGACATGCCGGGCGATAACATCTACAATGGCGCCAACGACAACGCTACCGGATGCGGAGTCCTGCTCGAGCTGGCGCGCGCCTACGGGCAGGCCGCTCAGAAGCCGCGTCGCTCAATCCTGTTTGCCTCCGTGACCGGCGAAGAACAGGGACTGCTGGGTTCGGAGTACCTTGGCAAGCATCCCCCAATCCCTGCGGGACGAATCGCGCTCGACCTGAACTACGATGATCTTCCGCCGCTTGGCTCGCCGGAAGAAGTCGAAGTCTCGGGCGCAGAGCGCACCGACTTCTATCGGACGGTGCAGGCTACCGCCAAGGACTTCCGCCTGACCATCCGCGCAGACGCACATCCGGAAGCCGGCCACTTCTACCGCTCGGATCATTTCAGTCTGGCACGGGTAGGAATTCCTGCCTTCTCGGTCAATGAGGGCATCAAGTACAGGGGCCACGACGAGGCATGGGGCTTGCAGCAGGATGAGGAATACAACCAAAAGCACTACCACCAGCCTAGCGACGAGTACCGCCCTGAAATGGACTTCACCGGTGACGCCACCATGGCCCGGTTTGGCTTCGTGTTAGGTTGGCAAGCTGCTTCGTTACCGAAGGTCGTAGGCTGGGAAAAAGGCGACGAGTTCGAATCTGCAAGATTGAAGAGCGCGGAGTAGGGTTGCCACACTCCCCAGCGAACGGGGTGCCGACGCCCGTCGGCGTCACGCTGACACCTTCCAAATGAAGCCTTTGGCCAGTAACTTGGGTAACGTTTCCGCCTCGGCGACCCCATGCTAGGCTCGTCTCTATAGGTCGTGAAATCAGTTATTTCCGAGGTGGTACCTTGCGCTGGACTGCATTTCTGCTGATGTTCTGCGCCGTGGCCTTCGCGACGAACGCCCAGTCGCACCACGCGAAGCCTGCCACCCTGCTGGTCACCACCAAATCGCCTGCGGCCCGCAAAGAGTTCGAACACGCGATGGTCGATCTGGAGTCGCTGCGGCGCGCCGATGCTGTGAACGACCTGCGCGCCACCATCAAGCGCGATCCCAAATTCGCGCAGGCTCATATCCTGCTCTCGCACCTGACCCACGATCCTGATGAGCAGGTCACGACGCGAACCCGCGCCCAACAATTGGCCCCGCAGGTAACGCCGGGCGAGCGTCTGCTGATTCGCTGGTTGAGCGGAGTGCAGGAAAACAACTATGTGCCCGCCATCGCCGCCATGAACGACCTGCTGGCCATGTATCCGCAGGATCACCGCACCGCGTTCCTTGCCGGCCGCTGGCTGGTGCACCAGCGCCGCTATGCCCAGGGCGTCTTCGTTCTGGAGCATGCTGTAGCGTTGTTCCCGGACTACCCGGCAGCGCTGAACGAGCTGGCATACGCCTACGCTTTCAGCGGGAACTTCGAGAAGGCGTCCGCGCTCATGGAGCGTTACGTCCAACTCCAGCCGGATCAGCCCAATCCGTATGATTCTTATGGCGAAATTCTGCGCGCTTCCGGGCAATATGACGCTGCGCTCGACAAGTACCGCATGGCGATCCGTGTTGATCCAACCTTCGGTTCGGAGTTTGGCGTGGCCGACACATATGCCGTGATGGGCCGGGAATCCGATGCGCGCGAGGAGTACGCCAAGGCGCTCATGTTTGTGACCAGCGAAAGCGATCGCGTGGAGTACGAGCTGCAAAGCGCCGTGACCTGGATCCGGGAAAACAACCACAAGCAAGTCGACAAGTCGCTCCATGAAGTTGCCAAGCACGCGCACAGCGTTGGCCTCGCCAAGCTTGAGGCGGAGGCGAACCGCATCATGGCTATGAGCGCGCCTGACTATAAGGATGCAACCCATCACTTGAAGGCCGCTGAGCACGCCCTCGACGAAGGGCATCCCATCTCGAAAAGCGATCGCGAAGAAGAGCGGGCGCAGGTGCTGAAAGTAGCCGCCTTGCGCGCGGCCCAGAACCAGTCGATGGAGGCCGCCGCGAAGTCGGTGGCGCAACTCGAATCCATGGCCGCACAGAGCCGCAGCCAGGTGATCCAGTTGGCCTACCATTCCGCCGCGGGCGCCGTGCTGGTCGAGCAGGGAAAATATGCCGAGGCGATTTCGCACCTCGAGGAAGACACCGAGAACCCCGAGTCCATGCAGTTGCTGTGGAAGGCGTACCAGCAGGCCGGCGCGCAGGAAGATGCCAAGGTGCTGGCGGCGCGACTCGCCGGAATCAACGAACCGACCGCTGAACAGGCGCTAGTCGTTCCCCAGTTTCGGGTGATGCTCGCCGACCAGCAGCAGCAGGCGGCGAAGTAAAGCAAGGAACGCGCATTCATGCCCCGCATCCCGATCTTCAGACTCGGCAGCGCCTCCGATGAAATCATCCCTCCGGTGCTGACGAGTTACGCACCCTCGCTGTCGCTCGAGGGGCTGTCGGTAGGCGTGGACAATCTCCGGCACGATGTTCACCTCAGCCCGAAGTTCACTGAGGCGGCCCGGGCCCACGTTGCACGGCTGATTGCGCGCCATGGCGATGTGGAAGGCCTGTTGGCTGCGGAAGCACCGGCGGCGGTACCGCGCACCGCGTTCCTGAACAAACTCACCACCGTGCTCAAACCTGGCACGAAAGCCCAGCCGTCGGATTTCAAGACCATCCTGACGGGATTGCACGTGGCCGCCCTAAACCGCGCCAAAGCGGAAAACAAGGTCACGGTCGACCTTCTGGCGCGGCTGGCAGTGATCAAGTTCCTGCGCATGGAATTGAACTCGCAATTTTCGCAGGTGCTCGAACGTTGCCGCATGATGCTGAAGAGTTACGAAGGTGTACGCCAGCAGAAAGCCCTCGAGTATCGGGAACGGGTGGCCTCGTTCCAGGTTCGCAAGAAGATCATTCAGCGCAAAACCGGGCAGGACCTCTTCTTGCTTCTGCGCGACATCGAAAAAGAAACCTTGGCGCGCATGCGCCGCTCGCGCTTTGGCGAGAATGACAGCGAAGGCCACAAATTGCTGATCAATCGGCTTGTTTTATCCGAAGATGGCCGCGACGACTACCTTTGCGCCGAGCAGTACGTGATGCTGGGTAACTGGGACCGCGATCCGGATCGCTTCATCCGCATGCGCGAGATCACGTGCGAGTTCCTGCGGTCCCTGCAGATCGATCTGCCGGACGACGATGCTGAACTCGACCCGTGGCTCAACGCGCCCGAAAACGCGCACGCGCTGGTGGGCGGCGGGACGCCCAGCGAGTCCACGCTAGAGGGTCGTTCGCAAAAAGCGCGGCTGTCGGCCTGGGTGCGGTTTCTCGAAGATCAGTCGGTGATGGAGTACGTCATTGCTTCCTATGAAGCGGTGCCGTTGCTTTCCGAATACTCTTCGCGCATCAATCCGCAGCAGCTGAAGAACGCCCTGGTGGACCGCGCGGAGTGTTCTCGTGTAGAACGGCTGATCCAGGAAGGCGGCAAGCTGTCCGCGAACAACTTGTACGCCGCCGTCGGACGGGTGGCGAGTTGCCGCGGCGCCGACCGTACCAAGGTTGCAGGACGTTTTCTGCGGGATTTCCTCCGTTACCACCGCGATATGCGGCGGCTGGAGGCTTTGAACTCCGCGCTCGACAGCGTCAACCTGATCGGCAACGCCAAGCTGCGCGAACTCTCCGCGGTAAATGGAACGCTTTACGAGTTCCTGCTGCAGGAAGAGCAGAAGCCGGCCGAAGAGCGCGCGTTGGGGCACGTGATCATCAAGGCTGATATCCGCGACTCATCCCGCCTGACCCGTTCTTTGATGGATTCTGGCTTGAATCCGGCATCCTATTTCAGCCTGAACTTTTACGACCCCGTCAATAAGCTGCTGCCGAAGTATGGAGCGAGCAAGGTCTTCATCGAAGGCGACGCTGTCATCCTTGCCCTGCACGAGAAGGAGGGCGAGCCCGGGCTGGCCGTGAGCCGCGCGTGCGTGCTGGCGCGCGAGATGGTCGAAATCGTACGCGGATACAACGAACTGGTGACCAAGGCCGGTCTGCCTCCGCTCGAACTGGGTGTTGGCATCGCCTACCAGGAGGCGGCCCCGCTGTACTTAATGGATGGCGAAAGGCGGATCATGATCTCGGAAGCACTCAACGAGAGCGATCGTCTTTCTTCCTGCAACAAGCGCGCGCGCAAGGCCATGGAAGCCCTGGGCAGCCCGTTCCATGTTTATGCATTCCAGACGGTAAGCGACGCCGATGCGGGCGAAGCTGCCGAAGACTTCCTGATGGCGTTCAACCTGGGTGGCATACGACTGAGTCCGGCAGCGTTCCAGAAGCTGGGCAACGAGATTTCGCTCGAGCGGATTCAATCGAAGCTACCCGAACTGTGGGGCAGTGAACGGTTCACGCTCTACCGCGGGCTTGTTAGCGTAGATAACGACATCTTCCGAAAGATTGTGCTACGCGAAAGCCGGGTGGCGCAGGTGGATCCGCGCAACTTCACGCTGCAGAAGTGGACGGAGAAGTCGTACTACGAAGTGTGCAGCGACCCCGCCATTTATGCCGAACTCGAAGGCGAGAAGGCAGACGCGGCCGCGCGTTCGTAACCGTCCATCACTCCACAAGAACGCACTTCGCTCACAATGATGACCCTTTCGGTCACGGCTCCAGTTTGAAGCGCACGACTTTCCCTTTCGGACCGACACCGAGCGCCTCTCCCGGCGCAACGTAGGCGACGGCATTCAGGTTCATCTCCCAGTAGACCTTCCAGGTACTGTTCCCGACATCATCGGTGTAAGCGACGTGAGTGCTGCCGAGAGCCAAGAGGCGACGGCCGTTTTGCGGATCGAGCGCCACCGCCGAGACGTAGCACTGCGGGTGAAGCATCGAGGCACGCCACGTGACCCCGCCATCTTCGGTGTAGGCGAGGTTCGGTCCTTCACGCTCGGGATGCTGGTAATCGCCGCCTCCGATCACACCATGGTGGGGGCCGTTGAAAGAGATCGAGAAGATTCCGGACGAAGCGTTGTCGTGGAGGATGGGGGCATCGGCCGCTGCCCAGGTATTGCCGCGATTGCTGGAACGGAATACGCGCGCGGCATTTCCTCCGGTCGCTAACCAGACGTTGCTGTCACCTTGCACCGTGATGCAGGTCCCGCTGGCCGCAAAGGCTCCTTCTATGGCGAGCGCGTGCGGACGGTACGGGGAGGGCAGCGAGTTCCAGTGGTCCCCGCCGTCGTCGGTAGCAATCAGTTCGAACTGCCCGTCCACCGGATCCCCGAGTGCGATGCCGTGGGTGCGGTCCCAGAACGCCATGCAGTCGTAGAAACCCTTGGGGTCGTGGTTAGTGAACTGGAGCGCCCAGGTGCTTCCTCCATCGGTGGTCTTGTAGATGCGTGATTGCTCGCCCGGGCCAGCCGCAAGCAGGTAGGCTTCCTCCGCACTGAAGGCTTCGACATCACGGAAATCGAGGGCTTCAGCGCCCGGCACGGTCGCGGCGGTCCAGGTAGTCCCGGCGTCAATGGTGCGCAGGTAGGTGCCATGTGTGCCGCTCGCCCACGAGACCCTTGCGGAAACCGCGCTCACGCCGCGCAAGTCCGACCTGGTGTTGCTATTCTGGACGGTAAAGGACTGGGCGAGGGACAGTGTCGAAAATGCGATGGGTAAAAACCAGCAAGGGCGCATCGTGGGGATTTTCTTACAAGGAATGCGCCCCTGGCGAATCGGCACGATGGTTCCGGGAGCTAACGCCTTCCCGGACTGTCATCGCTGGTCCGATGCCCAGGGTCGACGGCAGTCTTGAACTCGAGCCTCCATGCCGGCAGGCAGCGGGTGGCACGCACCACGTGGGTGGCCTCGGAATCCTTGTCCTCTCGGGCCATGACATAGGTCCGCATGGTATAGCAGACGCCATCGCGTTCGAACTCGGAGCCAGAGCGAGCGCGACGAGCGAGATCCGCGAATGTGTTGTCGAGTAGTTGCGAAGTGGTTGCTTTCTGGGACATCCCGGCGGCAGGGTAGCTTGCGGTTTGTGCATAGCTGGCAGCCGGGGCCGCGAAGAAAAGGATCAGGATGAATAGCAGCAAGGCTAGGAGGCCTGTGAGTCGCATGGGGCACCTCCGACACCAGGAATTATAGCGCCAAATGTAGCCAATTCTGTGTGATGTGCCCTAAGTCTCTTGATTACCAGGGTGCATGACTGTGGGCAGCTTTAAACAAAACACAATACACCTCCTACAGTCGATTGTCGGTGGCGTGGAGGAAGGATGATCTTGCGGAGATTGCTGGTCTCGGTGGTGTTGGGGGTCGGCGTGGTGGTGCAGGCGGCGGCACAGGAGATTACCGTGGCTGCGGCTTCTGATTTGCAATTTGCCATGCAGGATATCGCTGCCCGCTTCGAGAACGAGTCTGGGAGACACGTAAAAGTGGTGTACGGCTCATCGGGGAATTTCTTCCAGCAGATTCAAAATGGAGCGCCGTTCGATCTGTTCTTCTCGGCGAATCTTGACTATGCGAAAAAGCTAGAGGCTGCAGGCTTCGCGGAGCCGGGAACCCTGTACCAGTACGCGACCGGAAAGATTGTGATCTGGGCGCCTGTGGACTCGAAAGTGAACCTGAAAAAGGGATTGCAAGCGCTGCTCGATCCGGCGGTCCGCAAGATCGCCATCGCGAACCCGGAGCACGCTCCCTATGGCCAGGCGGCCGTGGCTGCTATGAAGAAGGAAAACATATACGACCGCTTGGCAGACAAGCTTGTTCTGGGCGAGAACATTTCGCAGACCGCCTCGTTCGCGCTCTCCGGCTCCGCCGATGTGGGGATCGTGGCCTTGTCGCTCGCAGTCTCGCCGAACATGAAAGGCAAAGGGCGGTACGTTGAGTTGCCGACGGAGGACTACCCTGCGATCGAGCAGGGATGTGTCCTGTTGAAGGCATCGCTGAAGAAAGAGCCGGCGCGGGCATTCCTGGAGTTTTTCAAAACTCCTGCCGTGACCGAACTGTTGCGAGCGTACGGATTTGGAGTGAAGTAGAGAAGTTGGCTAGCACCCGCGTTCTGCCGGCCGTCTCGACGGGCGTCGTTTGCCCTCGACGTTGCCGTTAAAGAATGAGTAATCGCTCCACGCAGCCACAAATTAGAAGGCGGACCTTCGCAGGATCGGTTTGAAGGGAATTATGACAATAGCTTCCACGTCGACGTTGGCATCATTTTTCATGGCGGGCCGGAAGTGCCAGCGGGCGAGCGCCTGAGTGGCATAGTGGTCGAGGCGCGCATCCGCGCCATTAACGACCTGGATGTCGCTGACGCTGCCGTCGGCGCGAATGATGGCCCGCAGCGTGACCGTTCCCGCCACGTTTTCGCGCATCAACTGCATCGGATATGCAGGATCGACTTTGTGATCGGCCACCGGCGCGATGAGGTCGCCTTTTTCGCGGTTACTGTCGAGTTCGGCGAAACGCACCACCCAACTTCCGCCTGCCGAATTGAGGTTGGGCATGTTGAGCGTCATGGAATAGAGTCGGCGGTCGTGGAAGATCTGGCGCTCGAGCGGGCTCGGGTTATCGACGAGTTCTGCTTTGGGTGGCGGAGGCGAGGCGGACATGGATCGCGGCCGGGAGTTCGAGGCAATTTCTGTCTTGCCCGAGTCTGAGGCATTGCCGGAGGTCCCGCCACTGGTCGAGCGTGGGCGATTTCCCCCAGCGGTGTTGGGCGAGGTAGCGGCAGCGCGGCCGACGTGAAGGCCTGGGGGCGCGCCCGCGACTGCACCGTCGGTCGAATCTGTGCCGGTACCGCTTAGCGCGCCATCCTTGCCGATGCCGTGGCTGTCCAAACCACTGGCATCGTTAGCGCGAATGCCGGGAGTTCCAGCGGCGCCAGCTTTACCTTCCGGCGTGGCGGCGAAGGTCCCGCGACGATTGCCTTGCGGCGGTTCCGGCGGAGGCGCTACCGAGGGGTGAATGCCGAGAGCAATGAGCCGGCCCCCGCCGTCCGCCGAGTGGGCGGCCGTCATCGCTGGTGGTGGAGGAACAATTGGAGCGCCGGAAGTTCCGAAGCCGGCCTGAGCACGCGCATTGCGCGCGGCTTCTCCGACAGATCCACTCGGGGTATCCACGGACGGCGGGGACGGGACAATCGCCCTGCCCGCCGTCCCTAGCGTCGATAGTGTACGTTGCGGCTCGACGGCCAACTGCGGCGCGGGTGCGATCACATCGGAACGGCCAATATTAATGTCGCCCAGTTTGCGAATGGAGGCCGCGTTGACCGCGGGTGGCGGCTCTACGACCGCAGCTTCAGGTCCGCTCGGCGTGCGCCGTGCAGACGCGCCGTTCGCATCAGGGGCGGGCGCAACCACGTCAATCGAGAGCGAAGCGACCGCGTGTACTCCACTGCTAACTTCCGGCGGAGGCGCGACGATGCGCTGCGAGAGCGACACCGGGTTGTGCTTGTCAGCCTCTCGGATGTCTGGTACGGGTGCGACGATTTGTGCGGGCAGCGCCGGCAACTGCGAGGGCTTGCGCTCAATCGCGGCTCCGGGGACTGGCACGGTGTGATCGCCCCAGGCCACAATATTTGGAGTGTCGACATCGTGGGTCAGTTTGATGTCGGGTGGCGTGACGATGGTCTGGTGGCGATTGTCGGATTCAGGCGGGACGGACAGGATGGGCTGCTTGGCAAATTCCGGATCGCCCGGGCGTGGTTTCCTAACCTGCGGGTTGCCCGTATCGAGCGGAGGCAAGTATTCCGAGGGCGAGTAGTAGATCACGTCGGCTGGGTCGAAACGGCGAACGTGTACAACCTGTGGGCGCTCGGCCAGCAACATCGAGAATCCCCAAGCCAGAATCATGAAGATGCCGTGGTAAAGGATGGACTCCGCAAAAGCGCTCCAGGGCAGCCGACGCGTGACAAAAACGTCGGGCCAAAAGGGCGCCGGGGGCGAAGTTATCGTTACCACCGGAGGACGGCGGCGCAACAGGAAATCTGCCAGGTTGCGACCGAAGCTGCGGCCCCAAGGCTCGAGTTCGAAAAGAAGACGTGGAGGCTGGACACAGTCGGGGGCCGGTCTGGATTCCACGAGCGCGGGGATGTTTTCCAGCCCTAAGAATGAATTCATGAACCACTGTCGGAAGAGGTACAGAAGTAGGTCAATTATAGCGGAGGGTACACACACATCTGGAGGGGAATGTACTGCTGAGTAGCTTCCGAAAGCACCGCAACCATGTAGTACCATTACGGGTGGGAAGGCGTTCACTATGCGCAAAGGGCGGCTGGCAGCGGTGTTAGCGGGATTGATTGCATACTGTGGAACCATCGCGCGCGCGCAGGAGAAGCCTGCCGTTCCCGCGTCCAAGGCCGTGGAACGGGCCGGAGCAGAATACTCCGGGATGTACAGTTTCCTGAAAGAGGGCGAGTTTGTGCAGGTCACCGTTGAGGACGCGGGCCGGGTGACTGGATTCGTGTCCCGTTACGGTGACCTCGAAAGCGACAAAGGCGTGTTTCTCGACCAGTTTTTCAAGACCGGTAAACTGGACGGCAATAGATTGGCATTCATCACCGAGGTGGTGCACGGAACGGCTTACGAATTCAAAGGCACCGTCGAGCGCGGAGAGGGAAGGAAGCCGGGAGACGAGGCTTACTACTTGATTAAGGGAACACTCACCGAGCGCGTCACCGATGTGAACCAGAAGAGTTCGTCGCAGTCGCGCGAAGTCACCTTCAAGGCGTTTCCGTCAGAGGCGAGCACAGAGCCGGCGAACCGGAAGTAGGGTTGGCGATACACATTCTACAGTGGGCCGGCACACGGGCCGGCTTCCCCTTCTGTCGTCAGATAAGCGGGTGTGTCGCGTGCGTCAGTTCCCCCAGGGGCGGGTACGCTGAGTCGGTTTGCGCCAAAATTCTACTGGTGACTCGAG
>Ga0307475_10001626_pt1 | contig 13365 bp, 9 predicted proteins | sample atmos_gasesECM1C_FD_203317 | JGI IMG/M metagenome (GOLD analysis project Ga0307475, IMG submission 203317) | Hardwood forest soil microbial communities from Morgan-Monroe State Forest, Indiana, United States - atmos_gasesECM1C_515 | ecosystem: Environmental > Terrestrial > Soil > Temperate... | reverse complement strand
GTAATGTCAGGCCGCCGCTGCTTGGGATCATCTTGCGGCAGCGGCTCATATCGTATTTTACTCTTCGATTCGGTCACTGCCAGCACACGCTTCGCGCATTCCAGAATAGTGAACTCCGTCGGATTCCCAATGTTAACCGGCAGATGCTCCGAGGATTTCGCCAAGCGTAGCAAGCCTTCGATTTCATCGCTCACGTAGCAAAAACTACGAGTCTGACTGCCATCGCCATAGACAGTAAGGTCCTCACCGCGGAGCGCTTGCTTCATAAAATTGGGGATGACGCGACCATCATTAAGCTGCATGCGCGGCCCGTAAGTGTTAAAGATACGCGCAATGCGCGTGTCCACTTTATGAGTACGGTAATAAGCCATGGTTGTGGCCTCGGTAAAACGCTTGGCCTCGTCGTAAACCGAACGCGGTCCAATCGGATTCACGTGGCCCCAATAAGTTTCTTTTTGCGGATGCTCCAGAGGGTCGCCGTAGCACTCCGAGGTAGAGGAGACGAGATATTTTGCGTTGTATTTCCGCGCCACGTCGAGCGCATGAAAAGTGCCCAGCGAACCAACTTTCAGGGTCGCAATTCCGTGAGCCATATAATCCACGGGGCTGGCAGGACAGGCGAAGTGAAACACATAATGCACCTCGCCACAGTCAAAAAGTTGGTTGATATCAAGCCGCCGAAATTCGAAGCGAGCATCGTTGCGCAAGTGGTCAAGGTTGGAAGCTTTTCCAGTGAGCAAATTATCGATCGCGATGACGTTGTGGCCTTCGGCCAACAAGGCATCGCACAAGTGCGAACCGAGGAATCCGGCTCCTCCGGTCACCAGGGCACGTCGCGGATCGGTCATTTCTTGAGTTTCCCCGAGCGAGCGGCGGCTGCGCGCGGCTGCGGTTCCGATGCCGTGGCTGGCCGGCCCACACTATAGTAGGTAAATCCGTGCCTCGCCATCGTCTCAGGATCGTAGAGATTACGGCCGTCGATGACAATGGGATACTTCAACTGCCTATGCAGGCGATCGAGATCCAGAGCGGAAAATTCTTCCCACTCGGTCAGGATCAGGAGAGCGTCCGCGTCACGAGCCGCTTCGTACGCACTACCCACGAACTCCACCTTCGATTGCAGTGCCTCACGCGCTCGTCCGGCTGCGGCCGGATCATAGGCGACCACCTGGCAACCTTCCTGTAACAAAGCTTGCACCAGCAGAATCGCCGGGGACTCGCGGATATCGTCCGTTCCGCCTTTGAAAGCCAGACCTAGTACTCCCAGCCGCTTCCCACGCAGGGTCCAAAGCGCGCTCCTCACCTTGCGCAAGAAACGTTGCCGCTGATCTTCATTGATGCGCATGACTTCATCAAGCAGGCGGAACTCGTATCCACACTCTCGCGCCACTGAGCGAAAGGCCATCAGGTCCTTAGGGAAGCAGGAACCGCCGTATCCAATGCCAGGATTCAGGAAACGCGGCCCGATGCGGCTGTCGGTACCAATGCCCTGACAAACCTGCTGCACGTTCCCTCCCACCGCCTCGCAGATCGATGCCACGGCGTTAATGAATGAAATCTTCATCGCCAGAAATGCGTTGGAAGCATGTTTGATCAACTCCGCGCTCTTGGCGCTGGTAATGAGTAGAGGAGGAGGAACGCTGGTCCGATCCGGCTGGGGAATCGCATCCGACTGCCGATAATAGCTGCCGTCTGTGAGCGGCGCATAGACCATACGCAGAACCGCAGCGCACCGCTCGCTGTCGGCCCCTAGCACAATCCGATCGGGATATAGGAAGTCGGTAACTGCCGTCCCTTCGCGTAGAAACTCCGGATTGGAAGCCACATCAAACGAATCTGGAGCCACCGCGTTGCGCAGGATAATCTTGCGAATCCAATCGCTGGTATAGACCGGGACGGTGCTCTTCTCCACCACCACCTTGTAACGGTTGATAGCTCCAGAAATACTTCGCGCCACCGATTCCACATAGGAAAGATCCGCTTCTCCTTGTTCCGTTGGAGGCGTGCCCACGGCAATGAAGATTACCTCGCAGGCCCCAACGGCCTCCCCTATGTCATCGGAGAACTGCAACTTGCCTCCCCGATGGCGTTGTACCAACTCAGGCAGAAACTTCTCGTGAATGGGAACTTGCCCAGCCTGCAAGGCCGCGAATTTTTCGCAATCGTTGTCCACCAGGATAACGTCGTGGCCCAGATCGGCGAGGCACGCCCCCGCCACCAGACCCACGTATCCTGATCCAATTACTGCAATGCGCATGGCAGTGCTCCGACCCATACTTTACCAGCTTTTCCGCGCCCCGGAGCCGAGCGCCAAGCGCAACGAAGTGTGAAATTGCAAAATGGGAATCGAAAATGAAAGCCGAGAACCATAGACTAGGTGGTGGAACTCTGAACCTCCTCCGTCCGCAAGAAACTCTTTCCCTTGCGTTCCGAACCTAGCGCCACCACGGTCATCAGCAATGCGATGTTCGTGATTTCGAATGCGGCTAGAGCCCAGGCGTAGCCGAGCCGGTCGCGCAGCGCGTACTCAATGGTATTCGTTCCCGCAGCAAACAGGATGCCGAGTTGATAGGCCAAGCCGGGCATCAGCCCCCGCGCCGCATCGGGAGAAAGTTCGTTGAGATGCGCGGGAATAATTCCCCAGGCGCCTTGCACGCCCACCTGCATCACGAACGCGCCTATCGCCAACACGGCCAGCGATCCGCCGAACGCCCAGGCGGGAATTACAGCTAGAGAAACCGCCAGTGCGGCAATCATGCTGCGACGCCGCCCCAATCTCTCCGAAACATATCCGAACGTAATGGCGCCCAGCACAGCGCCAATATTGAACAGAATTGCAATGTAGGAGACAACCGCCGGCGTGAATCCTCGTGCTGATTTCAGAAAGTCGGGGTACAGATCCTGTGTGCCGTGCGAAAGGAACATCATCAGCGTCATCAGCAGAACGAGATAGGAAAATACCTTCCAGTGCCCGCTGGCTGTACGCAAGATGGCTCCGACGGTCGGGGCGCGATTTTGCTGCCAGGCTTCCGATTCGCGGACTCTGGATCGAATGTAAAAGGCCAGGAGTGCAGGTGCGCCGCCCACCCAGAACATGGCCCGCCATCCCCACGCTGGCTGCACAAAGCGCGCGGCCACGGCCGCGAGCAGGTACCCGATCGAATATCCACTCTGAACGACCCCGGACAAAATGCCTCGCCATTTAGTGGGCGCGCTCTCCATGGCCAACGAGGCGCCAACGCCCCATTCGCCACCCATGCCGATTCCGTAGATCGTGCGCAAGAGCAGAAATACGGTGTAATTCGGCGCGAACCCGCACAACAATTCGACTATGGAGAAGAAAACCACATTCGCCATGAGCAGCTTACGGCGCCCGTAGCGATCGGCGAGCAAACCAAAAACCACGGCACCTACAGGCCGCATGGCCAGGGTGTAACCAATAGTCGCAACGATTGCACTTTTGGGGACGTGAAACTGGACCGCCAACGTGTCAATCAAGAACACGATAACGAAGAAGTCGAACGCGTCGAGGGTCCAACCCAGGAAGCTGGCGGTTACCGCATGCCACTGGTCAGAGCGTGAGAGCGCCGCGTTGGGACTCGCGCCGGTAGGAATCGTCATTTCGAATGCGGCCATAAGACCATGATTGGACCGCCTGTGCAAATGCTGGAGAGCATTTGATTGATCCGAATACGGCAAGTTCGGATCCCGTCGGCCCCTCCATTTCTGTTGACAAGCGGCCCATTTCGGGGGAAACTCCGCTCACTTACACTAAAAGAACTAGTACCGGAGTTTATTTTCGTGGGCCCCACTGCCCCGGCGACGGTAAGCGACCAACCCTCTGATTGCAAAGGGTTACTAGTGCCTCCTCAACCGATATTTCGACCCAATCCATCCCCACCTTCCCGGCCCAGCGTTCCGCCCGTCCCTTCGACCGATCGTGGGCCAGAGTGGCTGGATGACGAATCCGGGCTTTATCTGGCAGAGCTGGCCGCCACCCTGGCGTCTCATGGCGGGGGCGCCTTGTCCGCCGATCTTGCTTTGGATCTGCTGCTCAATGAAGTCGTGGAACAGGCATGCCTGGCAACGAATGCCAGCGGGGCCGCCATTGCCCTGGCTCGCGACCGTGAGATGGTCTGTCGCGCGACCACCGGGGTCAATGCTCCGGGTCTCGGTGTCCGTTTGAACACCAGTTCGGGCCTTTCCGGTGCCTGCTTTCGGACCAGAGAAGCACAGCTCTGTGATGACACGGAAAACGACCCGCGGGTGGATGCCGCTGCCTGTCGCGAGCTTGATGTCCGCTCCATCCTGGTGGTTCCGGTTTTGCATGATCAGGAATTGCTGGGTGTCTTCGAGATTTTTTCCACGCAGCTCGCAGCCTTCGGGCAGCGCGATATTCAGATCATGGAAGGCCTAACCCGCCGGATCGTGGAGAATCTACGTTACGCTGAAGCCAAGCCAGCCGCTCCAGTCGAGATCAGGCCCTTGCGAGCAACCGTCGCTGCGGTGCATCCTGAGGCGGAATTCGCTTCGCCAGGAATTCTCTTCGGGGGACCGGAGCCGCCCGTTACCAGCATCCGTCGGCGAGATTATTGGACGGGGATTCTGATCGGCATCGTGGTAATGCTGGCTTTGCTGTTGGGTTGGATGGTTGGCCGAGTAGGACGGCAGAGGACCGCAAGCCTGGCTGGAGACCAAGCGATTGCGACTTCTGCTGAGCAGGAAATAGCGACCACGCCGCAAGCAATGCCGACTCCCGATCCGACCGTTGTTAGCGCCCAGCCGCCTCTCCAGAAAGAGGCAGTTGACGGTCCGGCGGCCAACCCGTTTTCTACTCCCTCGAAGAAGGCTGGAGCCGCCCCAGGCGGATTGACGGTGTACAAAAACGGCAAGCTCATTTACACAATGCCTCCGACACAGAAATCCCATGACGCCGGAACCGAGCTCGCCGGCTTGCGGTCGGATGACGCAGCAGAGAAAACGGATAACGAAGCTCGGGCTGGTAATGATCCGGTAGCGGTTTCTACAGAGACTGCGTGGGCACACCTCGCCCTGCGGGTCGAGCCCGATTATCCCGAGCGGGCTAGACAGCAACGCCTTCAGGGCCCGGTAGTTCTAAGAGCTCTAGTCGGAAAAGATGGCGGGATTCGTAAACTGAAGGTCATCAGCGGTGACACTCAATTGGCTACTGCCGCCACAGCTGCGGTTCGCCAATGGCGCTTCAAACCCTACCGGCAAGACGGCCAGCTCCGGGAATTTGAGACCCGGATCACGGTAAACTTCACGCTGCCGCAAAATTAGTTGATGGATGTCTATCCGTTTGCCAGTTCTTTGGCGCGCTGCGCGGCTTTGACCACTGCCTTGATCAGCGTTACTCGCAGCTTGCCCTCCTCGAGCTCCATGATGCCGTCAATCGTGCAGCCGGCTGGGGTAGTTACTGCGTCTTTCAACAGCGCTGGGTGGTCTCCAGTCTCGAGAACTACCGTGGCAGCTCCTAGAGTGGTTTGCGCCGCAAGCAGCGTGGCGATATCGCGAGGCAATCCCACCTTAACCCCAGCCTCGGCCAGCGATTCCAGGATGATATAGATGAATGCCGGCCCGCTGGCCGAGAGTCCAGTGACCGCGTCCATGTGCTTCTCGTCCACGACTACTGTTTTTCCAACGACGTCGAACAAGGAGCATGCGGCTTCAACGTGCTGCGCATCGGCGAACTTCCCTTTGCACACCGCGGTCATCCCGCAACCCAGGGCGCAGGGTGTGTTGGGCATCGCCCGCACCACGGCTATTTCGCTGGCCAACGCTCTTTCAATCTGGCTGGTGTGAACCGACGCCGCCACGGAGATGATCAGCTGTTTCTTGGAAATATTAGGGCGAATCTGCTCGATCACTTCCTGCACTACCTGCGGCTTCACGCAAACTAAAATGATATCAGCATCGCGGACGGCGGCGAGATTGTCCGTACCCACCGGGATCCCTAATTTTTCAGTCAGAGCGCGGGCACGCTCCTCGTGCTGGACTGTCGCGAACGTCGATTGTGGCGTTAGCAGTTTTCTTTCCAGCAGAGCCTTCAGCAGGATGCTGCCAATCTTGCCCGTGCCGAGAACAGCCACTCGCTTTCCTGAAAGATCAAACCCCATCTGCGTGCCTCCGATTCTGCCTTTTCTTAGAAGATGTTGCTAGTGACGATACACTGCAGCGGCACTCTGCGCGAGTGAGTGTGGGACTCGGTAGTGGTGCAGTTTGATTGTCATCCTGGAGCAGGCGCTCTTTGCGCCGCGAAGGATCTGGGCGAGCCGTGCGAAGCGTCGCGTCCTTTGCGACGCAATATCGCACTCTTGGCTCGCTTCCTTGTCAAACTGCACCAATACCTGGGAGTCGGGAGCGAAGTCGAGGAAGGTAAACGATGCAGTTCCAGCCACACTACGTCATCGCGAGCTTCGCGAGGGATCCGGCGTGTAGAAAGGCACCGCGTCCAAGTAAGTTCCACGCGAGATCCCTCACCCGGCTGAACCGCGCCGGATTTCGGGATGACGCCCAGGAAGATAGCCAAAGGACAAACTTCACTGCTGTCCGGAAGGCGTGAGTCGGAATCAAAAGGACGAGGAAGGACGAGCGACTCAGGGTTTGACGTTCAGCGTCACCAGCGCGCTGTGACTGAGAGATCCCATTGCCGCGGTCACTGTGACTTGATAGTTTCCCTGCGGCGTGCCCGGCTGGGCGGAGCCTCCACCACTTAGGCCTCCGCCGCATGCAGCCTGGAGAATCACGAGCAAGAGCACGAGACTGAGAACTGCGCAAGCCCCGATCTTTTTCCGGCGGGAATTATTCCCGGCAAAACCGGCAAATACGATTCCCGGCAGAGGCAGCCACAGCCAGTAGAGTGACGCTGTGAGCTTCCGCGCCACTTTTGCGGATGCAGGAATGGCACCGGTGGTTTGGATCGTAAGGCTCACATTCGTATTCCCGCTACCGCTAGCTACCTGGGTAGGGGCGAAGGCGCAGGTGCTCACCGCGGGCAAGCCGGAGCAGGAAAAAGTCACATCGCTGGGAAACGTGTTTCCAAGGACAGTCGGATCCACATCGAGACTGTAGGTGGCGATTTGACCAGCCGTGATCGTCACCGGACTCGTGTTATTGAAGATGGAGAAATCAAATGTGCTGCCCGGAATGACGGTCATCGTCGCAGTCACAGTCTGAGTGACAGAGCCTGACTTTGCGTTCACTGTAATCGTGTAAGTTCCGGGAGCGGTGCCTCCCGGGGGCGGAGTGGTTGCGAGCTTTAGGGTGACATTGGTGGCTGCACTGCCGGCTGCGATTTGCGTTGGGCTGAACGAGCAATTGCTTAGCGGAGGCAGACCGGCGGTTGCGCACGAGTACGTCACACTGCTCACAAATCTGGATGAGCCAACGGGCGAGACGCTGAGGGTAAAGGCTGCGGTCGCACCAGCATTCACCGCTTGTGCGCCGGAAGTGTTGCTAATCGAGAAACCAGTCGTACCCACGACCACTAACGACAAATTCTGCATCTTCGGCGACGGCGCTCCCGTCGCGTTCGCCGCTATAGCGATTGGAAATGTTCCCGTAGTTGTGCTCGCGCTGGTGCTCACGGTCATCGTGACTGCAACCGGAGTCGTCGAAGTCGGACGGACCGAATTCGAAGGCTGGAAATTGCAGTTGGCTCCCGCCGGTAAGCCGGTGCAGGAGAGCGCCACGGCTGCGTTAAACGATCCCAGTGCTGTCACTTGGAAATTCACCGGCGCTGAAGTAGCGGATTGGCTCACCGTCACGCTGGCCGGCGAGGGGATAGTCCCACATGCCGCGGCCGTAGGTCGAAGTCCGTAGTTTCTTCGTCCCGCCAGAGTTGAACATGCCCAGCGCGGTGACTGCCACATTCGGCAGATATCCTGCGTTCCCGCTGCTGGGCGCCGGTCCTACTTCAGTCCAGTTCGGGCTGGCGGTGCTGCTCGAGAACACTCCTACGTCGGTAGCCACGTACACCGTCCCAGTTGCAGGAGTTGAGCCGGCGTCGATGAGCACTGCGTTGGCCGGCGCATCTGGCAGGCTGTTTGGCGCACTGCCAGTGAAGTCCGTCCACGATACGCCTGCATTGCTCGTCTTCCACGCATGGGAAACGTGGAAACCCATGATTGTGACGTATGCGGTGTTGCCGGTTGCGTCCGAGGTGTCGATCGCGACTCCGGAGATCGGGAAGCCTCCGGGATTGATCGTACCTGTGCGATCGAGCCAACTCCCGGGACCGGCACTGGCGTTAGCTGTTACCCAAATATGTCCCCCCATGGGCAGTAGTGGCCCCAGGCCATCCGTCCCGGCGTAAATGACGTTGGAGAATCCGTTCGAATCCTTGATTCCTCCGGCGGTCACCGAACGCACTAAGTTGACTTCGTTTCCAGTGCAGCTGCCAGCCCCTCCGGTCTCGAAGTCATTGCTGAGAGTCATGAAGCTCGCACCCGCCGTTGTTCCCCGCCACACTCGGCACGTGCCCACGATGAGTTCCCCGGAATTTTGCGGATCCAAAATGTACGGCGTGTAAAACGCGCCAAAGTCCCCGCCCACCGTAGCGTTGCTGACCACCTCGGTAAAGTCCTGCGCGTGACATGCAATGCCCGAAGTGCATCGCCGAATGCTGACATCAGTGTTGGCGGTGAACCACTCGGTTGGGTTGTTGGGATTGATCGCGTTGTATCCGCCGTCGCCCGAGTTCACATTCTGCCAATTGCCGCCGCCTTCCGACATGGGCGTAGCCGGCGAGCCGTTGTCTTGCGTTCCTCCTAGAATCGTCTGCGGATCGTTAGGATGCTGCGAGAAGGAAACGAATTGCGTCATCGAGCCCAGCGTCTGATTCAAGCTGTCGAATTGATTGCTGCTGCCGCAGGTTCCGGTCGTAAGGCCGGTATAGCCGTCCAGTGCCCGGTAGATTCCGCCGTCATTGGCAAAATACATGACGGCCTGTGTGTTGTTATTGACCTGCATGAACGCCAGGCCGTGCTGATCGGGATGAACGTGCGCGATCGAACCGAAGTCAGGCGGACAACCATAAACATGGGTTAGGTTCAGGAAGGTGGCGTCCGGAGGCGGCGCCGGCACAACGTTCGGACTGCAAGTGGGAAACGTATTAGAGACGACGCATTTATAGAGATTAATCGCGCCAGCATAGAGATCGGTCGCGGTTGCTCCGTCGGGTACGGCCGCGAGCTCAAGATTATAGCTTCCCTGGGAAGTTCCGCAGCCGCCGAAAGCGTCGCCGCAATTGGTAATGCCGGTATCAGTGAGCTCGGTCCAGGAATTACCGCCGTCATTTGTTCGCCAGATGCCTTGATCGTTGTCGCTGCCGTCGACGTACCACACGTACATTTCGTTACGGCCGGGCACGACGGCAAGCTCTCCGCGATAAATCGGGCAGCTCGGCGAGGCAGGATTGGCGGGGCAAACGAACGGGCTCAGCCCACCCAGTTGGTTGGCGAGGCGGCTCCAGTTGATTCCGTCGCTCGACGAATAAAGGCCGTGGTAGCGCAATACCGCAAAAAACATTCCGGCACCAGCGTTGTAAACTACCGAACTTGCTGAATCAGGCGCCGTAACTACGCCTCCGTCTTTGGTGGTCGCGTAGGTCCAGGACTGACCACCGTCGGTTGAATAGTACGGTCCGCGGTTCGCTGAAACCGGATTTTCCAGGCCTTCAATCACGCCCTGGGTTGCGCCTGCCGCCGCAGCCACTACCAGGTTAGGGGTGGCCGTGCTAAACGCGATCTTGCTGAAGCCCAGCCCCGCGAATGAACGCGTGCCCGTGCTGTCTTGCGTGGTCAGAATCCAAGTATTGCCGGCGTCGGGAGAGCGAAGGATGCCTAAGCCGTAGTACGCATCTGCCGAACTGTCAGTTTCTCCCGTACCTACAAGGACCACGTTACTGTTGCCTGGCTGAATGGCGATGGAACCGACGGCCAGCGTGGCCTGCGTGTCAGTGAGCGGACTCCAAGTAGCACTTGAAGGATTCGGGCTAAGCGGGCCAGCATTGATAGACTTCCAAACCCCGCCGTACGCGCCGCCCACATAAACCGTATTGCCGGTAGTGTCGGCTGGATCGATCGCAACGGCCGTGGCGCGTCCTGAAACCCAGTTGTAATCCTGGCCGCCGAATCCGGTCGCATCGGATGCCAGTGGCGCCGGTCCCAGGGATTTCCATCCGGCGGCAGCGGAGAATGCATTGGCCCCCGTCTTCCGCTCCGCGGCAAGGCGCGCGGCTCGCAACTGCATCTTCTGCAAGTGAGCGCGGTAGCGCAGTGAGGCCGCCGACCGTCCAGGGACGACGCGCCCGTGCATGAACCATTGTTTGCGCCGGCCAGCCTGGTCTTGGTCGGAATCGCTCGGCGCGCCTTGCGCTCGGGCCTTTGCTCCCTGTCCGAACGAAGCGGCGCTGGCGAGAATTAGGAATGAGAATGCGAAAACAAAGAAAGACCTGGGGATGCAAATGGCCATCTGGGAGACCCGTCTAGTCAACGACTACCATGCGTCACCCAGGACTGGAACCCTCGGCAACGCACAATTTTCGTTTCTGTGTCTAAACGGGAAGGCCAGGTGGATAGTAGAGGACTACACGAAAGTTGATTTGACAGGCGCCAGTTGCTCGCCTTCAATCTCTCCCAGAGTTGAACGCGGAAGCCGCGCTATGTTCCATGGCCAGCATTTCGCTCCCTTGTCAGGCGAAACAATGCTGATAGCGCGTCATCGATTTTCCGCCGTTCCTCGGGACTGATGTATTCATCCTGGGTCAACCGCCTATGAATTGCCTTGTGAGCAGCATCAATGCGTTTATCTAGTTCGGTCGGGTTATATTCCAGCAGAGCCGCTTCGTACAGCTCGCGCCAATTGGGTTGAGACACAGACCCTCCTGTCACGTTGCGTGTGATCTTAAGCAGATGGCGAGGTTTAGTAAAGAGCCTCGTTGGATGCGCTCGGATTGAGTGCCTTGTGCAGGGGGAGCATTGATGTCTCCGGCACGAAGCGGATTGGTTGGCCAAAAATTGCGCTTTACAGCGGCTCTCAATCGGTGAAATCGGTTGCCGACAGCAGTAATCGGTGACCCCGGCAGTCCACACCGCATGCTTGGATGATTGCAATTCTTTGGTCAGGTCCTTCGGTAACGTCTTATTTTCCCACCATGGGAACATAATGGGTTAAAGGGTGACTCAACTGTTGCAGTCCGAAGCCCATAATCGACCGCCGCGAATGCAGTTTGCACATACGACTCCGGCCGTCCTTCGCTTCCAGAATGGACGCCGCATACGGGGCAAGTTGCAAGTCATTTCCATCACCGGCGGACTGCTGAATTTGTCGAACCCCCTCGAGCGAGGGTCTCAAGTCAAATTGATGTTCCTGACGGACGCGGGGACAGTACTTGGCACAGCAGAAATGTTGCCTTCGGTCTCAGACTCCCTGCAGCCGTTCCGATTTGTTGCGATCGATGAAAACCATGAGCGCAGGCTCCGAGATGTCATTCAGTCATCGGCCGATCAGAACCGTCGTGAACAGCGATCGATGTTCAACGACAGAGCATCGTGACGTAACGCCAGCAATTCTCAGTTGCTGAAATCACGTGGTTTACATTAGTTGTCGGTGAGCAGAATATTACTTAAGATAACCTGGCCCAAAAGGAGACAGTTCATGAAAACCCTTCTCGCATTGCTCTTGGCGTGTGCTTGTTTACCTGTAGCCTTTGCCGACAACGAGAAGGAACAGGAGCGCGTGAAAGAGTCTGGGGCAGTCCTGAAAGAAATCCTCAACATCCCCGACGACATTCCTCAGGACCTGCTGGACAAAGCCGAATGCCTGATCGTTTTACCTTCAGTTAAGAAGGGCGCATTCGGAATCGGCGGTAGCTTCGGCCGGGGCGTCATGATCTGCCGCAGCGGACAACACTATACCGGCCCGTGGGGACCGCCCGCCATGTACGCGCTTGAAGGCGTTAACATCGGCTTTCAGCTGGGCGGCGAAGCCACCGATTTCGTCCTGCTGGTGATGAATCCCAAAGGGGCGCGGTCGCTGCTGAGCAGTAAAGTCAAGCTTGGCGCCGATGCCTCTGCTGCTGCTGGCCCGAAGGGACGCTCCGGCGAAGCCGCCACCGACGTCGTCATGAACGCCGAAATTCTCTCTTACTCCCGCGCCAAAGGATTGTTCGCGGGCATTTCGCTGGAAGGCTCGACCTTGCGCTCCGACGGCGGCGCCAACGAAAAGCTATACGGTCGGAAGCTAACTGCGAAAGACATCATCCGACTGGGCAAGGTGAAGACTCCCGCTTGTGCCCGGGAGTTAGTAGCGATTCTCGACAAGAAAAGCCCCAAGAATCACTCCGAGCCAAAGTCGCTGGAATAGCCCACCAGCGCCCTCGCCACAGGACCTCGCCGAAGACTGTGGAGCCGTCGATGGTATTTCGCTGCTGAGTGTCGTCTTTTCGCTGCCGTTTTCGATATTAGTGTATAGAGGGCCGGATAGGCTGCTGCTCACTATTTTCCCGGCCAGGGGTGTCCTATGACCCTAAAGTGCAAGGCGATCTGTACCGCAATGCTGATTTTTCTGGCGGTTGCGGGAAGTGGACAGCGAGGCCCTGCGATCGTCCCTAATGGGGCACATTTCCCGAATCCCGGCGGTACCTCGAGCACTTACAGCACAGCCGGCGGCATTGATCTGACCGGGCCGTTTTTTCAAAGCATGGGAACAAACGGCCGATCCTGCGGGTCTTGTCATCAGCCGAGCGATGGGATGTCAGTTTCCGCTCCCCATGTGCAGCAGCGATTCGATACGACCCAGGGCCTAGACCTGTTGGCAACCATTCCTTCCCCACGCCCTTGAATATTGGCACCGGCGACCCCAGCCCGGCAAATCAGTCCATTAACTTAGGAGGCCTCGACATAACCTACCTGCCGAAGATCACGGTTCGCAGCAAGGTCACGGGCGAAGAGAAGACGACCAGCGACCTCGGACAGGCGTTGATCGATGGCAGGTTCGACCACGTCGGCAAGATCAAGGGACCGATTCTGCGTGGTCTATCCGCGCGCGCCCCATATTTTCATAACGGGTCGGCTCAGAGCCTGCTAGACGTCGTCCATTTTTATGAAGGGCGCTTTGGCGTCATCTTCACGCCACAGGAAGAAGCGGACCTCGTTGTCTTCTTGAGCTCGCTGCGACACCCTGGCGGAGCGCTGCTGGTATTGACGACAGGAGTCTTAGTCAGGCTGCTTTGTTTGGGAGCGATGCAATCTTTCCCAGCTTCACCAGGCGCGCCACTATCGATCCCACCGTGCGATTATGAGTCTTGGCGATTTCGTGGAAGTCGATGCCGCGCCGGACTTC
>Ga0307475_10001625_pt1 | contig 13381 bp, 9 predicted proteins | sample atmos_gasesECM1C_FD_203317 | JGI IMG/M metagenome (GOLD analysis project Ga0307475, IMG submission 203317) | Hardwood forest soil microbial communities from Morgan-Monroe State Forest, Indiana, United States - atmos_gasesECM1C_515 | ecosystem: Environmental > Terrestrial > Soil > Temperate... | reverse complement strand
GCCGTCGAGTTTGATGTGCGCCTTGATGAATTCGACCGCGCGGTAAGCGCCGGTAGTGACCGCTTGCGTGGAAGCCCCGGTGAACCAATAAATCATGGCGCCACCAGTGATCAGGCCGAGCACAAACGGCGCGTGAAGCAGCGATAATTTCTCGACGTTCACGGTCAGGCCGTGGGTGAGCGCCATGATGATCGAGAAAATCATGGTGGTGGCGCCCACTACGGCAGTTCCGATCAGGACCGGCTTGGCGGTGGCTTTGAATGTATTGCCCGCGCCGTCGTTGGCCTCGAGCAGCGTTTTGGCACGCTCGAAGTTGACGTCGATGTTGTAATCGCGCTTTAGCTCGGCGTGGATGCCCGGAACTTGCTCGATAAGAGAAAGTTCGTACACGGATTGCGCGTTGTCGGTGACCGGGCCGTAAGAATCGACAGCGATGGTCACCGGGCCCATGCCGAGGAAGCCAAAAGCGACCAAGCCAAACGCGAAGACCGGGGCGGCGATCATAATGCTGCCGAGCCCGAGTGTGCTGATGATATAGCCGACGGACATCAGAACCACCATGGCCAGGCCGATGTAATAAGCCGAGAAATTTCCAGCCACGAAACCGGAGAGAATGCCGAGCGAGGCCCCTCCTTCTTCCGCGGAGCGAACGACTTCTTTGACGTGGCGGGATTCCGTAGAGGTAAAGACTTTGACGAGTTCGGGGATGATCGCGCCGGCCAACGTGCCACAAGAGATGATCGTGGCTAGTTTCCACCACTGCGGGGAAACGCCGCCCAGCGTTGGAATGATTAAGTAGGAGATCAGGTACGTAAAGGCGATAGAGACCAGCGAGGTAATCCAGACGAGCGAAGTGAGTGGCGCTTCATAATTCATCTCGTCGACATTCCCATAGCGAGCTTTGGCGATCAGTCCGTTGATGAAGTACGCCGCGGCGCTGGCCACTAGCATCACAATGCGCATCACGAAAATCCAGACCAGAAGCTGCACCTGCACGGTCGGATCCTTCACGCCTAGAAGAATGAAGGTGATCAGCGCGACCCCCGTAACACCGTAAGTTTCGAACCCGTCGGCGCTGGGGCCAACGGAATCTCCGGCGTTATCTCCAGTGCAGTCGGCGATGACGCCGGGGTTGCGCGCATCGTCTTCCTTAATCTTGAAGACAATCTTCATCAAGTCCGAACCGATGTCAGCAATTTTGGTGAAGATGCCCCCAGCGATACGCAGCGCGGCCGCGCCCAGCGATTCACCGATGGCGAACCCGATGAAGCAAGGCCCGGCATAGTCGCCAGGAATAAAGAGCAGGATAAGCAGCATCATGAGCAATTCGACCGAGATGAGCATCATGCCGATGCTCATGCCCGCTTCCAGCGGCGTGTGGTAAATCGGATAGGGTTTGCCGCGCAGGCTGGCGAAGGCAGTGCGCGAGTTCGCGAAAGTATTGACACGAATACCGAACCAGGCCACGCCGTAGCTGCCGGCGATGCCGACGAGGCTGAAAGCCAGAATGATGGGCAGCGTGACCGCGACGGACTTGCCCGGAACGGGAGCGAGTACGCCGAAGTAAAGCACGATCACTACGGCGATAAATAGCCAGAGCACGATCAGGAATTTGCCCTGGGTGATGAGGTAGGTCTTGCAAGTTTCGTAGATCAGCTCGGAAATATCCCGCATGGACTTGTGCACGGGAAGATTTTTGAGCCGGCTGTAAATTACCAGCCCGAAGATAAGACCGAAGACGCAAAACAGAATGCCGAAGAGCAGAAGCTTGTGGCCGTCGATGCCAAGGAACTGGACTTGCGTCAGGTCGGGCAGCTTGAGAGCCGCTTCGCCGCCAGCTTCTTCGGTCGCTTGCGCGAACGCGCTCGCAGCGCTCAGAAACCAAGCAACTCCGGCCGCGACGCCGAATCTTGAGAATTTGCGAGCTAGTGCCCAGGCAGGTGTAAGCCAGGTGCGCATTAACACTCCTCCGTGATAACCAAAGAGATTTCGAAGTTACTGCGTAACGTTGCTGGGCATCCTTTTCCGGCACACCAGTATGCCTGGTGATTGCTTGCTGCGACCGGGAGGAGCTTGCCAGACTACCAGAAAGCCCCATGTTGTAGATGGGACGAACTTGAAACCACAGACGCCGAGCGTCGTTCACTGCCCTACCTTTAACTACGCTGGGCAGAGACCCAGGATGCTCGACGCAAGGCCTTTCCGAAGTCGTTGATTTATAACATTTCGCTAATGGCCGGTCAAACGAGCCGGTATGATTTCCGGCTGCATGGGGTTTGCGGCCAGCAACCAGAGTTGTGACCCGACGCGTCCTCGCAGCATTCACCGACTTGCGGGCGTTCCGCAATTCGGAACCGATAACTTAAAGATGTCGCGGGGCGGCGCGGAGCCGCACGAGCTTGCAAAGCGGTGGTAACATGCATCATCGTTCTAGGACGCTTAGGACGGATGCTGGGGATGCCGCGAAATAGATCGGGTCGGCGGTGATGCGTAGGGCGGCACGTCGAACTGAAATCGCCGGGGAAACGGTGTGTCGACGCGAACGCTGAAATGCGAGCCCTCGAATTGCATGCCATCTGGTCCTGAGAATTCAAGCAAGTCTATGTACGCGCTCGGAGAGCTGGCCGCTCCAAGAACTCTGGCCTGCCCGTGCACACTTGAGAAGAGGCGCGGTTGAGGAATCATTTCTTCATCACCGGGACGGATGCGGGGGTGGGCAAGACGACGCTGGCGGCGCTGCTGTGCGCGGCCCTGGATGCCGTGTATTGGAAGCCGATTCAGACTGGCACGCTGGAGGGATCGGATCGCGTGACGGTGATGCGTCTCGCCGGCATCGGAACGGACCGCACGATCGACGAGGTGTACAAATTTGTGCCGCCAGTGTCGCCGGACCTCGCCGCGCGATGGGCCGGTACGGAGATTGATCTGGGGCGGATCAATTTGCCAAGCAGCTTGAATAATGATTGGGTGGTGATCGAGGGCGTGGGCGGCGTGCTAGTGCCCATCAATCAGAAACAGTTCATGCTGGATATGATGGTCAAATTCAAGCTGCCCGTGATTTTGGCGGCGCGCAGCAGCATCGGTACGGTCAATCACACTCTGCTCACGCTGGCGGCGCTGCACGCCGCGGAACTGCCCGTACATGGCGTGGTGCTAATCGGCGACCAGAACCGGGAGAACCGCGAAACGATTGAGCGCTTCGGACATGTTCGGGTGATTGGCGAAATACCCAGATTGCCCAATTTGCATCGCACCGCGCTTATGCAAGTATTTATGAGTCATTTCGATCGCGGCGCTTTTTCACAGTAGCGGAACTGTAGAGCCAGCAGGGGGAACACTCTTCATTGCTCGCACAGCTCGGCGCTTGGAAGCAGAAGATTGTGGCGTTCGCCGGGGCGTTGGGCGCACCGGGGCTGTTCCTGATTTCCTTTCTCGATTCGTCTTTTCTAACTTTTCCGGTAATCAATGATTTGTTGCTGATTGAGCTTTCCATGCGGCGTCCAGCGCGCATGCCGCTGTATGCCAGCATGGCAGTGCTCGGCTCCGTGGTCGGATGTGTCCTCCTGTTTCTATTAGCGCGCAAGGTCGAGGAAGCTGCGTTTCATCAAAGGGTCGGCGCTCGCGGTCAGGCCATCCACCACTGGGTAGAGCGCAACGGATTTGGCGGGATGCTGCTCGCGGCGATGTTGCCCCCGCCCACCCCATTCAAGTTTTTTGTCCTGGCTGCCGGCGTATTTGAAGTTCCGCTCATGAGTTTTGCTTCGGCAGTCGGCCTGGCGCGAATAATTCGCTATTTCGGTGTCGGATATCTCGCGGTACACTTCGGCGCGGACGCCCTCCCCTACCTCACGCGCCACAAATTGCAAGTGGCCCTCTTCGTGATCGCCTTTGTGGCCGTGAGCTACGTGGTGTCGCGAGTAGTCCTGCGAGAACAAAAACATTCAAAAGATGACATCTAGCAACTGCGAATTTTTTGGAGTGCGGCGGTCTGGCCGCCGCTTTAACGGCTGAGCGCACGAACCAGAATTCGACCGCAGGTTTGAGATCGCGCTCATGAGGCGAAATGGCATTGCTTCCCACGTTGCCAAAGCGGCGGCAAGACCGCCGCACTCCAAATACTACTTTCGATCCCAGGCGAGTTCGTCGGTCAATACTTTGCCACTCGGATCGCTTTCGACGATGGCGATCACCAGCCGACCCACGTGAGATTCGCGTCGTTCATCCAAATCGCGCACTTGGACTCGGTAGCCAGTAGTTGTTTTCTCCACGGTAGCTTTGGGGAATTTTGCGATGGCAAGGAAGCGCCGAACCGAATCCGTGCTGCGCGCAGCGTCCAGAGCCGCGGACGGTTCCGGCTTGTAATAGACTGTTCCAGCATCGGGGTTGAACGAGGCCGGGAAAGAAACGCCAAAGTCAAAATCGTGGAGCGCCCGCTCGGTTTCCACAATAGCGTGCCAATGAAATGGTGAATCGGGCTCGGCAAAGGCGCCGATGCGACGAGGTAGCTCCCCGCGATAAGAGCGTGCTTCCATAGGCGCGATGGCATCGCTGTGCAATATGCATCGACCAGCGATGTAAATGCACACACTGAGGAGTGCAATAATTGCACCGGTGCGCCCGCGCGGAGATTTTGATTTTGCACCGATTTCTTCAGTGACCAATGCGAGCAGTTGCGGTAGCAGCGCGCCAGCCAGCAGAATCAGCAAAATCCACAGATCGAAATCGGCAACCCAGTCAGCCGAATATCGCTGCACGCGAAAGGGCCACAGAAGCTGCACGCTCTGGTTTTGCGTCAGGTCCATTGCAACGTGGAGAAAACAAACACAGATTAAACTCAGAAACACAATGCGCCATGAATCTGCGTTTGCCTTCTGCCCGCTGAGCAGGAAAACGGCAGCCGTGAAGACGGCGACGATCGCGAGCGTTCCCACCACGGAGTGCGTCGCCGTGCGATACCACTCGAAAAATGCCGATGGACCCGCATACGCGCTGAGTTGATCGAGATTGGCCGTCGTTCCGGCGAGGATCGCCGCTGTTACCGTCCAACGCGATGCTTTCGGGAACGCCGCGCGGGTGATGGAATAAGACGCCAACCCGTGCGTGAAGGCGTCCATTTAGTTCTTGCCCATTTAATTCTTGGACAGCGGGGAAACCTTCGCCGCGGCCGAGCCTTTCGGCACCAGCAGTTTCAGCGCGCGCGGCACAATCTTGAATTCTACCGGAAGCCGTGCCAGCGGCTCGCCATCGACTTGCGCATAAACCGGGTTGTCGTCCAGCGGTTCGCAGACGATGCTCTTGGCTTTCCAATAGTGTACGCCTTCGGTGCCGCGCAGTTTGCCTGCCCATAGCGTTGGGAGATAGCTCAGGTAGCGGAAGCCGCTTCGCGTAGTGAGGCCCATGATTTCAAACTGGTCGGCATAGAGGTCTGCTTCGTCCGTAATGCGAAATGGGCCGCCATAATGCTTGGTTCTGCCGACAACGACGAGCGAGACGTCCAGTTTTTCCCTGTCGGTCAGCACGCGAAAGTGCGGATATTTGTACCGGAAGATTTCGCGTGCCCCTTGCCACCAGTAAGCGAGGATGCCGACCCGCGCCTTTAACTCGAGATCGATCGAGTAGACGATCGTGCCGTCGGGGCCGGCGCCGGCCACGCTGAGGAAGTAGCGGGCTTTCGATGGCTCTTTGAGCGGAGTGGCCAGGCCGAGCGCGATTTCTTTCACTTCGCCCTGCAGCAATTTCTCCGCGGCCGCAGGGATATCCCACGGTAATTCGATTTCCTTGGCGAGTACATTAGCAGTGCCGCCGGGCAGCAGAGCCAGGGGCACGCGATGGCCATTTTGCTGGGCGGCCAGGCCATTGATAATCTCATTTAGCGTGCCGTCGCCGCCGCAGGCGATAACCAACTGGCGTCCCTCCGCCGTCGCTCGTTGCGCCATTGCGGTGGCATCGCCGGGCGCTCGCGTTTCCTGTAAATCCACTTCTATGCCGCCGAGCGAGAGAATGCGGCGCGCTTCGTCGAGCAGCCGACGCCGTCCGCTGCCGCCGTTCCCGGCGTTCGGGTTGTGTATCAGCAAAGCGTTCTGAAGGTCTGAGTGCATCGTCCCTTTCGGGGGCGCCCTCTAGCCGCGCCGAGAAACCTCCATTCTATATAATATGATGCGCATTCCACCGAACGTTCTTCCGAGGGTTCCATGGCCAAGGCGGTAGCCGCCAAACACGAAATCACCAAGCAGGAAATCGAAGCACTGCGTGACAAGCTCAGGCATCACGAATATCTCTATCACGTGCTGGACCAGCCAGAAATTTCCGACGCCGCCTACGACCGCCTGATGAATCGCCTCAAGGAACTCGAGGCCGCCCATCCCAATCTGATCACCCCCGATTCCCCCACCGTGCGCGTAGGCGCCACCCCCCGCGAAGGCTTTCAGACCGTCCAGCACGCTCGTCCGATGCTCAGCCTGGACAACGCCTTTTCTTACGAGACGCTCGCTGATTTCGACCGCCGGGTGCGCCAGGGCAGCGGCCGCGAAAAAATCGAGTATATCGCTGAGCACAAATTCGATGGCCTGAGCATTTCGCTGCAGTACGTGAACGGCGGCCTCGCACGCGGTGTCACTCGCGGTGATGGGCGCACCGGCGAAGACGTCACGCCCAACGTGAAGACCATTCGCTCCATTCCATTGCGCGTAGACCTCGCCGTCCTGAAAAAGTTGAAGCTGCCCGCCAGCTTCGAAGTCCGCGGTGAAGTCCTGATGACCCGTAAAGCCTTTGAGGCCATGAATCGCCAGCAAGAAGAGAGCGGAGGAAAAATCTTCGTCAATCCGCGCAATGCCGCAGCCGGTTCCGTGCGCGTCCTCGATCCATCCATTACCGCGCGACGGCGCCTGGAATTTTTCGCGTATTACCTGCTCGTCGATGGCCAGGTCCCTTTCCCCAAGCATTCCGATTCCCTCGAAGCTCTAAAGCAATTGCGTTTCCGCGCTTCCGAAGATTGGAAGCTCTGCGACGGCATCGAGCAGGTCTACAAGTATTGCGACGCCTGGGAGCCCAAGCGCGAGGAGCTCCCCTACGAGATCGATGGTGTGGTGATCAAGGTCAATTCGTTGGGGATTCAGCGCGAATTGGGCTACACCGCAAAAGCCCCCCGCTGGGCCATCGCCTATAAATATCCCGCCCGCCAGGAAACCACGGTGGTCAACGATATCCGCGTGCAAGTCGGCCGCACCGGCACGCTCACGCCTGTCGCCGTCCTCGAACCGGTGCAAGTCGGAGGCGTCACTGTCAGCCGTTCCACGCTCCACAACATGGACGAAATCGACCGCCTCGGTTTGCAAATCGGCGACACCGTCTTGATTGAGCGCGCCGGTGAAGTAATCCCTCACGTGCTGAAAGTCACCAAGGAAGGCGCCAGCCGCAAGCCCTTCCGCATGCCCAAAAATTGTCCAGAGTGCGGCAGCGCCATCCACCGCGCCGAAGGCGAGGTCGCTTATCGCTGCGTCAACGCCGCCTGCCCCGCGAAACGCAAAGAGTCCCTGCTCCATTTTGCCAGCCGCCACGCCATGGACATCAACGGCCTGGGCGACAAAATCGTCGACCAGCTAGTCGACAAAGGCATGGTCAAGGACATCGCCGACCTCTACACCCTCAAGCTGGATGACGTGGCCAACCTCGACCGCATGGGGGAAAAGTCCGCGCAAAATCTTCTCGCGCAAATCGCCGCCAGCAAAAAACACACCCTGGCCCGACTGATCTACGCGCTAGGCATCCGCATGGTAGGCGAACGCACCGGCCAGCTCCTCGCCGAACATTTTTCGTCACTGGACGATTTGGCCGCTGCCAAGGAAGATCAACTCTTCGAAGTCACCGAAGTCGGTCCCAAAGTGGCCGCCGCCATAGCCGAGTTCTTCTCCGAAGCTGCCAACCAAAAAATCATCAAGAAGCTCGACAAAGCCGGCGTCCGCCCCACCGCCGAAAAGCGCGTCTTCAAAAGCCAGAAATTCGCCGGCAAGAGCTTCGTCTTCACCGGCTCCCTAACCAACCTCAGCCGCGAAGAAGCGGGCCAGCTGGTAATGCAACACGGCGCAAAGATTTCCAGTTCGGTAAGCAAGAAAACCGACTACGTAGTAGTAGGCGCCGACCCCGGCTCCAAGTACGACAAGGCCAAAGAGCTCGGCGTCCCAGTCCTAACTGAACCCGAATTTGAGAAGCTGCTCCGCTCAGCGTAAGCGCTGCCTCGCCTTTGTAGTGACGCAGAATGCTGCGCCCGCGAGAAGCCTTGAGCGGGGTCTCACGTAGTTACAGGAGCCTACTTTGGGGTCTGAGCTGTAGGCCAGGCGGCGAACAGGTTCAAAAGATTGGAAGCCGTAAGGCTCCGGCGAGGGCCACCGGGCAGTCAGGCGGCTGCGGCGACGATTGTATAGAACTCTTCCCGCTGTTGGAGTGCTGTAAGAAGCGTGAGCGCTTTGCCGTAAGCTGCGATCGCTCCACTCAAATTGTGGAACGCCGCGGAGTCCTCAGCCACCATACGTCTGGTGATTTGCGCTTCCGCGGACAACTCAAGGATTCGCTCGATGCCTTGCGCTGCGTTACCCGAATTAACTTTCATGACCGGGCTCCTTTTACTCAATTAGACGTCCTGCTCCCGGGAACCGTTATTTTTTGCCTGTCACTAAAATGTGAAGGCGTTGTCGCAACGAATTTGCTGTGTGAACCGGCCGGTGCCGTGTAGCGTCGCTCTAATCACTGCCGGTGGATGCAAGTTGTATCGGCTTTGCCTTGTATGCACCCGTGAAGCGCACCCGCACTAGCCAGAAAATCAGCAAAATTAGTGGAAGTATGGTGAGGATTAAATACAAGCTTGTACTGAATAGAGCGGCGGGTAGATGTCGCCCGAGCCCCACCGTCGAGAGCAATCTGAGCGGGCGGTTTGACGGGCCCAGGAAAAAAGATCCTGCGGCGATAAACAACCCAAAGCACATCCGCCAGAGATGTCGCGCGATGCGCTTCGCTCCAAAAACACCGCCGCTTACCAACATGCGAAAGTCCCCGGCGGCGGCGAGCAGCATCACTGAACCGATGAAAAACGTCATCCCGACAGGAACTCCGTCTTGCGAGTTCGCCCCGCTCCGCAGGATTTTGACGCCATTCATCCAGGTGAACAGACCGAGCGCCAAGGGAATCAGCAGCACCACCCAATCAAAACGGCTCGTTTCCCCGTCTCCGCGCCGGGCGGTCAGCCATGCCGTTCCGACCAGATAAAAAGTTAGAATCCCGCCGCCAACGTTATTTGGTTGATGCCTGGTGATGGCAAGATAGACTGCGCCCACGGCCATGGTGAGCATCGATGCGACAAAAATCTTGCCGGCCAACACATGGCGGGGCGAACCTTTGCGGAAGAACATTGCCGCGGTCCCGGACAGCAACCCTGACGTCCCAGCGCAAATATGAACAAGCAGTATGGGCGAATAGGACATAGCCCCTTCTTGGATATATATACGTCGACCGGAGCCCCGGTGTTTCACCGGGCACTTGTCTCAGAAAGGCGCGTTTGTCAGGAGCTAGGCTGCTTCCATGATTTTCGACAAAGGTTTGAGGAGAAGCTCCCAGCTTCAGAGAGTGGGGAAGAAAAGGTCCTTAGGGTTGGTACTCCACCCCTGGATGGATTCCGGTTTTATTAGGCTTGGACTATGGTTCTCAGCTCCGTCACTCATCTGCAGAGAATAGCCATTGGCAAGATAAGAAGGGATATCGCGGTAATCGGTGACCGGAATATATGGGCCTTCCTTTCCCAAATGGACATGGTATCGGTTGTCGTTGAATTGATGAGGAAACAGACGGATTCCCCGATTCTTGCCGCGAGACACTCTAGCAAATAGCATCGACCACCCCTCGAAGGAGTAAGAACGCGGCTATTTTACAGACGGCGATGCCATGCTGGTAAGTGGTGGGTCTGTGGAAAATTGTGCATCGCCTTACGTGCGCTTCCGGAGGTCCCAAACCGCCTGTCCGGTCCCCCCAAGGCCACTCAAACGTGGACTGCGATCAGTGCGTAATGGTCACCGTAACGCCGGCGCTGTGGGTGATGGCACTTCCGCTGTTGGTGGATGCCGAGACGACGACCGTGCTGGTTCCGAGCGGCGTCCCGGAATTGGCTGGAGTGTGCCCGCCATTACAGGACGTCAGCGTTGACGTTAATGCTAGAAGAACAAGCAAGCTTAAGAGGCTCGCGGCACGCAGCTCCCGCCCTCTGCGAGAGGAGATACCAAGCAGCAGCAATGTCAAAACCGGGACCACCAAGGCATAGATGGGACGCTGAGAGCGCGGGTTGGGCTGCATCAAGGCGCTCGCGCCCGTGGTCGTGATAGTCATTGTGCTGGAGATGGCGGTGCCGCCGCTGGGAGTGATAGACGTTGGATTGAAACTGCACGTGGCCTCCGCGGGCAGACCAGTACACCCAAAATTCACGGGCAAGTTGAAGCCGTTCTGGGGCGTGACGGTAAAGGTTGCCGTTCCGGATTGCCCAGCAACAATGGTCAGAGTCCCTGGATTGACCGACACTTGAAAATCAGGGGCGGCCACGTTGATGTTGTAGGTTGCCATCGCGACCGCGCTGTTCGAAAAGCCGCTAGCCACGGCAATCGCTTTAATCGTCTTCGTGGAAGTGACCGCGACTGGAGCGGTGAATTTGGTGGAGGACGTCGTCGGCGTTGTCCCGTCCGTCGTGTAGTAGATGGTGGCGCCGGGCGTAGTATCGGAAATAGTCACGTTCTGCGCTGAAGCGTAGCTTCCAGCCGGCGGCGAAAACGTTGGCGTCGCTGCGGGTGGCGCGATGATGTACGTTGCGCTAGCGATGGCGCTATTTGAGCAGCCACTCGCTGTCGCCATCGCCTTAATCGTTTCGGTGGAACTGACCGGAATCGGACCGGTGTACGGGGTGGACGAAGTAGTGGGAGCGGTTCCGTCGGTCGTGTAGAAGATAGCAGCCCCAGGCGTGGTGTCAGAGAGAGCTACCGACTGTGCCACGGGGTACGTACCAGCACCAGGACTGAAAGTCGGCATCGCTGCCTGCGAGGAGTTGGCCAGCACGAAACCATGAATCATGCCGTTGGTGTCAAAGAAGAGTCCGGCCAAATCCCCATTGGTGTTGATGCTAAAGGGCACCGTGCCGTTAAACGTGCCCATGCCGCCTACGCCCGGAGCATCGAGAGGACCCGTGACCGCGAACGTGGTGGCTGACCACACGAACCCGTGATGCACGCCACTTGCGTCCGTATAGAATCCCGCAACGTCTCCGGTCGAGCTCATGCTAGTGGGATTGGTTCCCGGAAATCCGCCTACGGTGCCAGCGCCAGGGGCGCTGAACGTCAGCATCGCGCCGCCCGACCTTCTCACGAAACCGTGATGTATCCCGCTGGCGTCCGCGTAGACTCCCGCGATATCTCCTGCAGCGTTAATGCTGCCGAGAATGGTTCCCTGAAAGTTAAGCTTCACTGTCGACCCGGTGCCGGCACCAGGAGCATCGATCGGCGCCGTGATCGTGCCGCTTGCTCCGCCACGCAGGAACCCGTGATAAGTGTCCTTACTATCTACGAAGAACCCAGCGATGTCGCCAGTCGTGTTTATGCTAAGTGGGATCGTTCCCTGAGTTAAGCTCGTGCCCGCGCCAGAAACATCGAAGGTGGTGAAGTTCCCCGCCGCAGAACGCACGAAGCCGTGTCGGATAGCGCCCCCGTCTACGAAGAACCCGGTGATATCTCCCCCGGTGTTGATGCTTATGGGTATGGTCCCCCGATGCCCGAGGCTCGTTGGTGCGCCCGGAACATCGAACGCAGTGATCGCGCCGGTGGAGGCAGCGCGCACGAAACCGTGATACGCATTGTTCGCGTCAGCGTACATTCCCGCGACGTCTCCCCCCGCATTGATACTTGCGGGGAACGTTCCCTGGTTCCGTCCCGTGCCCGCGCCCGGAGCGTCGAACCCGCTTATCATTCCCGTCGCGGCAATGCGGACGAACCCGTGACTTAAGTTAGGAACAGTCAAGCTGGGCGCGGTCAGGTAGGCTCCCGTGATATCGCCTTGATCATTCATGCTGAGAGCCCCCGTGCCCAGAAGCATGCCCGATCCTCCGCCGGGCGCGTCGATGATCGTGAAGCCAGTTCCGCAGCTTGCGGCTGCCGGTGGGCGAGCCGGCGTTCGCGGCGCGCCATACACTTGCGTGAGCCGCACTACGCCCAGGATCATCACGATCAAAGAGAGTATGGCCAAGGCTCCAGCTCTCCGGATTTTGTGCAAGATCCTTGCAAGCGCCGGGAAAGCGCGCTCAAAGGCATGACGAGAAAATGAACGATCGCTCATCGACCCACCTCGTAAGTTGCACTGAGCACGAATGGAAGTTGCGCGATGCTTGCAGTAGATGCGAGTGACGTCAAGAGGTCGGGAGCCGAGATGATATGAAGTTGGTATGAAATCGCGCGTCCGAGGCCACTGGAAAGTGTGCGCGGTCAGGTGCTTTTTCTCATGCAAATCCAGCAAAACCCTTGAAAATACAAGGCCTATTCTTAGTCACACTATGTGCTGGAGGCGACTCGCCCCTCACCATCTTTCGTCATGCTTAGTTCGTGTGCGTAATTTAGGGGACCAAGTCGCCGACGGGGACGAACTCCGTCTTGCAGCCCACCAGGCAGCGCACCTTTTGGAACGCCGCTTGTTCGTCCGCACTCAGGGCATGGGCATCTTTGCCCGTTTGATAGAAGCGCGCATGACCGCTGCGAAACTCGTCACTCCCCGCATATGCCGCAATCAGGCGAAAGTTCTTGTCGAATTCGTACCAGATGCGGCAGCCTGGGGGTGCGATGCATTCCAGCACCGTGAGTCGAAGCCTGCCATGCTCAACCGTAGGTTCAATCGCTTGATTGTACTGGAACAACGCCCCATTCAAATCGCTCCGCGGAAACAGCAGGCGTAATCGCTCCTGGGCGGCCCCCATGCCGTGGATTTGAAACTCAGGCCGCACCTCAGTGGAAGCGCCAAACAGGCGGTCCGGATCAAGCACAACCAATGTCGCTTGATGATCGTACCCATTGGCCACGCCTGTGGCGACAATCTCCTCTCTGCCATCGCCATCCAGGTCGGCCAGCACCATGGAAACTAAACCCCCAGAATGCCAGTACTCCGAAATGGTTTTTCCATTGGAATCGAGAATCGCGATTTGGTCGGGCCACCAGGGATTATGCTGGTTTGAAACGACAATTCGCGGAGGTTTCTTATCCGTCGCCTTCATTACCGCAAGGGCCAGAGTCCAGAACGTCGGCGCACTTCCCGCCAGCTCCGGCAGTTCTCTCCCAGGTGTCCAGCGCCATTTCTCTTTGCCGCGATCGGAGTA
>Ga0307475_10001624_pt1 | contig 13390 bp, 7 predicted proteins | sample atmos_gasesECM1C_FD_203317 | JGI IMG/M metagenome (GOLD analysis project Ga0307475, IMG submission 203317) | Hardwood forest soil microbial communities from Morgan-Monroe State Forest, Indiana, United States - atmos_gasesECM1C_515 | ecosystem: Environmental > Terrestrial > Soil > Temperate... | reverse complement strand
ACTGGAGCAAGCTGGCAGGAAGCGGCGCCACTTTGGTGATCTACATGCCCGGTCACAATTACGCGGACATGTCGTCCAAATTAAGAGCGGCGGGCCTCGCCAGCGACACGCCCTGCGCCATAGTTTCTCGCGCGACCACGCCGGACCAGCAGACTTTCCGCACGAGCGTGGGAGAACTACCGGTCTCCCCAACATTGCCTGCTCCGACTCTGCTTGTAGTGGGTGATGTCGTCCGACATGCCGCCGACGAGCCGTTCCAATTTGCTTCGAACGGCAGTGAGATTTCTATCCCTGCTGAATTGGTTTCGGTTTTCCGTGCAGAGTCCATTCAAGAGGAGCCAGTAGCGTGAAAGATCTCATTCAGCCCTCCACCCCGGTCGACGGCCAACTGCAGGTTGCCCAAGTGCAGGCCGTCGCCGAAGCCTGGTCTCCGCAGCACGCTCTAAGTTGGGCATTTCGGACGTTTGGCACGCAAGTAGCCATCTCGTCGGCATTCGGCGCGGAAGGAATGGTGCTGATCGACATGGCGTCGCGGATCAGCAAGGACTTCCGCTTGTTCACCATCGATACGGAGTTCCTTTTCGCTGAAACCTACAATCTGATGGACCGGATCGAGCAGAAGTACGGAATCACGATCGAAAGGGTTTACTCCACGCTCTCGCCGGAAGAGCAACAGCGAGTGCACGGCGAGGCTTTATGGACCAGCAACCCCGATCTATGCTGCAATCTGCGCAAGGTCGAACCGCTGCGCCGCAAGCTTGGCGAATTGAGCGCGTGGATCACGAGCATCCGTCGCGATCAGACATCAGTACGTTCGGGCGCGAAGCGAATCGAGTGGGATGCGAAGTTTGGCCTAGTGAAGGTCAATCCTATTGTGGACTGGACGTCGAAGCAAGTCTGGCGCTACATCCATGACCATGATGTCCCGTACAACGCGCTTCACGATCAGGACTACCCCAGCATCGGCTGCACTCATTGCACCCGCGCTGTCAGGCCCGGAGAAGACCAGCGCGCCGGCCGTTGGCCCGGCTTCAACAAGACTGAGTGCGGTCTGCACATTATCGAACCGCTTCCAGCATCGTCACAGGTGCAAGCGGTGACGGCAGAAGGCGGCGATTAACATCGGCATCTACCCGGCCTCACAGAACGCGCTGGAAATTCCTCCCCAGTCGCGCGCCGGCTCATGCTTGGGAAAGAAGACGCTGTGCAGGCGGCGCACCGATTCTTCAGCCTTCGACTCATCAACTAGGAACGATAAAGTGCGTTCCGATGCCCCCTGGCAAAGAACGCGTACATCCATGTCGGAAACGGTCGCGAAGAGCTGGCTCGCCACTTCTGGTTGACGCCGGATATTCTCACCAACGAGACAAACGAGTGCCTTATGATTCTCCGATCGTACGTCGGCGACTTGCTGCAGATCCTCGACAATCTTCGGCAGCGCGATGCTGGAACCTACCAACAGTGAGATTCGGTCGACCGAAGTCCCCATTACATCCACCGCACAGGTGTGCTGCTCAAGCACCCCAAACACGGTATTCAGCAAAGCAGCATCGACCCCGCGCCGCGACTGGATTTCGAGCGAGACAATATTTCGTTTTGCGGTGATGGCGCTTACCCGGTTTCCCGTGCTCGCACGCGACATAATTTCAGTGCCCTGCCCCTCAGGATGCCGCGAGTTCAACACATAAACAGGGATGTTCTCGCGCATCGCAGGCGCAAGAGTTGCCGGATGTAGAACCTTGGCTCCAGAATGCGCCAGGTCAGAAGCTTCATCGAAGCTCAGCTTGCGAATGACGCGCGCATCGGAACAGATCTTCGGATCCGTCGTCATGATCCCGTCAACATCGGTCCAGATCTCTATTCGCGATGCTCCGAGCGCCGCTCCGACAATAGCGGCGCTGAAGTCCGACCCGCCACGCCCCAGCGTGGTGGGAACTCCATCGATGGTGGAAGCCATAAAGCCACCAAGAACCGGGACACTCCCCGACTGCAAAAGAGGGTTCAACACGTCTCGAAGGCGCTGCTTGGTTACGTCCCACAGCGGACTTGCCTGTCCGTGGCGCGCATCGGTGACGATGCAACTGCGGGCATCAACATGCGCAGCCTGCAACCCGGCTTCACCGAGCGCCCAGCTGACCAGCCTGCTCGAGAAGCATTCCCCAAAGCTCAGCAATCGATCCTGTGCCTTAAGGTCAAAGTAACGGGAGGTTTCCAGATCGTGTAGGAACGATTCCAATGCTTGTAATTCGCCGCGCAGCTCTCGGTCCAGCGAGCCATACGCCGAGGCACTCAGAAGCGAATCAGCCAGCACCTCGTGGCGCACGTAGATGTTTCGAACACTCGCAAGAGCCGATCCCAGATGGCCTTTGGCAGCCGCATGCCCGGCCTCCAGCAGTTGATCGGTAACTTTCGCCAGCGCGCTGATAATTAAGACCGGCTTCGCGCCTAGTCTGCCGTCAACAATGCTGATGAGTCGTCGGATCGCGGCGGCGTCCTCGACAGACGTCCCGCCGAACTTCATCACCACCACATCCTCGCCACGCTCAAATCTGCTTTGTCGCTGTGAACCGCTCATGTTCTTTCAGCTCCATTCTTCGAAATCGCCCAAAAGCAAAAACCCACCGCCAGATTGCTCCTGGCGGTGGGTTTCGGTGATCTTGCTTAAGATTGCTTTACTTTATCATCCGTTCCCGTCCTCCAGAAGACACGTAATTCGTGTCGACATGCCTGTGCTTGTCGATGTAATTCGCTTCGCCTTCTGGATGAGGATGCTCATGAAATCAAGAGCTGCAAACTGCACATAGAGAATATCGGACGGATGCCGTCCAGGTTAAATTCAAAATTGTGATGTTACGAATCGAAATTTCAGGTTCCGGCTGCTAGGCATCCACCTTCTTCATCTGCGTCGCAAACTGCCGTAAAAGGGCCACAAATGCGGTCGATGCCACTGAAAGCGTGCGGTCGCGACGGTAAGCCAGCCCCAGTTCACGATAGAGTTCCGCATCTTCAAGGTCGATTAACTTAACCCGTCCCGCATCCACTTCATCGCGAGCAAACGACGCGCTGATGAGTGAGACACCCAGATCGGCCGCCACAAAGCTCTTGATCATCCCAATACTCGGCAACTCCATCCGCACCTGCAGTTCAGCATTGTGCGGCCGGAACAGCTTGTCCAGAAGCCTGCGCGTGTGACCGGTCTTTGGAAACAGCAGCGGATGCTTCACGATCTCGCTCACCGGCACGACTTTATGCTTGGCCAGCGGATTCTTCGGGCTGACCATCAGCATCAGCTTGTCGCGAAAAATCGGCTGAATCTTCAGGCTGGGAGACTGAATCGGCAGCGTCAGAATGCCCACTTCCACCGCGCCGTTTTCGAGTTTCTCCACGATCTTGTAGCTGAAATTGCGATAGATGCTGATCTGCACCGGGGGATACCGCCGGCAGTATTCCGCAAAAACCTCCGGCAGGACATACAAACAAGTGGCCTCGTTGGCCCCGACGCGCAGAGTGCCGCGAGGAGTGGTGCTGTGGTCGGCAACCGCTGTGAGCGACTCATCCCGCAGATTCTTAAGGCGCTCGGCGTACTCGTAGAAAATCTGTCCGGCGGGCGTCAGCTTCACGGTTTTGCCAGACCGGTCGAGCAGGCGGTCACCGTACTCCTGCTCCAGTTGGCGGATCTGCGCGCTGACCGCCGACTGTGAACGAAACACCTTTTCCCCCGCACGGGAAAAACTGCCCTGTCTTGCGACTTCCAGGAAGGTAATGAGTTGATCAAAGTCCATGGGTTGGCGGAATTATAGCGGAGTCGCTTCGAAATAGCGGTTAATTCCTGAGCGTCCGCAGGCTGGCGCTCGTCCGGAATTTTGCATGCGAGCCATCGAAATTCTGCATTGTACTTTGCCGTCCCCTAAGCCTTATTAAATAGAGTTGGAACCATAGTCCTGAGCAGAAGTGTGCCGTGTAGAATAGCCTCGCCGGTGCGCCCAAGAACAGGTGATCCAGACATCTTTCATTCCGCGCGACGGAGTCCATGATGACGCGTCTGAACCCAACCAATGGCCTGCCTCCAGCGCAGGGTCTCTACGACCCGGCGCATGAGCACGACGCCTGCGGAATCGGGTTTGTCGCCAGCATCTCAGGCCAAAAGAGCCACGAAATCATCAAGAAGGGAATTCAGGTCCTCCTGAACCTCGGGCACCGCGGCGCCTGCGGCTGCGATCCCGAGACCGGCGATGGCGCCGGCGTCCTGATCCAGATTCCCCACAAATTCTTCGCGCGCGAATGCGAAAAACTCGGGTTCACCCTGCCAAAACCAGGGAGGTACGGCGTCGGCATGACCTTTCTACCGGTCGAGAAGCACCAGCGTCTGACCTCTGAAGGCATCCTAGAGCGAATCATCAAGGAAGAAGGCTTGTCGCTGCTCGGATGGCGCGACACTCCCGTCTATGCCTCAGCGATAGGCCGCGTGGCGCGCGCTTCGCAGCCGTACATTCAGCAGATCTTCGTGCGCTGCGCTCCGGGGATGGATGAAGATGCCTTCGAGCGCAAGTTGTATGTCGTTCGCAAGCGTGCCGAAAGCGAAATTCGCGAGTCCGGAATCGAAGACGCTGAGATGTTCTACATTCCATCGCTCTCGTGCCGGACGATCGTCTACAAAGGGCTCCTGCTCGCGCAGCAGATTACGAACTTCTATCGCGAACTAGCCGACCCCGACGTTGTCAGCGCGTTGTGCCTTGTGCACCAGCGGTTTTCCACGAACACCTTCCCAAGTTGGCAGCGGGCTCACCCCTATCGCTACGTCGCGCACAACGGCGAGATCAATACGTTGCGTGGCAACGTCAACTGGATGAACGCGCGCCAGTCGCTGCTTAGTTCGCCGCTTTTCGGCGATGACATCAAGAAGCTCTATCCCATCATTGCCCCGGACGGCAGCGACTCCGCCAATTTCGACAATGCCGTGGAATTGCTGCTGCAGGCTGGACGCAGCCTGCCACACGTGATGGCCATGCTGATTCCCGAGGCCTGGTCCGGCAATCCACACATGAAGCCGGAGAAGCGCGCTTTCTACGAGTACCACGCCTGCGTGATGGAACCCTGGGATGGCCCGGCAGCCATTGCCTTCACCGACGGTCGCGTGATCGGGGCGACGCTCGATCGCAACGGCCTCCGTCCCGGCAGGTATGTCGTGACGCACGATGGCTTGGTCGTTATGGCTTCCGAAGCCGGCGTGCTCGACGTGGCGCCCGAGCAGGTCAAGAAGAAGGGCCGCCTGCAGCCAGGCAAGATGTTTCTGGTGGACACCGTCGAAGGCCGCATCATCTCCGACAAAGAAATCAAGCAGAAGTTGGCCTCGCGACACCCCTATGCGGAGTGGTTGAAGGACAATCAGATCACGATCGACCAGCTGCCCGAACCATCGCGCATGCATTTTCCCGATGCCGAGACCCTGCTCCGCCGACAGCGTGCCTTCGGTTACTCCGACGAGGATCTGCGCATGATCCTCGGCCCGATCGCAACCAAGGGTGAAGAACCCGTCGGTTCCATGGGCACCGACACGCCGCTGGCATGTCTTTCCGACAAGCCGCAGTCCCTCTTTAACTATTTCAAGCAGTTGTTCGCACAGGTCACCAATCCTCCCATCGATCCCATTCGCGAAGAGATGGTCATGTCGCTCATCAGCTACATCGGGAGCGAGCGCAACATTCTCGAAGAAGCGCCCGAGAATTGTCACATGCTGAAGTTGGCGCATCCGCTGCTGACGAATCGCGAATTGGAAAAACTGCGCCGGGTTTCGAACCGCGACTTGCTGGCGACCACGTTGCCGGCTCTCTTCCGGGCTAAAGAGGGCGAAGCAGGACTGAAGCGTGCTCTCGATGAGTTGTGCCAGCGCGCCTCGTTGGCGGTGAAAGCCGGATACTCGTTGATGATCCTTTCCGATCGCGGCGTAGACAAAGATTACGCTCCCATTCCGTGCTTGCTTGCACTCGCTGCCGTTCACAATCTTTTGATACGGGAAGAGACCCGAACCCAGGTGGCGCTGATCACGGAATCCGGCGAGCCACGCGAGGTCATGCACTTCGCCTTGCTCAGTGGCTATGGAGCCAGCGCGATTAATCCCTATCTGGCCATGGAAAGCGTCGAAAACCTTGCCTGGCGCGGAGAGTTGGGCGAAGGCATCACTCCGGATCTGGCCGTCAAGCATTTCCTGAAGGCCATCAAGAAGGGCTTGCTGAAGACGTTTTCGAAGATGGGGATCTCCACGCTCCAGAGTTATCAGGGAGCACAGGTCTTCGAAGCGATTGGCCTGAACAAGGAGTTGGTCGAGAGCTATTTTTCCGGCACCACGTCGCGCATCGAAGGCGTCGGGCTCCCGGTTCTAGCGAATGAAGCCCTGTTGAAGCATGAATACGCGTTCCGCCCTCTGACTGATTTCGAAACTGAGTTGACTGTCGGCGGCAACTATCACCAGCGGGTCAATGGCGAATACCATCTCCTCAATCCGCTGACCATCAGCAAGCTTCAGCACGCGGTTCGGCAGGATAGTTTCAAGACTTTCCAGGAATACACCGACCTGATCGACAAGCAGAGCACGCAACTCTGCACGTTGCGCGGATTGATGAAACTCAAGAAGAGTGCCGCGCCAGTGCCGCTGGAAGACGTCGAGCCTGCGAAGGAAATCGTCAAGCGCTTTAACACCGGCGCGATGTCGTTTGGATCGATCAGCAAAGAGGCCCACGAGACGCTGGCCATCGCGATGAACCGCATCGGTGGCAGATCGAATACGGGCGAGGGCGGGGAAGATGAAGAGCGCTTCAAGCCCGACCCCAATGGAGATCTCCGTCGCAGCGCGGTCAAGCAAGTGGCTTCGGCGCGTTTTGGGGTCACAGCAAATTACCTGGTGAACGCCGACGAACTCCAGATCAAAATGGCGCAGGGCGCCAAACCCGGCGAGGGTGGGCAACTTCCGGGACATAAGGTGGACGACGTCATCGCGCGGCTGAGGCATTCGATCCCCGGCGTGGGGCTGATTTCTCCGCCGCCGCACCACGACATCTATTCGATCGAAGATCTCGCCCAACTGATCTACGACCTGAAGAACGTCAATCCTGATGCCCGAATTGCCGTGAAGTTGGTCGCAGAAGTTGGGGTTGGAACGGTTGCGGCCGGCGTGGCCAAAGCGCACGCCGACGTTGTCCTCATCAGTGGAGACAGTGGAGGAACTGGAGCGTCTCCCCTCAGTTCCATCAAGCATGCGGGCATTCCATGGGAGCTTGGCCTGGCAGAGACGCAGCAGGTTCTTTTGTTGAACGACCTGCGCAGCCGCATCCGGGTTCAGACCGACGGCAAACTTCAGACTGGCCGCGACGTTGTGATCGCCGCATTGCTCGGTGCTGAAGAGTTCGGTTTTGCCACCACTCCGCTGATTGCGATGGGCTGTGTGATGATGCGAAAGTGCCACCTGAACACCTGCTCGGTTGGGATCGCCACGCAAGATCCCGTCCTTCGGCAAAAGTTCCAGGGCCAACCCGAGCACGTCATCAACTTCTTCTTCTTCCTCGCCGAGCAGATTCGCCAGTACATGGCGGAATTGGGCTTCAGCTCGATGGACCAAATGATCGGCCGGGTCGACATGCTCGAAGTGGATGCTGCGGTCGCGCATTGGAAGGATCACTGGAAAGCCCAGGGACTCGACTTCTCGTCGATCCTCTATAACCCGCCGGTTCCTTCCCGCGTTGTGAGACGCTGCGTCCACAAGCAGGATCATGGCTTGGAGCAGGCGCTCGACCACAAGATTCTCGGGCAGGTGCATGACACGCTGGAAACGCTCTCCCCCATTGAGGTAAAGCTGCCGATCCGCAATATTCACCGCTCCGTTGGCACGATGCTGAGCGGCGAGGTTGCGCGTCGTTACGGATCCGCTGGACTTCCCGATGACACAATTCGCGTCCATCTTTCCGGGTCTGCTGGCCAGAGTCTCGGCGCGTTCCTCGCTAAAGGCGTTACGCTAACGCTGGAAGGCGAAGCGAATGACTACGTGGGTAAAGGCCTTTCCGGCGGACGGCTCATTGTCTATCCACCGCGCGGATCGGGCTTCGCCGCTGAAGAAAACATTATTGTCGGCAATGTCGCGCTTTATGGCGCTACCAGTGGAGAAGTCTTCTTCAACGGTGTGGCGGGCGAACGCTTTGCAGTTCGCAATTCCGGATCGACCGCCGTGGTGGAGGGCGTGGGCGATCACGGCTGCGAGTATATGACGAATGGATTGGTCGTTGTGCTGGGTTCCTGCGGCCGCAATTTCGCGGCCGGGATGAGTGGCGGCATCGCTTATGTCTTCGATGAGCGGGGCGACTTTACCGAAAAGCGCTGCAACTTGGAATCGGTTGACCTTGAACCTCTCACGGAAACGAAAGATCTGCAAGCTGTTCGTGATCTAATTCAGCACCACGCGGAATTTACGGGCAGCCAGCGCGCCAAGTGGATTCTCGACAACTGGAACGAAGCCGTATCCCGCTTCATAAAAGTGTTCCCGCACGAATTCAAGCGCGTGCTCGGAATCGCACGGGCCGAGCAAGCGTACATTCCAGGCGAACCCCTCGCAGTCTTGGCCAACGCGGAGCAGGTGCAACATGGGTAAGACCACCGGCTTCATGGATTACTCCCGCGAGTTGGCTGCGCGCAGGCCGGTGCTCGAACGCGTCAATGACTGGTTCGAGATCTACCAGGATTTCCCGGAAGCAGAGCTTCGCAAGCAGGGTGCGCGATGCATGGACTGCGGAGTGCCGTTCTGTCAGACGGGATGTCCTGTCAGCAACCTCATTCCCGACTGGAACGACCACGTGTACCGCGGAAACTGGAAAGAGGCAGTCCGTCAGCTACACGCGACCAACAACTTCCCGGAATTCACGGGTCGCATCTGTCCCGCGCCGTGTGAAGCCTCATGCGTTCTGGGCATCACTGAGCCTGCGGTTACGATCAAGCAGAATGAGAAGAACATTGTCGAGCGAGGTTTTCTCGAAGGATGGATTCATCCTGTTCTGCCAAAACATCGCAGCGGCAAGAGCGTAGCAATCGTAGGTTCGGGTCCGGCTGGGCTTGCGGCCGCGCAGCAACTCTGTCGCGCAGGGCATGCGGTAACGGTCTACGAAAAGGCGGACCGCATTGGTGGATTGCTTCGCTACGGCATTCCTGAATTCAAGCTGGAGAAGCACATCATCGATCGCCGCCTCAAGCAGATGACCGCCGAGGGCGTGAAGTTCGAGACCAATGCTTACGTTGGAGGAAATGTTGCGGTCGAGGATCTCCGTCGTGACTTCGATGCGATCGTTCTGGCCGGCGGTTCCGAGCAGCCTCGCGAGCTTAAGATTCCGGGCCGTGAGTTGAAGGGAATTCACTTCGCCATGGAATTCCTGCCACAGCAGAATAAGCGCTGCCACGGCGATGCAATCGACCCTGCAGTTGAGGTTCTGGCAACAGGTAAGCGCGTGATCATCATTGGCGGAGGCGACACTGGCGCGGATTGCCTCGGCACTTGCCATCGCCAGAAGCCGACTTCCGTTCACCAGTTCGAGATCATGCCGAAGCCACCGGACGAGCGGTCTCCGCAAACGCCGTGGCCGCTCTGGCCGATGCAGCTTCGCGTCGAAGGCGCACATGAGGAAGGCGGCATCCGTGATTGGAGCATTGCCACGACCAGCTTCACTGGCGACGAGAACGGAAACGTGAAGCAACTTCACGCTGTACGCGTCGGTCCGGCTCCGAAGTTCGAGGCGATCGCCGGCACCGAGTTCACGATGGGTGCTGATCTCGTCCTGATCGCGATGGGATTCCTCGGTCCGGTCCGCAACGGAATGATCGAACAGTTGGGCGTTCAGCTGGATAATCGCGGAAACGTCTCTGCCGACCAAAACTACATGTCATCGGTTGCCGGTGTTTTTGCAGCCGGAGATATGCGACGAGGGCAGTCGCTTGTGGTGTGGGCGATTTCGGAAGGCCGCAAGGCCGCGGCCTGTGTGGATCAATACCTGAAACAGCTTGGCGTTCAGCCCCGCGTCCAACCCGCACAGATCTATCCCAACTCTATTCGGATCGCATAGCCGCTTCGACTTCGCCAAACAAACGGGGAAGCTGGCGCGCATCGTCTGCAGAGTTCCCGAAGCGAGCTGACTCGTACACGTTAGTGAACTGTGTTACTAGCAGACGAAGCCGGTTGTCCTCGATCTTTCGCACGAATTCCTGTGGAGTCTCTGTCTCGTTCTTCTGCATTCCGCGTCGCGCCAGAATCCTGGCCATGCGTTGATACCACATGGACGCAGCTTGTTCCGGGGAACGCTCGGGGTGAACTCCGAGCCAGTGTTCATGCAGCGCACGCAAAAGGCGTCCGAGGTTGGCCAAAAGAACAAGGGCCAAAACGATTCCGCCTGCGATCAGGATCCACCGGCGAGGAGAATTCTCAACCCGATCCTGGCTACGGCGCGCCCAATCGAGCATGGACGCATAACGCGTACGAGCCCACATGCGCGCGCCTTCCCACATCCCGCGCGAAGTGTTGATCGCAGCCTTACCCAAAACATATTGGTTCGAGCTGTCGTAGCTCACGACCCAATCTCGCCAGAAGGAAGCGGCAGCATCCATGTAAAGGGAAAGTCGCGCCCATCCTTGTGGAGCGCCAGCGGGTCCTGCAGGAGTGGGATCGAATGTCTGCCAGCCGTAACCGGGGAAGTATGCTTCAACCCATGAGTGCGCATCTTTGGCGCGCACCACGTAGTTTCCAGTGATGTCGTTGAATTCGTCGCTGCGGAATCCATTGACCACACGCGAAGGGATTCCCAGGGTGCGCAACATGACAGCCATTGAGGATGCGAAGTACTCGCAATGTCCCTGTTTGCGCTCGAAAAGAAAATTGGCCACTGGGTCTTTGACTTCGGTCTGCGGCAGTTGCAGCGTGTACCCGAAGCGAGTGCGAAGATAATTTTCGATAACGATCGCCTTGTCGTAATTGGTCTTGGCGGAGCTCGTAATCTGTGACGTCAGCCGAGGAATTCGCGGATCTATGTCCGGAAGGGGGAGATAGAGGTTGGCAATGCTCGCAGGGTAGGCATGCCCGGCGGCGCGCAGTTGGGGCGCAGTGGGCGTTGCGATGTCCGATGTCGCCTCATAACGCGTGATGGCGCGCTGGAAATCATAGTCGTAGATGCTGCCACCGGAATCGGCGTCAATCTGACGGTAATCGCCGCGCAGACTGAAAGCCCAGGGAGCGAGAAAGAAAACGTTCGTCCCAATGGGCTCCATCAGCACTTTGTAATGGATGAGTTTCTCGTGTTGCAGGCTGGCGGTCGCGTAGAACCGTGGAGCGCGACCGTCGCTGGGCAATGCAAAACTCGTATCCGGTCGCCGCGATAACGGGGAAGCGTCGCGTGCATTCGTCCACGTATGTCCATCGAATTTCGCCAGCGACACTCCGCGCCAATGGAGATCGTATAAGCCGGCTTGGTCTCCCTCGATCTGGACGTGCATCACGACTGAGTTGGACTGTTGAATCTGTCCAATCTGTCCCAACTGGACGTGATCGCTGAAGCCGGAAGAAAAGTCTGTACCGTAAGAATATCCGCCCAAATAGCCGGCTGACATGCGGGGCATGACAAAGAACAGCGCAGCGGCGCAGAAGAGAATCACCAGCATCAGCGCGGGCGCGAAACGGACCAGCGCAAAAGCAAGATGCCGATGCTCCTGCGGATCGCTGGAATGCCTGGCTTGAATGCTCGCGGCGATTCCCGATTGCCGCATTTCCATCAAGACAAACGTGGCGACAGCCATCAGTATGAAAGCGGCGAACGAGAACAGAAATATGCTGTCGACCGTCAAAACTGCCGAGGCGAGAACCATCAGGAAGGCGAGAATCGCTAGCATGATGTGATCGCGCTCGCGGCGAATGGAGAAGGTTCGGACTACGACTCCGAACAGCGCGAGGTGGACCGTCGCGGAAAGAAAACTACGGGAGACTACAAGGTAGTCGATCGCGAAGAAGACGAAATAGGCGATCGACAGCGGCGTGGTCCATCGCTCAGAAATCACAAAACTGCGGCGCTTGGCCAGCGAGTATCCGCGAACAGCCAAGGCAATCGCCACGAGGATGATGGAAGGAAGATCAAGTCCTCCTGTTCCTGCCAGCGCGCCAAATCCAGTTAAGACAAGGAGATACAGGGCGAGTTCGAAGTAGTGGTCGATCGCTTGTTGTACGGGGATCACGCCGGAATTTGAGGAAGGCAACGACATTGGGGATCGTTTTGCGGTGGAAACTCTATTGTTCGATAGATCGATCAAAAAAGGGAAGGGTCAGAGGAGGAATTCTTGCACCGAAAGTCACGTGGGGAGTGGGAGAATTCCGGAGTTTGTCCGATACGCAGGACCAGAGTTGTTCCAATTTGGGACTTGGGGAGCGTTCAGGGTATACCCCCTCCCCTCTGGTCTATTGGAATCATGAATTTAGCGGGAAATATCGAACTAAATCTTGGGGCTCAACGAGTTAGGGGCAAAATCTTGAGCCGCAAGGAGTTACGGTGCGATTCTTTCTTTCCTGAGCCGCGACTATGGAACTACCATAGCGGCTTGGCGAAGAGGGTCAAGAGATTTCGGTGGGATATTTGTGTTGTGTTCCCAGAACGGGAAATACGTCTTTGGTTCAACCAAGTCTTGAACAGGAAACCAGCGCAGATGGACCGGGATTGACGTGGGGTTAGGTGATTGCAATCGCTGATTGCGACAAGTCAATGATTTGAACAATCAGTACACCGCGTCTTGCTGCAACTTTCCTTCGCTGCGTGCATCCGGGCAAGCAAATGTCCTACAGCATATCGACCTTGCTGCTTCGCAATCTGAGCGACGTATTTGGCGAAAATGACCCTGTGCGTCGTCGCGCTGCAATCGACGAGATCTTTCACGAAGACGCAGTATTCTATGACCCCAAAGGCGGTGTATTTCGTGGCCGTGACGAGATCGATCGTATCGCTGGTGTGATCAAAGCAACCCATCCAGATTTCGAATATCAGCCCCTCTTCCCTCCGGAGGAATTAGGTGATGCGTGACGGGTTCGATGGGTATCGGGCGCTCCCGGCAAACCACCAGCTTACGCGGGAACCGATTTCATCGTCGCCCGGAACGGTCGCATTGCTTCGGTCTATCTCTTTTTCGACATCCTACCCTATAGAGATCGTGGTTTGAAGGGCTTCCTATCGCAAAGTTTTTTCGACGATTTTCCAGTGAGAGAGTTTTTCAACAGCGTAGGGCCCAGCCGGTGGTCGGGGCAAAGCGGAAAGGAACTTGTCTTGGCCGCCCCATTTCTGCATCCTGAGATGGAGCGACAGGCAATGGAAGTAGGCCGTAGTGTCAGTGG
>Ga0307475_10001622_pt1 | contig 13398 bp, 10 predicted proteins | sample atmos_gasesECM1C_FD_203317 | JGI IMG/M metagenome (GOLD analysis project Ga0307475, IMG submission 203317) | Hardwood forest soil microbial communities from Morgan-Monroe State Forest, Indiana, United States - atmos_gasesECM1C_515 | ecosystem: Environmental > Terrestrial > Soil > Temperate... | reverse complement strand
AGCTCTCTTGACCAAATCCCTCGTCCGCTGAGCTGTCCCTATCAACTCTCTAGACTAGACAGGTGGTTCACTCTCGGTAAAGACTCGCTCATAATGTACGAAGCTGCGTGTTCGACTATTCTCGGAAGCACGACAATGTCTTCCTCTCGTGTGCGGGGATTTACGATACAGGCGCGCAGCCAGAACGTGTCATCGATCAAAGTATTCGATAGAAATACCTCGCCGCCGAGCTGAACTTTCTCAACGATTGCCTTGTTCAATTCGTTTAGATCCTGCAGGTGTCCTAGATTCTGGGTCACGTAGCGAAAACAGACGATGCTAAGATGCTGCGGTTCGAAGATTTCGAAATGGTCGGAGCACTTCAGTTGATTCACAAGACCTTGCGCAAGTGCAATGTTCTGTTCAACCAATGCTCGGTATCCTGAGATGCCGTGGAACTGGAGCGCCATCCAAACTTTGAGCGCGCGGAAGCCTCTCGTCTGCTGAAAACCGTATTCACTGAACCACGGCAATCCTCCGACGCCCTCTGTGTCGCCGTCTGTCTGGAGATATGGCGGAACCAGGCTAAAGGTCGTTCGCAGATTCGCTCCATCGCGCACCAGGACAAGACCAGCTTCAACGGGAACGCACAACCATTTATGTGGGTCCAACGCGATGCTGTCAGCTCGCGCAAGTGCCGAGAGTTCATCTGAGTATTGTCGCGCGAGGATGGCAGGACCGCCATAGGCCCCATCGACATGCAGCCAGACGTTGTGCTTCGAACATACATCCGCAATTCGATCTAAGGGATCAATCGCTCCCGTATTCACAGTACCTGCGCTCGCAATCACGGCAATGGGCGTGCAGCCATTTTCCCGGTCGCCTCGGATTATGGTGTCCAGGGCATCCGGTAACATGCGTTTTGTCCGGTCGGTCGGTACAACCCGCATGTGGTCACTACCTATCCCCAGAAGTTCGACCGCCTTCTGATGACACCCATGGCCTTCGCTTGTGCGATAGAAGGTTAGTCTCGCAGGACTGGACTGTACGCCTTTCGTCCGTACTTCGTATCCACACCGGGTGTGCCGTGCTACGGCAAGTGCAGTCAAGGCTGCCATGGATGATCCGCTGACTAGCAGACCCATGGCTCCTTCTGGAAAGCCGAGAATCTGCTTAAACCACTGCGCGACTTCGCGTTCAACATAGACTGCAGCATGGTTGCCCCCGGCGCAGCTCGGGTTCATTGCGGCGGCCAGTGCATCGGCGAATATCCCCATCATCGCTGGGGGCGAATTCACCCATCCGTAAAAACGCGGATGTCCATTTCCGAACGGATATGGCTCGATTTCACAAGCAAATCTATCCAGAATCTCGTCTGCTGTAAGTCCGTGTTCCGGCAAAGTTGAATTCAAGTATTTCGCCGCGAGTCCGGGAGGAAATGGACGAAAGACCGGTTCGGACCGCAATTCCGTCAGGTGATCCGCAATCAAGTCGATTACGCGGTGACCGACGCGCCTGATCTCATCAGCCGGCCACTCCCACTTTTCCATGCTGAGTCTATCCATTGCTTATAGCCCTCTGTTTTGCGTTCTTACCCGATCGCGAATGACTGTCCGGGACAAGTGCAGGTCGATGGTCAACCCCAGCAGGATCACCGGTAACGTCCATTGTGAGGTAATAAATGCACTGGGTGCGGGCTGGGTTTGAGAAAGCATGCATGCAGTCAGCATCAAAGTAGATGCTGTCACCGGCCATCTGCGTATGGGCTTCACCATCCAGAACAAGCAGCAGGGTACCGGCTACCAGCTATTGGCTACCGGCAAGTGCTATCGACAAATTGCCGCCGCCGTGAAAGCGCGCTGGTCCCCTGGGGCCCAGAATTGTCGCTTACCGATTCTGGTGAGAAGTGCGGACCTAGGTCATCAGATACACGATCACGGTTCCCCAAGTCGTTAGCAAAATGTGTCCGATGGCTGCTGTGTACGAATAACCCAGTGTCGATACCGAGCTGTCGGACTTGTCCTGCACCGCGGCAACGCCTGCGATCATGGTTTGAGCGCCCGCGAGTCCGCCTAATAGAAGTACAGGGTTCAGTTTGAGAATATAACGTCCGAAATATAGACCAGTTATGAGTGGAGTCAGAGTAACGACGATACCACCAAGAAATAGTATGTAGCCTGACTGCTTGAGCGTATGAATGAAGATGGGCCCCGCCTTAAGGCCGATCATCGCAACGAACGCTGAGAGGCCAATAGATTTCATAAATAAGATGGCATCATGAGGCATTCGGCCGAACCAAGGGCGCACTGAATGCATCCAGCCCACAATCAAGCCAGCCAACAGGGTACCGACACTCGTGCCCAGATTTATTCTGAGGTGACCCACGGGTATGGTTATTGAAGCGCCCAGCAGAATGCCGATGAATATCGCAATGCCCAGCGTCGAGAACTCCGCTTCTTCGACTGGAGCCAGCTTCATGCCAACGATTGGCGCGAGCTTGTCGACTGCCTCCTCAACACCAGTGATATGGAGAATGTCTCCTCGCTCGACCACAACATTGGTCCCGATCGGCATCGACCTCCCCCCACGTGTTATGCCGCGGAGAAGAACGCCTCGTGTCTCGTCGAACGTTTCAACGAATTCTTGAAGCGTCCGACCCGCTATCGCTTTACTAGTGACGTATAGGTCAAACGAAGCCACCGGGATCTCCAATAGTTCCGGATCCGGCACCTCGCTTGATCTTGGACCGAGTAGTTTTACGAGGACCTCGGTTCGGCCCAGCACCGCTACGGTATCGCCCGCTTCAAGCACGGCAGCCGCGGTAGCGGAGAAGATTTGGTCGTTACGGCGAATTCGCTCCACAAAGAGACGCGCACCAGGAACTGACTTCTCGGCGGCCGCCACCGTTTTTCCAATTACAGGTGCATCTTGGGCGATCGTGTAGGCGCGAATTCCAATGGGCTGCCAGCCGGAAGAAACTCCAAATTTCGATCGTTTAATTCCCAGGCTAGTCTCCAATTTCCTCGACTCGCTGCGCAAGTCGATGCCCAAGAGCTTTGGTCCAAGACTGCTGCAGACCCAGATGATGCCAATTGTGCCGAATAGATAGCAAATTGCATCAGCGACTGCGATATGTCCTATGAGGATCTGTTTCTGATCGTCGGGGAGGGATAAACCTCGAATTGCCTCGCTGGCAGTACCGATCACGGGCGATTCCGTCAATGCCCCGGACAGCAAGCCGGCAGAGAAGCCCGGATCAAGTTTCAGGAAACGTGCGACAGCGTATGCGGTCACCAAGCCGACGACGGGAACGAATATCGCTAGTAGTGCCCACCGCCAACCCTCGCCTTTTAGATTCCGAAAGAAGCTCGGTCCAACCGAGTAGCCGATTGCGAAAAGGAAGAGTAGGAAGAGAATGGCTTTTGCTTGATCCGATACGGGCACGTGGAAGAAGTTGCCGACAAAAATTCCTGCTAATAAGGAGCAGGTAACTGTGCCTAAACCAACGCCCCGAAACTTAATCCGCGCTATCAGGTATCCGATACCGATTGCCAGATAGACGCCCATCTCTGGGTACTTTTCAAATAGCCTCGCCAGCCATTCCATTTGAACGGCGTCCCTTCTACTCCCGAGCACCTTGCGCCGAGTTCAAGTGTAAGTTGACTGTCGCAGCCTGGATCAGAGCTTACACCGCGCTGAGATTACTCTAGAGCCTCTTTCCGGCGCGGCTTCGGAATGTAATTTAAGCGGCGGAACTCCGCGCCGCACGCTTTGGTACTTCAGTATCACCACGGCCACGGCTGCTAGCAGCCTCGAGATATGACGGCTTAAGTAGCTTTAGACCAAGCGACGAATCGAACCCGTGAATCTCTTTCACGTCCAGCTTGCGCATAAAGTCGATTGTTTCCCGATTTATCACCTGGCCTGGAACCATAATCGGGAATCCCGGCGGATAGGGAATCACGAAGTTAGCGGAGACCAGTTCAGGACCTTCTTCGAGGCGACGATCGATTTCCGGACTCGAGAGCTTCACATGCTCGCATTGCTCCTCGCGATATGCTCCGAAGAACGCAGAGCGCATGTCGCCTTCACTCGTTGTGCTGGCCGGATTTTTTCGGAAGCAGTTGTGAAAACAGGTGAAGTTTGGAAGGTCGGGAACGTCTTCCATCAGCGTTTTTACGCGTGCTGCGAAAGCTTGCTGGGCCGCTGTGCCGCCATGCTGAAGTTTTGTTTCTATTTGTTGCGAAATGCCGACGAGAACCTTGATGAGCTGGGCAATGTCACTGCGAGTGTTGTTGATGTTAGTTTGCAGCAACACGCTATTGCGAGAGGTCTTATTTAGCTGGATGTCGTACTCTGCTGCCAGCAAATTCTTGAACTGCGTGCCGTCGAATCCCGCGCTACCACACAGGAGCGTTAGCCGTGTGGCATCAAGCGCAACCTCATCCTCGCGCATGGATTTCACAGCTGTTGCCCAGTTCGTTCCCGGGACCAGGTAATCCATGAATCCAGAAGAGCGGAACTCTTCTGGAATCATCTCGTCTGCCCCGGTAACATGAAAATACTTTGAGACTAGAGGATGCGAATTAACTTCGCGGCGTATGTCCAAAGCCAATTGAATGGCGCGATTTACGAGTTCGTACCCCTCCAGTTCCATCTGCCGGCGCGCGACATCGATTGATGCAATGATCTGCAGGTTGGGAGAGGTCGAAGCGTGAGTGAAAATTGCCTCATGGAATTGCTCTTCTACCGTGTGAAAATCCGCATCTTTGACCAATACCATCGACCCTTGGCGCAAACAAGACATTGACTTGTGTGTCGAATTCGTCTGGTAAACCCGCAAGCGCACTTTCTCGGGATCGGCAAGCAGCCGCGTTCTTAAAACCTCTGGATTGGAAGCGTCGAGATCAGTTCCAAGCTTCTTCCTTTGCTCTTCATAAGCAATGCGATACGCAGGATCTTTAAACTTGCGCTCCAGAATGGCCGCAGCCCCCATGGCTGTGCGTCGACGATAGAAGGGACTCCATCTCGCAAATCCGAACCACGCCTCATCCCACAGGAAGATCAGGTCGGGCTTGATAGCCAGACATTCTTCCATCACGCGTTCAACGTTGTAGATATGTCCATCGAATGTACAGTTAGTGAGAACAAGCAGTCGTGCCCGGTCCAGCTTTCCTTCGGCTTTCAGATCGAGCAGTGCTTTCTTGATTGAACTAAGAGGAACTGCTCCATACATCGAGAATTTCGGGAGAGCGTAGGCTTCAAGGTACAGGGGCAACGCTCCCACAAGCACCGCGCCGTAGTGATGCGACTTGTGGCAGTTCCTATCGACGAGCATGATATCGCCGGGCGCAAGTAGGGCTTGCTCAACCATCTTGTTCGATGTAGAAGTGCCATTGGTAACGAAAAACACATGGTCGGCTCCAAACGCTCGAGCGGCCTTCTCTTGAGCAATCTTGATGTTGCCGGTAGGTTCCAGCAGGCTATCGAGACCACCTGTGGTAGCAGACGACTCTGCGAGAAACAGGTTCATGCCATAGAACCTGCCCATATCTCGAATCCAATTCGACTTGAAGATCGACTTGCCACGCGCGATCGGCAATGCATGGAAGGTACCTATGGGACGTTGAGCGTATTTCTGCAAATTATCGAAATAGGGCGTCTCAAATCGGTCCGAAATTGCGTCCAGGATGCTGAGGTGCAACTCCAGCGGTTCCTCGACTTGATAGAAAATCCTTCGAATACATTCGGCAGCGACGGCGCTGCCCGCAACCTTCTCCACCTCGCTTCCGCTGAGAAGAAAGATGTCGAGTTCCGGACGAATCTGCTTCAGTGTTCTCGCGAGCTCCAGAGTCTGTTCGCCTGAACGTGCACTGAAGGCGTTGGCAGGCAGATTGGCAAGTAGAAATTCGCGTAAGATTGGCGCGTCGTGAGAGGACGCGAAAGGAACGCCGTCGGACGCTATTACGGCCTCGAGATTGCCGTTCAGAATCGACGCGATTACTGCGTCTTCAACGCTCCCGACAAAGACCAATTCATAGATGAACTTATCTTGCGGGCGGCGCAGCCTCTTGTACTCCTGCGCTATTTCAGACCAGGCATCCTGGCGCATCGGGGTGACGACAAGCACTTCAAAATACGGCCGGTGAACCGCCGTCTCGTCCGCACTCGGCACACGGTCTCCCAACCTTACAGGCTGTTCTTCCCCTTCCCAATCTGCGGGATTGCTGCGGTATGAGTGCGTGAGAAGCGCCACGTCGATCGACTGCACTAATCGGACAGTACGCCTAGCGTCGTTAGAGGCGATGCTTTCCTCTAAAGTGCGCATCAGGTTGGGACCGGGATACGCGAAGTAGTCTTCCCACTGCTTTAATTCTTCGAAGGCAGCAAGCGTCGCCTTTGAATCTTTTTCCTTTCCAGCCTCCCACGCGCGGACTGCGTCCAACAATCTGCGCCAGCGGTCAAAGCGTCCTTCTGCTGCGGTAAAAAACTGATCAACGCGAATGCTTGGTGCACTTGCTACAGTACTCATCACGTCACCTCCAGTCGTTGCTGGTTGTCTTAGTTCGTGCGTGTCAGTTCACGGGCAGACTACTTCGCACTCGTCTCTGCCTTCACAAAGCTGTACTTTGCGCTCAACATAAGACGAGGCGCGTTTCCAGTTGAGCCGTTTTTCTCCACCACCCACCCGTAAAGAAATTCTGCGCCCACGTTCAGCGATCCAACGACATTCCAGATCACGTTTGTGGCTGCGTAATTGCTTTGGTGAAAAACTGTACCAGGCTCAAAGTTAGTATTGTCGACCTGCACAAATCCATACATGATTGAAGATCGCACTCTATCGATCCAGAAGTGCTGGTAACTGCCGTAGGTAGCAACCACGGGAACGGCTCTCAGATGAGGATCCAGTGTGCTTTTCGGAGCAGCATCAATCCCTAGCCCAGACGTGTCGTTTATGTATCGCTCAATACCGTTGCCATATACGCCTTGATAGACGAAAGTGTCTTTACCGAACATCTTTTGCGATCCAGTGAAGTTGAATCCCCATCCAAACACGGAATCACTAAGCCCGTTCGGAAGGAAAGCACCCACGCTTCGGAACAATCCCGATAACTGTATGTGTCCTTTGTCCATGTCATGCCGGAGAGTCAGGGTGCCATCCGGAGTTTCGTTACTCGGTAGGGCATTGAACTGCGGAGTCTTGAAGGCGATGTCTGATGACGCTTTTTCAAGCGCGAGCCTAAGACTGGTCTTGCCTGCCAAAGGAATGGTGTATCGGAACTGCGGATTACGGAGTGAAACCTGCGCATTGGGACCTTGGAAATCAAGCTGGTCAGGTCCGGCATCCGGATCCTGGAAGTTTGAGAATGTCTGCCCGATTAAGAAGTTTTTCATCTGCGCATATGCGTGACGCATGCGAGGTGTAGTTGAATTGGAGCCAAAGAGGTCCCCTTCAACGAAGAACCTCACGCTGCCTACATCTTCTACTGGAATTAAAAAGTCAAGATTCAGCCGAGTAGGTCGGACCGAGACAGTAGAATTTGTTCCCCCGCCACTTGCCGGAACGGGAATGCTCCCGGGTATGAAACGTTCGGGATCGCCAGCCGGCCTGAGGTCACGAATGAAGTCGCTTTTAAAGTAGCCGCCAATCTTCAAAAGAGTCTTCGTGCCAGGGAGGCGAAAATATCCCGGAAAATTCGGATCAAGGGGGGAGTTGTCAACACGGGGCGCCGCTTGCGGATCCTGCGAGAAAGTTTCATAGGTTTCAACCGCCTCGCCAGGTTGATGCTTCGTCGTCTTTAGTTGCTCGACTACCTCCTCCTTGTCGGAGGGCTGCTGCTGGGATGATCCTCCTCCTGCCTGCGAATCATTACTGCGTGCAGACATCCTATTGATTTGGCTCTGCACGTCAGCCATCTGACTCTGCAGATTCTCGAGTTGTTTCTGCAATGCCTCAATTGCGGTCGGCGACGGATCTGAACTTTGGGCGTACAAGGCACACGGCTGGAGTAGCAGGACAATGGCACAGCTAAGAAACACGTTACGTGTAACAACAATCACGATGCACCTCAGAGGCAATATTGGCGTTTGTGACGTGAGTATTCTGTTGCCGAACATCAAAGGAAACTGTCAGAAGTCTCAGGTATCCGCTGGAGTTGTCGAAAGTGTTGTTGCGTGTAATGCGGCTGTTGGAACGGGTGTCTGAATGCGGAGTCTGTACGAGTTCTCTCGAATGCCCCTGTTACCGCCATCAAGGCATACACCTCACGGTGGCGGCAAACAAAAGCTCGTTGTCGGCGCAGTTGTGGACACTGGGAGAAGTGTCCTGTAAGGTTTGCCAGTGTTCCCGCTTAGCTTTTCAGCGCCTACTATCCTGTGCAGATAGCCTCAATCAGAAGGCTATCTACTCAATATGAGTTGACCAAGTGGCGACCCTAGCAGGCTCTAAACGTAGCGCTGTTAAATCTACAAGTGGAGAATTCTATGTCGAGAATTACGTGTCTGTCTGCCGTGCTACTGATAGTTGTTAGTTCTGTCGTTGCTCAGGATGTTCGCTACAACTTCGACAAGAGCGCCGACTTCAGCAAGTTTAGAACCTACAAGTGGGTGCCTATCAAGGGGGCGCAAACACCAAATGCTCTCGTTGAGAAGCAAATTCAGACTGCCATCGACGCACAGTTAGCAACAAAGGGATTAAGCAAAGTTGAGTCGGATCAGGCAGATCTGTTCATTGGATATCAAACAGCCATTGGCCAAGACAAACAGTTTACGTCATACAGTTCGGACTGGGGATATGGGGGAGGCTGGTATCGAGGGGGTTGGTACGGTGGTGCTGGAGGGTCCTCCATGACAACTGGCCAAACGTCAACTATATACACAGGTCAACTGGCGGTTGATATGTACGACTCTACGAACCACAGTCTGGTTTGGCGAGGCGTAGCCAGCAAGACACTCGATACCAAGGCTAAGCCTGAGAAGCAAGAGAAAAATCTCAACAAAGCCGTCGCCAAGCTCTTCAAGAACTATCCGCCGGGAACGAAGAAATAAACGCGCTAACCATGGCCACGATGATTTCACCTGCTGGATCATCGAAGTTGTCGGATTTGTGACCGCTGAGTCGAAGTTTCTGCGCGACCAACGCGAAGCGTGCGGACGCTGAGCGACAATAGCTGGATAATGTGCCGTTAGTATGGAGGTTTGATCCCGTCCCCGCGATCCTGCGAAAGTTACTTGATGACACTACGTCAGGGCTTTGTTAACGCCGGCCTCATTAGCAATCAGCAGACAGGGCGTCATAGGGAATCGGATTTTTTTAAACAGTTGGGCTCACTTCTTTTTCTGAGCTTTCATGCGTGCCCATCGTACCTTCTGAGCAGCTGAGATCCGGGCCCGTGCTTCTGCAGACATTCTTCGTCGGCCGCGCCTACGGTTCCTGGTCGATGCTGATGGTTGGGAGCTTTGCTCAGGTGCCAATATGGCCCGTGCCTGTTGTAGTCGGTTAATTTCTTGTTCTATCTGCTGAATGATCTCATCCATATCCATTAGTTGCGGCTGCTCATTTGATCTCACACCTCAATCCTCACAAAGGGCGATGCGCCGGTCGTTGCGCAAAAGCACCAACGGAAGTGTGGTAAATGCTGGGTTCGGTTTGCTGCGGACGTCCTAGATCTAGAAGGACTGTTATAAGTGACAGTCCGAACGGTCGTGTTTTCGTTCGATATTGAAGTGGCAAAGGAACTGGCTACAGTTCATCGGGAGCTCACGTCGAAGCTGCTCGGCTCTTAAGCGAGTGAAGAAGACGGCTAAGTGAGTCGAGCTGGCTGCGGACTTGGTCGAGTTGTCGAATTGCGAAGCGAATAAAGTACACGTTGTGGAGTTTTCTGTGCCCGTAGGGCTCAGTTACGCGGTACTGATTATCACAATTGTTGTGATCCCGGACGATCAGGAATTCTGGCGGGAATTTGGACAGAAGAATCTCAGAGGCGGTTCGCGGTATTTCCGATGATTTCCTCAGACTTCACTCAAACAGATCGAGCCCATCTCATCTGCTTTGTGCGTAAGCTCGTATCGAATCCTGATACCGCCGAAGACATCGCTCACGACGCGCTGCTACGAGCGCAGAAGTTCGAGCACCGCGGAGAATCGTCGTTTACAACCTGGCTCTACAAGATCGCCAGAAACCTCTGCATTGACCAGTACCGTCGTGAGTCTCGGTATCAATCCTGCTCATTTCCCGAACTTGTGGCCGATTCCGCTCCCGAACCGCAACTCTGCATCCTAGACGAGCAGGTGCACCGAGCGATTCTCGGGCTAGACCTATCTGGCCGCGAGATTCTCCAGTTGCGCTTTTATGAGGGGCTGAGTCTTGAGGAGTTGGCGGTCAGGTTCCAAACGCCGCTCAGTACGCAGAAATCAAGACTCTATCGTGCGCTGGCTAAGCTCCGCAAGCGGCTGACGAACTGAGCAAACCATCCCACTGAGATACAGGAAAAACAAAAACTGATTTTAAGTTCATGAAGACTAATCATCCGAGTCAACAACTTCGGTCGTTCCGCCCATGGCGCAGCACTTCTCACACTATGCTTGGACACTTGGCGCAAGTTTACACTTGTTGCTAGACCAAAAAGGGTATTTACCTGTTGAATAGGTGGTCTATTTCCCGTGGGCCGAGCCGTGGCTTTCCCTCCCGTTGCGGCACAACTCTCCAACACTGGGGTTTAGATCTCATCTGAGGGGATACGTGGAAACACCTGCCATTCGGGTTTTGGTCGTGGATGATTACGAGCCCTGGCGTCGTTTTGTTCACTCGACTCTTCAGAAGGCATCGGAATTGCGAGTCATCGGCGAAGCTTCCGATGGATTAGAGGCAATTCAGAAGGCTGAAGGCACGCAACCGGATTTGATCTTGTTGGACATCGGCCTTCCAAAACTCAACGGAATCGAGGCCGCTAGTCGTATTCGTGGGCTCGTCCCGTTCTCCAAGATCATCTTCGTAAGCGACACCCGCTCTCCGGACATCATGAGCGTAGCTTTACGCGCAGGTGGAAGCGGCTACGTTGTCAAGTCGAATGGTGCAACGGAGCTATTGCCCGCGATAGCAGCCGTTCTCGAGGGCAAGCAGTTTGTCAGCGCAGATTTGGGCGTCGCCACACCTGCTCGGCTAGCCTGAGTCTCGCAAGCTTGACTGTTCCCTCTATTTCCCTACTGCCTGTTGAGAGACTCGCACGGGCGTCAAAGGGAACGCGAACATGAATTGTCGTGCCACCTCCTCACTTCGATTCGATAGCAATTGTTCCATTCACCAATCGAACGCGTTCGCGCATGCTAATGAGGCCCAAGCCTTTATTCAGGGCCGCTTCGGCGTCGAGACCCGTTCCACGATCGGTGACGGTGAGATGATGCTGATTCCGACTACGTGTCGTATGAGACGGCCAGCGATCATTCTCGCGTTGTCTTTTCCAAACGGCCTGATTACCACATGGCTTGGGTTTTCTAACCACGGAGCACAAAAAATGCCGATTCGCGGAAGCCTGCCTGTCATAGCTGACAGTATTCTTCGTTACTTCCAACACCTAGAGTCGTCAGGATCGCAAAACTTGTGTCAAAGTCCGCTAGGAGAAAACTCTTACCGATACGGTACTGCCGAAGGAGATGCGCATGCGCGGATGGTTAGGCTTCATCATGATCTGTGTGGCGGCTGTGTCGATGTTGTCCCAGACCTCCTCCAACTATCAGCCTGGCACAGTCACCGCCGTCACGGCGCACGAGAGTCTAGGACAACAAGAAAGCGACATTCACCGGTACGACGTCTCCGTGGAGGTCGGGAATACGAGATACGTGGTTTTGTTCACGCCGCCCAAGCACACCGAAGATGTAATGTTTCATGCCGGCAATGATGTTCTGGTTCAAGTCGGAGCAAGCACGCTTACGTTTGACGGCCCAGTGTCCGGAAAAACCGAAATCCCGATTCTGAGACGCGAAACTCTCCCAGCCCCGCGTCTGGATTGGTCGCAGGCGTGCCGCGGCTACTTCAGCAAGAAACTGGAGCATCTCTCGGGAATCCTCGGGCTAACGGACAGTCAGCAGGCTCACGTAAAACCAATCCTCGAGCAAGAAACTGGAGAGGTAGGCCAGATTTGCTTCAATCCTGTACTTTCCCGCGAGCAGAAACTGAATCGGTATAAGAAAATTGTGCAGGCTTCCGACAACAAGATCAAACCTCTTCTCTCAGTAACTCAATTACAGAAGCTTGAGGATCTGCGCAGGGAACAAAAACGTGAACTAAAGGAAATACTCGCAAAACAAAAAAGCTGATCTCATGCCGGCGCTCGCAGCGTTGATGAAGTCTCGCCGGGTTGAGCGCTACTCATCCTCCCCATCGTTTTCAAATCCATCAGGGGTACCCCGGATGCCCGGCTTGGTTTCTTTGGGGATTCGCTTCCGATTGCCTCTTAAAGAAGTCTTGTGATGATCTGAGTTGTCAATAAGGAGACTAAGCCGAACTCCTCTGGCGCGCGGGAAATTTGGCTTTCGGAGCACCTTCCCAGCAAGGATCAAACTTCGCATTCAAGGCGGCCTGCCAATATGTGTTGGGAGGAGCGGCGCGCGCGCTCTTCTCTTCAGAAAAGGCTTTTCCGACAATTATTCCTTTTCCGATCGATGCGGCATCGGCTCATTTTGACTTTCGGCCCCTTTTGATGGATGTGTTTCAGACACTGCCGCGTTCAAACTGCTCCAGGAGATCAGCATCTCATTGTCCACTGCGGGATCCAGCACAGGACGCTGAGCTCCGGCCCAACAGAGTTGAGCAAGTAGGCCCCAAATTTAGAGTCCCCAGCTCCAGCGCTCACAGCTGGGGCACAAATTCCGGTGGCTTCAACTCCATTGAGGCGAAATCATGGCCTGCGTAATCGCAAAAAAAGCTCCTTCTTCGCCCAGGTTCGTCTTCCTCAAACCGAAGAACGAATCTAGAGCTCTAGTTGGAGCCTTCTGCCTATGCAATCAACCCGAAATGCACCGCTTAGATCTACTGGCCATGTCCGAAGTTAAAGACGACGCCGGCGGAGTAACGGAAGGAGTTCTGATTAGCGTTGGATTGGGTAAAGAAGTTTCCGAATCTAGTTAACAAGTAATCGAGCTCTGCCGCTCTAATCGACACTGTGTGATTGATAGGGAAGTCGATCCCGCCCCCGAGCATGAACGCCCAGCCATTGTTGGACGGTGAACTTTTAACACCGGGGCATCCTGTAACTGTAGGTTGACAGATCGTCTTGAAGGCACTGCCGTAAACATTGCTGTGTGCGGCGCCGACCAAGATGTCCGAAAACAGCTCCATGTGCTGGCTGCGAAACTTGAGCTGTGGTCCGAAAAGATAGGTAAACAAGTTACCTGATACAGAACCGTGCGCTCCTGAAGGAA
>Ga0307475_10001621_pt1 | contig 13401 bp, 14 predicted proteins | sample atmos_gasesECM1C_FD_203317 | JGI IMG/M metagenome (GOLD analysis project Ga0307475, IMG submission 203317) | Hardwood forest soil microbial communities from Morgan-Monroe State Forest, Indiana, United States - atmos_gasesECM1C_515 | ecosystem: Environmental > Terrestrial > Soil > Temperate... | reverse complement strand
CTATTGGAAAACCGAGTGCGGAAGACCAGATGCTTTCGCTTGAATCCGATACCGAAGCCTGGTCTGGGAGACTTGGGAAAGCTCGTGAGCTATCTCGGCAAGCTGTCGAGAGCGCGCGCCGTAGCGATGAGAAAGAACCCGCCGCGCTATGGCAAGCGAACGATGCGATACGTGAGGCGCTGCTTGGCAACGCGGGGGTGGCCCGCCAGAATGCTGCCGCAGCAGTCGCGCTCGCGCCAGGGAGCCGCGATGCAGACGCGCGGGCGGCCCTGGCATATGCGTTGGCGGGCGATGCGGCTCACGCCCAGTCACTTGCGGATGACCTCACCAAGCGCCTCCCGCAGGATACCTTCGTGCAATCGGTCTGGCTACCTTCCATCCAAGCTCAGATAGAAACGGTCCGTAAGAATGCTGCCCGGAGCGTCGAACTTCTCCACACGGCAGCACCGCGTGAGCTAGGCATGCTAAGTTATGGTGCTCCCAACTCCTGTTTGTATCCCGTGTACGTCCGCGCCGAGGCTTACCTAAGCGCGCTTCAAGGCCAGCCCGCCTCTGCCGAGTTTCAGAAAATTCTCGACCATCGCGGCCTGTTGTGGAATTGTGCGACCGGCGCTCTCGCCCATCTCGGCCTCGCCCGCGCTCACGCCTTACAGGGCGACACCACCAAAGCCCGTGCGGCATATCAGGATTTCCTGACGCTCTGGAAAGATGCGGATGCAGATATCCCCATACTTATCGCTGCGAAATCCGAATACGCCAAGCTGAAATAAGTGATTGCGTTTCTTAAACGGCAGGACCAATGATTCGGTGTCGCAATCGGCCTAAGATTCGGTTCAAAGGGTGGCAGCGTCCAAGGCTGGACAATATAGGGGACCGACGCCCTCCGATTTTCTCAAGTGCCCGGCGAATGCGTACGTCGCGGCCAGTCGAAACGAATCCCTTCTGCAGCGTTTTCATCGCGTCGCCATGACGCCCTGCTTGGCGGTACACCTCGGCGAGATTGAGATAGAGTTTTGCATGATTGCATTTTATCTCCAGCGCTTCGCGGCACAACTTCTCGCCAGCGAGGTAACGTTTTTCAACCACAGCGCAGAGCATTCCCACATAGGAGAGAAAAAACGGATTTTGCGGCTCTGCCTTGAGAGCGCGGCGAATGTGAGCGAGTGCTATACCTCTGTGCTCATCATTAAGGTGTCGGAGACACTCTGCAAATTCAGTACGCCCTATACCAGTCGGCGTGTGCGGTCCCATCTCGTCTAACATGACGCTGTCCCCCTAAGACGAGTATTCGAGTTGAGTTTGGAGACTAACGCCAGTTACCGACCCACGTCATGTGTCCGGCACGGTCAAACTGTCCAAAGCTTTACTGTCCCTTGGGACAGGCGAAGGTGTTGCTGAACGAATCTGCCTAGAGATGCAGACGCTGCGAAGCGCTGGGTTTCTGGCAATCTTTCACGGAAGTTTCTTGATTGGGGAACCCTTCAGAGACCAATTACCTTGGTAGCGACCGCTTCGCCACGAGCCGGTGACTTCCTTCGTTGCCGTGCTTTTCAGCATCTCTGCCAAGGAATCCGCATTTAAGTCCGCCGCATCGGCGGTCCAAGTCCCAGAAAGCAACTGTCCTTTCATGGGGCGAGCTGTCCACGTGCCCTGCCAGCTTTTGCCCGTTCTCTGCGCCGACCACGTCCCCTCCAGCAACACGTCACCAGCATCGTTCAGAATTGTCCATGACCCGATTGCGCGATTGGGATTATGAAGTGAAACCTGCGCAGACCATGTGCCACGGAAAATCTGGCCGGGACCGGCTGTCGCGGTCCATGAACCGAGCAGGACGGGTGAAACCTGTTGAGCGAGAGCGCAGGAACACAGAATCAAGCCAAAAATTAAACTCCATAGCTTCATCCCGACACCAGAGCCGATGCTAACACGTCGCAACAAGCGCACACCTAACGCGTTTGTGTCAGGTCGGTCGCCTATGTGTCGCAAACGACCGACTATATTGCGGGCGTTTTATATCCTGTATGGTAATCGCCTAGTGAACAGAGCACGAAGCGCGGACCATGTTACGGGCGCACTGTTCGCCGCTGAGCGTGCGCCCGTACATTTATTACTCGTGATAACGGTGAAACCATGTGCGAAGAACTTGATAAGCTCAACGCTGATGCCATCGCGGCATTTGCTGAAGCTAAACGGGTTCGGAGAAAAAGGGACCTGTCCTTTTACGAAGACACTGAGTTGAGTCGCGAGGGATACAAGCGGATTGATGCAGGCGTTGAGCATCTGCTAGTCGGGCATGACGGAGAGCCATGTCCCGATGGTGACAGACCTATCGTAAGTATCAGCAAGTGAACTGGCGCTACGGAAATCTATTCCGCTGCCTTTAACATCCTTTGGACGACGTAATCCAATCCCTTGTCAGTGCTTACTGCGACTCGGTCCGCAAGCACAGGCGAATAGTCAAATACTTGTCGGAATCCAACTTTGTGCCAGATGGGGAAAATAATCTTCATCCCGTTTACTTCACGGGTGGCGAGGTCGTTCAATTCTTCCTGACTCCAGTTTTTTTCTAAGAAGTGACTGCTCAGAATCACGATGCCGTATCTTGAACGGGCTAAGCCATAATCAATTGATTCACGCAGGTTGCTTCCGAGTTTCAGAGAATAATCGACATACCAAACCATCAGACCTCTGGCATTGAGGCGGTCAGCCAATGGTCTGGCAATTTCCTCCTTATCCTCACTGACGTGGGAAATGAAGAAGTCCCAATGCTGCAGTTTCTCTGCTGGGTCATTGCTCTGCATTCCGTGCGTATTTTCCACGGTGGCATTGCGGCTGCCATACAGCGAACGGTGTAGCGCACGAGGGATTTTTGCTTTGGCTGGTGCATTCCCGCTCCTGAGTAGCCCCCCCGAAGGGCGAACTCTTGACTATAGGGGCCGAGAAGCACATCGTTAAGTCCTCCACGAACCTCTTTGTGTGAGGTGCTTCATGAATTCGAATTATGAAATTTTCAAACAACGGTCTGACGGGTCTTTCGTGCGGATTGAATCTGTCAAAAACATTGAACAAGCAAGAGCGGATTTGAAGGAATTAGTTTCAGGCGAACCGGGCGACTATCGTCTTTGGGATTCGTCTGCCCACAAGTTCGTTGACACTCGTAATCGTTGAGGCACCTAATGAATAAGGGGCGCAAAACGAAGCCAGCCAAGAAGATTTTGACGAAGAAGAAAAGCGGCTCTGAAAAAGGCGGGCGCACATAAGCGACAGGTTCAGCGGGAAAGCCAAAGCGTGGATACGGTGGCATTCGCGCTAGAGGGACAGGGAGCGTGGTCGGGAGGGCAATCGGGAGATTTGCAGGGGTTATCCAATGTCGAAGGTGCGGATTCAGAGAGCGTGGACGAGTTGCTCGAAGAAGGAAACGCGTTCGAGGCCGACGTGGTGAAGGGCGTGGAGGATGCCGAGGACGCTGACGGGGGGGAAGTTCGCACGCATGAGGTGCCGCGACGTTCCCGCCGAGCATCTGGATAAAGAGTCGTGAGTGACACGGCAAGGCACCTGCGACCGGCTGCGACAGTTCGCACTCCGGTGAAGAAGTCCGCGTGCCATATTCCGCTGATTACCTTTTCTACGCGCCGAAGTGACAAAGTAGCCCTCGTGATGGGAGAAAAAGAACTAAAAAGCGCAGACCTGAAGCACTTCTGTCAGGCGGTGTCGCCTAACGATGAGCCGTGCTACAGCCCGGTGACAGTTCGCTGCGGAAGGTGCGGTCGGTGGTTCTGCGATACCCACGTTGAGGATGAGGAGTGGCATTCATGCGCGCTGCCGCCCGGAGAGGAAGGCGGCGAGGCGTAGCAAGAAAGTTGGAACCCAACGTTAGTCAATTCTTTGCCGATATCCGAACTAAATAATTCCACCGCCGCAAGACCAGTATCGCCCGAAAGATAAGTTGAAAAACCAGCATCAGCAGCGTATCGCGCAATGCGTGGATGTGGCTGTCCATGTCCGCGTAGGCGGGCTACTCGGGTGGTCTGGGAATCCCCAGAGGGTGCCGTCCGTAGGCGCGAACGGTTCGTTTTGCCGGGTAGCCCGCAATCCTGCGACTCGCAATTAGGACACCAAAAGCTCGCTCTTCATATAATCTCTTGCTAACACGGTGGATATGGTGCGCGTGAAAGCCTGAATTCCGCGCGAGCCACATCGGAACGTGCAAAAATATTCCCGCTCTGTGCAAACCGATTCAACAAATCGCCTAGCACTCCATTGCCAGCTCAAAGCACCGAAAGCGACGGCGGTAACAAGGCGGAACAATCGGAAATTCCGGTTAACCCTGTAACCCAAATCGCCTGCAACGGAACCGTTTTGTCACCTTTTGTGGTCATCACTGAGCCTGTAATCCCCAAGCCCTACTCTAATCACTTGTAAATTCATGAATTTGGTACTCCGAGTGCTCCTGAGCTGAAGGGGGAGTAGTCCCAAAGTAGGTTATGAATGTGACGCTCACTTGCTTCAGCAAAAACTGCGGTAAGCCGAGGTTCTTGGAATACTACGTGTGTGTCGAGCACTTTGTTTGTTATGCCGCACCACGATACGCCGAATCGATAGCTTTCGAGGCCAAACCCATAACATATTCTGCAATCCCTGTGCTTACGTCCGAAGCGACTTCCGGCAGTTCGGGCCAGCCTGAACATGCGGCACGAAAGTCGGCAGAAGTGTGAGAGCACGAGCGAAGCGAGAATCGCCGGTTGGATTCGGAACCCGCTTAGGCACCGTTCGTCTTATTCGGGCCGCTTGCGCACAAGCAACGCCGAATTAGCTGCGCTTGTTCGCTTGCCCATTAGCTTCCCCTCAAGTTGACTTGCCTTTAGGCGCGACCTAACATGCGTCGCCAGTGACCGATTCCCTGCCAATACTCGGACGTACGATTTCCCACTATCGCATTTTGGAGAAGCTTGGCGGCGGTGGCATGGGTGTTGTGTACAAGGCTCAGGACCTCATACTCAATCGCTTAGTTGCCTTGAAGTTCCTTCCCGATGGATTCGCGACGGACGCACAGGCTCTGAGCCGCTTCAATCGTGAGGCACAAGCTGCTTCCGCTTTGAACCACCCAAATATTTGCACCATCTATGAAATCGGCGAACACAACGCTCAGCCTTTCATTGCGATGGAATTCATGGAAGGCACCACGCTGAAGCACCGCATTTCCGGCAAGCCGCTGCCGCTTGAGCAGGTGCTCGAACTGGGAATCGAAATCGCCGACGCACTGGATGCGGCACATGCCAAAGGAATCGTTCACCGCGATATCAAGCCTGCCAACATTTTCGTTACCGAGCGCGGGCACGCCAAGATTCTCGATTTCGGTCTGGCGAAGCTGGCACCTCAAGGCGGTGCTGTGAATCTTTCGGCGATGCCCACAGCCAGTGAGCCAGAAATGCTCACTCAGCCGGGCACGTCGATTGGTACTCTGACCTACATGTCCCCTGAACAGGTACGAGGCGAAGAGCTGGATGCACGGACGGATTTGTTTTCGTTCGGAATCGTGCTCTACGAGATGGTGACAGGGATTCAACCGTTCCGTGGCGAGACTTCTGGGGTGATTGCGAACGCTATTCTGGAACGAGCGCCAGTGCCGCTGGTGCGACTGAATCCCGGCGTACCTCCCAAGCTCGAAGGAGTTATCAACAAGGCGCTGGAGAAAGACCGGAAGCTGCGATATCAGAGTGCTGCGGATATCCGCACGGATTTGCAGCGGTTGAAGCGCGGTTCAGATTCGAGTCGTGCAGTCGTCGGTGTAGGCGAGGCTGGGGTTAAGTCCACCCAGAAATCCACTCGATGGGCTGCGCTCACGGGCGCGACAATATTGGTCATCGGGCTGGCTGTGGCCGGGTGGTTGTTTTTCTCTCGCAAAGCCCACGCGCTGACGGACAAGGACACGATTGTCCTCGCCGACTTCACGAACGCGACGGGCGATGAGGTCTTTGACGACACGCTCAAGCAAGCTTTGGCCGTGAGCTTGGCCCAGTCGCCCTTTCTGAATATCCTTTCCGAGGACAAGGTCCGCCAGACACTGCAGCAAATGATGCGCCAGCCGAATGAGCGACTGACGCGAGACTTGGCACGAGAAGTGTGCCAGCGTGCGGGAAGCAAAGCCTACCTGGCAGGCTCGATTGCCACGCTGGGGAAACAGTACGTGATTGGCCTGGAAGCAGTGAACTGCGCGAGCGGTGATGTGTTGGCACGCGAGCAGGCGACCGCCACGGGCAAGGAGCAGGTTCTGCCAGAACTGGGTCAGGTCGCAGCGAAGCTTCGCAACGTGGTGGGCGAATCGCTCAGCTCGGTGCAGAAGTTTGACGTCCCGCTGGCGCAGGCCACCACAAGTTCTCTCGAAGCCCTTAAAGCTCACACCCTAAGTGTAAAAGCGCAGCGCGAAAAGGGAGAGGTCGAATCCATTCCATTCATCAAGCGCGCCATCGAACTCGACCCCAACTTTGCGGTGGCGTACGACTATCTGGGACTCGCTTACTACAATCTGAACCAGCCCCGCTTGGCAGCCGAATCCCTGAAGAAAGCGTTCGAATTGCGCGACCGCGTCACCGAACGCGAGAAGTTCAACATAACCGCAGATTACTACGGCCTTGCCACGGGCGAGCTGGAAAAAGCGAATCAGACGTACGAACTGTGGATACAAGTTTATCCGCGAGATTATTCGGCTTACGGCAATCTAGGTAGTAACTACGCGGCTCTGGGTCAATATGAGAAGGCCGCCATACAAACCCGTGAATACATTCGGCTGGAACCCACGGACGTGAGCGCATATGAGAATCTGGGCCAGATTTACCTGGCCCTCAACCGTTTTGACGAAGCAAGGGCCGCTACCGAGGAGGCGCTGAGCCGCAAGCTGGATGGTATTTCGCTGCACCTGAACCTGTATGCCCTGGCCTTCTTCCAAGGCAATGCGGCAGCCATAAAGCAGCAGGCGGATTGGGCTATCGGAAAACCGGGTGCGGAAGACTGGATGCTTTCGCTCGAATCTGATACCGAAGCCTGGTCTGGGAGACTCAAAAAAGCCCGTGAGCTATCCCGGCAAGCTGTGGAAACCGCACGCCGCAGCGACGAAAAAGAGCCAGCCGCGCTATGGCAAGCGAACGTGGCGATACGGGAAGCGCTGGTCGGCAACGCAAATGTCGCCCGCCAGAATGCTGCTGACGCAGTAGCGCTCGCGCCGGGGAGCCGCGATGCGGAGGCACAGGCGGCCCTGGCCTATGCATTGGCGAGCGATGCGAAGCACGCCCATTCACTTGCCGATGACCTCGCCAAGCGTTTCCCTCGTGATACGGTCGTGCAGTCAGTGTGGCTTCCCACCATCGGCGCGCAAATAGAAACGGGCCGCAAGAATCCCACCCGAAGCATCGAATTTCTTCAGACAGCAGCACCCTATGAGCTGGGCATGATAAGAGGGAACGCTCCCAACTCCTGTTTGTATGCCGTCTACGTCCGCGCTGAGACTTACCTAAGCGCGCATCAAGGCCAGTTCGCAGCCGCCGAATTCAAAAAAATCCTAGACCATCGTGGACTGTTATGGAATTGTGCGACAGGCCCACTTGCTCGTCTTGGACTTGCCCGCGCCTACGTCTTGCAAGGCGAAACTGCGAGAGCCCGCACCGCGTATCAGGATTTCCTAACGCTTTGGAAAGATGCGGATGCCGATATCCCCGTTTTCATCGCGGCGAAGGCTGAGTACGCGAAACTGCAGTAAGCCACACATTGTTCGGCCTGCACCAAGGTACAGTTAACTCCTTCCTTGCTCGTCTTTCACCAGAGGTGGCTTGCCGCTCCCCGGAAATGTTCTGATGTTCAGTAGCCGTCTGCGCAGCAGGAGCAATGAGAACACGCTTTGTCAGTCTCGTTCTGGGGTTTGCCCTCTTGGGCTTTGTGTCCTTACATCCGTCCGCGTTCTCTCAAGAAACCAATCAAGAAGCGACCAAACGGAAAGTTACGGCAAAGGTTCCGCCGAAATATCCCCCGCTGGCGCGGCAACTCAAATTAAGCGGGAAGGTGAGAGTGGAAGTGACTGTTTCTCCAGATGGCCGCGTGAAGGGTACCCGCATAATCGGAGGCAACCCGTTACTGGCAGAAGCCGCTCTGGATGCGATTAGAATGTGGAGATATGAAACTGCGGCGAAAGAGACAACTGAACTGGTTGAAATTGAGTTCAAAGACGCAAATCAATAAGCCCAATCCTACACAGCGGGTCCAATCATTCGGTGCCGCAACCGACCGAGGATTCGATTCAAAAGATGGCCGCGTCTAAGGCTTGACAGTATAGGGGGCCGACGCCCGTCGAGTTTTTCCAGTGCCCTGCGAATGCGCACGTCGCGGCCTGCGGAAATGAATCCCCTTCGGAGCGTTGCCATCGCTTCGCCGTCACGTCCTGCTTGGTGATATACCTCGGCGAGATTTAAATAGAGTTGGGGGTGGTTCCACTTTATTTCCAGAGCTTCTCGGCACAGCTTCTCGCCAGCAAGATAACGCTTCTCGGCCACAGCGGAAAGCATGCCTACGTAGGAGAGAAAGAATGGATTGTGCGGCTCCGTCTTAAGAGCGCGGCGAATGTGAGCGAGTGCTATGCCCTTGTGCCCATCACGAAGGTGTCTGAGACACTTTGCCAACTCCACGAGCCCTATACCAGTCAGGGAGCCCGACCCCATCTCATCTAACACGACGCTATCCCCTTAGACAAGTATCCGAATTTCAATTCCGAGACTAACGCCGGTTATCGAGAGGGGTCATGTGTCCGGCACGGTCAACTTGCCCAAAGCTGTAACTGTCCCTTGAGACAGGCCCAAGGTGTTTGTAATTTGCGAACAGTTTGCGGTGTTTTCGCACGCAATTTCACCTCGTCATCTCCAGATGGTGTGGAACGTGTACGCTTACGAAACCAGCCCAATAGCGCTATTTGCCTGCCGCCCCCACCGGCACTATCGTGGCTCCTATGGTCTGCGTCGCGTCTCTAATCTGAACCGCAGGCAACGCCGCTAATTCCGAGCCGTCACCTGTCGAGAATTGTAAGCCAACGACAAACGCACCAGTCGAGGGCTTAAGGTAAGCAATTCGCGCACGAATTCGCAGGTCCCCTCGGAGGAACTTAACTAGCACTCCGTCGTCTAGGCGCCAGCTACTTCGGGTGACAACGCGGGCGCCGTGAGAACTGACGTTCTCGGTGCAGGTGATTTCTTGAATGGAAGGTTCACCCAGACTGGAGAGTTCCAGCGGAACTCGCGCAGGTGTACGCCTTTCCATTCGCCGTTGCTCGGACCTTCTTAAAGCCTCTCGAATCTGTTTTCTCTGGAAGTAAAGGATGAAGATAAGAAGCACGACAAAAGCGGTGTCCAGGAAGGTAGCAATAGTCGCTACCCAGACCGTTCGCTCGCTCAGCGCTGGACTTTCCGCCCTGGGGGCGGCGATGCTGACGTGAGACTCTCTCGGGGGTGGTACAACTTCCTTAATGAGCGCGGGATTGGCGGGCTCGGGAGTTTCTGTGTGGGGCGCGAGAATTGTGCGGTCTAACCTTCCTTTGGCCGAATAGGCGCAAGGGATGGGAACAATCCACGCCTGGACTCCTTGCTCTGCCAACAGGCGCTCAGAAACCTTGAGGGCTTCGACCCTGGCTGTTGCGAGCACACGTAAACGCCACCACGTGTTGTCTCGCGCGCTCACTTGCGTAAGCGTCATCCGGTATGGGAATCCTTCCGCCAGTTTCTCCAGCATGGCTCCAGCCTCTGCTCGCTCCTTGTAGGCTCCAACCTGTACCGCGTAGCAGGTCGAATGCTCCGTCCTCTTGTCTACCTCTTCCTTCCTCGTATGCTGAAGCTGCGGGGAAGGAGTCCGCGAACACAAGACGGGACTCACCACGAACAGCGCCAGAACCAGCACTGAGTGTCGCACGGTGTACCCTAGCCTACTCTTCTGGTCGGGAGACTCGTCTCTCATAGGGTTGCTTCAACAACTTAACCAGTCGCCAGAATTCGTCAACATATATTGTTCGGGCGGCCAGGTTGAAAATCACAGCTTATCGACAGGATTTCCAACACGACGGTGTAACACACTGCGACTGGTGCCACCACTGACACCCTCACGGGGGTACTCCCGTCGCCGGTTGGAGATTCTCGACGTCAGGTAGCAGCTATCCTTAATTTGCAGTAGGCTGACTGGCCGCGCTCGGCTTTTTCGGCACTCAGCCTGCTTTTTTCTTTCGTGGCCTGCCGCCCTTGCGTCCATTCCTGCGGGCAGCCCGCGCTTTGGCTTCCGATGTGGATGACCCGCCCTTGCGACCGATGGCAGATAACCACTTCCGAGCCGCCTTCGGAATCATGGATTCTATTATCTCAAGCCGCTTGGGTTATTGCAATAGTATAGAAAGTGGATTTCAACGCCGCGCGCGACCAGCTGAGATTGACTTGTCTGTAGAACGCAGCCTAACATGCCTCGCAAAGAGTCGCCTTCCAACCATGATTTGCCAGAAAATCTCGCACTACCGCATCCTGGAGAAGCTCGGCGGTGGCGGCATGGGCGTGGTGTACAAAGCGGAAGATACTAAGCTGCGCCGCTTCGTTGCCTTGAAATTCCTTCCTGACGGTTTCACTCCAGACTCGCAAGCTCTGAGCCGCTTCAATCGTGAGGCTCAGGCTGCTTCCGCCCTGAATCATCCAAATATTTGCACGGTCTATGAAATCGGCGAGCACGACGGTCAGCCTTTCATTGCGATGGAATTCATGGAAGGCGACACGCTGAAGCACCACATTTCCGGCAAGCCGCTCCCTCTTGAAGAGGTGCTGGAACTGGGGATTGAGATTGCGGACGCACTGGACGCGGCGCACGCCAAAGGCATCGTTCACCGCGACATCAAGCCCGCCAACATTTTCGTTACCGCGCGCGGTCACGCCAAGATATTGGATTTTGGTTTGGCGAGGCTCACGCCTGAGACCAACGGTGTCAGCGCACCCACTGCCCTAACCATGACGGCAGAAGAGCTTTTGACCAGTCCCGGTCCCGCACTTGGGACGATTGCGTATATGTCGCCGGAGCAGGCGCGTGGCGAACGGCTCGATAGGCGCACGGATTTGTTCTCATTCGGTGCAGTGCTCTACGAAATGATGACGGGTCGAATGGCATTCTCTGGCATTACGGTGGCAGTGATTCACGAGGCGATTCTAAACCGCACGCCGATTCCTGCATCACGGGCGAATCCGGAGGTTCCACCTAAGCTGGACGAAATAATCAGGAAGGCGCTGGAGAAAGACCGGAAGCTACGCTACCAGAATGCTTCCGAAATTCGCACTGACCTGCAGCGGCTGAAACGCGATTCAGCGACGGGCGCGGAAGCCAACAGAGGCTCCCGCATTCGCTTAACGCCCTCTCATCGCATCATAGCTGGAGTTCAGCTGCTCTACGCCGTGCCGTTCGCCTGTGCGGTATTCGAAGTGTCAAGGGCAATGAAGACGACGGAAATGCAGAAGACAGCCATTTCCGGCTCAACGCTATGGTGGGGGATTGCCGTGACTTGGGCGCTGTCGGTCGCTCTAATCATTTTCTTCGCAACCACAGCTTGGACAATGGCGCGAGGAGACATGCGGGCACTTCGCTCGTTCAAACGCTGGTTCCCATTGTATCTGCTTCTTGACCTGTTAGGAGTAGTGGGACTTGTGGGTATGAGTGTAACGTTCGGATTCCTTGTCGAAGCCTTATTTTTGTTGCCTGTCTTCGTTTACCTGCCATTTCACCAGCGACGCATGGTCAGAGCGGCACTGGGCGAGATGTAGACCAACCACTGAAATCCATCCGCACCACCGCTCCATTGCCAGCGCAACACCGCGAGCGACGCGAATAGCAAAGTGGCGCTGAGTCAAGCTGTTGCGGTTTCTTTCGGTGGTGGGCTACTTTGATTTTGTCGGTTGTTTGAATAGCACAAAGACGTGACCATGAGCATCAGGCGTAGGCGATGGGAAAGCCGCTGCTACTTCCCATCCGCCACTGCCCAGATGATTCAACTGGTCTTCCAGAGTGTTGATTGGCTGACCGAACCTTATTTCTTCGATATAGTATTTCCACTTCATTTTTATCTCCCAAAGAGCCTACGCCACTCTTTCCGCCATCTGCTCGTATGCCCCCCGCCGGATAACCAAGTCCGCTGCTTCCCACAGGCGACCTGTTACACCAGCCCCGTTTCGTCTACGCTATCCGCCGTTTCGCAAGTAGCCATTCGGCTTCCGCAATCACGTTTGCTTCGGCTCCAGCCTGCGTGCTTCCCTCTGCTCTGGCAAACCATCCGCCCATCCCGTCGAGGGCAACTTCGGTTTTGGCGTAAAAGGTGTCCCATAGCCGATAGGAAGTGACGCGAATTGGGTAGCCCGCTATTGTTTTGATTCGCTCGGAATATTGCTCGGGCAGGGTCACGGTCTCCATGCTTGCCCTCCGTGCTGCGCAGGCCAACTACATTGAGGGCAATTCTACAACAACTCCGAAACTTCGAGGCAGCGCTGCGATTTAGTGGAAGCGGCAATCGCTTCGGTCTCGTCTTCAATGCTGGGAATTACGTCCAGTAAGTGCACCGTCTCCAGAACCAACCTTACATTTCCGCGCGGTCGCAGCAATTTCAGGCTCGCACCTCGGCGCTTGAGGGACACAAATGCACGCGCGATAGAACCGATGCTCGAAGAATCCAGCTGCGTAACGTCGGTCAGATTTATCAACAGCTTGCTAGTTCCGACTTCAATCAGTTGTTGTAACTTGCCGTCCAAGAAATCATTAGCGCGGCCAATCGTCACTTTTCCATGCAGGTCAACGATGACGACATCGGCGGCATTTCGGACAACGAGCTGGAGACCCATAGATGCGTCCTCCGAGCCCAGAGAGCACTGGATGCGCAGGGCGTGGACGGGCTACCGACTGTTCTGGGAATCCCCAGAGGTTATCCGTCCGTGGGCGGGAGGGACGGTTGTTTGCCGGGTAGCCCGCAATTCTGTGCTCGCAATTAAGAAACCAAAGCTCGCGGTTCAGCAACCTGCTGCAAAACGAGAAGGATTAGGATACGAATGGCTGACGTAATAGCTTTAAATAGTGTAAGTATCCTCATCAACTTGGCAAATCTTTTGCCAAGAATGTGAAAATTCGTGTTGACGCGGGCTTTGCGCTGCGTGGACCCAACAGCACCGGTGGCAGGGGCTGATTGAGGATGCTTATGCCCGCGCAGCGTCGGCTTTATCCCCATTCGCTATGTCAGAAACGGCTTGATTGAGCTGGGTATTGACGGCTTGCTTTAGCTGGTCCATAACGATTCGCAGGGTCTCATCGCCCGTGTCCAAGACCTTCCGCAGCTGAGTACTAACCGCCATCGCGCGCTGATAC
>Ga0307475_10001620_pt1 | contig 13401 bp, 10 predicted proteins | sample atmos_gasesECM1C_FD_203317 | JGI IMG/M metagenome (GOLD analysis project Ga0307475, IMG submission 203317) | Hardwood forest soil microbial communities from Morgan-Monroe State Forest, Indiana, United States - atmos_gasesECM1C_515 | ecosystem: Environmental > Terrestrial > Soil > Temperate... | reverse complement strand
CACTGAAACTCATGGAGATCGCGAACAAGGTCAGGCCCCGCAGAGGATGATCGCTAGTTTTCAAGAGCATGTGGGTGCCTCTGAAGGTATGGACGTTTCTGTGACGCGAAAGGGCACGTAGCCAGGTAGATCCTAGCCAAAGCAATGAGCCGTGGCAATGAGCGAGTCTCTACGCCCTGGGATGTGCTCACGTTTGGCACGGACTCGTCCTTGACGACGGCAGTCGGGTGGGACAATGTGACCGGCGTGGGAACTCCCAACGGGCAAGCGTTCGTAAACGCCAGCGGGACTTGTCCGGTTTCTCGATTTACCAGGCAACTAGAACTAGGACGCGTGTTGATTCATTACCACCGTAGCCCGATGCCATGAGCGCCGGTTTGAGGATAGTCGGTCGTGACCTTCCGTCACTCCTCCGCGAACCGGTAGCTTGCATGGCAGTCGTAATTAATGCCGTGCTTCTTTTTGAGTTCTTGAATGTAGTGGAGGGTCGTTTGCGTGTGCGGCCCGACACCCTCATTCGTATGCAGTAGCATCTCCTCAAGACAACTGTCTATGCTCATGCGTTTGTGTTTTGCCAAATCCTGGAGCAGCGCGGCAAGCCGTTTCTCTAATCGGACCGGTACGTTCACTCGCTCGATCTTGACCGGCGGCCCCGCATTGCACAGGTGATGCCCAAACGAAAGATAATATCCGTTCAAGTCGCGTACAACGTAGTCTCGCATTCCGTATTCCCTGTCGCCGATCTCTTGCGCAACTGCGACGCCTTTGGCGCGATGAAATTCGTAGAGCACGTCCGCGTCGCCGACGTGAAAATACACGCAGCACCCCTTTGGATCGGGCGTCCCTTTCCGCAGGAACATCTCCACTTTGCCGAGATTCACGCCCGCGAAGGTGGGCGGAGGACCACCCCAAGTGAACCCAACTTTGAAGCCTAACTGCGTCGTATAGAATTCGACGGCGGCAGAAACGTCGCTAACCGCAAGGCCAGCAAAAGTTTCGTCACATTCGACGAAGGGAGGCGCGGAGGTCGTCATGACTTCTCCTCTCCAGTGGCATAGAGCAGCATAGAGCAGAATTCCGGTCTTAATTCAAACGGCTAGCATTTTACGCCGATTTTGTCTCTCGATGGTGCGGGCGGGAGCTGTGCCTAGTAAACGCTAGTGCTTAATCGGAGGCGCGTTCTCACGAAGGACCGAACTGAGGCGTGATGCTCCGCGCGCGTTCGATTAAGCCGTTTGTGCGTAGGCGCTGGCGGTTGCGGTGGACGCGGGCTGACGGCGGACCCCAATTTAATGGCTATGGGGATTGAATCTTTTTTCGTCTGCAGTCTATTGATTTTGCATGACTTAGTAAAAACAGAGAAAAGCGAAAATCGAAGTTAAAAGCTCCACCTTGCGGCATGACGTGCTGAGCATAGCACGCGAAGCGTCCGCCGCGCCAGCGGCTACGTACGAAACGCGGTAAAGTACTGGGAGCCAAGTTACCGGTAACGCGACAAACCAGGACCTAGCGTACGGACTGTATTAAGACAACCTAAATCATTGACAACGAATCTCTCTGGACAGGGAAACATCCGCGCATGCCTCTTTCTCGTTCCACAATCCATGCCGCTCTGTTGTTGTTTCCTTTGTTCTGTGCGAAGCCAATCCCCGCACAGGGGAAACCGCATCATCCTTGTTTTGAACAACCGAATGACGCACGCGATGCGATTCACCGACTTCCCAACATGGCACGTTATTGGCTGGTGGAGGACGCCGTTTACATTATTACTCCCGAAGAGCGTTGTGCGTTTTTGCATCTGAATACCGACCACGAGAGAGAGCAGTTTATTGAACAGTTTTGGTATCGCCGCACGGCTGAAGACTCCGATTTCGAAACCGAACACTACCGGCGTATCGTTTTCGCCAACGAAAAGTATCGCGGTCAACTTGCTGGTGGCGGTCAGCTTGCAGGGTGGAAAACGGACCGTGGGAGAATTTATGTGCTGTTCGGACCACCTGATTCTGTGGATTTGGTCACGGACCAAAGAGCAGCAGGTGAGGCAGCCAACCGAGACGCAGACACTCACCTCCACCCTGCCGAGAGATGGCACTACCGTTACATCAACGGCATCGGGGAAGATGTGGAATTTCACTTTGAATTCGTGGCCAGCCACAGGGACTATGCGCTCGCGCCACAGGACCAATTTCTGCTCGAACAGTCCAACCTGTATCCCGACATTCTCCAGATGCCACAGCCCAAGGTAAGGTTCAAAGATTTAGAAGCACTCGTAACCGCTCGGATCGTCCGCGATCACGTGAAATTCAGCCATCGAATCCAGTTCGCTGCAGCGACCCATGCCACCACTTTGGCGAGGGTCGATATTCAAATCCTTTGCGAAGCTTGCACCCATGACGGCCAAATTGTTCCATCGGTCGCCTATGCCCTGTTTGTCCGGGTTAGCAAACCCTCTGGTTGGGTTGTTCACACTTCGGAGATGAATGCGGATACAGTGATCGGCGATAATTCACACTCCAGACCCACCCTGACCGCTCATTTTGATCTTCCCCTACCACCAGGTAAGTATCAGCTTGCGATCGCGGCCAAGAATGCAACCACAGGCGAAGCAGGTGTGTCCCTTACGCAGCTTGACGTGCCTACGTGTGAATCGCTAGAAACGAAAAAACTGAGAAACCATGCCCCGATAAGGCCAAGTTCCGACGACAGAACTCGTTGTACTCAATCTGATCCCGCAACATGATCCACAGCCGGATCCCGAGCTTGCGAGCCACGGCCACGCTGGCCTTCCCGAAACCTTTCTGGATCACCTTGCGGCGGTAAAAACGTTTCAACTCCGGATCCTTGCGTGCAGCGTGCGCCCCCGCCTCACCCCAGAGAAAACGTAACAGCGGGTTACCTGGTTTACTTAACCCACCGAGCCGCTGCCGTCCTGCACTGGAATATTCACGTGGAATCATTCCCACATAACTTGCCAGGGCCTTGCTGTCTGCGAATCGGGCGGGATCTCCCAGGAACACCTCGGTCGCCAACGCGGTGATCGGCCCTACTCCGGGATGGGTCATCAACAATCGTGCTCCGGGACGTTGGCAAGCTTGCTGTTCGACTCGCTGGTTTAGTTTCTCGATCTCCGCTTCGAACTTTTCGTACATCGCTTGCAGCTCACTCCGCCGATAAGCGGTATGGGGTGCCAACGACAACGAGGCGATCCGGCTTTGTCCCTCGTGGCTCCATAGGGCGGTGCCTCGGCGGAGACCATTCGCCAGGGCTATCGACTGCAGCGCATTTTGTATTCGCGTCCGCATGCGTACCCACTGATGACGGTGCCGCAACAACGACCGCAGATCCTGTAGCTCCTTGGAAGGTAACCAGATCGCCGGAAAGCGATTTTCTGCCAGCAGCTTCAGAATCAAATCCGCATCTAGCCGATCATTTTTCTGCTTCCGCGGCGCGGATGCGCGAATCTGTGCCGGATGTCCGACCAGACATTCGAGTCCCAGCTCTTCCATGAGGTTCAAAAACCACTGCATCGACTCCGTAGCCTCGATCCCCACACGCACCGGGCGTGGCAGTTTGGAATAAAACTCTCGCACGTTGTCGCCTTCGTGCTTCAGAATCATATTCACTACCTCTCCCGTTGTGGTGTCCAACATCGCCAACGTCTGCTGGCGAGCGTGCAAATCACATCCTATAATTCGCATCTCGGCCTCCTTCGGTCCGAGCACTGTTAGGGCGAACACCGAACAGTGTACTCGGGCCGTCGCGAGGCCGGCGTCGTTATGGCATCAATCGGAAACTTGAGGTCCTGGTACCGGACTTGCCCGATTACGCCACTTCACAGGACTTGGTGCGTGGCCGATGTTCACTGGAGTAAGGATTTGGCGGCAGAATCTAACGCACGACCTGGATTGGCATATGATACTGACTGTGCGAAAAATATGAAGTTGCCAGCTATAGCGATTCTTTTATGTCTTCTGTTGCAGGTCGTGCTTCAGGAAATACGCACCACGCTTTCGAATCTCGAAGAGTCCGGCGGCGCGCCGAGCATCTATGACCGCGATCCAAAGCACATCTGGAATCGGCTCTACGACGCTTTTTTCATCCGTAAAGATCAAGCAAATGTCACATACGGCATGGACGCGCTCGAGCCGCTTCTTTGGCGCCGGACTCAGCACTTGCTGGCCGGTCCATCTCACAAGCGCGCTCTGAGTATTCTTGACGAATTCTTGCGCACTCACGCGGAAAATCAGATTCGCGACCCTCTAAAGCGAGCCATGCTGCAGCGCAATCTTTGGGCCGTTTTCGATTGGTCCGTACTCGATGGCAATCACGCAGTGGAGCGGCGAGAACTGCAAATACGGCTCGCGGAAGTGCTTCGTCGACTGGCGCTGAAACCGGAAGAAATCAAATCGCTACCCGACAACTACGCCCAAGCGATTGCCTCAGGAGTGTTTGCCAGGGAGTACGACCCTGCGAACCGGGATCGCCCGTTTCTCCCGCCTGATCTTTTTCAACCACAAGGGTCGTGGGTCTGCATCAGAGGAAACGGGGAACCGGTTGCCGAGATGCACGTTGGCGCGTTCTCTGGGCGCTCGCGCTTCCTCGTCTTTGTACGTCTTCCCGAAGGCCGCAAAGCAACTCTGGATTATTTCCACGCTCTTTGGAATGTTCCTGAACCTTGGGTTGCGGGTGAATTAGACGCCGGACGAGGCGAACTCAATCCCAAGCTGCCGCAATTTCCCGTCGGGACCCAGGTCGCTCTCGTCCGCCAGATGACGCTCTTTGACCGCGAAGGCAAACTCGTTGCGGCACCCATCACCGAAAGCACTCAGATTCGCGTCTATCGAACCATTTCGGCGAGGCACGATCAAAATAACGTCGGCATTGACTGGCCAGCCGCTCGGACTGAGCAGGATTTCTATGAAGTAAGGCTTAGCCAGGCACAACTTTTTGCCGGGCAAGTTGGCGGATTGAGAGCCGTTGCGCGCGGCGAAAAAGAGTTCCCAGTCTTTCAGACGCAAGGGTATGACGTTTTCGAAACCTCTGCGAAGGAAAACTCTCCTCTTGAGAAACTAGAAGGACCATCGATTCTTGACATGTGTGCCGTTTGTCATTCGGCGCCAGGAATAAACTCGCTTCAGAGTCGTAGACGATTACTCAAGCCGAATCGTCCACAGCTTGCTCTCGATCTTGGGAGAAATCCCGATGACGCTCAATATGGTCCTCTCTGGTGGGAAGCCCAATCCACCCTTGGTTGGAAGGCGAACCGTTATGACTGGGGTGTGCTGAACGGCTATTGGCAGGCCAGCAGGGGGACGCATTAGCCATGAAAGTGGATGGAAGGGCGGGGTATTTTCCATCAGAGAGCGACGTTTAATGTGCAGAATCCGGCCTCGGCGGCATTCGCCGGAGATGAAAAAACAAGGGGATACCTAGAGATCGGGCGATCTGAATGCCTGACTCCGAACAAGAAGCCGATTATTCCCCGGGACCGAACGAATAGAGCGCCTCCCTCAGAGGCATAGCGGAGACCAGCGCACCTTCGACATTTCCAGTGCGACCTGTAAACACTTGTGGTGTATTGTCCACCCGGTACCCAGCCATAGATTCCTCGACAAAGTTTCGCGCAGTCCGGACACGCCAGCAACAGGGTCTTCCCACCGTTTCGGGGAAGCGCGCGTTCCAGTGTGCGAACAAGCGTGCGCGTCCCATCCCCACGCTTGATTTCTACCCAACCAGTCCAGTCACAAGGCCATGGCTCGTTGAACCGGGATACTCGAACTGTCTCTTTGATTTGCCCATCCCCTTCGTCCTGCCAGACGAGTAGATACGGAATCTCGCGTGGATCATGTAGGACAAAGCGCACGATACCTGCCGGCAGCAGCGGCACATACTCACAGTTCACTCTGCGCCCAACGAAGCGTCCGCCGCGTCTTTTTCGCTGCTCCACCATCTAATCCCCGTCGTTGTCCTTTCCAGCAAAATCCCACTCACTGGGAGCATTTTCAAAGAAAGCGTCAAGGTCTACACGTCGGAATCTCCATCGTCCGCCGATGATGCGTCCCTCGATCTCTCCTCGGCCTACGTATTCCCGCACCGTGCGCGTGCTGAGGCGCAACACCTCCGCGGCTTCGTGCAACGTGAGTAAGCGATCTCCAATCGCCGGCGCCGCATCAGCCTTTTGATTCTTTGATTTCTTTCTCAAGCGACTCAGACCGATGCCCTCCCGCGCGAGAGCCCCATCCTGACGATGCTCCGCTGAAATTCGTAGCTACGCGAATCAGCGTGTGAGCACTGGGCAAAATATACCAGCCGCATGCACTTGCTCCGCTCCCGCAATTATGAGTAGTGCGAGCGTTTTCGCTTTCATCTTTGTTGGTTCCTCCGTGACGCTTTTCTCCGTGCCTGGTAACACTGCGTTAACGCGTTCAGGGCGTAAGCAATCGGCGGGCATGGGGCTAGGGGCTTGGCGGGGCGCGCTCGCCGCTCTAGCGGCTTCCCTCGCGTTCTGCGCCTTCCCATTCATCGCCATCATTCCGCGAATCCCACAGCTTGAGACTGGGGTGGTCGATGCGCACGGCGGAGAACGTCCGCAGAACGTCCTGGCCGACGAAACCCGTCAACGTGCGTCGCTACGCTGTTACAAACATCGCGGCGAGAACAAGCGGGGAGCAGGAAAAGCACCGCAAGTCTGGCGAGAGTGGCGCGCGTCATGCGGCCACCTTGACGACAAAGTTAGCGGTTGGGAAACTTGCGCCATGAACGCCAGCGCAAATTTGGGAACAACTTGGGAACAGAACCCCAGGTCTGAGGGCTATTTTTCGGGCTTCGACTCCCACAAAGGCAGTCGAATCATCAGGACTTTGGCGGAAGCGTGTGGGAGTCGAACCCACCCCCGAATCCGCGAAGGACACGGGCTATGGTTTTGAAGACCATGAGGACCACCGGGCCCTTTGCGCCTCCGCGAGCAGTATAGAGGAGGTGTCGGCGCGCGCTCAAGGCGGGCCCTCTCAAACTCTCAAACGCGCTGCGAGACGAGCGCGGAAGCGTGGCTAGTGCGAATGAGAGCAGCAACAAGATCGTAAAGTGCCGGGCTAGTGCAAACCTCGTAGTAACAATGCTCGGTGGCACGACCGACTTTTCCGTCCGGAAGCAACTGGCGCGCGAAGGCTTTGCGGAGGACCAAAAGCTCGACGGATTCACCGTGAGGCACTTCGCCGTAAAAAAGCGTAACGTTTTGCTTGCCCCAAGGCATTTCCAACTTCGTTTCGATAGTGTCGAGGGAGATTTCCTCGGAAAGCTTTTTGAAGCCTTCCTCGTTGAGCTCGATGCCGTTCATGTTGTAGCGAACGAGGAATTCATCCAGCTCTTCGGCAGAAGCGCCTTCCATGGTGTTTAGGAATTGAAACACCGAGAAATGAGATTTCTGCTTGGCGAGCATGCGCTTGGCCAGCTTGGCGCAGCCGGAGAGGCGATCGGAGAGATTGAGCGCTTTGGAAATCATGATGCGCGAATCGCCGTCTACCCAATAGGTTGGCGCGTCCCCCTGAAAAGCCACTCCCAAACCAAGCTCAAGGGCGGGTAGGTCGCTCGAAGAAGCGCCTTCGTTGTAGGAATTGCACACCGCGAGAATCTGCCGGGAAAGGGTGCAGGCTTTCGCGACGGGACGCGCGTAAGCAACAGACGATTCGGTCTCGAAAATGGCGAGAATGATGGCATCGCCTTCAATGAACACTTTCTTCGCATCGTAACGGTCAAGCAGCTTCTTCACCGGCTCATGCAAGTTCAAGCTGAAATGTGAAGCGGGGTTCAGTCCGCGAGAGAGAAGATCCTGAGTCATGCGGGTGGAACCGCGGACGTCGGCCTTGATGATGACGTGAGAAATGACATTGTCCTGCGCCGGGCGGGCCTCTTCCTGAAGAACGCATTCATAGAGCCGGTTATTCAACCGCGAGAGCTCGCGCGCCTTTTCCGTCGTGACCAGGTTGATGCGCTCCATGCTGGCTGTCAGGTGCTCGGCGTCTCGAAGATCCCGGTGCAAGCGAAAGAAGTCGCCGGCAAAGCGCAACACGGTTTCCTTCATTTCCTCGCGCGAGTAGCGCTGGATTCTCCTGGAGAGCTCCTCAATGGTTCTGAGTGCCAATTTTTTGGCCGGGACCTGCTTGATGACTTGTTCCACTTGCTTCAGTTCGTCCTTGGAGACCAGCGCTCGGCGAAGCTGCTGAAGATGCAAGGGCGGGCAGTATTCATCAACGATAGGACGCACTTCATAGCTGGCCAGGACATGGAGCAGCATTTCGTACTGCTCGAGGCGGTCAAGAAGCCGCGTCAAGAGCTGTGCGCGCAGAGGCGCGGATTCCGGTCCGCCCTTCGGGTCGAACAAACGCTGGGCGTTTTCCGGCTCATCGAGATACTCGCCAAGCCTTGATGCTTTCCCTTTACGAAAGAAATCCAGCTTTTGTCGCGCATCTTCCACCTGAGGACCAAGCTCTTCGAGCTTGAGCTCCTGGTGTTTGAGCCGACCTTCTATGTCGTGCAAAGAAGCCTTAAGGTCGGCGGGATCGTCCGAGCTCAGCAGCCTATTGAAGAAGCCTTCTCCGCGGTCAAGGCGCTTTCTCGTAGCCTCGCGCTGCTCCTCGAGATTCGTAATTTCATTGCGAGTGGCCTGAACACGCTCGAGCAGAGCCGTATGTGTTTCGACGGCCTCTTTATGGGCTGGATCATCAGCCACGGTGATTCCCGCCTCGCGCAGAAATTCCTGGAAGAGCGCGTCCATGGCCTCGAACCGGTCCGGGTCACGGACGTAATTGCCGAGCAGCACGTAATTCTCAAGAAAAAAGAGATCGTCTTTGCCTCCATCAAGAAAAATCAGGCGGTTTTTACATAGTTCGTAGTAGGGAGCAAAATCTTCTCCGAACAGGGCGCGGCGGGTTTTGGCAATGGAGTTCTCTTCGATTTCACCAAGAATCTGGGCCACCTGCTGGCCCACGCGCCGGACAACCTGGCGCCGTGAAGCCTGCAATTCCGACAAGCGGGCCTTGATCACGTGCGCCTGCTGGCTGCGCTCGAAATGTTCGCCGCGCTGGCGAATCCATTCCTTCCCTTCCAGGATAATATTGGCGAACTGGTTGCCGATTTCAGAAGTCAGGAATTTCAGCAGGCTTAAACGGAAAAGGAGATCGATTTCAATATTCTTGTGGTATTTGGCTTGAGTTAGCGCACTCTGCAGAAGCTCCGACAGCAATTTGCGGAACGCCGCGGAATCAAGCCCCCGAGTGGGCCGCGGCTCCATGCCGAGAGAATGCGCAGAACTCGTGTGCTGGCGGATGAGGTCAAGCAGGTAATCGCGAGCCGCCTGAACAAACTTGGGGCTCAGGAAAACGTCGTGGTGAATGTTATCGACGCCGATGGCCAGCGTCCCCATGGGGATCGAGACGTTATAGCTTTTCAGTTCGATTCCCTGCGTCTCGGACGACTTCAATATGGTGTGTTCGCTGGGCATGTGCTTCGGCCACAGGGCTCCTCCCAACCTAACAGCCGTACCGGGGCCGGGCAAGCAGTCCCGGGTGCAGGCGTAACCAGATAGTTAGCGGACAGGGGCACGGCGCGCGTAGTCAGACGGAATCCGACACGGAAATCCGGCGAGAATCGCCTCCCAGGTGCTCCAGTCGAACCCGAACCATCGGCCAGGGCGAGGGAAGCGGAAACTTTTCCGACCATTCCAGAATCGCGACGGCCGGGACCGCAAACATGTCCTCCAGTCCAAGTGTTTCAAAGTCGTGAAAACTCTCGATGCGGTAGAGGTCGGCATGGTAGACCTTGGCCTGTTTGCCATAAACGTGAACAAGCATGAAAGTGGGGCTGGTTACGTCGTCTTCATTGGCGGCGCCAAGGCCGGAGACCAGGCCCTTGGTCAGAGTCGTTTTCCCGGTGCCCAAATCGCCGGTCAAGAGCACTAAGACCGGCGCTTTCAGTCGTTTGGCGAATTCCCTGCCCCATTGTATGGTTTCCTCGGCAGAATGCGTGATCATCTGCTCAAGCAAGGTCGCGCAACTCCGTGAGCAACTGATCGTAGGTGTAAGGGAGAGTGTCTGCTATTTCGCCAGCCAAAAGCGTAATTTCTTCATGTCGGGGGGCTTTTTCATCTCCTGCCCGGCCGTGGAGATAGACGCCGAGCGCCAAGGCCGACTCCCAATTCTCCCTACCAAGCTGGGAAACCGTTCCCGCAAGAATTCCGGTCAGAACGTCGCCCGATCCGCCTTTGGCCATCCTAGGGCTTCCGGTGGTGTTCACGAAGGCGCGGCCGTCCGGTGTGGCCAGAATCGTGTGAAATCCCTTAAGAATGATGTGTGCCTTCCAAGCTTTGGCTGCCTCGCAGGCGATTGCCAATCGGTCTGCCTGCACGGTGGCGTTCGACAGGCCGAGCAGCCGGGCCATCTCACCAGGATGTGGCGTCAGGGCAAGGTGCTTTGTCTTTCGCTTGACCAGATCCTGCCCTCGTCCCGCAAATGCGTTTAGTCCATCCGCGTCCAGAATGACTGGCAACTCGGTCTGGCGAACCAGGGAAGTGATGAATTTCTGTGTTTCCGCGTGAGTTCCCATCCCGGGCCCAATCGCTAGAAGGGTCCTGCCCTGCGTAAGAGCGTGAAGGCGGTTGGCGTTCCCGTTTGCCGCTGCGATCGTGCCCCATTTCGTGGAAACCAGTGGCTCAGTCATAAACTCGGCTTGAGACGCCGCGATGATGGGAAGCACTGCATCCGGACTGGCGACGGTCACCAACCCTGCTCCGGAGCGTAGCGCTCCACGACCAGCTAAAATGGCAGCGCCAGATTTGCCGAGCGATCCCGCGATCAGCAGGAGGTGGCCGTAGTTGCCTTTATGCGAGTCCACGTGACGAACCAGAGGAAGGTCGAGGAATTCCCGCGGCTCGATCCAGGAGACCTTGCTTTTGCCAAGTTCGGTGATTAGTTCATAAGGCGATCCAATTTCCCTCACGTGAAGTCTTCCGCAGCATGCCGAACGAGCTGAAACCAGTTGACCGACCTTGGGAGCAGTGAAGGTGACTGTCGCGTGGGCGCAAACCACGGGCCCCTCAGAGGACTCCCCATCGGAAGGCAGGCCCGATGGAGTATCCAGAGCAACGACTGCCTCGGGATACAAAGAGGTGGCATCGCGCGAAATCTTGTTGACGTCTTCAACGACCGAAGCGAGGAGCCCCTCGACCTTACCCTTTAAGCCCGTGCCGAGGAGAGCGTCCACGATCAGGCGCGATTTGGCGATTTCACGGCGTGCCTGTTCCCAATTTTCGCAGGAAGTAATTTCCTGAATTTTGGCTCCCGACTTCTTGAGACGCGCGAGGTTTTCAGACGCATCTCCCGGAACGGCATCTTGTCTCGAGAAAAGATACACGACGGGTTTCAGACCCTTCTCTTGGAGAAGCCGTGCCGCGACGAACCCATCGCCGCCGTTATTCCCCTTGCCGCAAAGAACGGCAGCGTGACTCGCGGCAACGTCGCCATAGGAAGAGCGAAGGAACTCAAAAAATCGGGTCCCCGCGTTTTCCATGAGCCGCAGGCTGGGAATGCCGAAGCGCTCCGTTGTTAAAAGGTCCACTTGGCGCATCTCGGCAGCGGTGAGAGCTTTCATAGGAAGTTCACAAAACGATCAGAGCATCCAGCCGCCGCTGACATTGACGACCTGCCCGGTGACATATTCGGCCTCTTCCGAAGCAAAAAAAGCTACGGCGGCGGCGACGTCTTCGACCGTGGGCGGGCGCCCAATCGGGAAACGCGCGTCGCGCATCCGGCGAGCCTCCTCGAGCGTCAATTCATTTTCGTCGATGCTGGAGGGGTTTACAACGTTCACGGTGATGCCATTCTTGGCCTCTTCAAGCGCCAAGGAGCGCGAAAGCGCAACCACGGCCGCCTTGGCCGCTGCGTATGCCGAGATTTTCGCTTGCCCAAACGCGCGTTCCGCTCCCACCGCTCCCATGTTGATGATGCGTCCCCAGCGCGCTCTCCTCATGTGGGGCAGCGCGGCACGGCTCATATAGAGAACGGTGAAAAGATTCGAGGCAAAGATGCTCTGCCAATCCGGCAACGAGGATTCCCCGAGCATGCCCCAACGGAAATCGCCGACATTATTGACCACGATATCCAAGCGGCCGTAGCGGTCCGCGACAGTTTTGATCAGCCGATCGCAGCCATTCGAATCGGTGATGTCCGTCTCGACGGCAACGCAATCCGCGCCACCCGCCTGCAACTGGCGGAGCGTTTGCTGTGCGGCCACTTTATTCGAGCGATAGGCAATGGCAATGCGCGCACCATCCTGCGCGAGCCGCAGCGCCAGCCCTCGGCCGATGCCCCGGCTCCCGCCGGTCACCAGCGCCACACGATTCCGAAGCGACATGCTCTTCCCCGGCAAATCCCTTGAAGAGGTTTTCAGTATAACGTAGGCCCAGCAGGCGGACTACCGGAGGCGCGTCACAATGATGGTCATATCATCGGCTTGTTCGGGAGTTCCCGCCCACTCTTCCGCCGCGGCCATGAGCGATTCCGCAACCATCAACGGTTTGGCGCTTTGCAACCGGATAGCCGCCTCCCGGAGCCGCGCGATGCCGAATTCTTCCCCGTAAACGTTTTCGGGTTCGACCAGACCATCGCTGTAACCGATGAGCAGTGAATCGGGCGCAACCTGCAACACGCCTTGCTCGTAGGAGTAATCCTCGAGGACGCCAAGCACCATGCCACCTTTGTCCAACAGATGCGACGAGCCGTTGCAAATCAGAAACGAGGGAAGGTGGCCAGCGTTGGTGTAGCGCAGCGTCCGGGTGGCACTGTCGTAGACGGCGATAAAAAAGGTGGCGAAGCGGTCGTCGCCCGTATTGCGCACCAGATGTTTGTTCAGCCTGGCCACGAGTTCGGCGGTGCTTAGGCTTTCGCTGCCTTCGGTCAGCGCCTGGCTGCGCAGGGCGGCTTGCAGGCTCGCCATGAGCAGCGCCGCGGAGATCCCCTTGCCGGAAATGTCGGCGATGGCGATAGCCACGTGCGTTGGGCTGAGTTGGATGAAATCGTAATAGTCCCCGCTCACCGAGCGCGCCGCTTTGCAGATGGCCTGGATTTCAACTCCCGGAACCGATGGCAGTGTGCTGGGGAACAGCTGGTTCTGGACTTCGCGCGCGATGGAGATTTCGTTCTCCAGGCGCTGGTGCTTGTCTCGCTCCTCGATGAGCTTGTCGATCGAACCCGTCATATCATTGAAAGATTCGGCCAGAACGCCAAGCTGGTCCGGCCGCTCGACGGGAATGCGATGAGACAAGTCTCCGGTCTTGACAAACTGCGTGGCTTTATACAAATCGGCGACCGCCCGCGTAATGCGCCGCGTCAATACAATGCCGGTAGTCCA
>Ga0307475_10001619_pt1 | contig 13404 bp, 9 predicted proteins | sample atmos_gasesECM1C_FD_203317 | JGI IMG/M metagenome (GOLD analysis project Ga0307475, IMG submission 203317) | Hardwood forest soil microbial communities from Morgan-Monroe State Forest, Indiana, United States - atmos_gasesECM1C_515 | ecosystem: Environmental > Terrestrial > Soil > Temperate... | reverse complement strand
GGGAGTCCCGCTGAGCGCGCCGGGCTTCGCCCAGGCGACCAAATCATCGGCCTCAATGGCCACGCGCTCATTTCCTACTCTCTATTCAACAAAGTGTGGAGCCGTTCCCATCCGGGCGATCCCGTCGACGTCAACGTCCGCCGCGCCGGTGCGCCTCAACCCCTGACTCTCCACGCCATTTTCCGCGCCAATAGCCCAGATGAGGCCGGTGAAGGGACAGCGCGGGCCTCCGCCCGCCAGGTGATGAGTTTCTATCCTGTCTTCTTTTTGTTGGTGGGATTCTCCGTTCTCTTTCTCCGTATGGACAATCGGAATGCTTGGCTGCTGGCCCTGCTGTTTGCTTGCTTCGTCGGTGCGCCGAGTTTGGCTAATCCCCATCTCTTGCCGCGCCCTCTAGCCATCTTCATGGGGGCCTATCGCGCTATTTTCCTCGGAATGATCACCTCCGTGTTCTACATCTTCTTCGCCGTTTTTCCGACTAGGTCTCCCCTGGAACGCCGCGCGCCTTGGCTCAAGTGGGTGGCGCTCGCAGTTGGTATCTCTCAGGTTTTGCCCGGCCTTGCCCGGGGCGATCCGGGATGGCCGGATTTTGTGGCCAATCGGATCGGCGACGCGGCCTCCAATAATCTAAGGCACGTGTTCACCTACGGCATGATCGTTCTCGGTGTGGTCTCTCTCGTCTGGAATTATCTCAGCGAGAAATCCTCTCTCGAATCCCGCCGCAAGTCCCGCGTGTTGCTGTGGGGCACCCTTCTTGGCGTTCTGCCGATCATTTTGGAGAAAATCCTCGTCGATTTGTTCGGCTACCGCCCTTCTTTCTGGGTTGATGTCACTCTCACGCTCCTCCTTCTCCTCTATCCCCTGTCCTTCGCTTATGCCGTCGTCAAGCACCGCGTGCTGGACATCCCCGTGCTCCTCCGCCGCAGCGCTCGTTACGTTCTCGTACAACGCGGCTATTTCCTTCTTCTCTTCTGTGGTGCCCTGCTGGCCATTTTTCTTTTTGCCCGCTTCTTCTCCGGATATTTTGCGCAAAACTCGCAGTTTGGCATGGCCCTCAGCGCCGTCTTCGGTGTTGCCCTCGTCTGGGTTTCCGGTCCCGTTGTGAAGCGCGGCACGAACCGTATTGATCGCGCCTTCTTCCGAAGCTCCTATGACGCGCGCATGATCCTTCAGGATCTCGCCGAAAAAGCCCGCACCGTCTCCGACCGCCACGAACTGGCAAGGATGCTTGAACTCCACATCGAAGGAGCATTGCACCCGCAATCGCTGGCGTGTTACTTGGAAGACCCGGATGGAAACCTTGTTGCCGAACGCAAGACGGGCCCGCGAGAGCTCGGCATAATTCCGCCCGCACCGCCTCGCCCAATGTTCCCCTTCCGCTTTGGCGCTCGCTTCGTTCTCCGCGACGTGGACACTATACCGGCGTCCCTTCCCTTGCTCGCCGAACTTGCTCGCCACGGCAAAGCATGGGACGTCCCCCCCGCGGTCTCCGGCGATTCAGACGGCAATAATCCCCTCGCCCCGGAGTGCCTGGTGCCTATTCTTGGACGTAACAGCAAATTGATCGGCTTGCTCGTTCTCGGCGGCCGTCTCTCCGAAGAGCCTTACTCCAGCGAAGACAAGCGCTTGCTCGATTCCGTTGCGCGCCAAGCTGCTATTTCGCTCGAAAACATGCGCATGGCCGAGCAAATCGCCGACCGCCTTGAACTCGACCGCCGCTCCGCCCACGAAATTCAGATTGCCCGCGATGTGCAATCCCGCCTTTTCCCCCAGGCCCTCCCGCCGCTCAAAACTCTCGATTACGTCGGCCGTTGCATTCAGGCGCGTCAAGTCGGCGGCGACTATTACGATTTCCTCGACCTCGGCTCTTCGCAGCGGCTTGAGCGGGGCGCGACTCGGGTTCTCGATGCCGCCGCTTGGCATCTCGCCTTTGTCCTCGCCGACATTTCCGGGAAGGGAATCGCCGCTGCGCTTCTTATGGCCAATCTCCAGGCCAATCTGCGCAGCCGCTACGCTCTCGCGCTCGACGATCTTCCACGCTTGCTCAAATCCGTCAATCAGTTGTTCTACGAAAACACGCCCGAGGACCGCTACGCCACGCTCTTCTTCGGCGTCTACGACGACCACTCACGCGAACTTGAATACGCCAATTGCGGTCACAACGCCCCGCTCCTGTTCCGCCGCAACGGCTCCCTCGAGTGCCTCGCCTCCACTTCCACTGTGATTGGCTTGTTTCCCGATTGGGAGTGCGTCACCCGGCACATCACCCTCGCGCCAGGCGACCTCGTCGTGGTCTACACCGACGGCGTCACTGAAGCTACCGATGCCTCGGGCAATGAATTCGGTGAAGCTCGCCTCATCGAAACGGTTCGGGCGCACTCGCACGACGCGCCGGAACAGCTTCTGCTGCATATTCAGGACGCGGTTCAGAAATTCAGCGCCGGCGAGCAGTTCGACGATCTCACTCTCGTCATCGCCCGCTGCCGCTGAAAAATGTTGCCTGCGCCTATCCTCGATTTTGTAGCGGCCGCCGTCTGCGGCGGGCACCTCTTCGCTTTTAGCCCGGCCGTCCGGCAAGCGACACATTTCTTTTTAGGGGATCGCGGCTTCGGCCGCGACATAAGTGCCTGCAATGTGAATCGGGTGCGCAGCCCAAGCAAGCGCCGGAGGCGCGCTACACGTTAGCCCGGCCCGTACGGGCTGGGTATGCAGGCAGTACGAGCCTAAGCGCTGTAGAGCCTGCCCTGAGCTTCGAAGGACGCGGCACCCCACTCCTCATGCCACCTCAAACGTCAATCTGCTTGCGAGGACTCCGCACTCTTTGCCTATACCCGCGGCACTTCACTCCCCCACGCCTCTCGGCTTGTCACGTGAGCTTCGGCGTGTTCCTCGGCCTCAACCGCGCCGCCTTCGTGCAGCGCTTCCAGGATCCCGGCATACACGGCGTCGGACACAAATTGCGTTTCCAGTTCCACGGGATGCAGCGCGCCACGCAACTCCAGCATCGCCGCGACGATCCCGCCAAGCACCGACAACAGGCCAGCCCAAACAAAACCGCAGCGAAAAACGCTGCCACTGGCGCGAACCGGCTGAGCATCAGCGTCAAGCTGCACACGATCAGAAGTGCCACGGCCGTCAGAAAAAACATCAGCGCCAGCCGGATCAGCCGTGCCCTCCGCCTCACTTCCTCCGTTTGTTTTCGCAGCAGTTCCAGCAGCCTGGCCTGCTCCAATCTCCCGGGCCGGCACGGCTTCTCCTGTTCCTTCAATATCTTGCGCTGGAATCCTCGCAGCCGCGACACCACCGCCGCCAGCCGTCCATAAAACGCCAGCGACAGCAGCCCGCACGCCGAAATAATTACCACCGGCACTACGGACACACTAATGATGCTCGGCCATTCCGGCACCGTCACGCTTCCTTACCTCTTCTGCACGAGGACATCACTATCGTAGCGCGCGTCCGCTCCACACCTCTTCGTATAAGCCATCACATCCGTGCGACTGCTCGCCTCGACAGCCCGCGCCTCCGGCAGTTTCTTCTCCTTGAGCAACAGGCAAAGCGCACCGTTTGTGGATTTTGCCGTTATCGTGAGACTGCAGAGGAAGGTATCGATCCGATCCGTTGCTTCGTCGATGCCCTTCAGTCGCGCGGACCTGTCCTCAGAAAGCGCCGACTGGGCCAACGCTCCGAGCGCGCCCCGGATGCCGCGATTGAGGTCTCGGATCAGATTCAGGCGCTCTTTCGAGGTCGCCAAGTCACAATTCTGGCACCGGACTTTCAGGTAGAAAAAGGCGGCTGCGCCCCCAAGAACTCCGATGGCCGTGCCGTTCACGACCGTTTTTGACGCACCCGTGCCGAACCAGTCCATCACGATGTCCATAAGGTAGTCTGCCGTAGCGAGAAGTAGCCCGAAGAGAACCGCGGGCACACGCGGTCGATTGGCCACGAACGGAGAGTGTTTTTTGAGAGATGCATAGTCACCCTTTGTAGGCGCGCAAGGCGCGGTGAGCGGCTTAGCGGGCGGGGACATGGGCCGATGGGTTACCTTTGCGCAGGATACCAGTTGCCGTCACGGGGGCGGCGTGACCTACGTCACGTAACTATCTTCGCTCTCTGCTTGCCTGCCCTCCCTACCGCAGGCACCCGCAGACAGGGTCGGCACCTGTTTTTCTCTTCTTTTGTAGGGCCCGTCCTTCTGAGGCGGGCCGCTCTTGTCTTCAGTAAGCATTTGGCTTAACTAGCGTGGGCTTGACCGTGAAATCCGAGGAACGGATCACGGTTTCGTTCGTCAGTAGATCAATCGCGGTCACTTCGATCGTGTAGCGGCCAGCTGCGAGTGCACTGACGGGAATCAAACGCTCAATCGTTAGCTGCTCCCCGCCTTGGTGAAGGTGATCCTCGGTCTCCATGGCGCGTGAGACTTCTTCCTGATCTTTGCGGATGCGGTAAGCCACCGAAACCTTCGTCTTGTGGGAAGTTTCGTCGACTTTCAGATTGTAAAGCTGCAGGTAAATGCCCAACTTATCGGCGCCCGAGAACTCCTGGCTCAGGCGTGGGCGCACTTTGTAGGAGTCCAGCACAAACTGTCCGGTCCCGACCTGCCGCGATGCGACGCGCTCGATCTGGTCAGCCAGAATCAGTGAACTTGCGTCAAGTTTTTCCTCGTCAAAACGCGGCACGCGAAGGGCTGTACCCAGAACGCCGATGTTCCCACTCTCCATATCCTTGATCACGATATCCACGCGATACAGTCCGGCGCGAAGTGGCACCGACTTCTGATAAATCGAGTAGAGGTCCCGTGACGACTCGAACAGCGACTCTGGAATATCCCGCGAGATCACATCCTCAAACGTCTGAACGACGCGCCCGCCCGGGCTCGTAATACGCCCATACAGTTCGAGAACCGCTGATTGCACGCCCTGTTTGCTCCGGAAGCCAAGGTCGCGATTGCGCAACTGCAACGTAATCGGAACCAGGTCGGTGTCGCTCGTTGCTCGCAAAAAGTCCGCACGGTACTGGAAGGAGAGTTGGTTGGGCACCATGCGAGAAGTGATTTTTTCCGCCAGGTCTTTAAAATGTTCAGGCGCGTGCTGGACCCGGAAATAACGGTCGAGGTTATCGAACTCGTTGGCGCTTGCCGTCACTCCGCCTAGAGGCATCGGGCAAGTGGTCCCACTACTGTTCGAAAAGCGGCCCGCTCTTGTCGATCGACCCAACATCTCCGACAGGCTCGCGCCGCCACTTGCAACGTGCGCAAGGGCGTCTTTTTCGCACGGATCGGCTGTTATGTGATATTCGCCGGAGCCACTCGGATCCACAAATTCAATCTCAATGTTTTCCCCAACCCCTTCCAAATGGCGATAGCGCCACAGTTCCCATGGATACGTCGTTGTAGAACCGCCTCCCTGCCCCAGCGGACGATCGTACATGCCACCCGTCGGATGCGTTTCGATTTCATCCGGCGGACCCCAGATGATGTACATGCGCCCGCGGTCGGTTTTCCTTCCCGGAATGCCGGAAGCGAAATGCTCGTCGGCGTAGGCGAGCCGGCGGTAGTGCTCTTCTTTGACTGCGTTGGTGGCTGATTCCGGCTCGGGATTGCGTCTGTTCCAAAAAATCTCAACGAATTGCTCGCGCTCTTCGTTTGTCGAGAGGCCAAGAAACGTCCGACGCTCCTCTTCGGTAATGATGTCAGGGACCTCGTCTCTCAACCACGAGTCATAGGCAGGCCCTAGTTCCTTAATGAGTTTCTTCTCTTGCTTCTTGGACTCTTTTTTCTTGCTAGCACCAGCAGAACTCTCAGGTGAAGTGGTCTGCTCTTGAGCGATTGAACAGATTGGCCAGAGGAGGCACGTTGAAAAAACGAGAAGCGTCGGGCGCCAATGCCGAATCCACATGAGGACACCTCACTCGCAGCCAAACTCCCCGGACTCAGCAGCCGGGCACAGGCCCAAGGAAATGAGCCACGCATCGCTCATCTCCGCTCCCAAACCCGCGTAGCCTTCGTATACAGCACTCTGAACCCAAGCACGCCCCCGGGGTTGCCTCGCCGATGCGTGCGGCACCTTCGCCGGGTGCCGCACCCTTGGTATCAAAGGTGTGGGTCTAGAGCCCACCTTATGTAAGATGCGAACCGCACTATCCGCTGCGTACGGGGCATCGCCCACTTGCCGCTTCCGCCGCTTCCCCAAGGGGTGGCGCAATCCTTCGCTCTCGGCTATCCTTAGTTGTAGACACGCCGTTCTACAGAAATTGTTCCCCAGAAACAGGGTTACGTTGATGAGCGAACCGAAAACAATTGCGCCCGGGTCCAATCCAGCGGCACCCGTTGCGCCTGCCACGAAGGCCTCGCGCCCGACCTGGAAGCCGGCCGGAAAAGTGCACACTGCCGAGCAGCCCTTCACCTACCCGCTGAAGCGCGAGTTTGTGGAGCCGGATTGGCGCCGCTTCCCAGGCTACAAAAACGTCACCCAGGACGAGTGGGAGACCGCCCTCTGGCAGCGCCGTCACACCGTCAAAAATCTCAAGGAACTCAAGGAGGTTTTCGGTGATCTGATTCCGGAATCACTGCTGGCCAGCGTCGAGCGCGATATCCAGGAACGCGCCACCATGTCCATCCTCATCCCGCCTCACATGCTCAACACCATGGACGAAAAGGACTTGTGGAACGATCCCGTGCGGCGCTACATGCTTCCCGCCTTCGACGATCGTCATCCCGAGTGGCCCAGCCATCCAAAAGCCAGCCGCGATTCCCTCCACGAAGCCGATATGTGGGCCGTCGAAGGACTCACGCACCGATACCCAACGAAGGTCCTGGCCGAGCTGCTCTCTACGTGCCCGCAATATTGCGGTCATTGCACGCGCATGGACCTGGTCGGCAACGACGTGCCGCAAGTCGTCAAACTGAAGTTCCAGGTGCCGCAGAAGGACCGCTACCAGCAGATGCTCGACTACCTGCGCGTCACGCCTTCTGTGCGCGACGTCGTGGTCAGCGGCGGCGACATCGCCAACACCCCCATGGTCGTGCTGGAAGATTTCGTCTCCAAACTGATGGATATTCCGAACATCAAGGACATTCGTCTGGCCACCAAGGGATTAATTGCCATCCCGCAGCACTTCCTGCAGAGTGGCGTGGTGGATGGGCTGGAACGGCTGGCCAGGAAAGCGCGCGAACGCGGCGTCGACATCGCCGTGCACACCCACGTGAACAACGCGCGGCAGGTGACGCCGCTGGTGCGCAGAGCCGTGCAGGCGTTGCTCGACGTGGGCTACCGCGACGTGCGTAATCAGGGGGTCCTTCTGCGTGGCGTCAACGGCACCGCCAAAGAAATACTCGATCTTTGCTTCATGTTGCTCGATCACGGCAAAATCATGCCCTACTACTTCTATCAGTGCGACATGATCCCCAACGCCGAACACTGGCGCCTCGCGATTCACGAAGTACAACAGTTGCAGCACGACATTATGGGCTACTTGCCCGGCTTCGCCACCCCGCGCATGATCTGCGATGTTCCTTTCGTGGGTAAGCGCTGGGTCCACCAGGTGAAGGAGTACGATCGCCAGCTCGGGATTTCCTACTGGACGAAGAATTACCGCACCGGCATCGAGGCGGACGACCCCGAAGCGCTTTCGCGGCGCTATGAGTATTACGATCCCATTTATACGCTGCCGGAAACGGGCCAGCACTTCTGGCGCGACACCAGGGCGCAGCAGACGCTCTCGAAGTAACGCTGACGAATGGAAAATCCTTCAGCCTGCCCCGAATTGTTATTGCTGCCGTTGGGATTGGGCTTGCTCGTAATCCAGAGCACCGCTGCCCGCCGAGCGTTTCGAGCGAAGAACCATCGCCGGTGCCAGGTCTTCGGGTCGCGGCCACGCAGGTGGTGAAGTTCTTAAGTGTGATTCACCAGCCGCTGCTTGATGGCCAACCGCAGAAGATCGGAATTATTCTCCAGGCCAAACTCGTGCATGATGCGGTACTTGTGGAAGGCGACCGTGCGCGTGGCAACATTCAAAATCGCGGCGGCTTCCTTCATGGTGTGGCCCTCGGCAAGAAGCTGCAATACCTCGCGCTGGCGCGGAGTGAGCGCGCGAGCAGCTTCCGGGCGGGAATCAGTGGAAATCAGCCCGGCGAGCTCATCTTCGAGGGCCGGAGTGACATACTTGGCTCCATTCAAAACTTCACGAACGGCTTTCAGTAGCTCGGAGCCGGCGGATTTTTTCAGCAAATAGCCCGATGCCCACGTTCGTAGGGTTTCGTGGGCGATTTCCGCATCTTCGTTCATCGTCAGAACAATGATCTTGGTCCGAGGCAATAGCTGTTTGAGCTGCTCGCTGGCATCGAGCCCGTTGAGAAGCGGCATGTTCAGATCCACCAGGACCACGTCGGGCTTGAGTTCCGGCGCCACCCGGAGCAGTGCCCGCCCATCGCCGACCGTGCCGACCACTTCAAATTCCGGTTCGAGCAGTCGCTTGAACGCCTCCGCGACGAGCGTGTGATCATCCGCAAGCAGAACCCGCGCTTTGGCCACTACGGCCTCCCGTTATAAGACCTGGCTAGGGAATTATCAAAAGAGGATACAGGAGACGGGGGCGAAGGGAAAGGGCGCCTGCCTTTACATCGCTTACGTATATTAATGTTGAGAAATAATTCTGCAGCGGGGAGCGTGCCGACCATCGAGCAACCCAGCACAGCCTAGAAATTCTCCGCCCAAGAATTTCTAGAAGCACGCCGCCCCGTTTGTTTAACGAAACGAGTAAGCAAACTGCGCGGGTTGCTCGAAAGTGGGCACGATACGCACACTGAAGATGAAGGAACTCTCGTGGCTTGGGAACTGTCAAAAGTGACAGTTCTGCGGGACGGAATGGCAGTAGGGAAGAGTAGGAAGACGCCATAGTCGGAACGAAGTAACCGCATGATCCACTAAAGTGCTCATTCTCACCTGCTTATATTGGCTCACGGTTCAATTTCTAGCGCGGAGCGGCCGTTCGTCGAAAGCAGGGGCAGTATGAAGTGTGAACGGGCCCCATATCTCAGTAATCACAACTTGATGCCCGCGCACGGGTAGACTGAGGATGTTATGAGGGCCATGGACCTGAGCATTAAACTAATTGCCGGGCTCCTGATCGCCAGATTGGTGATACTCACCCTGTTTGTACTGGTTCCATTCGGAAAGGCCGTCCCAACGGGATTGAATTCGGGGAGTAACATCCAAACAATCGAAAACTGAATCTCTGGATGGTCGAAGAGCCGGAGGCCAAGAAGAGAGAGGCTAACTGAGCTTTTGTTCGAGTTCGGCCCAGCGGGCATAGAGATGATCGATGGCCTTCTGGGCCGCTTCCATTTCGAGGGTTAGTGTGCGCAGGCGGTTGCCGTCGCTCATGACCGCGGGGTCGAGCAGGGAATCGTGCTTGGCTTGCAGATCTTTTTCAGCGTCGGCGATGTGCTGTTCGATGGTTCCGAGTTCACGCGCTTCCTTATAAGTGAGCTTCTTTTTGGCGGTTGCAGCGGGGGGCGGGTGAGAAGGCTGGCTGGTGTGCTTCGATGCGGCGGTCGCACCGGCTTTTGCCTTGGTGAGCTCGGAACGTTGCCAGGAGTCCCATTGCGAGTAATCGGCGAAGCGCTCGGTGTGCCCCAGACCGTCGAGGCCCAGCACGACGGTGGAAACGCGATCGAGCATGTAGCGGTCATGCGTGACCAGAACCAACGCACCCCTGTATTCGAGCAGGCTTTCCTCGAGGATTTCCAGTGTCGGGATATCAAGGTCGTTGGTCGGTTCGTCGAGCAGCAGCACATCTGCGGGCTGAAGCATCAATTGCGCGATCAAGACGCGGGCGCGTTCCCCGCCAGAAAGCCGGCCAACGCCTTGATTGAGCTGTTCGCCGGTGAATAGGAAGCGCGCGGCCCATCCAGCAACGTGAATGACCTGGTCCTGATAGATGACGGAATCGGAATCTGGCGCGAGGGCGCGGCGCAAAGTGATGCCGGGGTCGAGAGCGCGATTCTGATCGAAATAGACGATTCGCAGTGATTCCGCCCGGCGCATCTTTCCCTGCAGCGGCTTGATTTCGCCCTTCAATAGCCGGAGAAGCGTAGTTTTGCCGCTGCCATTGGGACCAACGAGTCCGACGCGCATCCCTGAAGTGACGATGAAGTGGAGATGATCGAAGAGAGGGCGTCCGTCGATCGAGTAACTCACGTCATCGAGCGTAATCAGTTGTTTGGTCTTGCGACCGGAGGAGGAAAAATCAATCTGTGCGCTGGTGCCGCGCGTGCGGGCGTTCATCTCGGCGAGTTCGCCGATAAGTTCCTGCGCTTTATCGATGCGTGCCTTGGACTTGGTGGTTCGCGCCTTGGGGCCTCGGCGGAGCCACTCAATTTCCGTGTGGACACGATTCTCCAGCGCTTCCTGGCGGTTTCGCTGCGCGTGGAGGTATTCTTCCTTGGCCTCAAGAAAAGCGCTGTAGTTGCCCGCCACCCGCAGCGAACCATTTTCATAAGCTGGATTGATCTCCACTACTTCATTGGCCACATTTTCCAGAAAATAGCGGTCGTGGCTCACAACGACGCACGCAAACGGCGAGCTCTGCAAAACCGATTCGAGCCACTCGATGCCGGCGAGATCGAGGTGGTTCGTCGGTTCGTCGAGAAGAAGAATGTCCGGCGTGCGAACGAGGGCTTCGACGATCGCCAGTCGCTTGCGCCAGCCACCAGAAAGCGTGGCCGCAGGCACGTCCAGATCCATCAGACCCGCGCGGCCGAGGATTTCTGCAATGCGCGCCAGCCGCTCGCTCTCGGCAACGTTGGCCTTGTCGAGAGCGCGGCCGATTACGGAGCGGACGGTGTCCCCCGGCGCAAACTCAGAAATCTGGCGCACCAGGCCGAGATGCGTGCCCTTGCGGATGGCAAGGTCGCCGCTGTCGGGTCGCACATGGCCGCTGAGAATCTCCAGTAACGTGGATTTTCCAGAGCCATTTGGACCGATAATCCCGATGCGTTCGCCCTCCGAAACAGTGAACGAAATGCTTCTGAAAAGAGGGATAACGCCATATCGTTTGGAGAGGCCTTGAGCGCTGATGATGGGTGGCAAGGGGCTGGAGACGCTCCTGAAGATTCGTCACTTCAAGGATAGCAGCAGGGGAGGTGAGGAACGAAGGCCGCGCAGACGAGAGAAGCTGTTTCCGTCCGCGGCGCACGGAGAAAAGTAGTTGCGGCCACCAGATCAGTGGCTGACGGTTATGCTTGGTTCCGTCTGAACTAGGCGCCTAGATTGCAAAGGCAACTCGCCATTGACACGATGCGTCTCACTTTTTTAGGATTAAGGGTTCGGTTCAAGAAAGTTTCGCTATGTGAGGGAAGACAAGACGATCTTGCCTCACCCCAAAAGCAAAATCTTATGATTACCGTAAAACAGCTCACGAAGAGGTACGCGCGCAATACGGCAGTGGATCACATTTCTTTCGAGGTCAGTAAGGGCCAGATCGTGGGTTTTCTCGGCCCTAACGGCGCCGGCAAGACCACAACGATGCGCATGCTGACCTGCTTCATGCCACCCACATCAGGCACGGCGACGGTTGCCGGCTTCGATGTGCTCGATAAGCCGCTGGAGGTCCGGCGGCACATCGGCTATTTGCCGGAAACTCCGCCGCTCTATCCGGAAATGCGGACCACGGAATACCTCACATTTGTAGGAAAGATCAAAGGGCTACGCGGGCCGGAACTGACGAAGCGGGTCGAGTATGTTCTGGGTCGTTGCGCGATCGCTGACGTGAAAGACAAAGTTTTGGGGAAACTTTCGAAAGGCTATCGGCAACGCGTGGGCCTGGCGCAAGCGATCATCCATAACCCCGATGTGCTGATTCTGGATGAGCCCACCGCAGGGCTCGATCCCAAACAGATCAACGAAACGCGCGACCTTATCAAAGGCCTGGCGGGCGATCACACCATCATTCTGAGCACGCACATCCTGCCGGAGGTCGAACAGACCTGCCAGCAGGTGATCATCATTAACAAGGGCAAGCTCGTTGCTACCGACTCGGTGAGCAATTTGCAGTATCGCGCGCGCGGCGCCGGCTCCGTGCTCATCGAAGTCGCGGGGCGCATGGGCGCGTTGGATGCCTCGGCGGTGCAGCGCAGGCTCGAGCAAGTGGCTGGCGTGAGCCGTGTCATCTTAAAGGATACGCGCGACAATCGCTTGGTGTTTGAAGTTGAAAGCGAGCGTGATCACGTCGTGCGCGGTGATCTCGCGCGCGCGGTCGTGGAAGCGGGGTGGAACCTCAATGAACTCCGCTCCGCCGCGGTCAGCCTGGAAGAAGTGTTCCTGCAACTGACCAATTCGGATGCTGCGAATTCGCAGGCGGATCAGGCGGCCCCGGCGGAACTCGAAGCCGTGGCGAGCAAGGTTCAGGAGTAAAACGCGATGAGAAATGTCTGGATCATTTGCCGGAAGGAATTGCGCAGCTACTTTGTTTCGCCCATCGCCTATTTTCTGCTGGCGGTATTCGCGATCGTTTTTGGATATTTCTTCTGGAATGGAGTAAGCGCTTTCGTGTTCGTCGGCATGGAATCGCAGATGCGGGGCGAAGGGTTCCCGATGAACATCAATGAATTCCTGATTCGCAATCTCTTTCTTAACGTTAGCGTGATCGGGCTCTTCCTTATCCCCATGATGACGATGCGTCTTTTCGCGGAGGAGAAGCGCAGCGGCACGATCGAGCTCCTGGCCACGTCGCCGGTTCGCGATTTCGAAATCATCCTGGGCAAGTGGCTGGCGGCGGTGATTCTTTATGCCGAGATGCTGCTGCTCACGGCCGTCAATTTCCTGTGGCTGTTCAAGTACGGCAATCCGGACTGGAAGCCGCTGGCGATCGGCTACCTGGGGTTGCTGCTGCAGGCGGGCGCGCTGCTGGCAATAGGCACGTTCATTTCGACGCTCACGCGAAATCAGATCATCGCCGGGGCGGGGACGTTCGGAGTTTGCCTGCTGCTGTGGGTGCTCGGGTGGGTCGGCGAGTACCAGTATACGACGTGGTCGCGGGTGATCTCCTATCTCTCGGTGCCCCTGCATTTCGAGGCCTTTCTCAAGGGCGTGCTTTACACAAAAGACGTGGTCTTTCTTGTCAGCCTGATTTTCCTGGGACTCTTTCTGACCGCACGTTCGCTCGAGTCCCTGCGCTGGAGATCGTAGATGAATACGCAATTGCTTCACGCGCGGCAAGCCAAGTACGCGCTTTACGCCGCGAGTTACATCCTGATTGTGCTGGCGATTCTGGTGGTCGCCAATGTGCTGGCCGACCGCCACAACAAGTCGTTTGATACGACCTCGAACAAACGCTACAGCCTCTCGGAGCAGACCGCGAAAATCGTGAAAGGCCTGAAGCAGCCGGCCACCATCACTTATTACA
>Ga0307475_10001617_pt1 | contig 13414 bp, 8 predicted proteins | sample atmos_gasesECM1C_FD_203317 | JGI IMG/M metagenome (GOLD analysis project Ga0307475, IMG submission 203317) | Hardwood forest soil microbial communities from Morgan-Monroe State Forest, Indiana, United States - atmos_gasesECM1C_515 | ecosystem: Environmental > Terrestrial > Soil > Temperate... | reverse complement strand
ACACGCCGCTCACGCCGGAAACGCGACACATTCTTGACGCCGTGCGTTTGCAAAGGGCAAAACGCGGCGTGCGCATCGTCAATTGCGCGCGGGGGGGTCTCATCGACGAAACCGCGCTCGCGAATGCGTTGCGAGATCGACATGTTGCCGCCGCGGCGCTCGACGTTTTCGAGGCCGAGCCTTTGCCCGCTGATTCGCCGCTTCGCTCTGCGCCGAATCTTGTTCTCACGCCGCATCTCGGCGCTTCCACTGCCGAAGCGCAGGAAAGCGTCGGAATTGAGATTGCGCAATCGATTCGCGCAGCGCTCCTTGAAGGAACGATCCGCAACGCGGTCAACATGCCAAATCTCGATGCCAAAACGCTGGCGATTATCGGCCCGCATCTGCGTTTCGGCGAGAAACTCGGCCGGTTCCTCTGGCAAATTGCGCCGAAACGCGTTGACACGTTGGGAATCAATTACAGCGGAAAAGTGAACGAAGTGGACACGGCTGCGATCACGCGCGCCATTCTAAAAGGATTTTTGCGCGAAGCCGGGGGCCCCGACATTAACGAGGTGAATGCGCCGGCATTTGCCGAAAGTCTCGGCCTGAAAGTTACCGAATCGAGGCTAAGCGCGCCGGGCGATTACAGCGATTTGCTCGAACTATCGGCAACGTCCGAAGGCAAAATGGTTTCTGTGGCCGGCGCATTTTTTGGGGCGACGCCTCGGATCGTGAGCATCAACAGCCGGCCAGTGGAAGCACGCCCGCACGGCATCATCCTTGCGCTGGAAAATACCGACCGCCCCGGAATGGTTGGGCGCATCGGCACTTTGCTCGGTGAGCACGGGGTGAATATTGCCACCATGTCGTTGAGCCGGAATCAGGCCGGTGGCACGGCGCTTACCGTGTTGAATCTCGATACTGCTCCGGACGAAGCGTTGCTCGCGGAAATTCGGGCGAGCGAGGATATCCACTCTGCGCAAGTGATCGAACTCTAGCTCGCCTCGCCTGCTTCGAAGCGATATCCGATCCCGGGCTCAGTTTTAATCAGACGCGGTTTCGTTGGATCGGTTTCGATCTTCTGCCGCAGATGTGTGATGTAAACCCGAAGATATTGTCGATGATCTTCCGATTTAGGGCCCCAGATCTCGCGGAGGATGTATCGATGGGTGAGGACGCGTCCGGGATGCCTAACGAATAATCGAAGCAGCGCATACTCGGTGGCGGTGAGCTTTATCTCGTGACCGCCGCGTGTCACCACCCGAGCTGTAAGATCGACAATCAGATCGCCGCTTTTAAAAACGGAAACCTCTCCTTCGAGTCGCGTTTTGCGCTGAGCGGCGCGAAGACGCGCGAGAAGTTCCGGCGTGCTGAACGGTTTGGTGACGTAATCTTCAGCGCCGGCATCGAGCGCGGCGACCTTGCCTTGTTCATCATCGCGCACGGAAAGAACGATTACGGGCGCTTCGCTCCATTCGCGCAGTCGCCTCAAAACTTCGAGGCCATCAACATCAGGCAGGCCGAGATCAAGCAGGATGATGGCGGGACGCCGACTCGCAATCTCCATCAAGCCTTTCTGGCCAGTCTCGGCTTCATGGACTTGATAGTTCTCGCCTTCAAGCACAACTCGCAGAAGTCGGCGAATTTGAATTTCATCATCGATAATGAGCGCGATCGGTTTCATGCGGTCGCTTCCGATGGAAGCTGCATTGGCTCGCCGATGGGAAGGCGAATAGAAAAACGCGAGCCGCCTTCTTCTCGATTTTGCGCGACAATCTCCCCGGAGTGCGCTTCGACCAATTGGCGCGCAATGGAAAGGCCGAGGCCAAGACCGCCGGGTGCGGTGCCGGCACCGCGATAAAATTTTTCGAAGACTTTGTTTTCTTCACCGGGCGCAAGACCCGGCCCGTGATCGGCCACGGAAATCACGAGCATCGAATCGTCGCGGGCCGCGTTCACTTCGATCGGTTGGTCGTTCCTGGCGTGACCGGCCGCGTTCGAGAGTAACGCGCCGAGCGCTTGTTGAATCAAGTGCGCGTCCACTGAAATGGTTGGAAGGTTTTTGGCGATATTTACTCGGAGCGTGCTCTCCTTTAATCCCGACATCGCGACCGCCTCGCGTACGAGTTCGCCCGGTTCGCACCATTCCCGCACGGGCTGAAGAAGCCCCGATTCCAAACGCGTTGCGTCGAGCAAATGATTGACCGTGCGGGTAAGACGGCGGACGGCTTGTTGCAACTCGGCGCGGTCGGGCTGCGGTTGCTGCAAAGCCGCCGTCATGGCGGCAAGCGGCGTTTTCAATTCATGCGAGACAGAATCGAAAAGCGTTTTCTGAAGTTTTTGCGATTGACGCGCGACTTGTGCTTCACGGCTTTCTTGCAACGCGCGCTCTTTGTTCACAAACACGGCAAGTTGGGCGGCAAAGGCATCAAGCAATTCGCGCTGTTCTAGAGTGGGCGGGTGCGCGAGGCGCACGGTAAGCACACCTTCGGCACGATTGCCAGTCACCAATGGTAAGTACAGGCCTTCCGCGTCTGGAAGTGTGTCGGTAGATTTTCCCGCACTCTGCTTTTTTTGAAACGCCCAAATGGCGACGCTTTCGTCCTTGCTCGATGGCGAAAACATGCTCGCTGGATGTTGCGACAGTCCGCTTTTATCGCGCAGCCAAACCGCCACATCGGCCTGGAAAAAGTTTTTGATCAACGTTAAAACTTTCGGCAACGCTTCGTCCAGATCGCGGCTGGCGGCCAGTGCGCGCGTCAGGCGATAAAGCGCGGTGGCGCGTTCTTCGCGGCGGCGCTCCGATTGTTCGCGCTCGCGCAATTTTGTCGCCAGGTGACCGATGACGAGCGCGATGACGAAATACGCGCCGAACATCATGAAGTCGTGGAAGTGCGTGATGTAAAAGGTGAAGCGCGGCGGAATGAAGAGAAAATCCCAGAGCAACGCGCTGAGGGCGGCGAGAAAAAGCGTCGGCCACCGGCGTAATCGTGTGGCGGCGAGAACGACCGCGAGCAAATAGAAAAGCGCAACCGCCCAGTAACCAGTGTAGTCGAAGATCGACAATGACAACGCGGTCACGACCGCCGCGATAACAAGTGCGACGCCAAAGTCGCGCCACGGTGCGCGTGCCAAACGTTCCTCGATGGGGTCAGGGCGCGGCCGCGCCGATTCGTCCGCCGGGATCATGTGGATGTCGATGTTGCCGCTGTTGCGCATGAGCCAGCGCAGCGGGTCGCGTTTCAAAAAGCTTGTCCATCGCGAGCCGAGCGGCTTGCCGATAACAATCTGAGTGACGTTGTGTTGACGGGCGATACGGAGCAGCGCTTCGCCGATATCGGTACCGGGCGTGGAAATTACTTCCGCGCCGAGCTGGCGGGCGAGGGCGAGGTAACGTGTCAAGCGTGTTTGCTCCTCTTGCGAGAGCGGCCGCGGTTGCTCGATGTTCGCGACGATCCAGGAAGCTTCCATCGATGCCGCTAGCCGGCGCGTGTAGCGAATCAATCTCTCCGAGTAAGGACTCGCGCTCACCGCGACGAGCAATCGATCGCCACTCTTCCACGGCCCGGCGATTTTTTCCTCCGACATGATGTCGCGCAGGTCGCGATCGACATGTTCGGCCACCAGCCGCAATGCCATCTCGCGCAAGGCGGTCAGGTTACTCTCGCGGAAGAAATTTTTCGCCGCCCACTCCGCGCGCTCGCCGAGATACACTTTTCCTTCCGCGAGACGCGAGCGCAGCTGCTCCGGTGTTAGATCGACAAGGACGATTTCGTCGGCAAGATCGAGAACAGTATCAGGAACTGTTTCGTGGACCGAAATACCACTGATCTGCCGCACGGTGTCGCTTCGGCTGGCGACGTGCTGGACGTTGAGCGTGGTGTAAACACTGATGCCAGCATCGAGCAGCTCGAGCACATCCTGATAACGCTTCGGATGACGCGAGCCCGGTGCGTTGCTGTGGGCGAGTTCATCGACAACCGCGAGACCGGGATGCCATGTGAGGATCGCATCGAGATCCATCTCCTCGAGTTTTGTTCCGCGGTACTCGAGCTGCAACCGCGGCAGGATTGGCATGCCTTCGGTCAGCGCTTCGGTTTCTTTGCGCCCGTGCGTTTCGACGATGCCGATCACGACCTCGGTGCCTTGTTGCAGCTTCTGTTGTGCGGCCTGCAACATCGCATAGGTCTTACCAACGCCCGGCGCCATGCCGAAAAAGATCTTAAGCTTGCCGCGCGTAGCGGCGGTCTTTTCGCGCTGCATTTGCGCGAGAATCGCGTCTGGATCAGGCCGTTCAGCCTCGCTCATGCGGCAATTCTACGCTGTTGCCGCGGTGCCTGCATCTCAGAAGCGGTGGGCGAAACCAATGAAGACGTTGAGGTGAGGAACTCTGAGGGAGTTCTTCGAGATTGATTATCGCCGCGCCCAAGCAGTTTTGAGGAGAACTCGAACTTGGATAAGCGAGCCGCTCGTTAAACTGTCGCATCTGTTGCAGGAACGCTAAGGATGTATAGAGAAATGTTCGACGATCGGGCCCAAGGCGAGGGCTGGAAGAAAGTTTAGCGCGCCAAGTAACAACGCCGTTCCAGCGAGCAATACGCCGAAAACAAATCCATCAGAAGGCATTGTGCCGGAACTGACCGGTCGTCGCGACATTGCGGCAAAGCGGCCAGCCAACGAAAGGGCTAACACCGCGAGGATGTATCTGCCCGCCAGCATCGCAATGATGGTTGTTGTATTGTAGAAGACATTGTTAGCGCTGAGACCCGCCATGCTCTGACCGTTGTTGGCAAAAGCGCTGGCGTAAGCGAACAGGATTTCCGTGAAGCCATGAGGGCCAGAGTTTGTGGTTAATCCTGCTAGTCCAGGTTTTGTGACAACGGCAAGTGCCGTCAATCCTAAGACTACAATTGGTGCAACCAGCGTATAAACAGCGATAATTTTCATCTCTGGCGGGCCGATTTGCTTTCCAAGATGTTCCGGCGTCCGCCCGATCATCAATCCGCCGATGAAGAGCGCGATGAGCGCGACAAATATCATGCTGATGAGTCCGGTGCCGAGCCCGCCGTAAATAATTTCCCCTAACAACATGTTGACCAACGGGACGAGCATCCCGAGCGGCTGGAAACTGTCGTGCATTGAGTTGTAGGAGCCAGTGGCGCCGTTGGAAGTCACGACCGCCGCCAGTACAGAACCGCCTACGCCGAAACGGACCTCCTTGCCCTCCATGTTTCCGCCGACGAGGCCGCGACTCGCAATTGTCGATTCAGCCAGGTTGCACACGATCAGGCCAGCGATGAACAACGCCGTCATCGTCCAGAAAATCACCCAGCCATCGCGGGCCCGGCCCACCATACGGCCGAAGGTGTGCGTCAACGCGGCAGGAATGATGATGATCGCCAGAAGTTCGACCAAATTTGTCAGGCCAGTCGGGTTCTCGAACGGATGCGCGGCGTTAACGTTAAAAAATCCGCCGCCGTTCGTTCCAAGATTCTTGATGAACTCCAGCGCCCCAACCGGGCCTTGCGCGATGATCTGTGTCCCACCTTCAATCGCGTGCGCGTGTGCATATGGCAGAAAATTCATCGGCACGCCTTGCGCGATTAAAATCAGGCTTCCCAAGATTGATATCGGCAACAAGACCCAGAAGAGCGCGCGGATCAGGTCGCCCCAAAAATTACCAAGTGTGATAGCGCGCTGTCGCGCGTAACCGCGGATAAAAGCGATTCCAACAGCGAGACCGGCCGCGCCGGCGAGAAAGTTCTGCCCTGTGAGTAAAAGCTGACTGAAGTAGCTCATCGTTGTTTCACCTGCATAGGCTTGCCATGTCGTGGTGGTTGCAAAACTGACCGCGGTATTCGCCGCCAAGTCTGGCGTGATCGGCGTGGTCATTACGTTTGGAAAGAACCACGGGAGCCACCTTTGCCAGCGGAGAAGGAAATAAACGACGGCAATGTTAACGACGCCAAAGAGCGTGAACGCCAGCGCGTAACGCTTCCAATCCATCTCGAATTTCGGATCGATCCCGACGAGACGATGGACTAATCCTTCCGCTGGCAGAAACAGCGGATCAAGAAACGTCCGCCGTCGTTCGAAAACGCGTTCCAAGTACGCGCCAAAGGGTTTGACGCAAAAAAAGACGAAGGCAAGGAGCAGGCCGGCTTGAAGCATGCCGCTGTTATTCATGTCATTCCCACTTGGCAAATATCGCCAGTGTCGTGATGATCGTGCAGATCTTTAACCGACCGGCGCCGGATAGCTGTGTTGTCGGAGAGGTAAATGCTCGAGTGCAGCATGTGCCAGGTTCCAAGCGGCATCGAGATCGTTTCGATCAAGTCGGACTAACGCGGTTGCGCTTTCGCGAATTGCATTCGCCTGATCCGACAACACTTGGCGGCACGGATCCGGGAGTCTGTTGGCGAGTCGACGAATCGCGTCTAATTGATGGATCAGCACGGCGGGCGTCCCCACGGCCGCCTGACGGATCTGATCGAACGCCAGCTTGGCGAGGCGTTCGAGCTTAACAGAGGGCATCCACACCCGGAGCCGATGGTCGCGATCATACCAGTATCCTCGTAGGGAAGGCCGTTCAGCTAACCTAAGTAACGCATCGGCGAGCCAATCGACGCAGGCCACGCCGGTGAACGTATCATTAACGGCTGGCGACAATGCGCGAATCGCGATCTCAACGACCTGCGCAATACCAAATTCGCTATCCTGAGTTAGCGTGCGGTGACGGCCGATTTCAACCCCGAGGTCAATCGCGGCTTTGAGTTTGGCGGCCGTCTCGGCTGGCACTAGCGCCGCGAGCGGCTCGCCGCGAAGCATGTATTGCCCCGGTCGGAATCTGAGCACAATTAGCCCGTTGGCTGTGCGCGCGGCCTCGACCAGGGTGTCGTGATCAACCTGCTGCAAGTAGCCACTTTTCGGGCATAGAACTTTGGTACCCGTTTCGGCGCGTCGCAGAATCGATTCCTCATCGGGTTGGTTGGCAGTTCCCTCATGCGGGCCTAACAAGTGCGCACCGGCAGCTGCGATGGACAAATCATCGACGATCGCGCCGATCATGTCAGGGTTTTGGATCGATTTGGCTACGCGATGGGTGTAATAGACGAGGAACCCGAAACTGAGCACAACGAGTACCCAACTCGTGATGAGCGAGATCTGCGGCAGGAATGTCGACGCCGAGTTCTGGTGCGTTACCAGGAAGACTAGACAGATATAAACAAACGTGGCCATGAACAGACCGATCGTGAATTGGCTGACCCAGTTTTGCAGGAACCGATAGAGCAAACGCGGGCCAAATAATGTGGAGACCATCGACAGCACGAGTAATGCAACCGAGAAAATGAGAGCTAGCACAGTCGCGACTGCGCCCATCATGGCTGAAAGAATCGCACGCGCGTCGTCGATGCTACCCATCGTCAACCACGACGGGATGTGGATGACACCAAACTTGTCGAGTGTGTCCGGAATCAAAGTGATTGCAAACAGCAGAACGGCCCCGAGCGACAGTTGCAGTGGTACTCGCCACAGATTGATGTCCCGGGCTGAACGGAACGCAGCAGCTCGCGAGCGGATCATCGTTAAGAATTGCATTCGCCGACTTACCAAATTACCGCCAACGGATTCAAAGGATCGTGAGATTCGAATCCTCTAAAAATGGAAAATGACGTCGGTGGTGAACGCGAACTGGTTTTTCCTGGTTCCGAGATTGTAAGCCGGCACGTCGTAGGAGTGGTCGAAGCGAAGTTCGGGGCGAATAGTGATTAGCTTGTCCGGCCAGTAGGTAATCCCAATCGCGTGCTCTGAATACTGCGTCGCAAACCCGGTGCGACTTCCTACTTTGTCGTTCATGTATTCGTTACGCACCGTAAAGAAGGCATTACCCGAAAGACGAAACATCGTGTAATTCAGAACGGCCCACTCGGGTGCGTAGCCGTTCCGGACAGGGAACGACCCGCTCTGAAACGGCACCTCTTTCGTCGGATGGTCTATGGCGTCGTTCATGTACATATACCAGGCCTCCGTCGCGGTATAAATCTTATCGTTAAACTTGTGTGTCCAGGTCCCGACATATTGTTGCAGATTGTTGTAGCCAAACTTGCCGTTGTTGAAGCTATTTGCCCCTGCATATATCGAATCCATTTGGTTAGGCGCAATCCACTGGATCATCACGTCACCGGTCACCTGTCGACCCGGGTCATCCTGCCAGATGGCAACGTCCGTGCCGCCATCTATTCCCAGCTGAAGTGTCCACTGAGCATTGATCTTGGTGGTCGTAAAAATTCCTTCGTGGCAATAATCATCAAAGCCGTAGAGGAGCGAGTGTGTGGCCATGAGATTGTTCGGAGCCAGCTGCGCTTCGATATCCGGCTCCGAAATGATTCGGCCAATGGTGATATTCATTCCCTGGAAAATGTAGGGAATGTAGAGATCAAAATAGACCATCGGCGTATCGACGCCGTAGTAACTGTTGTGCTTTAAAAGTTGGTCGCTGAACCACCCACGGGAAAACGTGAAGCGATAGTCGAGGCCGTAGAGTGCGGCAATCCTAAAACCCCAGTCAATATGATCTGTTTGAGCCTCGTTAGGCAGTCGCTCGAGGTAGAGGACGAATTGATTTAGTTCCATCCGATTCGGCCGAATGTCATAAACCAACGGAAAATTTCCGTTCTCGCTCGTTTTCGATGGATGCGAGGTGCTGATGTTTCCCGAGAAATTTACCCAGCCGTAAAGCTGGACCTTGCTGTCTTTCCAAGCCTGGCCGCCGGGTCCTTCATAAATTGCCTGCATCAGGGGATAAGGCGCTAACTCTCCGGGATCACCGATGATCGCGGTGCCGGCTGTGCCGCCGATTTGCCAATCGCCGTTGGGAAATGGCGGTGAATCGAATGGTGCCGGCGGAATGCGGCGTGGATTCGGCGCATTGGGATCCGGTGGCGTATATGCGGGCGTGCCTAACTGTTCCAAAAACGCTTCGTCCAAACGTTGGAAAAACGGTTCATGTAATTTCTTTTCTGCACGCGCAGCTTTCGCTTGTTCTTCGTTGCCTTCATCTTTCGCTTGCTCGTGTCTGACCTTGGCTTTTGCTGTCTCACGAGACCGCGGAGCGGAATCTGCAACGGCCTTTTCTTTTTGAGCCAATATTTTCTCTCGTCTATCTAGTGCTTTCTCGCGTGCGTCCAACTCAGCTTTCCGTTGAGCAAGCTGTTGTTCAGCGGTCAAATCTTGAGGCGCCTGCTGCGCCTGCATCACAGCGGTAATAAATATCGCCGCCACGGCGATCAGACATTTCTTAGTGTTCAACTTTTCCTCCTTGTCCTTGAAATAGCATTCGTCGTTTGGGGGGGTGGAAGTCTTAAGTTAAATTCTCAGTGGCTTGCTCGCCGAAGGCACTGTTTTCATCGGCGTTGTTCTGGTTTCCACAGCGGGTTCGGCAGAAACCAAGTCCACATCAGTCGAAAGTCGAGTTCCGGCTCATTAGCGACATCCATCTCGGTGGTTGTGTTGGTTGCAGCGAGAATCGCACCGCGACCAATCGCCCGCAGGACAAGCGGCTTGTAATTCGCCGCGCATTGAGAATCAGAATGATCTTTGACTAAATCTTGGGTCATCTCCGCCCTTTTTGCGTTTCCGTTGTTGGAGAAATCAAACGGGACGAGAACAAAGACGTAGGTTCTTCTTTTGACAAGACGTGCTGCTTGACGGGCAGCGAATCCTCTAAGCGTGTCGATGGCTACCGAATAAAGGTTCATATTTGCTCACGGCTGGGAGCCAAGCGTGTCGAGCGCGAGATTGAGTCGCAAAACATTAACGCGAGGATCACCGAGGACACCGAAATCGCGACCGTCTGTATTTTGCTCGATCAATCTGCGCATTTTCTCGTCACTGATGGCGCGCGCCTTGGCGACGCGCGGAGTTTGCAGCTCTGCATTGCGCAAGCTGATGTGAGGATCGAGGCCGCTGCCGGACGCGGTGACGGCATCAGCGGGCACCAATTCGCTTCCGCTCAAGCCGTTTTCTTTTCGGTACGCGTCAATCCGGTCTTTGATCGCATCGTTCAGCTTTTGTGAAGTCGGGCCAAGATTACTGCCGCCAGAATTTGCGGCGTCGTAACCGGTGCCGGCGGCGGAGGGACGCGGATGAAAATATTTGTCGGCTGTAAAGCTCTGCGCGAGAAGCTTCGAGCCTCGCACGGTGCCATCACTATCGACAATCAGACTGCCGTTGGCTTTGTCGCGAAAGAGCGTCTGCGAGATGCCGAAGACGACAAGGGGATAAAGTCCGCAGCAAACAATCGCCAGAACCAATGTGGCGAAGACCGCGCTGCGAATTTCGGAAAAGAGTTCTTTCATAATTAGATGAGATGGAGGGCAGCGATGATGAGATCGATTAGCTTGATCCCGATGAACGGCACGATCACGCCGCCAAAGCCATAGATGAGCAGGTTGCGCTGAAGAATCGCGAGCGCGCCCATCGGTCTGTAGGCCACGCCGCGGAGCGCCAGCGGAATCAGCGCGATGATGACAAGCGCGTTGAAAATGACTGCGCTGAGGATGGCACTGGTGGGACTGTGCAGGTGCATGATGTTGAGCGGAGCAATCGCCGGGAACGTCGCCATCAGCATCGCGGGGATAATGGCGAAATACTTCGCGACGTCGTTCGCGATGCTGAACGTGGTGAGCGAGCCGCGCGTGATGAGCATCTGCTTCCCAATCTCAACAATGTCGATGAGCTTGGTCGGGTTGCTGTCGAGATCGACCATGTTCCCGGCTTCGCGCGCGGCCTGCGTGCCCGTGTTCATCGCCACGCCGACATCGGCTTGCGCTAATGCGGGCGCGTCGTTTGTGCCGTCGCCTGTCATGGCGACGAGATGGCCGTTGCCTTGCTCATCGCGAATGCGTTTTAGTTTTTGTTCCGGCGTCGCCTCGGCCATGAAATCGTCCACGCCGGATTCGGCCGCAATGGCGGCAGCGGTGAGCGGGTTGTCGCCCGTGATCATGATGGTACGGATGCCCATTTTGCGCAGCTGCGCGAAGCGGTCCTTGATTCCGCCTTTCACCACGTCCTTCAATTCGATCACGCCAAGCGTCACCACGTCAGAAGCGACGACGAGCGGAGTCCCTCCGCGGTGTGAGATTTCATCAACAGTCTTCGTTACGGCTTGCGGAAAAACTCCGCCCGCCGTCTCGACAAATCCGCGCACGCTTTCCGCCGCGCCCTTGCGCACGCGCATGGTCGGCTCTGCGCCATTGGCATGCAGATCGACGCCGCTCATGCGGGTTTGTGCCGTGAAAGGGATGAAGGTTGCCTCGAGCTCGTGCATATCTCTCGCGCGCAATCCGAATTTCTCTTTTGCCAACACGACAATGCTGCGGCCTTCGGGGGTTTCATCGGCGAGTGAACCCAACTGCGAAGATGCGGCGAGATCTTTATCGCTGATTCCGGGTGCGGAATGAAACGCGACTGCCATGCGGTTGCCGAGTGTGATCGTGCCGGTCTTGTCGAGAAGCAGAACATCGACATCTCCGGCCGCTTCAACCGCGCGGCCGCTCATCGCGAGAACATTGCGTTGGAGCACGCGATCCATACCCGCGATGCCGATGGCGCTGAGCAAGCCGCCGATCGTCGTCGGAATCAGGCAAACGAGCAGCGCCACCAGAACAGGAATCGAAAAGACGGTGGCGGAATAAATGCCGAATGGCTTCAACGTCACACACACGAGCAGGAAAATGAACGTCAACGCGGCGAGCAGAATCGTCAGCGCGATTTCGTTAGGCGTTTTTTGACGGCGCGCGCCTTCTACGAGAGCAATCATGCGGTCGAGAAAACCGCCGCCCCTCTCCATCGTTACCCGAATGACAATGCGGTCGCTGAGCACACGCGTGCCGCCAGTAACCGCGCTGCGGTCGCCGCCGCTTTCCCGAATCACCGGAGCGGATTCGCCAGTGATAGCAGCTTCATCGACGCTGGCGATTCCCTCAACCACATCGCCATCCGCGGGAATCACATCGCCCGCCTCGCAAACGACGAGGTCGTCCTTCTGCAGGATCGGTGCTGGCACTTTTTCTTCACGCCCGTTTTGCAATCGGCGCGCCATGGTTTCCTTGCGAGCTCGTCGCAGACTGGCGGCTTGCGCCTTGCCGCGACCTTCCGCAACAGCCTCGGCGAAATTGGCAAACAGCACGGTGAACCACAGCCAGATCGCCAGTTGAGCCACGAAACCGCGCAGCGCCGGGTCGGCCGTGAAGATTCCAAGGGTGGTGAGCGCCGCGCCCACCATGGTCACAAACATGACCGGGTTCTTGATCATCAGGCGCGGGTTGAGCTTCTTGAACGCGTCAACGATCGCCGGACCGGCAATGTTCCAGTCGAAAAGAGAAGGAGTTTTCTGCTTCATAAGCTAAAGGCGCTCAAAAAAGTTTTCCCTGGAGGTTGAGGAAATGCTCAACCACCGGTCCGAGCGTGAGCGCCGGGAGAAAATTCAGCGCACCAATCAAGAGCACTGTGCCGAGCAGAAGAATGAGGAACGTGCCGCCAGAAACGGGGAATGTGCCGGCGCTGGCCGGCGCGACCTTCTTCCGCACCAGCGAACCCGCTAGGGCCATGATCGGCACGATCATCAAGAAGCGGCCGAACAGCATGTCGAGACCGAGCGTAGTGTTGTAAGAAGGCGTGTTGCCCGATAGCCCCGCGAAGGCGCTGCCATTGTTTCCTGCGCCTGAACTGTAGGCGTAGAGAATTTCGGTGAGCCCGTGCGGGCCGTTGTTGTTCAACCCAGCCAGGCCCCACTTGCTCACTACCGCCCACGCCGCAAATCCCAGAATGGAAATCGCAAGAATCAGCAACGACAACATTGCCATTTTTACGTCGTAGGCTTCGATTTTCTTTCCGAGATATTCCGGTGTGCGGCCAACCATCAAACCAGCGATGAAAACGGCGAGCACGACAAAGACGAGCATTCCGTAGAGACCCGCGCCAACGCCGCCGAAAATTATTTCTCCCAGTTGGATGTTGAATAGTGGCACGAAACCGCCGAGTGCCATGAACGAGTCGTGCATCGAGTTTACCGCGCCGCAGGATGCATCGGTCGTGATCGTGGCGAAGAGCGCGGAGTTGAAAATACCGAAGCGGACTTCCTTGCCTTCCATATTGCCGTCGACGGGAGCGACGCCGAGTTGGTGATGAATCGGATTGCCTGCGCTCTCAGCCCACCAGCAGAGCAGGACACCACCCACAAACAAGATCGACATCGCGGCCCAAACCGTCCAGCCGTGCTTCTGGTTCTTCACCATTCGCCCGAGGTAATAGGTGAGTCCGCTGCCGATCGAGAAAATGGAAAGCATCTGAACGAAATTCGAGAGCGGCGTCGGATTCTCGAACGGATGCGCTGCGTTGGCGTTCACGTAACCGCCGCCGTTTGTCCCGA
>Ga0307475_10001616_pt1 | contig 13417 bp, 10 predicted proteins | sample atmos_gasesECM1C_FD_203317 | JGI IMG/M metagenome (GOLD analysis project Ga0307475, IMG submission 203317) | Hardwood forest soil microbial communities from Morgan-Monroe State Forest, Indiana, United States - atmos_gasesECM1C_515 | ecosystem: Environmental > Terrestrial > Soil > Temperate... | reverse complement strand
CGAAAGAGCGGAGAAGAACAAAACCACCTTCAACGAGCCGTTCCAGGATCTCATCACGCGCTACGCCTGGGGGGAAATCTGGTCGCGGCCCGGACTTCCGCGAAATACGCGCAGCCTGATAACGCTCGCGATCATGATCGCCCTCAATCGCAGCGATGAATTCCGGATGCACGTCCGGGCTGCGTTGAATAACAAAGTAACCCGCGATGAGATTCAGGAAGTGCTGCTGCAAAGCGCAATCTACTGCGGAGTTCCCGCCGCGAACACCGCCTTCCATATCGCCCAGGAAGTGTTCACGGAAATAGACGGCAAAAAATGAACCGCTCTCCGAAACTCCGATGAAAATTATTCTAGTGCGAATCGATTCATGAATTTATCCACCTCGAATGAAGCGGCGATGTCGATCGCGCTATTTTTCGGCATTCTGGTCTGCCTGGAAATTGGTTTTCGGATTGGCCTGGCGAGCTCGAAGAGAAATCACGAGCTGGCGTACGAAGGGACCGGGACAATTGACGCGGCGGTGTTTGCGCTGCTCGGGCTTCTTCTCGGATTCAGTTTCGCGGGCGCCATGTCGCGCTTCGATGCTCGTCGCCAACTCATCGTCAACGAAGCCAACACAATCGGCACGGCGTATCTCCGCATCGACCTGCTTCCTGCAGCCGACCAGCCGGAAATTCGCGCGCTTTTCCGCGAGTATCTCGATGCGCGGCTTCGCGCTTTTGAGATTCTTAGAAATCGGAGTGAGGCCCGGCAGGAATTTGCGCGTGCGGGCGAGATTCAGCAGCAGATCTGGTCTCGTGCCTTGGCCGCGAGCAAGAACGACTCAACCCAAAATTCGGCCAGGCTTCTGATGCCCGCGATCAATGACATGATCGACGTTACGACCGCGCGAATGATTGCAGCAGGCAGCCGTCTCCCAGCACTGATTTTCCTCCTGTTAGTGAGCGTCGCACTTCTGAGCGGACTTCTGGCGGGGTATGCAATGGCGAAACGGAAGAGCCGCAGTTGGTTGCACATGATTCTGTACGCTACGGTGGTTCCGATCACAATTTATGCCGTCCTGGATTTCGAGGATCCTCGCTCAGGACTCATCCGCGTGGACGCCGCAGATAAGGCGCTGATCCAATTGCGACATTCGATTCGCCAGTAGATCACAGTGGCCCTCAGGTGGGAACGTGCGGCAGATTCCAATGCCGCCAAACGCTGATCAGGCGGATCAAGAAGCAGGTGGCGCCTCCCAAGAGCGCCGAGGGCGTATCGCCCATCCGCCGTCTTCGCGCGATGATCATCACGGCCGAGCCGATGAGCGCCGCGGTGGCGTAGACATCGGCGCGGAGCACATTCGGAATCTGCGCAAGAAAAATATCGCGAATCGTGCCGCCGCCAACGGCTGTGATGGTGCCCAGCAACGCCGCGATAAAAGGATGCATTTTGTATTTCAGCGCCTTCTCGGTGCCTGCGACCGCGAACAAAGCTAGCGCTCCGGCATCCAGCACGATGAGAGGTCGCGTCGGAAGATTCTCAAAAAGCGGATGCAGGAAGAAAACAATCGCAGCGCCAGCGAACGCCACGGTGGGGTAGCGCCAATCACGCAGCGACTGCGGCGGCACGGCGCCGATCAGTAGGTCGCGAGTGATTCCGCCCGCCAACGCCGTGGAGAACGCCAGCACCATCAGGCCGAGCAAATCGAGGTCGCCGGTGACGGCGGCGGTGGCGCCTTCGATCGCGAAGAGGAAAGTTCCGGCAATATCGGCCACCGACAAAAGCCGATCGTGGCGTATGAGCGCAGCCTGGGTTTCGTTGTTCGCTTGCGTCATCTTTTTATTTTCGGTGCGGCGGATTATCCTCGCGTGTTGCGCCGGTTCTTTGGTTCAGGCGCGACTCTCGGATAGCCTGGCGATCACTTCCGGCGGCAGCGGGCGTGATTTCATTCGCTTCGGATCTTGCGGGTCGAGACCGGCCCAAACGCGCGTCTCGATGCCTTCGACGGCGAGAACCTGATCTTTGAAATATTGGTGGCGGAGCACGAAGCTGCTGCGCCGAAATTCGATGACGGTAGATTCGGCGCGCAATTCGTCGCCAAAGGTGGAAGGCACGATGAATCGCGCCTTTACATCCACGAGCGGGACGCCGAGAACGCCGTGCGAGCGGAACAGGTTTTGAATCGGCAGTCCGGCCGCGAGAAAGAGGGCGGTAGTGCAACCGTCGAACCACTCGAGATACCGCGGATAAAAAACGATTCCGGCGGGGTCGCAATCGCCCCACTCGACGAGCAGCCGCTTTTGGCTGACGAGCATTCGCGTGAAACTCCTTCAAACGGATTTCGAATATTGCGGAGTGAGGCTACCGGAGATTGTCGAGAAGCGTCAAGCAGAAGCCGAGACGAGAAATGAATCTTGGCCGCGCGCGGGAGAGCCCTCGGTATTAGAATGGTTGCGTGAAAAAACTGCGCACGCAGGTGGGAATTGTGGGCGCCGGACCCGCCGGGCTGATGCTCTCGCATCTTTTGCATCTGCAGGGAATCGAATCGATCGTCATTGAGAATCGAAGCCGGCAGTATGTGGAAGAACGGGTGCGCGCGGGAGTGCTGGAGCAAGGCACCGTGGACCTGATGGTCGAAACCGGCGTCGGTGAACGGCTGAAGGAAGAAGGTCTCGTACATTACGGAGTGAACTTAAGATTTGGGCGGTGTACGCACCGAATCGATTTTGCAGAGTTGACTGGAGGGAAGGGAATCACGATCTACGCGCAACACGAGGTGATCAAAGATCTCAATAAGGCGCGGCGTGAAGCGGGTGGCCAGATCTTTTACGAAGTTGAAGATGTGAGCGTACACGATTTCGCAGATGCGAGTTCAGCAACGAAACCGAGCATTCGATTTCGAAACGGAGGGGAGCCTTACGAACTGAGCTGCGATTTCATCGCGGGCTGCGACGGCTTTCACGGAATCTGCCGGCCGAGCGTGCCCAGCGGTGTGCTGACTCTGTTCGATCGAACTTACCCGTTCGGATGGCTTGGAATCTTAGCCGACGCGGCGCCATCGTGCGATGAACTGATTTACAGCTACCACGAACGCGGATTCGCGCTGCTCAGCATGCGCTCGCCGCAAGTGAGCAGGCTTTACCTGCAATGCTCTCCGGACGAGGACATCAACAAATGGCCCGACGCAAAAATCTGGGAGGAGCTGCACCGGCGCCTGGCGACGAATAACGGTTGGAAGCTGACAGAAGGGCCGATCACGCAGAAGGGCGTGACGGGGATGCGCAGTTTTGTTGTGGAACCGATGCAATGTGGGAACATGTTTTTGGCGGGAGATGCGGCGCACATTGTTCCACCCACCGGCGCGAAAGGACTGAATCTGGCGGTGGCAGATGTCCGCGTGCTGGCTCGGGCGCTGGAAGAATTTTACAAATCGGGACGGCGCCAGCGTCTCGATGAGTATTCGGCAACTTGCCTGCGGCGGGTTTGGAAAGTACAACGCTTTTCGTGGTGGATGACTGCCATGCTGCACTTATTCGATAGTGACAATCAATTCGATCAACGGCGGCAGCTGGCTGAACTTGATTACGTGACGAGTTCGCGGGCCGCGTCGCAATCGCTGGCTGAAAATTACGTTGGTTTGCCGATGGATTTCTGATTTCACACCAATTATTTCGGGGAAAATTCGAACACAAAATGGAGGCTCGAGAACATTGCCGCTGAATAGGTCTGAGAAGGGTTTTTGGATCGGCTTAACCCTGTTGTTGGTGGTGATTATGGGGGTGTTTTTGGCAGCGCCCGCGTGGACGTATCATCCGCCGCTGCGTCCGCATCCAGACATGGGAGACATGTCCGGCATGTCGATGGAGGAAATGGCAAATATGCCGGGGATGGAGCATGGCGCCGCTGCAGATGAGACACCCGCACAACAAGCGAAGCATCTGGCAGACAAACGCGAGAGCGAATTCAATCATCATCTTGCCGGGGTGCTGGTGATTCTGGCGGCGCTGTTTTTCCTGGGGCAGCCAGCATTAACGAAACGCTGGCCAGCTGCGCGCTACGCGTGGCCCATGTGTTTTTTGATTGCGGGCGTCTTTCTTCTTGTGTTCAGCGACACTGAAATCTGGCCATTTGGAAATCAGAGTTTTATCTACGCGATGCTGCACAATCCCGAGGATGTGCAACATAAAACGTTTGCGCTCATCCTGCTGGTGATGGGTGTGGTGGAAATGTTACGGGCAAGCGAGCGACTAAAGGCGGCGTGGAGCGCATGGGTATTTCCTGTGGTGGCATTAGGGGGATGCGTTCTGCTGCTATTCCACCATCATGGCGGTATGCACGGGCCGGATGCGATGAAGACGATGGTAAGCGTCCAGCACCAACACGCACATTTCGCGGAGGCAGGGGCGGGAGCAGCGGTGGCGAAGGGCCTGGCCGAATCCAATTCGAAATGGTATGAGATTTTCAGCAAGGTGTGGCCGCTGTTCATGATCGTTCTTGGCGTGATGCTGGTGATGTATACCGAATAGCCTTCTTGAACCTAACGCTTTGCCTTGTGGATCTTCTCCGGGGCAAACTGTTTTTTATAGGAAGCGAGAGCGTTTTTGATAATGGGATAGGCTTTGGAAGGGGGCATTATCTCGTCTACAGCCACGTCTTTACCCTCTAGTTGTTTGTAATCCTGAAAAAATCGCCGGATTATGGCCAACCGGTGCGGAGGCAATTCGCCCGCTTCATGATATCCGTTGAATTCTGGATCTCTGGTGGCGACGGCGATTATCTTGTGATCGGGATCGCCTGCATCGATCATGGTCATGAGGCCGATCACTCTGGCGTGCATGATGGTGAGCGGAACCACCGATTCCTGGCAGAGCACGAGAACATCGAGCGGATCGTGATCTTCGGCGAGTGTTTGAGGGATGAAGCCGTAGTTCGCGGGATAAAAGACGGCGGAGTAAAGAACGCGGTCCATGCGGATTATTCCACTGGCTTTGTCGAGTTCGTACTTAACGTTCGAGTGCAGCGGGATTTCGATGACGGCGTCGAATTCGTAGGGAACCTTGTTGCCGGGACTCAGGTCATGCCAGGGATGAGTAATAGGAACCTCTCATGCTGTGATGAAAGTGCGGGACAATTGTATTACGACTGTTCGTGCTCAGGAGCCGGAACCGGTCGACGTGTTCTCAGGCGAAATAGGTTGATTCCTAAAGACGACTTTTCCACCACTGCGCGCGAAAATATGAACGGTTTTCGGATCGATTCCTGTCAGGGCCTGTTCCACGAAGGGGTCTTCAGTAAATAGATAGACACGGTTGGGTCCGTTCCACAGGCGCACGAACGAATCCTGATCTTCGAAAACGGGAGGGGCGTCCGGGAAGAGCGAACCGAACCATAGATCGGCGCGACGCCCGTCAATGATATGCACTCGTTCGCCTGTGTAGAAAACGATTGAAGCGCCGCTTTCGTAGTTGCGGTAGAAGACGATGGTTTGGCCGGGTTGAAAATCCTTGCGAATCGCGAGAGCCAGATTCTTCGATGAGATCTCGGGCGAGAAAATCACGAAGCTCTGGTAAACGCAAAGAAGGATTACGACCATCATGGCGGCGAGAGCGAGGTTCGCTTTAAGCGTGGCGCCTCGGCGACGGAAAAACCAATTGAGGCCCGTGCCGAGCAACATTGCGGAACCGAACTCCCAGAGCGGCGCGCGAAACATGCCAAGGGCTTCGATGGTGAGGTCCTGCATATGGCCGAGCGAGAGTTTGTAATGTCCCGGATGGGCGGTGAGGACGTCGCCGATGTCTGTGCCGGCAGGGAACGGATGTGTTTGCGCAAAGATGCTCATGCACGCGACAAAGACGAGGCAGCCGACGGCGAGAAGGATACCCGACGCGATTCTACCGGCGCGACGTTCGCGGCTGCCGGCGAGAGAATTGTCTTCGCACTGAAGCCACCCAGCCGTGAGTAAGGCGAGAGCTGGAACTGCGGGGAGCGAATAGTATTCCTGGCGGCTCGAAAAGCTGAAGAAGCCCACGATTACAGCGATCCAGATAGCGAGAAGGAGATTGGCGCGGCTGCGCGAGTCCAGGTGATCGCGCCAGGCTCGTAAGTTTAGTGGGATTTCCTTGAGGGCGGGGAAAAGGAATGCGCACCAGGGAAGAATCCAGAGAAGTAGCAGACCATAGAACAGGAAGAGCGGGACCTTGCCGTAGTCATGAGGAATGCGCTTATTGAGGAAGCGCATGAATTGTTCGTTGATGAAATAGGACCAGAGAAAGCCCTTTTCCGGGCCTGTGGGCTGGGCGGGATTCCGAATTGCTGCGAGCGCGTGCCACGGAACGGCGACGACAAGAAAGACCAGAGTGCTCGACAAGGGATGAAGCTTCCAGATTTTCTTGAGGCCACCGGTGAGAAACAGATACGCCAACATTATTCCCACGGGAAAAACCAGGCCGATCAGACTTTTCGTCAGAACGTTGAGGGCAACCGTTACGGCAATCCCCCAGCACAGCCAGAGAGAGGGTTCCGATTGCTCACTTGCGATGAGAAAAAAATACAATCCCAGTGTGAGGAAGATTGCGACTAAAGCCTCGGGAATGAGAAAGCGAGTGAATACATAAAATCCCGGAGAGGTGATGATGATAAGCGCTGCGTAAAATCCGGCTTCTTTTCCGAAGAACCTTCGACCGAAGGCATATACACAGCACGCCAGGATAAGAACGCTGAGGACCAAGGGCAGGCGGGTCTGCCATTCAGAGATTCCGAAAAGTTTGTAGCTGATCGCAACGAGCCAGTACATCAGGGGCGCTTTTGCGAGATAGCGGATGCCGTTGACATAGAGAGTGACCCAATCGTGGTTCAGCAGAATTTCCCGCGAAGCTTCAGCGTGGACGGAGTCTGCGTCGTCGAGGAGTGAGGGATGAAAGAGGCCGGGAATGTAGACGACAAGCCAGGCGCCCAAGGTGATGCACAGCATGGACGCATTTGAGAGAAGGAAATTGGATGAGAGAGAGTGTCGATCTTGGGTGGCCGTGACTGTATTCATAGAATCATTTGGCCAACAATTTTACCTGAGGTGCTGCGCTTGGCCTAATGCGATGGCACACCTTCTGAGAGCCTGAAGGGGTTGTTCATTCCTTTCTGGCAGAGAATGACGTATGTTCGCGTGCTGTCCTGTGATGTGATGAAGTGCGAAACGATTGCATTGAAAGGAAACGGCTACTATGAAATTGGACTTTAGAGGGCGGCTAAGGTGGGTCACGGGGACCGCGCTGGTCATGACGGTTGCGCTGGTTCTGTTGATGCCGGCGATTACGGCGCGTTCTTCCACACGTAGTTCGACACGTGATTCGGCACATATTTCGGCACGGCGGTCGTTCGACAGCGGCGATGCGAAGCCGGAGGCACAGAAGACGGCCGGCGAAACTTTCAAGAATATTGAGGTGCTTAAGGATATTCCCGCGAGCGAGTTGATCCCTTCGATGCGCTACGTTGCCGCTTCACTGGGTGTGGGGTGCGATTATTGCCATCAAGCCGACCATTTCGACAATGACGATAAGCCCACGAAGCAGCGAGCGCGGAACATGATGAAGATGATGTTTGCGATCAACCAGGATAATTTCAACGGGAAGCGGGAAGTGACTTGCTATACGTGCCATCGAGGAGCCGCGAAGGCGGCCAGCATCGCGTCCCTTTCTGCAGCGACGAATGGCGCGACGACGGCGGCCGTGGAATCTGGTTCCAATGGCAAGACAACTCGTGCGCTCGAGGCTGGCGAGGCGAGAGGTGTTTCGAACGAAGCAGCGAAGGCGATGCCGAGCATAACCCAGATACTGGCGAAATATGTTGACGGGATTGGAGGCAGCGCTGCGGTCCAGAAGAATCAGACACGGGTGGAGCAAGGTAGCGTTGAAGGCCCGCGCGGCCCTCACGCGGCAATTGAAACCTATCGGACGGCGCCGGATAAGGCGTTCGCGATTGTGCACCGGCCGAACGGCGACGTGAGCGAGGGAGTGAGCGGAGAGATTGGTTGGGGGAAGAGGGCAAACGGGGAAGTGGCGGACGAGTCGGGAGATGAACTGGCGCGGAGCAGGCAGTGGGCGGAGTTTTACCCGGGCGAACGGTTCGAGAAGGATTATGAGCGCTTTCAGGTGCGAGGAACTGAGAGTGTGAACGGTCACGATGCGTACGTGGTGATGGCGTGGTGGAAGGGCGACGGGGCGGATCGGATTTATTTCGATGTGCAGAGCGGCTTGTTGCTGCGGATAACGCATCGCATTGAAAGTCCGCTGGGAGCGCTTCCGCTTCAGACCGATTACGAGGACTATCGCGACGTGAATGGGTTGAAGATTCCGTTTACGGTGCGGATGACGCGGGTAGATGGGACGACGACATATACGTGGCAGAAGATGGAGGCGAATGTGGCGATTGATCCCAGTCGGTATGAAAAGCCTGCGGAGAAGCCGACGGCAGAGAAGCCGCTGAAGCCAGACGCGAAACCTTAATTCGGTTTCGTTGGGGTGACAGCGTCGGTGGCAGGCGCGGAGTGCGGTGCGATGGTCGTGGGCGGCACGGGAAGCGACGGGTGAATTCCGCCGCCGCATTGAGCATCGACCTGGAGCTGCATCGCGTCGTCCAGTTGCAGCCCGTTGCGAGAGGCTGCTGAGCAAAGCTGGATGGCGCTCAATCCGAGAGCGCCGTGCATGTCCGCGTAGTCCAAATTCGCGCCCTGCAGATTCGCGCCATTGAGAACGGTTCCCTGGAAGTGAGCTCCGTGCAAATCGGCATTTCGCAAATCCGCGTCGATAAAAATTGCGGTGCTTAGTTCGGCGTTGTCGAGGTGGGCCGAGGAGAGCTTGGCCGACCAGAGATATGCCTGATGCATCGCGGCGTGTTCGAGATTTGCGGACTCGAGATGCGCCTCACGGAAATCGGCTTTGTCGAGATTGGCGCGAATGAGAGTGGCGCCACTCATGCGAGCTGAATAGAGGCTGGCGCCTTCGAGTTGCGCGTCGACGAGAGTTGCGTTTGCGAGCGACGAGTAGGAGAGATTGGCGCCGCGGAGATCTGCGCGGGTCATATTGGCGTCGTCGAGATTGGCACGATCGAGATTGGTGTGAGCCATTTGCGCGCGATCCAAGATGGCGAGGCGAAGAGTTGACTGGCCGAGGTCGGCGCCGCGCATGTCCGCTTCGGAGAGGAATGCGCCGGTGAAGTCGGTGCGGAAGAGATGAGCGGTGGCGAGAAAAACGCCGTAGGCTTGGGCGTAACGGAACTTGGTGCCATTCAGGCGCGCACCTTTCACGGAAGCGAGTTGATCGTCTGCGCCGGTCCAGCCCGCAGGCTTTGTGGAGATTGCGGCTTCCGTCAAATCGGCGTAAGGATCGTAGCCGATGGACCAGAAAACGCTCGGAGCCCAGCGGCGAATGTCGCCGGCTAGAAATTGCGGGGCGCGGGCGACGTCGTGCGGAACGCCTTTGACCGTGCCGAGCGAGAAGAAGAAAAGGGCGACGACGAGGGCTGCGATCAGCCGCGAAAAGCTAAAAGACTTCACCTTTTCGAGAATTCCCGTTGAAATTTTCTTTTCCGATGCCCAGGCTTCTTCGGGGCGGCCTACGCGAGTGGTGGAATAGACGGCGACCCCGGTGGCGGCAGCGAAAAGAAGCACATGGAGGAGCGTGCCGTGCATGTCCTGCGCTGAGAGGTAACGCCCCCAGACGCAGAGGATCGTAATTGGAACGAGCCAGTACGCAAGCAGGATGGAGATTGCTTTCTCGATGAAGCGGGTGGACGGTGCGTCCTGGTTCATCCATCGGAAGTGGGCGCGGATGAGGCCGGTGATGATCCAGGGCTTGTGTTCGTCGAGCGAGCTGCCATCGGGAAAAATGGCAGGGAGCTCCAAGACAGCGTCCCAAAGCCGCTGCAAATGATATTGGAAGGTGAGATAGACGGCTACGAGCAGGGCCGGCATGATGAGGTAGATTTCGGCCGTCGGGAAAGCGGCAGCGGAGTGCAGGAATGGGAGTATGGAGGAGTCGGAGATTAGTTGAACGTCTTTGGTTTTCCAGATCATCAGCCAGGAAAGCAGGCTGGCAGACAGCGTGCCGGTGAAAAACGACATCACGGTCCGCGATGCGCGGGCAAAATCCGCCAATCCGGGGAATTCCAGAATTTGCGGAGGCAGTGTGGCGTCGCGCAGATTGGCGCCGGCGATCTGGCGCGGGACAAGTCCCATGGCGGAGGCGAGAGCGGCGCCCTCCATGTTGGCGCCTTCGAGATTCGCACCGACCAGGCATGTCTCTTCCAGATTCGCGCGTGCGAGGCAGGTGTCGCGAAGATCGGCGAGAAGAAGGTCGGCGGCTTTCAGGTCGGCTTCTTGCAGGTCGGCGTAACGGAGATTCACGCCTACCAGTTCAGCTCCTTCCAGTTTGGCGCTGGCGAGATCTATTTTTTTACCTGAGATACCCTCGGATTCGACCCATTCCTTGTGCATCGCGAGCTTTTCTTCAAAGGCCCAATCGCTGGCGATGGCGGGAAACGCGGGGGCGAGAGGCGCGGTTGCGTCGACTAAAATGCTTTGAGTCGTTTCCGTAGATGATTCGCGCGCGGCGGGGGCGTTAGTAGCCTGAGTCACAGCAGCGCTGTTGAGGGAGATTTGTGATTCAGGTTCTGCTGCAATCTGGGTCGATTCGCCCTTCGGAGCTTCTTCGGTAACGGCGGTGATCTTAGGGGATTCAGCTGCCGCGCCAAGCGAGTGGCCTTCCGCGGCTTCGGTGGTTGATTTCGAGGCGGAAACTGAGGCGACGGCCTCTTCGGTAGCTACGTTTTGGGATGCTTCCTCGGGCAAAGCCTCGGCAACCTGTACACCCGTGCCTCCGTTTTCTTCGCGTCGTGAGCCGAGCCGAAATCTCCACGCCATGAGACTAGGTGCTCCCGTTCTGTGGGGACGAGCCGCGCCTACCGATGAGGGTCAACGTCGAAGATGTGGAATCCCCAAGCATCAATTTTAGTCTGATTCGAGAATCGCCTCGGGGCATCGTACTCGAACGTTTCTGAAATCGCTCCTGTACGAAAGTGCAAGTCTCGTACAGCTGTTCAGACGATTTTTCAGGGCCGGTACCTTTCATTCTGGTCATATATACATGTCCGGATATGGTGATTCCGACGAATCGGGCTGCGCGCCGTGCAATTCCGCAGTATTCTTTAGTGTTGAAGGTGCTTTAAAGGGCGCTACGACAGAGGTTTGGAGGAATGAAAGTGGACGCGAATACGACGGTCGCTCCGAAGCCACAAGTCCGGATCGAATCGGACAGCATGGGCAACATCGAGGTTCCCAACGATCGTTATTATGGGGCGCAGACGGCGCGGTCGCTGATTCATTTCGACATCGGCCGGGACACGATGCCTCGCGAACTGATACGGGCGTTCGGGATTCTGAAGAAAGCCGCGGCGCTGGTGAATCAGGATTTAAAGAAGCTCTCGCCGGAAAAGACGCGGCTCATCGTTGCGGCTGCCAACGAAGTGATTTCCGGAAAGCTTGATGAACATTTTCCGCTTCGAGTCTGGCAAACGGGAAGCGGCACGCAGACGAATATGAATGCCAACGAAGTGATTTCGAACCGGGCGATTGAGATTGCCGGTGGCGTGATGGGTTCGAAGAAGCCCATTCATCCGAATGACGACGTGAACATGTCGCAGTCGTCGAACGACACATTCCCAACGGCAATGCACATCGCGGCCGCGACGCGGGTGGCCGAGGCATTGATTCCGGCGTTGATCCGCTTGCGCGACGCGATCGATGCGAAGGCGCGCGAGTTTCAAGATATCGTAAAGATTGGCCGAACACATTTGATGGACGCGACGCCGCTCACGGTGGGACAAGAGATGTCCGGCTGGGTGAGCTTGCTGGACCGCGACATCGCCCGGTTACAGATGACCCTTCCTGGGTTGTACGATCTGGCGATTGGCGGGACGGCGGTGGGAACCGGATTGAACGCGCATCCGGAGTTTGCCAAGCGCGCGGCACAGAAAATCTCCGAATTGACGGGGCTGCCCTTCCAATCACATCCCAATAAATTTGCGGCACTCTCTGCGCATGACGAGATCGTGTTTGCGAGCGGGGCGCTGAAAACGCTTGCCGCCTCATTGATGAAAATCGCCAATGACATTCGATGGCTTGCTTCCGGTCCGCGAGCAGGCTTCGGCGAAATCACGCTGCCTGAAAACGAGCCAGGCTCGTCGATCATGCCGGGCAAGGTGAACCCTACGCAGTCGGAAGCAATGACGATGGTTGCCGTGCAGGTGTTTGGCAATGACGCAGCGATTGGATTTGCTGGTTCGCAGGGGAATTTTCAGTTGAATGTTTACAAGCCGGTGATGATTCATAATTTTCTTAATTCTGTGCGATTGCTTTCCGACGCGTGCCGTTCGTTTACGGATCACTGCATCGTGGGAATCCAGCTGGATCACGATCGCATTCGGGAAAATGTAGCGAACTCACTGATGCTGGTAACCGCATTAACTCCCAAGATCGGATATGACAAGGCCGCCGCGATTGCGCATAAAGCGCATCACGATCACAGCAGCCTGCGAGCTGCGGCGTTGAAACTCGGATATCTCACGGAGAGAGAATTTGACGAGCTTGTGCGGCCAGAAAAAATGACGCATCCGTGAGATTGTTCCGTTGCGAAACGAGTCTTTTTTGCAAATGACTCAACGAACCTCGTGCGGGAGAGTTTTATGTTTCCGCGATGAAACACCATAACTACTTCTTCGAAAAATCTTAGCGTCGAACAACGATTTGTTTTGACATCTTTGTGACTCTTCATTAAATTCACATCCCCTTCGAGATTCTCTTTGTCGTTGTCCCCCTTTCACTGGAGTTCTTATGCGGTTGCTGGTGGTCGAAAATGACCCATCGTTAGGAATTTATCTGCAACGCGGTTTTGGCGCGGAGCGCTATTCCGTCGACCTGACTCAGAACGGCGAGCAGGCACGGAGCCTTGTGCGGGAGAACGAGTACGATCTTGCCATTCTGGATTTAAGCCTGCCGAAGGAAGAGGGCGTCGCCGTGATGCGGCACTTACGGATCTCGCGGCAGGGCATGCCCATACTGGTGCTTACGAATCGGAGCCAGATTACGGAACGCGCGGGCGAACTCGATATGGGGGCGGACGACTTTGTGGTGAAGCCGTTTGCTTTTTCAGAACTCTCGGCAAGGGTACGCGCGCTTTTGAAAAGGGGCGCCCGTTCCCCGGAAAGCGTGTTGCGCATAGAAGACGTGGAACTAAATCGCGTGGAGCACTCCGTGAGGCGCGGCGACCGCGCGATTGAACTGACGCCGAAGGAGTACTCGCTTCTGGAGTTTTTAATGCGCAACGCCGGCCAGCGAGTGACGCGGTCTCAGATCATAGAACACGTTTGGAATCTCTCGCACGACACA